>Ga0209647_1000573_pt1 | contig 34325 bp, 38 predicted proteins | sample GraSoi_2013_60cm_FD_185827 | JGI IMG/M metagenome (GOLD analysis project Ga0209647, IMG submission 185827) | Grasslands soil microbial communities from the Angelo Coastal Reserve, California, USA - Sample 9_17_2013_60cm (SPAdes) (version 2) | ecosystem: Environmental > Terrestrial > Soil >... | reverse complement strand
CGCCCTCGTCAAGCAAGTCGCCGATCGCCCCGGCCACGACCGCCGCTACGCCATCGACGCGACGAAGATCCGCACCGAGCTCGGCTGGCGGGCGCGCGAAACTTTCGAAAGCGGCCTTGCGAGGACCTTGAAGTGGTACCTGGACAATGCCGAGTGGGTTGCGCGGGTGAAGAGCGGGGAATATCGCCGCTGGCTCGAGCTCAACTACGCGGCGAGGAGCGCGCCATGAGACGCCGCGGCATCATCCTCGCGGGAGGTTCGGGGACGCGCCTGTATCCGGCGACGCGCGTGGTGTCCAAGCAGCTGCTGCCGGTGTACGACAAGCCGATGGTCTATTACCCGCTCTCCACGCTGATGCTTGCCGGCATCCGCGAGATTCTCGTGATCTCCACGCCGCACGACACGCCCCTCTTCCGCGACCTGCTCGGCGACGGGCGCGACTGGGGCCTCGAGATCTCCTACGTGGTGCAGCCGAAGCCCGAAGGCCTCGCGCAGGCCTTCGTCATCGGCGCCGACTTCGTCGACGCGCAGCCGAGCTGCCTCATCCTGGGCGACAACATCTTCCACGGCCACGACTTGGTCACCTCGCTGCAACGCGCCACCGCGAGCGCCGCGGGAGCGACCGTGTTCGCCTACCCGGTGAAGGATCCGCAGCGCTACGGCGTGGTCGAGTTCGACGCCAAGGGGCACGCGGTCTCGATCGAGGAAAAGCCGCAGCGCCCGAAGTCGCGCTACGCGGTCACCGGGATCTACTTCTACGACCAGCGCGTGGTGGACATCGCGCGCGCTCTCAAGCCCTCGAAACGCGGCGAGCTCGAGATCACCGACGTGAATCGCGCCTACCTCGAGGCGGGCGAGCTGCGTGTCGAGGTGATGGGGCGCGGCACGGCGTGGCTCGATACCGGCACCCACGAGAGCTTGCTCGAGGCCTCGCACTTCATCGAGACCATCGAGCGGCGCCAGGGGCTCAAGATCGCCTGCCCCGAGGAGATCGCCTTCCGCATGGGCTACATCGACTCCGCCGCGCTCGAGCGCCTCGCCGCGCCGATGGCGAAGAGCGCCTACGGCCAGTACCTCCTCGAGGTGCTGCGCGACCGGGTGCTGTAGTGAAGGCGATCGCGACGGCGCTCGCCGAAGTGCTGGTGATCGAGCCCGCGGTGTTCGGCGATGCGCGCGGCGCCTTCTTCGAAAGCTGGAACAAGCGCTCGTTCGCCGCGCTCGTGGGCCGTGACGTGGACTTCGTCCAGGACAACCACTCGTCGTCGGCCGGCGGCGTGCTGCGCGGCCTGCACTACCAGGTGCGCCAGGCGCAGGGAAAGCTCGTCCGCGTGATCTCCGGCGAGGTGTTCGATGTCGCCGTGGACCTCAGGCGCTCCTCGAAGACATTCGGCCGCTGGGTCGGCGAGCGCCTCTCGGCGGACAACCGCCGCATGATGTGGATTCCCGAGGGATTCGCCCACGGTTTCCTGGTGCTCTCCGAGCGCGCCGAGTTCCTCTACAAGACGACCGACTACTACGCACCCGGGCACGAGCGCACGCTCCTCTGGAACGATCCCGCGCTCGGCATCGCCTGGCCGCTCTCGGGCGACCCGGTGCTCAAGCCCAACGACGCCGCGGGATTGCCGCTCGCGCGCGCCGAGACCTTTCCGTGATCCGCGTGCTGGTGACCGGCTCCCGCGGACAGGTGGGGGCCGAGGTCGCGCGCTCGCTGGCCGCTCGCGCCGAGCTGATCGCTTACGAACGCGCCACGCTCGACCTCTCGCATCCGGACCAGATCAGGGCGAGCATCCGGGCGGCCCGGCCCGACGTGATCGTCAATGCCGCCGCCTATACCGCGGTCGATCGCGCCGAATCCGAGCGCGACCTGGCGCAGGCGGTGAACGGCGCGGCGCCAGGCGTGATCGCCGCGGAAGCGAAGCGGGCCGGAGCGCTCCTCGTGCACTACTCGACCGACTACGTCTTCGACGGCGCGAACCTTCGCCCCTACGCAGAAGGCGATGCGCCCCATCCGCTCAACGTTTACGGCGAGACCAAGCTCGCGGGCGAGCGTGCGATCGAGGCGAGCGGGGCGGCGTACGTGATCCTCAGGACGAGCTGGGTCTACGGGCCGAGCGGACGCAACTTCCTGCTCACCATCCTCGCGGCGGCGGCGAAGCCGGAGCTGCGCGTGGTCGACGACCAGCGCGGCGCCCCGACTTCGAGCCTTGCGTTGGCACGGGCCACCGTCGAGATCCTCTCCACGCGAGGGACCGGCGCGATCGATGCAGGCTCGCTCGCCGCGGCCAAGGAACGCTCCGGCCTTTACCACGCGAGCGCGCGCGGCGAGACCACCTGGCACGGCTTCGCGCAGGCGATCCTCGAGCGGCGTGCTCGGCGCGGCGATTTCCGCATGCCCGCCCTCATCGCGATCCCGACGCGCGAATATCCGACGCCCGCGCGCCGGCCCGCCAACTCGATGCTCTCCAACGCCAAGCTCGAGGCGGCCTTCGGCGTACGCCTCGCCGACTGGCGCGAAGGCCTCGATGAAGTGTTCTCAGTCCTGCCGTGATTGCGCGCTAGCGCCGGGGGTGCGGCGCAGCCGGAAGCAAACATTTCCCTCGCGATTGTCGGCGAGGAAGAGGGTGTAGCCCGCGCGCGCCGCCTGGCGCGCGGCGTTGTAGAGGCCGATGCCGAGGCTCCCGCCGCGCTCGATCGGTTCGCGAAAGAGCTTGCGGGTGACCGCGGCGGGAACCGGGCTGCCGCTGTCGACCACCGAGAGCTCCACGCCGCGCTCGTCGCATGAGAAGTCCACGCGCATCCCGACGGTCCCGTCGGGCCCGGCCTTGGCGCGCGCGTTCTCGAGCCCGTTCTCGACGAAGCTGTCGAAAAGCGCGCCCGGCACGTCGCGCTCGAGCGCGATCGTGCCCTGCAGCGTGACCGGCGAGCCCGCGAGGCGGCGCTCGAGCTCCGCCCACCAGGCTTGCGCGGGCACGGGCAGCTCGAGGGTCGCCACTTCGGGCGCGCGCAACTTCTCGAGCGTCGCATTGAGGCGTTTCGTGAGCTGCGGCAACTGGCGCTGCAGCAGGCCGTCGTAGCCGTCGGCTTGCGTCTTCGGCGCCATCGAAGTGAGCGCGTAGAGCGATTGCAGCAGGTTCTTCACGTCATGCGTGAGCCGCGCGCCGGTCTCGTGCACCGCCTGCAGGTAGGCATTGCGGCGCAGCTCGTTCTCGCGCCGCTTGCCCTCGTAGAACTCGCCCACCACCTGCGCGAGCAGGCGCATGTGCAGGAAGAGCGCCGGCGAGAGTGAGTCTTCGGTGCGGAAGACGAGCTCGAGATCATGGTAGGCGAAGCGCGTCGCGTAGCCCGCCGCCTCGCCGAAGCTGCCTTCGCCATCGGGCGTGCGCCAGTTCGCCCCGCGCATCCACGGCAGCGATGCCACCTCGCCCAGCGCCTGCTCGAGGAAGCGGCTCGAGTCGGGCTCGGTCTCGGCGAGCTCGGCGATACGCCGCATCCACAGCTCGAAGGGCATGCCGACGGAAAGCAGGTAGGTCGAGAAATAGGTCCTCAAGCCCCCGAAGCCGCGCGTGGGGTTCCAGAACACGGCGAGGATGAAGAGCCCGGCGGCGAACCCGAGCACCGTGAGCACCACCGAATTCACGTAGTCGTCGTCGGTGTAGCGCATCGTCACCAGGGAGCCGAGCACCAGGACCAGGCCCAGCTGGAAGACCAGCACGGCGTAGAAGAAGTCGAACACCTGCACCGACTCGTTCTCGCTCGATATCGGCAGGAAGACGAGGAGCACCAGCACGAAGGGCAGGTAGGTGGTGGCGAAGTGCGTGATCGCCTCGGGGATCTGCTGCTCGCCGAGGATCAGCGAGGGCACCGCCCACAGCAGCAGGATCGCCAGCACATAGCCGAACGCCGCGAGGTAGAAGCGGCCACGGCGCGCCGCCTGGACGGTGAACACGCGCCCGCCGAGGATCCCGAGGAGGAGGAGCAGCCACATGACGATCAGCCATCCCGACATGAAGTACAGCGTCACGCCGGTGATGAGCGTGAGCAGGACCGCTGAGAAGAGCTCGAGCTCGCGCTCGGCGGCGATGAACGGCTGCCACAGCAGGAAGAGCCCGAAATGCACCAGCAGCCAGATCCGCTGGAACGCTCCGCCTTGCTGCGCGAGCAGGGCGGCGTGCAGCGCGAGCAGCATGGCGAGCACCACCCAGCGGCGATGGGCCGCCACTACGGTGGCGAGGCGATGCGCGGTGGAAGTGGGGAAGGCCAAGTTCTCTGGAGGCGAGGGGAAGGGCCGAGGATAAAAGAAAACGCGCCGCCGGCGCTAGGAACGCCTCCGCGGTGTCGGCGGTCCGACAGGCGCTGTCGGCAGGCCCGACACATTCACCGCGGCAAGCGCTGCCCGAGTCGACCCGATATTCAAAATATCATTTTAGAACAATAGTTTGCGCTTTGTGGCACGGCCGTTGCACAGTAACTGGCAGACACAGGACTTTCAAAGGAGAAGCAAAATGAGATCGCAACAATCCGGATTCACGCTGGTCGAGATCGCGATCGTGCTCGTGATCATCGGCTTGCTCCTCGGCGGCATCCTCAAGGGCCAGGAACTGATCAACAGCGCCAAGGTGAAGAACCTCGCCAACGACTTCCGCGTGATTCCCACCTACATCTACGCCTACCAGGACAAGTTCAGGTCGCTGCCGGGCGATGATACGGCGGCGATTTCGCACGTTGGCGCAACCGCCCTCCAGGGCGCGACGCCTCCCGCGGGCAACGGCGTCATCAACGGACTCTGGAACTCGGCCACGAACACCGATGAATCGTTCATTTTCTGGCAGCACGTTCGCCTCGCGAACCTCGCGGCCGGCCCGACCGATCCTGCCGATGCGAACTATCGCCCCAAGAACGCTGTCGGCGGCTTCCTCGGGATCTCGAGCGCGACTTCGGCGCAGCTCCAGATCACCGGCATGACCGGCACCTACCAGGTCTGCTCCATGGGCATCCTCGGCAAGTTCGCCAAGCAGCTCGACGTGCAGATGGACGACGGCCAGGAGACCACGGGCTCGATGCGCTCGGTGCCGGATGGCTCGGCGATGGGCACGGCGGCCACGGCGATCACCGCCGCGCAGGAAGCCGATCCGTACACGGTCTGCATGACGTTCTGATCGACGCGCAGAACGGCAAAACGACGGCCCGCTCGCGCGGGCCGTTTCCTTTTTACCCCTGCAGCAGGCGGATCTCGGCGCGCGCGAGGTGGCTTTGCGTGCCGAGGAGCACGACGACGTCGCCCTCCTGCAGCCGCATGTCCGCCTCCGGGTTCACCTGGCGCGAGCCCTTGCGGCGTATCGCGCTCACCTGCACCTGCATCGCGCCGAGGTTCAGGCTCGCGAGCGTCTTGCCGACGCAGGCGGCGCCGGGGCCGATGACGAGGGTGCGCAGCCGCGGCTCCCCGTGGTCGCCTTCCTCGCTGTCGGTCGCGCCCGGGAAGAACCCGCGCATGAACTCGTAGCGCTCGGAGCGCACCTCGCGCAGCCGGCGCAGCACGCGGTTGAGCGGGATGCCGAGCTGCATCATCGTCTGCGTGGCGAGCATCAGGGAGCCCTCGACCACCTCGGCGACGATCTCCGCCGCGCCCGCCTCCTTCAGCCGCGCGACGTCGGTGTCGTCGAAGGTGCGCACGATCACCGGCAGCTCCGGCCTCAGGTCGCGGACATGCGCGAGGATCGTGAGCGCCTTGGGCGTGTCTGCGAAGCTCACGACCACCGCGGTCGCGCGGCTCACCCCGGCGGCCACCAGCACCTCGCGGCGCGAGGCGTCGCCGAAGACCACGGAATCGCCCGCGGCCGCGGCCTCGCGCACGCGCTCGGGATCGGCGTCGAGCGCGATCACCGGGATCGACTCGCGCTCGAGGAACTGCGCCAGCGCCTGGCCACTGCGTCCGTAGCCGCACACGATCACGTGGCCGCGCGTGGCCATCGACTTCACCGCGAGCGAATGTAGCGCGACGGCGCGCTGCGTCCACTCACTCTCGATGAAGTACAGCACGATGCGCTCCATGCGCGCGAGGATGAGCGGCGTGGCGAGCATCGACAGCAGCGCGGCCGCGAGAACGACTTGCAGCGCCACCGGCCCGAGCGCCTCCTCGCGCCCGGCGAGCGCCAGCAGCACGAAGCCGAACTCGCCCGCGGGCGCCAGCGAGAGCGCCGATCGCAGCGCCGTCGGCCTGGCGTTGCCGAAGGCGCGCGCCAGGGCGAAGATCGCGGCGAACTTGCCCACCATGAGGAGGACGAAGACCGCGGCGATCGCGCCGAAATGGCTCGAGAGGGAGCGCGGGTCGAGCAGCATGCCGATGGTGACGAAGAACAGGCCCAGCAGGACGTCGCGGAACGGCTTGATGTAGTCCTCGACCTGGTAGCGGTACTCGGTCTCCGAGATCAGCATCCCGGCGAGGAAGGCGCCCAGCGCGAGCGACAGGCCCGCGAGCTGCGTGACCCAGGCGAGCCCGAGCGTCACCAGCAGCACGAACAGCACGAAGAGCTCGGAGGACTTCTGCCTCGCCACCAGGTCGAAGAGCGGGCGCATGAGCATCTGGCCCAGCCACAGCACGATCGCGAGCACCACGGCCGCCTTGACCAGCGCCACGCCGACCGTGGAGGCGATCTCCGCGCGCGTGAGCGCGAGCGCGGGGATGAGCACCAGGAGCGGAATCACGGCGAGGTCCTGGAACAGCAGCACGCCCATCACCTGGCGCCCCCAGTCGGTGTGCAGCTGCATGCGCTCGGCGAGCATCTTCGAGATGATCGCGGTCGAGGACATGGCGAGCACGCCTCCCACGACGACGCCTTCGCGCCACGTCGCGCCCGCGAGCACGGCGGCGAGCATGCCCGCGACGAGGGTCAACCCGACCTGCGCGCCGCCGAAGCCGAATACCGTGCGGCGCATGCTCATGAGCTGCGGCAGGCTGAACTCCAGGCCCACGGAGAACATCAGGAACACGACGCCGAACTCGCCCAGGTAGCGCTGGTTCTCGGTGGCCGGGACCAGCGCGAGGGCGCTCGGGCCGACGAGCGCGCCGACGATGAGGTAGCCGAGGATCGCCGGCATCGACAGTTGCCGGAAGAGGACCACCACCAGCACGGCGGAGCCCAGGAGGATCAGCGCTACCGAAAGGGCGTCGTGCATCGTGGCGTGGCGCGGCGTCCTCGAGTCAATGGACTTATAATTTGTCGCCGTGACCAATCTACTACATCCCCATCCCCTCGCCGACGCCGAGCGCTTCCTCGAGCTCGCGCGCGGCGTCCTCGAGATCGAGGCCGATGCCGTGCGGGCATTGCAGGGGCGCCTCGGGGAGGCCTTCCTGCAGGCGTTGCGAATGATGCTCGAGACGCGCGGGCGCGTGGTCGTCACCGGCATGGGCAAGTCGGGGCACGTCGGGCGCAAGATCGCCTCCACCCTCGCTTCCACCGGCACGCCCGCCTTCTTCATGCATCCGGGCGAGGCGAGCCACGGCGATCTTGGGATGATCACGGCGGATGACGTGGTGCTCGCGATTTCCTACTCGGGGGAATCGGAGGAGATCCAGCGCGTCCTGCCGATCATCAAGCGCCGCGGGGCCAAGGTGATCGCGATCACCGGGCGCGCGCAGTCCACGCTCGCCAGGCAAGCCGACCTGCACCTCGACGCCGCGGTGGAGAAGGAGGCGTGCCCGCTCAACCTCGCGCCCACGGCAAGCACCACCGCGAGCCTCGCCCTGGGCGACGCGCTCGCGGTCGCGCTCCTCGAGGCGCGCGGCTTCAAGAGCGACGATTTCGCGCTCCACCATCCGGGCGGCGCGCTCGGGCGGCGCCTGCTGGTGCACGTGGCCGACATCATGCGCACCGGTGACAAGGTGCCGACAAGCGCCCCGGGCGACCTGCTGCCGCAGGCGATCGTCGAGATGACCGGCAAGGGCATCGGCATGACGTGCGTGGTGGATCCGGGCGGGCGGCTGCTCGGGATCTTCACCGACGGGGATTTGCGGCGCACCCTCGAAAAGCATGACTTCATTCGCAACCTGCGCGTCGAGCAGGTGATGACGCGCAATCCGCGCTCGATCGCCCCCGACCGGCTCGCGGCGGAGGCGGCGCAGATGCTCGAGAAGCAGAGCCTCGGCGGGCGCCTCGTGGTGCTCGACCCCGACGGGCTCCTGCTGGGCGCGCTCACGTTCCACGACCTGCTCGCCGCGGGCGTGGTCTAGGTGAGAGCGCTCGCGCGCGCCCGGTCGGTGCGCCTCGCCATCTTCGACGTCGACGGCGTGATGACCGACGGCACCGTGTACCTCGGGCCGCGCGGCGAGGCCTTCAAGGCATTCAACATCCTCGACGGCCACGGCGTGAAGATGCTGCACGAAGCCGGGATCGTCACCGCGATCATCTCGGGGCGCCGCTCGAAGGCGGTGGCGCTTCGCGCGCGCGAGCTCGACATGCGCCACGTGGAGCAGGGGGCGAAGGACAAGGTCGAGGTCTTCCAGCGCCTCACCAAGCGCCTCGGCGTCACGGCGCGCGAGTGCGCGTACATGGGAGACGACGTGCAGGACGTCGCGGTGATGCGGCTTTGCGGGTTCGCGGTCTCGGTGCCGAACGCCGCGCGTGAGGCGCGTGCCGCGGCGCATTGGGTCACCACGGCCGCGGGCGGGCACGGGGCGGTGCGCGAGTTCTGCGAGCTCGTGGTGCGCGCGCGGGGCGCGAGGCGCCGAGCGTGATCCGGCCCACCTCCTGGCTGCCGCTCGCCGCCCTCACGCTCCTCGTGGCGCTCACCCTGTGGCTCAACCAGCTGGTGCAGCCGCAGGGCTCGCGCGCCGACGGCTCGACGCGCCACGATCCGGACCTGACGGTCGACAACTTCAACGCGCGCGCGCTCGACCTCGAGGGGCGCGTCCAGTACACTCTGGCCGCGAGGAAGATGGTACATTACCCCGACGACGACTCGGCGCATCTCGAAGCGGTCGCCATCGAGGCATTCGAGCCGCGCCAGCCGAAGTTGACGCTCACCGCCGACCGCGGCCGGCTCGAGGAAGGCGGCGATCGCGTGACCATCGAAGGCAACGTCGTGATCGTGAGGGAAGGCGACGCGCGCACCGAGGCGCTGCGCCTCACGACGGAAAAGCTGCTCGTGCTTCCCGATGCGGGCAAGGCGAGCACGAAGAGCGAGGTGACGATGGAATCGCCCTCGTCGCGTGCGGTGGCCGCCGCGGGGCTCGAGCTCGACAATCGCGCGCGCACGCTGCGACTCGACCAGGTTCACGCGACCTTCAAGCCGCAACCCCGATGACTTTTCTCCCCATCCACGTTTTCGCCGCGTCGCTGGCACTCGCCGCATGGCCCGCTGCCGCCGAGCGCGCCGACCGCGAGAAGGAGATCGTGGTGGGCGCCGATCACTCCACCGCCGACGACGCCAACCGCACCATCGTCTTCGACGGCAACGTGGTGGTCACCCAGGGCACCATGCGCATGACCGCCATCAAGGTCACGGTGAAGGAGGACGCCGAGCGCCACAAGATCTACGTCGCCAACGGCGCTCCCGTCACCTTCCGCCAGAAGCGCGACAAGGTCGACGAATGGGTGGAGGGCTTCGCCGAGCGCGCCGAGTTCGACGATCGCAACGACGTCCTCAAGCTCTTCAACCGTGCGCGCGTGAAGAGCAACCAGAACGAGATCACCGGCGATTTCATCTCCTACGACATGAAGCGCGAGGTGGCCGAAGTCTCCGGCGCGCCGCCCGGCCTCACACCGCCGCCGAGCTCGCGCGTGAAGGTGATCATCCTGCCGCCGAAGAAGGCCGCGGAGGGCGAGAAGGCGGCCGCGCCGCTCACGCTCAAGCCCGACGCGGGAACGCAGTGATGGTGGCCACGCCCACACGAGCGCGCGAGCGCCTCACCCTGGTGCGCCCCGAGCCGAGCTATTCGGTGCTGCGCGCCGAGGGGCTGATGAAGCGCTACCGCAAGCGCACCGTCGTCTCCGACGTCTCCCTCACCGTCGAGAGCGGCGAGGTGGTGGGGCTCCTCGGGCCCAACGGCGCGGGCAAGACCACGTGCTTCTACATGATCCTCGGGCTCGTGCCGATCGACCGCGGCTCGGTGACGCTCGACGGCGAGGACCTCACGCACCTGCCGATCTTCCGGCGTTCGCGCCTGGGCCTGTCGTATCTGCCGCAGGAGGCGTCGATCTTCCGCAAGCTCACCGTGGCGCAGAACATCCAAGCCGTGCTGGAGCTACAGGGCGTGGAGGCCGACGAGATCGACGCGCGCCTGGAGTCGCTGCTCGACGACCTGCACATCGGCCACCTGCGCTCGAGCCCGGCCCTGTCGCTCTCGGGAGGCGAGCGCCGGCGCGTCGAGATCGCGCGCGCGCTCGCCACGAGCCCGCGCTTCATCCTGCTCGACGAGCCGTTCGCGGGCGTCGACCCGATCGCGGTGCTCGACATCCAGCAGATCATCCGCTTCCTCAAGGAGCGCGGCATCGGCGTGCTCATCACCGACCACAACGTGCGCGAGACGCTCGGCATCTGCGACCACGCCTACATCATCAACCAGGGCGCGGTGCTCGCCTTCGGGAAGCCCCAGGAGATCATCTATAATGAGGCCGTCCGAAAGGTGTATCTCGGGGAGAACTTCCGCCTCTAGCGGAGTGTCGGTTCCTCCGGGATCCCCGACATGAAGCACAGCCTCCAGCTCAAGCTATCGCAACATCTCACGCTCACGCCTCAGCTCCAGCAGTCCATCCGGCTGCTGCAGCTGTCCACGGTCGAGCTCAATCAGGAGCTCGAGCGCTACCTCGCCGAGAATCCGCTCCTCGAGCGCTCCGACCTCGGGCCTCCCGACGAGCAGCGCGCGGCCCCGCCCAACGGCGGTGAGGCAGCCGAAGGCGAGACGCTGCGCCAGGAAGAGACGCGCGAGGAGATCCGCCGCGAAGACAGCCGCGAGCAGCCATCGCAGTTCTCCGATGAGCACGGCTTCGGCGAGGAGCACGCTCCCACGGGTAGCGCGCGGCCCGCCTCCGACGACGATCGCGACGACTTCACGCAGCTCGCCGCCGCGGAGCCCACGCTCTACGACCACCTGTTGCTGCAGCTCGCCCTCACCGGCCTTACCGAGCGCGACAAGCGCATCGCCGCGCACATCGTCGGCCACCTCGATGAGGACGGCTACCTCAAGTCAGAGCTCGAGGAGCTGCGCGACTCGGCGCTCGTAGCCCTGCCCGACCTCGAGATCGAGGAGCTGTCGATCGCGCTTCGCCACGTGCACAACCTCGAGCCGACCGGCGTGGGCGCGCGCGACGTCGCCGAGTGCCTCGAGTTGCAGTTGCGCGCGCTCCCCGAGGACACGGCGCATCGCGACAGCGCGATCGCGCTCGTCACGCGGCACCTCGACGTGCTCGCCGCGCGCGACTTCAATCGCCTGAAGCGCCTGCTCGGCGTTTCCGAGGACGAGCTGCGCGACGTGCGCTCGCTCATCCTCACGCTCGACCCGAAGCCGGGGAGGGCCTTCGGCCAGGGCGACGTGCGCTACGTGGTGCCCGACGTCGTGGTGCGCAAGGTCGGCGGGCGCTGGGGCGCGGCGCTCAATCGCGACGCGATGCCGCGCCTGAGGATCAACAAGATGTACGCCGACATCCTGCAGGCCTCGCGCGACAACGGCGGCCGGCACCTCGCCGGGCAGCTGCAGGAGGCGAGGTGGCTCATCAAGAACGTGCAGCAGCGCTTCGACACGATCCTGCGCGTGACGCAGGCGATCGTCGACCGCCAGAAGAACTTCTTCGAGCACGGCGAGGTGGCCATGCGCCCGCTGGTGCTGCGCGAGATCGCCGAGGCGGTGGGGCTGCACGAGTCGACCATCTCGCGCGTGACGACGCAGAAATACATGCTCACGCCGCGCGGCATCTTCGAGCTGAAGTATTTCTTCGGCAGCCACGTCTCGACCGACACCGGGGGCGCGTGCTCCGCGACCGCGATCCGCGCCCTCATCAAGCAGCTCGTGGCCGCGGAGGACGGCAAGAAGCCCCTCTCCGACCATCGCATTTCCGACATCCTCGCGCAGCAGGGAATCCAGGTAGCCCGGCGCACGGTGGCGAAGTACCGCGAGGCGATGCACATCCAGCCGGCCAACCTGCGCAAGTCGATCTGAAGCGCCCTTGAGGCGAAAAGGAGCCCTTGATGAACCTGAACCTGACCGGCCGCCACGTCGAGATCACGCCCGCGATACGCGACTACGTGGTCTCGAAGCTCGAGCGCATCAACCGGCACTTCGACCACGTGATCGACGTGAACGTGATCATGACGGTGGAGAAGCTCGACCAGAAGATCGAGGCCAACGTGCACCTGTCCGGGAAGGACATCCACGTGCAGGCGAATGACGGCGACATGTACGCCGCGATCGACGGCCTCATCGACAAGCTCGACCGCCAGGTGCTCAGGCACAAGGAGCGCTTCCAGGTCCGCCACGCGCAGGGGATCAAGCGCATCGACCAGGGCGAGCGTTGAACCTCGTCTCGCGCCTGCTGCCGCTCAACCACGTCCTGCTCGACCTCGAGGCGAGCAGCAAGAAGCGGCTGTTCGAGCAGATCGGGCTCACGTTCGAGAACTCGCTCGCGATCCCGCGGGCGCGCGTCTTCGACAGCCTGTTCGAGCGCGAGAAGCTCGGCTCGACGGGCCTGGGCTACGGCGTGGCGATTCCGCACGGGCGCATCAAGGCGCTCAAGGAGCCGGTGTGCGCCTTCGTGCGCACCGCGACCCCGATCCCGTTCGAGTCGCCCGACGGCCAGCCCGTGCGGCTGGTGTTCGCGATGCTCGTTCCCGAGCATGCGACGGAGGCCCATCTCGAGCTCCTCTCGGAGCTCGCGCAGATGTTCAGCGACGCGAGCCTGCGCGAGGCGCTCGCCGCGACGCCCGACATCCAGGCGGCCCACCGGCTGATCACCGAGTGGTCGCCCTATGCCCCGGCTCAGCGTACAGCGGCTGTTTGAGGCGCGGCGCGAGCGCCTCGGCCTCGCGTGGGATGCGGGCATGGCGGGCAAGGACCGCGAGTTCAGCGGCGAGATCCTGCACAAGCCCGGCGTCGGCCTCATCGGGCACCTGAACCTCATCCACCCGTTGCTGGCACAGGTCATGGGACGGCGCGAGCTCGAATACCTCGATCGCCTCGAGCCCGCCGCGCGCGAGCAGACCACGGCAGGCATCTGCCGCGGCGACACCGTGTGCGTGATCGTGTGCGACGCCCTGAAGGCGCCCGCGGCCCTCGCCGAGGCCGCCGAGAAGGCGGGCACGGCGCTGCTCACCTCGTCGGAGGCGAGCCAGCACGTGATCAACGTGCTCAGGCCCTTCATGCAGCAGGAGCTGGGCGAGGTGACCACCCTGCACGGCGTGTTCCTCGACGTGCTCGAGATCGGCGTGCTCATCACCGGGGATTCCTCGATCGGCAAGAGCGAGCTCGCGCTCGAGCTCATCTCGCGCGGCCACGGCCTGGTCGCCGACGACGTGGTCGAGCTGCAGCAGATCGGTCCCGAGACCATCCAGGGCCGCTGCCCGCCGCTCTTGCGCGATTTCCTCGAGGTTCGCGGGCTCGGCGTGCTCAACATCCGCTCGATCTTCGGCGAGACGGCGGTGCGCCCGCGCAAGGCCTTGCGCCTGATCGTGCAGCTCGACGCTCCCGAAGGCGGCCTCGAGCCGCCCGACCGGCTCGCCACGCGCGCGGGCACGCAGGACATCCTCGGCGTCGAGATCCCCACCGTGACCCTCGCCGTCGCGCCGGGCCGCAACCTCGCCGTGCTGGTGGAGGCGGCGGTGCGCAACCACATCCTCATCACGCGCGGCATCAACTCGACGCAGGAATTCATCGAGCGCCACGAGACCTTCATGAACCGCAGGGACCGGGGGCTCGAAGAGGAACGCGACTGATGCAGCTCGTGCTCCTCTCGGGCGTGTCCGGCTCGGGCAAGAGCGTTGCGTTGAAGGCGCTCGAGGACGCGGACTTCTTCTGCGTGGACAACCTGCCCGCGGATCTGTTCGGGGCCCTGGTCGACTATGCAGTGTCGCGCGGCGAGCCCAAGGTGGCGATCAGCGCCGATGCGCGCAGCCGCGAGAGCCTCGGGCGCCTTCCCGAGATCGTCGAGCGCGAGCGCGAACGCGGCAACGACGTGCGCGTGATCTTCCTCGACGCGACCGACGAGAGCCTCGCGCGCCGCTTCTCCGAGACTCGCCGCCCCCATCCGCTCGCGCACGCCGGCCGCTCGCTCGCCGAGGCGATCGCGGAAGAGCGGCGCGTGCTCGCCTGGCTCTCCGGAATCGGCCAGCGCATCGACACGAGCCTGCTCACGCCCGCGCAGCTGCGCCAGTGGATCCGGGACCTCGTGGTCACCGATCCGGCGCGCCTCGCGCTGGTGTTCGAATCCTTCGGCTACAAGGGCGGCGTGCCGCTCGACGCGGACTTCGTCTTCGACGTGCGCTGCATCCTGCCCAACCCGCACTACGACCCGCGGCTGCGCCCGCTCACCGGCAACGATGCCGAGGTGGTGGAGTTCCTCGAGCGCGAGACGCAGGCGGGCCTGCTGATCGAGGACATCCAGCGCTTCCTCCAGGGCTGGCTGCCGCGCTTCGTGCTCGACCAGCGCACCTCGCTTACCGTGGCGATCGGCTGCACCGGTGGGCGCCACCGGTCGGTGTACATCGCCAACCAGCTCGCCGAGCGCTTCGGCTCGGAGCACGCGGTGAGCGCGCGCCACCGCGACCTGAAGCCCTAGCGAAACGTGTTCGGCCTCCTGCCGGCGGCGCGCAAGCACGAGACGGTGCCGATCTTTCCGCTCTCGACCGTGCTCTTCCCGGGGGCGCTCCTGCCGCTCAGGATCTTCGAGGTGCGCTACATGGACATGGCGCGCGCGTGCCTTAAGGACGGCAGCGCGTTCGGCGTCTGCCTGATTCGCGAGGGACAGGAAGTCGGCGCGCCCGCCGTTCCCGAGCCGGTCGGCTGCCTCGCGCGCATCGCCGACTGCGACGTCGAGGAGCTCGGCATCCTCAAGGTACGCGCCGAAGGGCTCGAACGCTTCCGCATCGTTTCGAGCGAGGTCAACCGGCAGGGACTCATCGTCGGCAGGGTCGAGCCGCTTGCCGCGGAGGCCGCGGCCCCTGAGACACCGGGGCTCGGCGAAAGCGCGGAATTCCTGCGCAAGGTGATCGCCGGGATCGGCGCGCAGCGCTTCGCCGAGCCGCTGCGCTTCGACGATGCCTCGTGGGTGAGCTTCCGGCTCGCCGAGATCCTGCCGCTGCGCATCGACGTGAAGCAGAAGCTCCTCGAGCTCACCGATGCGACGCTGCGGGTCGCGATCCTGCACAAGTTCCTGCAGCAGCAGCGCCTGATTACCTAGAGCGACTGGAGCAGCTTGCGCACCGGCGAGGGCAGCGCGGCGTCGGCGAGCTCGGATAGCGGCATCCACATCGCGGGCTTGCCCTGCGCCAGCCTCGCGGCCTTGCTCAAGTGCACGCGCCACGGCACGACCTCGAGCGTGAAATGCGTGAAGGCATGCTCGAACGGCGCGAGTGGCTCGATGCGTGCGCCCTCGATGCCCCATTGCCGCGCGAGCGCCTCGTCGGGCCGCGCGCCGGCATCGGCCTCGGGGAGCGACCACAGCCCGCCCCAGATGCCGCGCGCCGGGCGCTTCTCGAGGAGCACTTCGCCGCGCGAGATCACCACCAGCATCGCGATGCGCCGGCTCGGGCGAGCGCGCCGCGCCCGGCGCCCCGGAAGCTCGTGCACGCGGTTGCCGAGGCGTGCGACGCAGTCGGCGGCCACCGGACAGCGCGCGCATTGCGGCTCGCGCGCGACGCAGAGCGTTGCGCCGAGATCCATCAATCCCTGCGTGTAGGCCTCGATGCCGCGGCGCGGGAGGCGCTCTTCGGCGATCGCCCAGAGGCGCGCCGCAACGCCGGACGCCGAGGGATCGCCAGCGACGCCCGCATGGCGCGCGAGCACGCGTTTCACGTTGCCGTCGAGGATGGCGCCGCGCTCGCCCGCGGCGAAGGCGGCGATCGCGGCGGCGGTCGAGCGCCCGATTCCGGGCAGGCGCGCGAGCTCGGCCGAAGCAGTCGGGACTTCGCCGCCATGGCGCTCGGCTACCAGGCGCGCGGCGCGATGCAGGTTGCGCGCGCGCGCGTAGTAGCCCAGGCCGCTCCAAAGCGCGAGAACCTCGCCTTCGTCGGCGGCCGCGAGCGCGCCGAGCGTCGGAAAGCGAGCGACGAAGCGCTCGAAATACGGCAGCGCCGTGGCGACCTGCGTCTGCTGCAACATGATCTCGGAGAGCCAGATGCGGTAGGCGTCGCGCGTGTCCTGCCATGGCAGGCCGCGGCGGCCGTGGCGTCGCTGCCAGCGCGCGACGCGCGTCGCGAAGGTCGGAAGAGCTGGAAGGCTTCGAGCCATGGCGCGGCTCGAAGTGTAGCTACATTCGGGCCGCGCGGATTTCGGCGGAGCTCGCCGCGGAGTGGAGCTCGCGGCGCGCCTTTGGACGCGCCGACCCGCTGGGAAGGTACATCCCGAACCACGTGGCCGCGAGCTGCGCCACCTGCTCGAGAGCTCCCGCCTCCTGGAAGAGGTGCGTGGCGCGCGGGATCACCGCGAGCTCGCGCGAGCAGTGCATGCGCGCGAAGGCCAGCCGGTTGAGGTCCAGCACCGGCTCGTCGCGCTCGCCGACCACGAGGAGGGTCGGGGCGGTGACGCGCTCGAGCGCGGGTCCGGCGAGGTCCGGCCGTCCGCCGCGCGACACCACGGCGCTCACGCGATCCTCGAGGACCCCCGCGGCGATCAGCGCGGCGGCCGCTCCGGTGCTGCCGCCGAAATAGCCGATCGGCAAGCCGCGCGCGCCTTCCTGCACCTCCACCCATAGCGTGGCATCGACGAGGCGCCGCGCGAGGAGCGGGACGTCGAAGCGCAGCGACCCGCTCGCCTGGTCTTCGGCCTCTTCCTCGCCCGTCAGCAGGTCGAAGAGGAGGCTGCCAAACCCGGCGCGCCGCAGCGCCCCGGCGACCTGCCGGTTGCGCGGGCTCAGCCGGCTGCTGCCGGCGCCATGGGCGAAGAGGACAAAGCCCAGCGCCGCATCCGGGACCTCGAGTATCCCCTGCAGCTCGACATGGCCGGAGGGGACCGAGACTCCCCGGGCGTGGGCTGTTGCGATGTCGGATTCCACGGCCGCCTCCCATTGAAATGGCCGATAGACCATGCGGTCGCGCGGACGTTCACGCGCGCGGGCAGTGGAGCGGGTGAAGGGAATCGAACCCTCGTCGTAAGCTTGGGAAGCTTCTGCTCTGCCATTGAGCTACACCCGCGGCAGCGCACATTTTACGATGTAAAATTGTCCCATGTCCGCGCCCATCCGCATCGTGCTCAATGGTGCGCCGCGGGAACTCCCCGCGCCGCTCACCTTCGCCGAGCTGATCGACGAGCTCGCCCTCGCCGGGCGCCGGCTCGCGGTCGAGCGCAACGGCGAGATCGTGCCGCGCAGCCGCTTCGGAGCCGAGGCGCTCGTCGACGGCGACCGTATCGAGGTCGTGATCGCGGTGGGGGGTGGCTGACGTGGCCGCGAAGACGGCTGGCGATTCGCTTGTCGTGGCCGGCACGGCCTACCGCTCGCGCCTGCTCGTCGGCACCGGCAAGTATCGCGACTTCGACGAGACGCGGCGTGCCATCGAGGCGAGCGGCGCCGAGATCGTGACCGTCGCCATCCGCCGCACGAACATCGGACAGAATGCCTCCGAGCCGAATCTGCTCGACGTCCTGCCGCCGTCCAAGTACACCATCCTCCCGAATACCGCCGGATGCTATACCGCACAGGACGCCGTAAGGACCCTGCGCCTCGCCCGCGAGCTCCTCGACGGGCACGCGCTGGTGAAGCTCGAGGTCCTGGGCGACGCGCAGAGCCTCTACCCCAACATGCCCGAGACGCTCGCCGCGGCGAAGACGCTCGTCGCCGACGGCTTCCAGGTGATGGCCTATTGCAGCGACGACCCGATCCTCGCCAGGCAGCTCGAGGAGGCGGGATGCGTCGCGGTGATGCCGCTTGCCTCCCTCATCGGCTCCGGCATGGGAATCATCAACCCCTGGAACCTGCAGATCATCATCGATCGCGTCAAGGTTCCGGTGCTGGTCGACGCGGGCATCGGCACGGCCTCGGACGCGGCGATCGCGATGGAGCTCGGCTGCGACGGCGTGCTCATGAACACCGCGATCGCGAAGGCGAAGGACCCGGTGCGCATGGCGCACGCGATGAAGCTCGCGGTCGATGCCGGCCGCGAAGCGTTCCTCGCCGGGCGCATGGCGAAGAAGCCGTACGAAGCATCCGCAAGCTCGCCCGAGTCCGGGCTCATCCAGAAGACCGCATAACCTCAGGGAGTCTCCAATGACCAGGATCCTGGCGGGCGCCGCGCTCGCCGCACTCGCCCTTTGCCTGCAGGCCGCCGAGCCGGCGTGGGTCACGCGCAGCAACCAGGATGCCGCGGTGCTGCTCAAGGTGATCGCGAAGTACGCGCCCGAGGGCGCCGGGCGCCTCGGCGTCGATGGCCTCGACGAGGAGATCACCGACCTCTCCCGCGACCAGTTCGAGCCGTCGCAGCGCGACACCCGCGCCGCCATCGCCGAGCTGCGCAAGCGCCTCGGCGCCGAGAGCGATCCCAAGGTCAAGCAGGACCTCGAGATTCTCATCACGGCGGCCGAGGATAGCGTTCGCAGCAGCGAGCTGCAGCGCAAGCACTTCTTCCCGTTCCTCGACGCCGCGCGCAACATCTTCTTCGTCGTGCAGCAGACGCTCGACCCGCGCGTCCCCGCCGCGCGCCAGCAGAAAGTCGTCGTGCGCCTCGACAAGTACGCCGGTGTCGCCAAGGGTTTCCGCCCGTTCACCGAGCTCGCCAAGGAACGCACGCTCGAGCGCATCGCCGCGGACAGGAACCTCATCGGCCCCTACAAGGGCCAGGTCGAGCAGGCGATCATCGAGGCGCCCGCGCTGCGCGCGGGGCTCCACGACGTCCTCGCCAAGAGCGCAGTCCAGGGATGGGAGTCGGGCGCGGCGAAGCTCGACCAGCAGCTGGCGGGCTATACCGAATGGCTCAAGACCGACATCCTTCCGCGCGCGCGCGCCGACCACCGCCTGCCGCGCGAGGTCTATGCCAACAACCTGCACCAGTTCGGCGTCGACATCTCACCCGAGGAAATGATTTCGAAGGCGCTCACGTCGTTCGCCGAGATGCGCAACCAGGCGAACATCACCGCGGGCCTGATCGCGAAGGAGCGCGGCTGGAGCGAGACCGACTATCGCGACGTGATGCGCCGGATCAAGCAGGAGCAGATCCCGAAGGACCAAGTGATGGCGCTCTACACCAGGCGCCTCGCCGAGATCGAGGCCGCCGTGCGCGCCAACCACATCGTCACGCTCCCCGAGCGCAAGGCCGTGATCCGTCTCGCCACGCCGGGCGAGGATGCCGCGCTCCCCGCGCCGCACATGAACCCGCCGCGCATGATCGGCAACACCGGCGAATACGGCGAGTTCGTCCTCACGCAGGGCGGGCCGCCGGATGCGAGCGGCAAGCCCTCCACGCTCGACGACTTCACTCACCAGGCGGGCGCATGGACGCTCACGGCGCACGAGGCGCGGCCTGGCCACGAGCTGCAGTTCGCCAAGGTGGTCGAGAACGGCGTTTCGATGGCGCGCGCCATCTTCGCGGCCAACTCGGTCAACACCGAGGGCTGGGCGCTCTACGCGGAGGCCGAGATGCAGCCCTACGAGCCGCTCGACGGGCAGCTCTTCGCGCTGCAGCATCGCATGATGCGCGCCGCACGCGCCTTCCTCGACCCGATGGTGAACCTGGGAGAGGTCACGCCGGAGCAGGTGAAGTCATTCCTGATGGTGGAGGTCTGCTTGAGCGAGGGCATGGCCACGCAGGAGATGCAGCGCTACGTCTTCCGCGCGCCGGGGCAGGCGACGTCGTACTTCTACGGCTACCAGCGGCTCATGGAGACGCGCCAGGCGGCGCAGCTGGCGCTTCGCGAGCGCTTCGATCGCCAGGCATTCAACGACTTCATCCTCGACCAGGGGCTGGTGCCGCCGCGCCTGCTGCGCAAGGCGGTGATGGAGGAGTTCGTGCCGAAGCGGCTGAAGGGAAGCTAGGCTCGCGCTCTCAGAAGCGCCACATCAGGCCGACCGAGATCTGGTCGGTCTCGAGGTCGCCCGCGAGGGACGAACCCAGCGGCGAGTAACGCTCGAACTCGGCGTGGATGCCGAGCGCGCGGCTGAAGTCGTAGCGCATGCCCAGGCCGTAGCGAAGGCGCGTGCCGCGCGAAGCGCTGTCGCCCAGGAGCGAGGTCGAGTAGGCGGCGAAGGGGTTGCGAACATCGCCGCGATAAGCGCCCATGCGCCCGTAGAAGGAGAGGCTTCGCCACACGGGGAGAGTGGCCACGGTGTCCACGCCGAAGCCCGTGCTGCGAAAGGCTGACGCGAGGCTGCCCGGGCTGGAGAAGATGTCGGAAGGCATGCGGCCGAAGTCGACGAGCTGGCCCTCGACCGCGAAGAAGCGCGAGTACTTGTAGCCGAGCTTCAGGCGCACTCCGGGCTCGGCGCCGATCGATGGCGCGAAGGCATTGACGGGCTCGGAGGCGAGCGAGAAGAAACCTGCCGGTGCGGAGATGCCGGCGCGCGCCGGCTTGAGGACGCCGAGGTAATCCTCCGCCCACGCCGCCAGCGGGAGAGCGGCGACAGCGAGTGCGAGTGCGGCGATGCGCCTGCGGTTCGCCATTGTTTTCGCGTCCTTTTCCGCCCCAATTTAGGCCCGCGTTCGGGCGGTGTCAAACTGGGTTGTTGCAAAAATGGTCCACCCTGATAATTCGGCGTGACCCACCCTCCGATCCGCAGCTTCGTCCTTCGCCAGGGGCGCTTTTCGCGCGGCCAGCAACGCGCCTATGAGGAGCTCCTTCCCCGGTTTGGCCTGCCCTATCGCGCAGCGTTCCTGGACTGGCGCGAAACCTTCGGCCGGGCGGCCCCGGTGGTCGCGGAAGTGGGCTTCGGGATGGGAGAGACGACCGCTCGCATCGCCGCCGAGCACCCCGGGCGCGATTACCTCGCGATCGAGGTCCACACGCCGGGCGTGGGCAGCCTTCTCAGGCAAGTCGCGGTGGGCGGACTCGCCAACGTCCGCGTGGTCCAGCATGACGCCGTCGAGGTGCTGCGCGACATGGTGGCGCCCGGCTCGCTTGCCGCCATCCACGTCTTCTTCCCCGACCCGTGGCCGAAGAAGCGCCACCACAAGCGCCGTCTGCTGCAGCCGGCGTTCGCCGCGCTCGCGGCCTCGCGCCTGGCTCCGGGCGGCCAATTGCACGTCGCTACCGACTGGCAGGAGTATGCCGAGCACGCCCTCGCGGTACTCTCGGGCGAGCCCCTATTCGCCAACACCGCGCCGGGCTTCGCCGAGCGCCCGGCCTGGCGGCCGGAGACGAAATTCGAGCGCCGTGGTCTCAACCTGGGCCACGGCGTATGGGACCTGCTTTTCACGAGGAGATGACCATGGATAGGCGTGAAATGATTTCGGCCCTGGCGGCGAGCGGTGCCCTGGGAGCAGCGGGACTGGTGGGCGTGATCTCGCGCGCGCTCGCCAAGGGCGACCTGCCGCCCGGAATCCACCAACTGGACGGCAACGCGACGGTGAACGCGAAACCCGCGCAGGTCGGCACGCCGCTCAAGCCCGGCGACCGCATCGCGACCGGGCCGCAGAGCCGCGCGGTGATCGTGATCGGGTCGGACGCCTTCCTGATGCGCGCCGACACCACCCTCGAAACCAGGGGCGCGGCGGGCGTGCTCACGGACATGCTGGTCGCCGGGGGACGGATCCTGACCGTGCTATCGAAGAAGCCGGTCGCCGTGAAGGCGGCGAATGCGACCATCGGCATCCGCGGCACCGGGTTTTATCTCGAGGTCGAACCCGCGAATGTGTATTTCTGCCTGTGCTACGGCGAGGCGCAGGTCGAAGGCCCCGGCATGGCCGAGCCGCGCGCGGTGAAGACCAAGCATCACGAGTCCCCGCTGCTCCTGAGCGAGGCCGGTGGCGTAATGCGCGCCGATCCGGGACCGTTCAGGAACCACACCGACACCGAGCTGGTGATGCTCGAGGCGCTTTGCGGCCGCGAGCCGCCCTTCATGAAGGACGGGACGTACCCTTCGGGGAAATACGGCTGATCGGAACGACGGCGCGCCGACCGGCGTCCGGCAGGAAAATCTCGAGCAAGTCGTTCAGGAAGCGCCGCCCGCGCGCAGTCGGGCGGATGTTCGCGTGGTCGCGCTCGATAAGGCCCGCCGCCTCGGCTTTCCCGAGCTCGGCCTCGACCGCGGTGATCGGCAACCCGGTGCGCTCCATGAAGAGCGACACCGCGAAGCCTTCGGTGAGCCGCAGCGCGTTCAGCATGAACTCGAACGGCAGCTCCGCCGTCGAGACCTCGCGCGACTCCTGGATCGCGTCGCCCTCGAGCGCGCGGCGCAGGTACGTCTCGGGCTTGCGCTCCCGCTGCTCGCGCGTGATGCGGTCGCGGAACGAGAGCTTGCCGTGCGCCCCGGCACCGATGCCGAGGTAATCGCCGAAGGTCCAGTAATTCACGTTGTGTAGCGCGCGTTGGCCGGGCCGCGCGAAGGCGGAAGTCTCGTAGTGCTCGAATCCCGCCGCCGCGAGCGTCGCCTCGATCGCTTCCTGCATGTCTGCGGCGAGGTCGTCGTCGGGAAGGCGCGGCGGATGGCGATGGAATTGCGTGTCGGGCTCGAGCGTGAGGTGATAGGCCGAGACGTGCGGCGCGCCGAGCGCGATCGCCTCGCGCACGTCGGCGAGCGCCAGCGCCGCCGATTGCTCGGGAAGGGCGTACATGAGGTCGGCGTTCACCTTCGGGAAGGTCTCGAGCGCGCAGGCGAGCGCGCGGCGCGCCTCGTCCGCGCCGTGCACGCGTCCGATCGCCTTGAGGCTTGCGTCGTCGAAGCTCTGCACGCCGAGCGACAGGCGATTGACTCCCGCCTCGCGGTAGCCGCGGAAGCGCGCCGCCTCGAAGGTGCCGGGATTGGCTTCGAGCGTGATCTCGGTATCGGGATCGACCCGCAGGCGCGTGCGCAGCGCCGTGATGAAGCGCTCGATCGACTCCGGCGCGAACAGGCTCGGCGTGCCCCCGCCGATGAAGACCGTGTGGAGGCGCCGCCCCCAGATCTTCGGCAGGCTCGCCTCGAGATCGGCTACGAGAGCGTCCACGTAGCGCGCCTCGGGCAGGTCGCCGCGCCTTTCGTGCGAGTTGAAATCGCAATACGGGCACTTGCGAAGGCACCACGGGATATGCGCGTAGAGCGAGAGCGGCGGAAGCTCGGCGAGCTTGACGCGCGTGAAGTCGGCGAGGGGCGCGTGCGCTTGGGCCATCGGGGAATTATCCCACGCGAGGCCGCGAGCTCCGGCGCTATGATGGCGCGATGAAGGCACTCCGCCATCTGGCACTCGCTGTCGCCGTGCTGGCCTCGCCCGCGCTCGCGCAGTCCCCGGACGTGATCGAGGGCGCGCGCCGCGAAGGCGAGGTGATGGTCTATCACTCGACGCAGACCGAGGACCTGAAGCCGGTCTTCGACGCCTTCACGCAGAAGTACGGCGTCAAGGTGAAGGACTGGCGCTCGAGCTCCGAGAACGTGGTGCAGCGCGTCGTAAGCGAGGCGCGCGCGGGGCGCCACGAGGTCGACTTCATCGAGAACAACGGCCCGGAGATGGAGGCCCTGCGACGCGAGCGGATGCTGCGGCGCATGGACTCGCCACGCTTCGCCGACCTGCGCCCCGGGGCGGTCCCCGCGCATCGCGAGTACGTGGCCTCGACGATGGACGTGTTCGTGCAGGCGTACAACACCGAGAAGGTCCGGCGCGACGAATTGCCGAAGACCTTCCGGGACCTCCTTGATCCGCGCTGGAAGGGCCGGCTCGGAATCGAGGCCGAGGACCAGGCCTGGTTCGGAACGCTCGTGGGCGAGCTGGGCGAGGCGCAGGGCGTGAAGCTCTTCGCCGACATCGTGGCGGCGAACGGCATCTCGGTGCGCAAGGGGCACACGCTGCTCGCGAATCTGGTCGCCGCCGGCGAGGTGCCGCTGGGCCTCACGGTCTACAACTACAAGCCGCAGCAGCTCAAGGCGAAAGGAGCGGCGATCGACTGGATCGTGCTGCAGCCGGCGATCGCGCAGCTGCACTCCGTCGCGGTGCACGCCAAGGCGCCACATCCGAATGCCGCGATGCTCCTCTACGATTTCTTCATCGGCGAGGGGCAGGCGATCCTCGCCGCGCGCAGCTTCGTTCCCGCGAGCGCCAAGGTGCCCTCGCCATTCGGCGACATGCCGATCAAGTTCATCGACCCGGCCGAGGCCACGGACCAGCAGGACCGCTGGACGCGTCTCTTCGAGGCCACGGTCACGAAGCGCGCGGGCCGCTGATCCCCCGAAGCTTCGCCGCGAGCGCGGTGAGCGCCTGCCCGCGGTGGCTCAAGCGGTTCTTGTCCGCGCTGGACAGCTCGGCCGCGGTGAGGCCGCGCTCCTGCGTGCGGAAGTACGGGTCGTACCCGAACCCGCCGCGGCCGCGCGGCTCGAGGATGATTTCGCCCTGCCACGCGCCGTCGGCGATGATCGGCGTGGGATCGTCGGGGTTCTGCACCAGCACCAGCACACAGTAGTAGAAAGCCGAGCGATCTCCGGCCGCGCGCAGCTGCTCCACGAGTTTCGCGTTGTTGCGTGCGTCGCGCTCTGCCCGGTTGCCTTCCCTGCCGGCGTAATACGCCGAATGCACGCCCGGCTCGCCGAAGAGCGCCTTCACGCACAACCCCGAGTCGTCGGCGAGCGCCGGCAGGCCCGAGAGGTTGGCCGCGTGCCGCGCTTTCGCGAGCGCGTTCTCGACGAATGTCTGGTGCGGCTCGTCGGCGTCGGGAATCGCAAAGGTCGATTGGGCGATCGCCTCGATGCCGAGCGGCGCCAGCAGCGCCTCCAGCTCGTGCAATTTGCCCGGATTGCTCGATGCGACGACGAGTCTATTCAGGAAAGGCTTTGGAACCACAGATGAACACAGATGGACACAGATGGTTTGTGATCTGGAATCGGCCTGTGGCAATGGGCACGGCGTTCACAGCTATTTCTGACCATCTGTGTTCATCTGTGTTCATCCGTGGTTTCAATGCTTTTTACGAGAGCGGAGCGCTGGGCCGAAATGAGCTGCGCGATACCGCTGCCGGCAAGGTCGAGGAGCCGCGACATCTCGTCGCGCGAGAAGGGTGAGCGCTCGGCGGTGCCCTGAATCTCGACGAATCCGCCCGAGCCCGTCATGACGACGTTCATGTCGGTGTCGCATCCCGAGTCCTCGCCGTAGTCGAGGTCGAGAACGGGCTCGCCCTGGACGATGCCCACCGAGACGGCGGCGACGAAGTCGCGCAGCGGGTCGGCGGCGATGAGGCCGCGGGCGCGAAGCCACGCGGCGGCGTCGGCGAGCGCCACCATCGCGCCGGTGATCGAGGCGCAGCGCGTGCCGCCATCGGCTTGCAGCACGTCGCAGTCGATGGTCACCTGGCGCTCGCCCAGGCGCGCGAGATCGGTCACGGTGCGAAGGCTGCGTCCGATGAGGCGCTGGATCTCCTGCGTGCGCCCGGACTGCTTTCCCGTGGCCGCCTCGCGCCCGCCGCGGGTGTGCGTGGCGCGCGGCAGCATGCCGTATTCCGCGGTGACCCAACCGCTCGCCTTGCCCTTGAGGAACGGCGGCACCTTCTCCTCGACGCTCGCGGTGCACAGCACCACGGTGTCTCCCATCTCCACCAGCACCGAGCCCTCGGCGTGGCGCGTGTAGCCGCGCTTGAAGCGCACCGGCCGCAAGTCGCCGGCGCCGCGGCCGAAAGAGCGCGTCATTACCGTGGCACCTTGCGGATCGCGTCCTGGATCTCCGAGATCGCGCGCTCGATGTCGGCGTCGGTGACGTCCTCCTCCGGGATCTCGCCGCCGAGGAGCTCCGTGGTATTGGCCGAGCTTTCGAACTCCTCCTCGTCCATGCTCTGCGTGTCGGCGATGCGTGCGTCGTCCTGGTTCTCCCAGGTCATCGCGACCACCGAGAGGTTGTCCGACTCGCCCTTGGCGCGGCGGTGGGCCTCGGTGAGCAGCCCCGGCATCACCTCGACGAGCGTTTGCTTGCGCAGCATGTTGCCGAGGATGTTGCCGGGGATCTGCGCCCAGAAGCCGTCGGTGGAGAGCAGGATCGAGTCGCCCGACTGCAGCGGGAATTCCTTCGACACCGCGATCTGCGGCGGCACCACGCCGCCCAGGCAGCTGAAGATCTTGTTGCGGTCGGGGTGGCGCGCGGCCGCCTCCGCGGTGATCTCCCCCGAGTCGATCATCTGCTGCACCTTCGAATGGTCCTGGGTGGCCGCCACCAACGCGCCATCGCGCAGCACGTAGAGGCGCGAGTCGCCGGCGTGCGCCCAGTAGGCCGATCCGCCCTGGACGATGCACGCCACGCAGGTGGTGCGCGGGCACTCGAGCAGGTTGTGCTCGACCGCGTGCGAGACGATCGCGCGGTGCGCCGACTGGATCGCCGAGACGAGGAAATCGGCGGGCTTGCGCAGGCGGTTGCGCGCCTCGTGCTGGAAGCGGCGCGTGATCTCGCCCACCGCGATCTCGGCCGCGACCTCGCCCTTCTCGTGCCCGCCCATGCCGTCGGCGACCGTCAGCAGCAGCACGTCGCGGCTGTACGAGTAGCCGACGCGATCCTCGTTGCCGTCGCGATCGCCCTGCCGGCTGTCCTGGAAGATGGTGAAGCGCATGGGCCCCTAGCGCGAGAAGAGCTTCGAGAGCGGCATGTTCATCGTGTCCATGAAGCCGCGCTTCACCTCGGGCGGCTCCTCCATGAGGCGCTTTTGCAGGTCGAACGCGGTCTGGGGCCGCTTCATGTAGTCGAGCGAGAGGCAGGAATCGACGATGTCGTACAGGGATGATGTTGTCCTTCTGCTCGCGCGAGTCGCCCGCCTGCGGCGGCGTCCCCGAGATGCAGGTGTACATCGTCGCGCCCACCGAGTAGATGTCGCTCCACGGCCCGAGCTCCCCCGGCTGGAAGCGGTAATGCTCGGGCGCGGCGAATCCGGCGGTGTACATGGGCTTCAACTTCATCGCGTCCTCGGAGAGCGTGATGCGCGCAGCGCCGAAGTCGAGCAGCACCGGGCGCCCTTCCATGGCGATGAAGATGTTCGCGGGCTTGATGTCCAGGTGCAGCAGCTTGTTTGCATGAACCTCGCGCAGCCCGTTCATCAGGTGCGTGAAGATGCGCCGGATGAACCCCTCGGTGAACTCGTGGCGGTGGCGCTGGATGTGGAACTGGAGCGTGCGGCCGCGCACGTACTGCATCACCATGTAGCAGGTCTCGTTGGCGCGGAAGAAATTCTCGACGCGGACCACGTTGGGGTGCGAGATCATCGCCAGCGCCCGCCCCTCCTCGAAGAAGCACTTGAGGCCGTGGCGGAAGACGGACTGGTCGGCCTCTTCGCCGAGCACCACTTCCACTCCGTCGGTGCGCAGCTGCAGCGACGAAGGCAGGTATTCCTTGATCGCGAACGGCGTGTCCTTCTCGTCGCGCGCGAGATAGACGATGCTGAACCCGCCCGACGAAAGCGGCTTCTCGATGCGATAGCCGTTCAGCACGTAGCCGGCGGGCAACGGCTGATTCGCCTGTGCGGGCATTTGGTCGGGGGAGCTTCCGATATAATTCGCCCCAATTGTCGGCACTCCCCCGCGCCTTGTAAAGGCGAGTTTCTCCTGCCCCGCCCCGCGAAAAAATGATCGCCAGCATGACCGGCTTCGCCGCCAGCGCGAACGAGGGCCCTCACGGCAGCCTCGCGGTGGAGCTCAAGACGGTCAATCACCGCTACCTGGAGTTCCAGACCCGCATCCCCGAGGAGCTGCGGCCGCTGGAGCCCGCCATGCGGGAGGCGGTTGCCGCCGTGCTCACGCGCGGCAAGGTGGACTGCCGCGTCACGTTCACGCCGGCCGCCGCGGCGCGGCGTGGCCTCGCACCCGACGCGGCGGCCATGGCCGCGCTGGACGAGGTGTCGCGCCAGGTTCGCAGCCGCTTCCCGGAGGCGCGAGCGCTTTCGGTCGCGGAGATCCTGCACTGGCCCGGGGTGCTCGCCGAGGAAACGCTCTCCGCCGATCGCGCCAAGGAGGAAGTCCTGGGGCTCCTCGGAACCGCGTTGGCCGAGCTCAACCAGACGCGTTCGCGCGAAGGCGGCAAGCTGGAGACGATCCTGCGCGAGCGCCTCGAGCGCATGCAGGCGCTGGTCAAGCAAGCCGAACCGCTGATGCCCGGCGCGGTGAAGGCGTTCGCGGACAAGCTCGCGAGCAAGGTCGCCGAGGCGGGGGCTTCGCCCTCCGACGAGCGCATCCAGCAGGAGATCGTGCTCTACGCCGCGCGCATCGACGTCGACGAGGAGCTTTCCCGGCTCGTCGCCCACATCGTGGAGTTCAAGCGCGTGCTCGACAAGGGCGGGGCCTGCGGCAAGCGGCTCGATTTCCTCTGCCAGGAGCTCAACCGCGAGGCCAACACGCTCGGCTCGAAATCGGTCGCCAACGACCTCACGCGCGTCTCGGTGGAGCTCAAGGTCCTGATCGAGCAGATGCGCGAGCAGGTGCAGAACATCGAGTAGAAGAATGCCCGGCAACCTCATCGTCGTCACCGCGCCGTCGGGAGCGGGCAAGACCAGCCTCGTGGGCGAGCTGCTCGAGCGCGATGCGAACGTGCGCCTGTCGATGTCGTACACGACGCGCGCGCCGCGCCCGGGCGAGGTCGACGGCGTCGACTACCACTTCGTGGGGCGCGCCCAGTTCGAGAAGATGATCGCCGCGGGCGAATTCCTCGAGCACGCCGACGTCTACGGCAACTACTACGGCACCTCGCGCAAGTGGATCGAGCAGGAGCTCGGCGGCGAGCACGACGTGCTGCTCGAGATCGATTGGCAGGGCGCTCGCCAGGTGCGCAAGCTCTTTCCCCACATGGTCGGCGTCTTCGTCCTGCCCCCGTCTCTCGACACGCTACGCACCCGCCTGGAAGGGCGCGGCAAGGACCCTCCGGAGGCGATTGCCAGGAGGCTGGCGAGCGCCCGCGATGAGGTCTCGCATGTTCTTGAATTTGAATATATAATTGTCAATGAACGCTTCGAAGACGCGGTCGTGGACCTGATTGCCATCGTGCGCGCCGCCCGCGCGTCGCGTGCGCAGCAGGCTATCCGCCTCGCTTCGCTGCTTAACGAATTCAAGTAACCGGAGAAGTCTCATGGCCCGCATTACCGTCGACGACTGCATCAAGTTCCTGCCCAACCGTTTCGAGTTGACGCTCGCCGCGACCAACCGCGCACGCCAGATCGCCCTTGGTGCGACCCCGCTCGTGGAGCCCAACAAGGACAAGCCGACGGTCATCGCGCTGCGCGAGATCGCCGCCGGCAAGGTCGGCAGGGAGTTGCTCGAGCCGCCGGCGCCCACCCCGCCGGTGCTCTGAACACGCGACCCGGCTTGATGCCGCCATGCCCGCGCTCGGCGTCCAGACCGTCGCAGGCGCGCTCAAGGGCGCAGGCGCATCGCTGCCCGGGCCCGGACCGGAGGAGCTGACCGCAGTCCTCGGCTACCTCAAGCCGAAGGACGTCGAGCAGATCGAGGAGGCCTACGGCGTCGCGCGCGCGGCGCATTCGGGCCAATACCGCCAGAGCGGCGAGCCGTACATCACGCACCCGCTCGCGGTGGCGAAGGTGCTCGCCGAATGGCACCTCGACGCGCAGGCGCTGATGGCGGCGCTGCTGCACGACGTGGTCGAGGACACCCCGACCACCAAAGCCGAAATCGCGAGGAAGTTCGGCAAAGCCGTGGCCGAGCTGGTCGACGGCGTCTCCAAGATCGACCGCATCGAGTTCGCGACCCTGCAGCACGCGCAGGCCGAGAACTTCAGGAAGATGCTGCTCGCGATGGCGCGCGACGTGCGCGTCATCCTCATCAAGCTCGCCGACCGGCTGCACAACATGCGCACGCTCGAAGCGGTCGAGCCCGAGAAGCAGGAACGCATCGCGCGCGAGACGCTCGACATCTACGCGCCGATCGCCAACCGCCTGGGCCTCAACGCGCTCTACTACGAGCTCGAGGACCTCGGCTTCCACTACCTGCACCCGACGCGCTTCAAGGTGCTCGACAAGGCGCTCAGGAAGGCGCGCGGCAACCGGCGCGACGCCGTGGGCAAGATCCAGGAAGCGATCCAGGCGCGCCTCGCGGAGTTCAAGGTCGACGCCCAGGTGGGCGGGCGCGAGAAGCACATCTCCTCGATCTACAAGAAGATGCAGGAGAAGAACATCTCGTTCTCCGAGGTGTTCGACATCTACGGATTCCGCATCATCGTCCCCGACGTGCCGGGCTGCTACCTCGCGATGGGCGCGCTGCACACGTTCTACAAGCCCATTCCCGGCAAGTTCAAGGACTACATCGCGATCCCGAAGGCGAACGGCTACCAGTCGCTGCACACCACGCTCTTCGGGCCCTTCGGCATGCCGGTCGAGATCCAGATCCGCACCGCCGAGATGCACAAGGTGGCCGAGGCGGGCGTGGCCTCGCACTGGATGTACAAGAGCGCCGAGGGCGACGCGAAGAACGTGCAGCTCAAGACGCACCAGTGGCTGCAATCGCTGCTCGAGATCCAGAGCGAGTCGGGCGACGCGCTCGAGTTCCTCGAGCACATCAAGGTCGACCTCTTTCCCGACGAGGTCTACGTGTTCTCGCCCAAGGGCAAGATCTTCGCGCTGCCCAAGGGCGCCACGCCGATCGACTTCGCCTACGCGGTGCACACCGACGTCGGCAACCACTGCATCGGCGCCAAGGTCGACGGCGAGGCGGTGCCCCTCGGCACGGTGCTGCGCAACGGCAACCGCGTCGAGATCCTCACCGACCCGCAGGCGCGTCCGAATCCGGCGTGGCTCTCGTATGTCGCGACCGGCAAGGCGCGCTCGCACATCCGCCATTACCTGAAGACGATGCAGCTGCAGGAATCGGCCGAGGTGGGCGAGCTGCTGCTGGTGCAGGCGTTGCGCTCGCTCAAGGCGAATCCGGACGAGATCGGCGAAGTGCACTGGACGCGCTTCTTCAAGGGCGACGCCGCCAAGACGCGCGAGGAGGTCCTCGCCGACATCGGCCTGGGCAAGCGCCTCGCCGTGGTGGTGGGGAAGAAGCTGCTTTCGATAGGCGAGGCGACCGCCGACGGCGAGAACCGGCTCGACTCCATCACCATCCGCGGCACCGAAGGCCTGGCGGTGCAGTTCGCGACCTGCTGCCGCCCGATCCCGGGTGACCCGATCATCGCCCAGATCCGCAAGGGGCAGGGCCTTCTGGTGCACACGCACGACTGCCCCTCGATCCACCCGTTCCACTTCGATCCCGAGAAGTGGGTCGACGTGCAGTGGGATCCGTCCGCCGACCGCATGTTCGACGTGAACGTGCGCCTCACCGCGCAGAACCAGCGCGGCGTGCTCGCGCGGCTCGCCGCCGAAGTGTCGGAAGCCGACTCCAACATCGACCACATCGAGACCGAGCAGCGCGCGAGCCCGGCCTATACCACCGTGGTGTTCACGATCCAGGTCAAGAACCGAATGCACCTCGCGCACGTCTTCCGGCGCCTGCGCCGCATTCCCGAGGTCGTGCGGATTTCCCGATTGAAGAAGAAACCATGAAGCCCATCTCCACACCCGACGCCCCGGCCGCGATCGGCACCTACTCGCAAGCGGTGCGCGCGGGCGACACCGTGTACCTCTCCGGCCAGATTCCGCTCGATCCCAAGACCATGAAGCTCGTCGAGGGCGACTTCGAGGCGCAGGCGCGGCGCGTGTTCGAGAACCTGAAAGCAGTCTGCAGTGCGGCGGGCGGCGACTTCGGCCGCGTGGTGCGGGTGACGGTCTACCTCACCGACCTCGCCAACTTCGCCAAGGTGAACGAGGTGATGGCCACGTATTTCCGCGAGCCGTACCCGGCGCGCGCCGCGATCGGCGTCGCCTCGCTCCCGCGCGGCGCCCTGGTCGAGATCGACGCCGTCATGCATCTCGGGTGACGAGCGCGTCCTTCGCCCCTCCGGCGCTCGCCCCGCGGCTCGAAAAGCTCGGCATCCGATCGAAGCTCGACCTCGCGTTGCACCTGCCGCTGCGCTACGAGGACGAAACCCGGCTCACGGCGCTGAAGGACGTGCGCACGGGCGTGCCGGCCTTGGTCGAGGCCGAGGTGGTCGAGGCCGACGTGAAGTACCGCCCGAGACGCACGCTGGTGGTGAAGCTCAGGGAAACGACGCCCCAACAAGTTGGGGACCCCCGTGGCGAGCGCGACCTGTGGGTGCGCTTCCTCAACTTCTATCCGAGCCAGGTGAAGCAGTTCGCCGAGGGAAAGCGCGTGCGCCTCTTTGGCGAGGTGCGCCCCGGATTCTTCGGCGACGAGATGGTCCACCCGCGCTACCGCGTGGTCGCGAAGGGCGCTCCGCTCTCGAAGTCGCTCACACCGGTCTATCCGACGACGGCGGGGCTGTCGCAAACCGCGCTTCGCGACCAGATCGACCGTGCGCTCGATTCGCTCGCCCTCGAGGACACGCTCGACGCCGCGCTCCTCGGGCGCTTGAAGCTGCGGCCCTTTCGCGAAAGCGTGCTCCTCCTTCACCGACCGCCGCCGGATGTGGATGCCGCGAGCCTGGACGAGCGCACGCACCCGGCATGGCGGCGACTCAAGTTCGATGAGCTCCTCGCGCAGCAGCTCGCGATGCGCGTCGCCTACCGCGAGCGGCGCAAGCGGCGCGCGCCCGCGCTGCCGGACGCGCACACGCTCACTAACGCGCTGGTGAAGTCGCTCCCCTTCAAGCTCACGCGCGCGCAGCGCGCGGCGCAAATGGCGATCGCGCGCGACCTCAAGCAGCCGCACCCGATGCGCCGCCTCCTGCAAGGCGACGTCGGCAGCGGCAAGACGCTGGTGGCGGCACTCGCCGCGCTGCAGGCGATCGAGGACGGCTGGCAGGCGGCGCTCATGGCGCCCACCGAGATCCTCGCCGAGCAGCACTACCTCAAGCTCGCGCACTGGCTTGAGCCCCTCGGCGTGAAGATCGCGTGGCTCTCGGGCGGCCTCAAGGCGCGCGCGAAGAAGTCGGCCATCGAGGCGATCGCCCGCGGCGAGACGCAGCTTGCGATCGGCACGCACGCGCTCTTCCAGGAAGGCGTCGAATTCGCCAGGCTCGGCATCGCCATCGTCGACGAGCAGCATCGCTTCGGCGTCGCGCAGCGCCTCGCGCTCACCGGCAAGGGCAAGGCGGCTAGCGCCCTCGAGCCGCACCAGCTGATGATGAGCGCGACTCCGATCCCGCGCACCCTGTCGATGAGCTACTACGCCGACCTCGACGTGACGGTGATCGACGAGCTGCCCCCGGGGCGTACGCCCGTGGTGACCAAGCTCGTCTCGGAGGAGCGGCGCGACGACGTGATCGCGCGCGTGCGCGACAGCTGCCGCGAGGGCGCGCAAGCCTACTGGGTCTGCCCGCTCATCGAGGAATCCGAGACGCTGCAGCTGCAGACAGCCATGGAAACCTTCGAGACCATCAAGTCGACGTTTCCCGACCTCGCGGTGGGCCTGGTGCACGGGCGCCTGAAGCCGGCAGAGAAAGCGAAGGTCATGGAGGACTTCAAGGCGCGCCGCATCCAGCTGCTCGTTGCCACGACGGTGATCGAGGTCGGCGTCGACGTGCCCAATGCGACCCTCATGGTGGTCGAGCACGCCGAGCGCATGGGCCTCGCGCAATTGCACCAGTTGCGCGGGCGCGTGGGGCGCGGTTCGAAGGAGAGCCTCGCCATTCTCCTTTACCATCAACCTCTCTCCGACATGGCGCGCGCGCGGCTCAAGGTGATCTACGAGAGCAACGACGGGTTCGAGATCGCACGCCAGGACCTGATCCAGCGAGGTCCGGGCGAATACCTCGGCGCGCGTCAGAGCGGCGCGCCGCTGCTGCGGTTTGCCGACCTCGAGCGCGACGCGGACCTCATCGAGGCAGCGCGCGGCGTCGCCGACGAGCTGCTCTCGGAGAGGATGCCCGTCGCCGCCAGGCATCTCGACCGCTGGCTCGGGTCACGCCAGTTCCACCTCCAGGCATGAACAAGGTCCTCGCGCGCCTCGACGCGTACGAGAAGCTGGTGCGGCTCGACAAGCCCATCGGCATCCTGCTGCTCCTCTGGCCGACACTGTGGGGATTGTGGCTCGCGCGCCGCGGCG
>Ga0209647_1000568_pt1 | contig 34582 bp, 27 predicted proteins | sample GraSoi_2013_60cm_FD_185827 | JGI IMG/M metagenome (GOLD analysis project Ga0209647, IMG submission 185827) | Grasslands soil microbial communities from the Angelo Coastal Reserve, California, USA - Sample 9_17_2013_60cm (SPAdes) (version 2) | ecosystem: Environmental > Terrestrial > Soil >... | reverse complement strand
GGCGTGCTCGAGCCTTCCTGGCGCGTCGGCGGTGCGAGCAGCGCCGAACTCGCGGCAATGGCAGCGTTCGCGCGGGACCCGTCGTTAGAGATCGTTCGCGCCTCGCACGTTGAGGAATATGGCGAACGCCGCCGAGCTCCCGCGGACGCGGTCGTCGAGTTTCAGGGGGACGATCCCGAGGCAGGCCCGCTGCTCCGATACACCATCGTGACGCCACAAGATCAGCAGTTGCGTCAAAAAATCTGCGGCCGATGTGGCGGGGCTTGGCGCGACGTGCCGGCACCCGTGATCTCATCCGACGCTGACAGCCGTGTGATACAATTCCGATCACGAACGGGTGCCTCGCACCGGAGTCAGCGGTCGAAGGCTCCAGTCGCTTATTCCGGGCCAGATTACTCACCGGTTGCCGACCTCTCGAAATACGAAAGCCCGGAAAGCGAGAGCGATTATCGGCATCGCATGATCGTAAACGCCATTGCCCTGGTCTTTGTCAGCCTGCTGAGCGTGGCGGGCTTCTGGCTGGTCAATGCGATCGCACATAGCTGAAGCGGAAGCATGAATCCAGTCCGACACGTAGAAGGAGGACGACTTTAAGCCGGGCGGGATCGGCCGCGCCGCGGTCCACTTTCTCCAGATTTTTCGAATCAAGACGCGCCGATCAGACGAGCGCCCTCCGGTCGCTCCGTCCGGTTCGCATAAAACTGCCTTAAACGAACCCCTGCAGCATCGCAGCAATCACGGTCGCCACTAACGAGAAAATCGGCGCGCTGAATGGAGAAGCTGCATGAGCGAGTTGACCAGGCGCAAAATCATAGCGGCAACCACATTTTTGGGATCATGCGTGTCGACGGCAAGTCGCTTCGCGTGGGCTGCCGGACCGGATGAGCGGTCCGATTTCACCAAGCTATTGGACGGGTGGGAGATCATCTCCGGCGCGTGGGGCCTTGAGGAAGTAGCCGGCGCCTCTCGCGATGGGCGCGCGCTGGTCCAGCGCGCCACGAACAACAAATTCAACGTAATCCTCGCTCCTGGCGGTCCCCACGGCGATGTCGACGTGTCCGTGCGATTCAAGCCGATCTCCGGCTCGGAGGACGCATCGGGCGGCATCGTTTTTCGTTTCTCGGACGGCCGCTACTATCTCGTGCGCGCGAATGCGACCGAGGACAATTTCAGGCTCTACTACTACGACGGGCGGCGCTACATGCTTGCGAGCGCGTCGATCATGGCGCCGATGCTGGGCGAGTGGCACACATTGCACGTGTCCGCCAACGGCGACAACCTCCGTGGCTGGCTCAATAGCCGGTCCCTCATCAACCACCGCGACGGCCGGTTCACTGCCGACCGCATCGGGCTTTGGACCAAGGCCGATTCTATCACAGCCTTCGACAGCCTGGCGATAACCCCAAAAGACGCCGGTTGAGATCAAAGCAAACGAGGAGACGATGCGATGAGATCGTTTTTTGCGGCGCTTGCGATTACGAGCTCTCTACTCGTCTCTCCCGGTTGGGCGGACGAAACGCCGTTTCTACTGGAAAGAAAAATCCCGCTGGGCGAAGTTCGCGGCCGCATCGACCACTTGGCGGTCGATCTCGCGCGCAATCGCCTGTTTGTCGCCGAGCTCGAAAACGACACGGTGGCGGTCATCGACCTCGACGCCTACAAGGTCATGCAGGTCATTTCGGGTCTGAGCAAGCCGCAAGGCCTTGGCTACCATCCTCCGACGGATAGCCTGTACGTCGCCAACGGCGGCGATGGAACGGCTGCAATTTTCCGCGGGGATGATTATCGAGCGATCACGCGGATCCCGCTGGGCAAGGATTCCGATAACGTGCGCACGGATACGGTCGGCAATCGCGTGTTTGTGGCGTATGGCGATGGTGCATTGGCGGTCATCGATCCAACCAGCCGAAGCAAGGTCGCCGACATCGAGCTCAAGGCGCATCCCGAAAGCTTTCAGCTCGATCGAAGCACGAGCCGCATTTTCGTCAACGATCCGGCTAACCAAGCCATCGTCGTCGTCGATCGCGCCGCGGGAAAGGCAGTGGCGAGTTGGCCGACGGGCAGCGGCAGCAATTTCCCCATGGCCTTGAATGGCAAAGCCGGGCATGTCGTCGTAGCATTCCGAAATCCTGCGAAACTCGGCGCGTTTTCCATGCTTGACGGCGCTCCGGTTGCAAACGTCGACCTGTGCGCGGACGCGGACGACATGTTCGTGGACGCAAAACGCGAACGCGTCTACGTCAGCTGTGGGGAAGGCTATTTGGATGTTTTCGACACGCGGGAAAATGGCTATCGCCGGATAAACCACATTGCGACGATTTCGGGCTCACGAACGTCGCTCTTCGTTCCAGAATTGGACGTGCTGTTCATCGCGGCGCGCGCTACACCGACAGAGCCAGCGGCCATTTGGGTGTTTCGTCCGAATTATACGAACCAGGAGTCTCTGCCCTAGCCGGGTACGGCTCTGGCGCTGCCGGCCTTGGCGGCCAAGCCATCTTCCGCCGTGTCCGCTTTTCCCCGCCAAGACACACTTTGCTCCGTCGCGGCGACGCGTTAAAGCTTGCGACATGGCCAATGATTCCACGCGCCAACATCTCCTCGGCACCTGGAAGCTCATCGCGGCGGTGCGCGAGGAAATTTCCTCCGGCACCAAGACCGAGTTTCTGGGGCCCAATCCCGTCGGCTACATCAACTACGGCGCCGACGGGCGCGTGCTGGTGCTCACCGTGGCGAGCGGCCGCCGCAAGCCCGCGGGGCCGAAGGCGACCTCCGCGGAGGTCGAAGCGCTGTTTCGCAGCATGACCAGCTATGGCGGGACCTACAGCATCGACGGCAACGAGATCACCCATCACGTCGATGTTTCCTGGAACCAGAGCTGGACCGGCACCGATCAGAAGCGCGTCGCCCGTTTCGAGGGCGACCGCGTCTACCTCTCGACGCCGCCTTCGCTCGATCCCATCACCGGCACGATGAGCGTGCGCACCATGACCTGGGAGAAGCTGGGTTAAGCGGTCCCGCGGCGGCCACTCGCCTCGATCGCACCGCGCCGGTCACGCCGGTCGGAAGGCAATCGCTTCGTCGGCAGCAAGCGCGATGCCGATGCGCGCACCGGCGCGCCAGAGCGACATCCCTTCGTGTCGCGGCACGCGCAACAGCACGCGTCCCGATAGAGCCTCCGGCGCGTCGACGTAGAGGTCGACGTGGCCGCCTTGATAGCTTTGCGCCGCGACGATGCCGTCTGCCGCGACTGCCGTGCCGCGCTCGGCCGGGCGTAGCTCCTCCGGCCGAACGAACAGGTCGACGATCGAGCCGGTTGTGGCGCCTTGCAGCGTGCGGCTCGGCACCTTCACCCGCGCCGCGCCGAGCGCGACCGTGGCGATCGCTCCGTCGATGCGCTCGAGGCGCGCGCGCAGCACGTTGACGTCGCCGACGAACGACGCGACGAAACGGTCGACCGGCCGGCGATAGATCTCGTCAGGCGAGCCGAGCTGGCGGATGCGGCCTTCCGCCATCACGGCAATCCGGTCCGATAGGCTCAGCGCCTCGCTCTGGTCGTGCGTGACGAAAATGGTGGTCACGCCAAGCTTGCGCTGAATTTCCTTGAGCTCGACCTGCATGGACGCGCGCAAGTTCCTGTCGAGCGCCGAGAACGGCTCGTCGAGCAGCAGCACCTTGGGACGGATGACGAGCGCGCGCGCCAGCGCCACGCGCTGCTGCTGGCCGCCGGAGAGCTGGCGAGGCTTGCGGTCTTCCAGGCCCGCAAGCTTGATGAGCGCGAGCGCGTCGGCGACGCGGCGTGCGATCTCCGCCTTGGCGACCCGGCGCATGCGCAGGCCATAGCCTACGTTGGCCGCCACGTTCATGTGCGGGAACAGCGCGTAGTTCTGAAACATGATGCCGATCTCGCGCCGATACGCCGGCACGTTCGTGACTCGCTGGCCGTCGATGGCGATCTCGCCGCTGTCCGGCATCAGGAATCCGCCGACGAGGTTGAGCAGCGTGGTTTTGCCGCAGCCCGACGGTCCAAGCAGCGTCATCAGCTCGCCGCGGCGGACCAGCAGCGAGACGTCATCGAGCGCGGCGATCTTGCCGAAACGCTTGGTCACCCCGTCGAGCTCGACCGCGATACTCTCCTCGCCGTTCGCTCGCGTCGCTGGCGTCGGGGCCGCAGCGGAAAGCGCGTCTTCAGCGGGGATGCTCAACGTTCAGCACCTTTGCGAGGCCAAGGAAGACGTTGGCCAGAATGAGCAGCGTTGCGGTGACCACAATGTACATGACCGAGATCGCCGCCATCGAGGGGTCGGCGTATTCGCGCACGTAGTTGTAGAGCGCAACCGGCAGTGTCTGGGTGCGCTGCGCGGTGACGAACAGCGAAGCGGTAAATTCGTTGAACGACAGGATCGCCGCGAACAACCAGCCACTGACCAGGCCCGGGACCAGCAACGGCAGCGTGACGGTGGTGAGAACGCGGTGCGGCGGCGCGCCGAGGCTCGCAGCGGCAAGCTCCAGTCGCGGATCGAGATTGCGCAGCGAGATGTAGACGCTGCGAAGCACGAACGGCAGCACGAGCACGACATGGCAGGCGACGATCACCCCATAGCCGCGCGCCATGCCGAGCTGCGCCGCGAGGATCAGAAAACCGAGACCCACCGTGAAGTGGGGCACCACCAGCGGAGAGAGCAGCACGGCCTCGAGCGCCCGCTTGAAGCGGAACTCGTAGCGATCGAGCGCGAGTGCGAAGGCCGCGCCGACCACAAGCGCGATGGAGGATGCCCAGCCGGTCACGATAAGCCCGTTGCGAAAGCCGGCTTGGAAGTCGTCGTACGCGAGCGCCTTGACGAACCAGCGCCACGACCAGCTCTCGGGCGGGAACGACAGAATGGCTCGGCTGTTGAAGGCGGCGAGCGTGACGACCAGCGCAGGCAGCAGCAGAAAGCCGAGAATGGCGCTCACGGTGACCCCACCCAGCAGGCGCAGGCGCCACTGCAACGGCAAGCGCGGCATCTCAGTGCGGCCCGATTTTTTCGAGCGGGGCTGCGGCGGCGCGCATCAGCGCCAGCACCGCGAATGTGAGTACGAGCCCGGCGACCGACAGGCTCGCCGCAAACGGGAAGTTGAAACTTGCGAAGCCGAGCTGATAGACCAGGTTCGAAACCATGTTGACCCGGCCACCGCCGATGAGCTGCGGCGTCGCGAACGCGCTGAAGGTCCAGGCGAACGCGGTGGTGACGCCGGCGATGATTCCGGGCGTGGAGAGCGGAAGCGTCACGGTGAGAAAGACGCGGATCGGGCCGGCGCCGAGGCTCGCAGCCGCACGCTCGTAGTCGCGATCGATGTGGGAGAGCGCCGCCGCCAACATGATCACCATCACCGGCAAGGTGACGTGGACGAGCGCGGTGACCACCGCGAACTCGGTGAACATGAATTGCACGGGCGCTCCGATCAGCCCGGCTTTGAGCAGCATCGAGTTCAAAAACCCGTTGTTGCCGAGCACGACGATCCAGGAATAGGTGCGCACCACCTCGCCGAGGAACAGCGGGGTGACGGCGATCACCAAAATTACCGACTTGAGCGCGACGTTTCTGGCATGCACCAGCGCATAAGCGAGCGGGTATCCGATGATGAGCGTGAACAGTGCGGTGAGGAAGCAGATCCAAACCGTGTCGAGGAAGACCCGGGCGTAGAGCGGCTTCATCAGCGCCGCGAAGTTTGCGAGCGTGAAGCCGCCCGGCTCCAGCGAGCCCGGCACATAGGCTCGCAGACTGTATTGCATCACCGCCGCCAGCGCCGCCACGAAGGCGAGCGCGCACAGCGTGGCCGGCGCCACGAATGCACCCAGGAACGGTCTCGACGTCATGGCCGCTCGGGATGACACGGCGGCACGCGGCGCAGGCAGGCCATCAGGCCGTCAGTTCATGATGTTCTCGGCAAACCACTTGCGCCACTCCGCGGTCTTCTCCGCGCGCAGCTTGTGATCGATGATGATGGCCTGCTTGTTCCACTGGTCGACCGAGGTGAACACCCCCGGCAGCTTGGCGATGGCCGGGTCGAGCTTGGCATCCAGGACCACCGGGCTGCCCTTCTTGAATTTTGCGACTTCGGCCTGCACCTGCGGGTCGAGCGCGACGTTGATGAACTTGTAGGCGAGTTCCGCCTTCTTGGAGCCTTTCATGATGGCGACGGTGTCGATGCCGAGCACCGCGCCCTCCTTCGGGATCACGAGCTCGATAGGAACGCCTTCGCCGGCCATGTAGTGCGCGTTCATCGACAAGATCACCTGGATGGGCGTCTCGCCGTTGGCAATGAGCTGCTGGCTGTTGGCGTCATTGGTATAGAACGCCTTGAAACTCGGCTTGAGTTCCTTGAGCTTGGCTTGCCCCTTTTCCCAGGTCGCAGCGTCGCCGCCCGAGAGCAGCGCAGCCACGACGATGAGATGACTGGGATCGAAGTCCGGCGCGGCGAGCTTGCCTTTGACCTCGGGCCTCCAAAGATCCGCCCAGCTCTCGAATGCCGCGCCTTTGATCAGGTCGGGCCGGTAGCCGATGGTGTAGACATAGGCCCAGGTGCCGATGTGATACGGGCTGATCTTGGCCTGGGCGACCAAATTCTTCGCGTTCGCCACCTTGGCGAGGTCGAGCTGCTCGTAGAGGCCATCGTTGGCATAGAGCCAGCCCACGTGCGATGTCGTGAACGTGATGTCGCTCTCGGGATTGCCCTTGGCAAGCTTCTCTTTGTTCAGCCGATCGATCGTGCCGCCGGTGATGTACTCGACCGGCACGCCCGTCGCGGCGGTGAATTTCTTGCCGATGAGGTTGTCGACCATGTCCCGCCAGCTGCCGCCCCACACGCTGACGACGAGCTTGTCCTGAGCGCTAGCCTGCATCGGCGTCAAGACGAGAGCCAACGCAGCGAGTGCCATGCAGATCCGTTTCATGCTCCTGCCTTTCCGGTTCGCTCGACCATCATTTGACGCCACGCCAATCTGCGGGGCGTCGAGCAACACCCGTGGATTTCCGGCGCGTCATTATTCGTTGAGAGCGCTAAGCTTGTCCAGCGTCGCGGGCTCGCCATTGCCTCCGCTTGCCCGCATGGCCGCGCAAGGCTTGGTTCACGCTCAAGCTTGAGGGTAGATTGACTGCGCAACGTGGGAGTGCATCGCGATGGGACCGCGCCTGGAGCGCAGCAACCGACCAAAACAGAGGTCAGCCGGTAACGTGGCGGCGGCCTATCTCGCCTTGTTGGCCGATCGTGGGGTCGACTATCTGTTCGGCAATGCGGGGACCGATTTTGCGCCACTCATAGAGGCGTATGCGCAGTCGGCGCAAACGGGCGTCGCAGTTCCGCGGCCCATCCTGGCGACGCATGAAAATCTCGCCGTCGCCATGGCGCACGGCTACGGCATGGTGTCGCGCCGCGTACCAGCGGTGATGGTGCACGTCAGCGTCGGCACCGCGAACATGGTCTGCGCGGCGTTGAATGCGGCGCGCGAGAACGTCGCGATTCTGCTCACTGCGGGCAGATCTCCGCTCACCGAGACGGGTCTGTTGGGCTCGCGCGACGGCTACATCCACTGGGCGCAGGAAATGTACGACCAGGCGGGCATGATCCGCGAAATCGTCAAATGGGATTACGAATTGCGAAACGCCGAGCAGCTGACCACGGTGGTCGACCGCGCGCTTGCGATCGCGGCGACGGAACCGCGCGGCCCCGTCTACCTGTCTTTGCCGCGCGAAGTCATCGCGGCGCCGGTTTCCGATTTCGAGCCTCCATCGCCCTCTCGGCTCAGCGCTGCGGCTTCCCCGGCGCCGGACGCAGACGCGATCGCCGCGGCCGCGCGCACGCTCGCGCAAGCAACGCGGCCGTTGATCGTGACGGCGAACGCCGGCAGGGACGCCGCGGCCTTCAAGGCGCTCACGCAGTTCACCGAGCGGTTTGCGATACCTCTCGTCCAGCATCGGCCGCGTTATTTCTCGCTGCCGTCATCGCATCCGATGAATCTCGGGTTCGATCCCGTGCGACTGGTGCAAAAGGCGGATGCGATCCTGGTGCTCGAGAGCGACGTCCCCTGGATTCCAAGCCGGGCCGCGCCCCGCCCGGAGTGCAAGGTCATCCAATGCGGATTCGATCCCTTGTTCACGCGCTACCCGATCCGCGGCTTTCCCTGCGACGTTGCCATCACGGGGAGCAGCGTTGCCACCCTTGCCGCGTTGACCGCGGCACTCGCGGACGGCCTCGATGAGCAGTCGATCGAGCTGCGTCGGCGCTGGATCAAGGAGGAGCGCGAGGCGCTGACGGCGGCCTGGAAGACTGCGCTCGATGCCGCCGCCCGCAAGACCCCGCTCGATCCCGCGTGGGTGAGCCACTGCGTCGATCGCGCCAAGGATCCGCACTGCATCGTCATCAACGAGTACACGCTGTTCCTCGAGCAATGCACCTTCGAGTTTCCCGATCTCTATTTCGGATCGAGTTCCGCGTCGGGTCTGGGTTGGGGCGCCGGCGCGGCGCTCGGCGCCAAGCTTGCACGTCGGGAGAGCCCGGTGATGGCCGTCCTCGGCGACGGCGCCTACATGTTCTGCAATCCCGCCGCCGTCCACCACGCCTCGGCCTTGCACGAGCTGCCGGTTCTCTTTGTCGTCATGAACAATGGGATGTGGGGTGCGGTCGAGCGCAGCACGCTGGCCATGTATCCCGACGGGCTGGCGGCGAGGAGCAACGAACCACCCTTCGTCGCGCTTCGAAAGCTGCCGGCCTTCGAGAAGATCTGCGAAGCGGCGGGCGGTTATGGCGAGCGCGTGGAAGATCCGGGGGCGCTTCCCGGCGCGTTGCAACGCGCCATGTCGGTCGTAAAGGATGAAGGGCGGCAGGCGCTCTTGAACCTCATCTGCGGACCGGGAGGGACGGCGTGAGCGACCGGCGCGCGATGCAAAGATAAAGACGAGCCGATCCGAAGTGCTGTCAATCGGCGAGCCCGAAACCAATGAGCGCGCCAGCTCGTCGGGAGATCATCGACGATCCTGCGCCTCGAACTGTGCGAGGTCGCGGAGATCAGCGCGCCGCTGCTAGCTGACGCCGCTAGTACAGCCCGCCGGTACCGGTCCGTATCGCGCGATCGGCCTCGGGCGAAACGCCGACCGGGCGACCGTCGGCATCGCTGACGCCGATCGCCGAATAGTTGTCGGACGGCGCGGTGCCGGGCTTGAAGGCTTCCAGGATAACGCGTTGATCGCCGGGGCCTGCCCGCATGCCGCTCCTTGGATCGATGCGGATGAGCTTGATGCCGGGCGGCACGCGGAACGGCACCGCCGGCTTGTCGGCGAGCGCTACCTTCATGAAATCGCGCACGATCGGAGCCGCCAGCACGCCGCCGGTCGCGCCGCGGCCGAGATGGCGCGGCTTGTCATAGCCGAGATAAACGCCGACCACGAGATCGGGCGAGAAGCCGATGAACCAGGCGTCCTTCTCGTCGTTGGTGGTGCCGGTCTTGCCGGCGATCGGCTTGCCAACCTCCTTGACGACGGTTGCGGTGCCGCGCTGCACGACGCCTTCCATAATCGAGGTGATCTGGTAGGCGGTCATCGGATCGAGCACGCGCTCGCGTTTGTCGATCAATGTCGGCTCGTTCTGGTCCGCCCATTTGTCGGCGTCGCAACCGCGGCATTCGCGCGAATCGTGCTTGTAGATGGTATGGCCGTAACGATCCTGGATGCGGTCGATCAGCGTCGGCTGGATTTTCCTGCCGCCGTTGTCGAACATGGCATAAGCGCCGACCATGCGCAGCAGCGTCGTTTCGCCCGCGCCGAGCGCAAAGGAAAGGTAGGGCGGCAAGTTGTCGTAGACGCCGAAGCGCTTGGCGTATTCGCCGATCAGCGGCATGCCGATGTCCTGGGCGAGCCGCACCGTCATCACGTTGCGCGACTGCTCGATGCCGAAACGCAGCGTCGAGGGTCCGTAATATTTGCGGGTATAGTTTTCCGGCGCCCAGATGCCGGTGCCGGTGTCGATCTCGATCGGCGCATCCAAGACCACGGTCGAAGGCGTATAGCCGTTGTCCAGCGCAGCCGCGTAGACCAACGGCTTGAACGACGAACCGGGCTGGCGCAGCGCCTGGGTTGCGCGGTTGAACTGGCTCTGGTCGTAGGAGAAGCCGCCGGCCATCGCCAGCACCCGCCCGGTCTGCGGATCCATCACGACGATGGCGCCGGAGACTTCGGGCACTTGGCGCAGGCGGAACTGACCGCCGCCGAGCGGCTCGACATAGACGACGTCGCCGGGTGAGAGCACCTGCGACACCTTGGTCGGAGTCTTGCCGCGCGCCTTCGCCCACTTCATGCCTTCGAGCGCGATCGTGCCGGTTTCGCGCTCCTTCGAGAGCGCGCCGCCCGGTTCGCGGCTGGGCTGCAATCCGATACGGGCCGATGCATCATCGGCCTCCAACACCACCGCGAGCCGCCACGGCGCAACGTCGGAGAGCGCCTTGACCTCGGCGAGCTTGGCCCCCCAGTCGCCGGCCGGGTCGATTTTCTGGGCGGCGCCGCGGTAGCCGTGCTGCTCGTCGAAATTCACGAAGCCGTCGACCAGTACCTTGCGCGCCAGCACCTGCATCTTGGGGTCGAGCGTGGCGCGCACCGAGAGGCCACCCTCATAAAGCTTCTTCTCGGTGTAATTGTCGTAGATGTAGCGGCGGACCTCCTCGGCGAAATATTCCGCCGCGAAGATGTGGGCGCCGGTCGGCCGCGGGGTGATCTTGAGCGGCTCCTTCTTCGCCTTCTCGGCCTCTTGTACGGTGATGTAGTGGTCCTCGGCCATGCGGTCGAGCACGTAATTGCGCCGCTCGAGCGCACGCTCGCGCTGGCGGAAGGGATGGTAATTGTTGGGCGCTTTGGGAAGCGCCGCGAGATAAGCCGCTTCCGCCACTGACAATTCGTGCACCGACTTGTCAAAATAGAGAAGCGAAGCGGCGGCGACGCCGTAGGCGCCCATGCCGAGATAGATTTCGTTGAGGTAGAGTTCGAGGATGCGCTCCTTGGAGAAGGCGCGCTCGATCTTCATCGCCAGCAGCGCTTCCTTGATTTTGCGCGCGAACGACAACTCGTTGGTGAGCAGGAAGTTCTTGGCGACCTGCTGGGTGATGGTGGAGGCACCCTGCGGCCGGCGGCCGCTGCCGTATTGCTGTATGTAGAGCGTGGCGGCGCGCGCGATGCCGGAGAAGTCGATGCCGCCGTGCTCGTAGAAATTCTTGTCCTCGGCCGCGACGAAGGCGTGGGTGACGAGCTTGGGCACCGCCTGGATCGGAATATAGAGCCGCCGCTCGCGCGCATATTCGGCGAGCAGCGAGCCGTCGGAGGCGTGCACCCGCGTCATCACCGCGGGCTCATAATCCTGCAGCTGGGAGTAGTCCGGCAGCGATTGGGAGAAGTGCCACAGCAAGCCGGCCGCCGCCGCGACGGCGGCAACGAATATGATCGTTCCCGCCGCGAACAACAGGCCGAAGAAGCGCAGCAGCAATCTCATGCCCGAAGACCCCCTGCCCCGAACCGGGTGGCTGCGATATCTGCCGGTGGCCTCACCCGCGGCCGGCCAAGGTCCGCCGGATGTCCCCGCGCCACGCGGCAGCCGCCGCAGCGCTCGGTCCGGCGGTCTAAGTCGCTCTGTTTTATGTTGAAACTGAGGCTAAACGGTCACAGTCCAGTCAATTCTGGCCGCCCCCGGCCAACCGCGTGCTGAAGAATGCTTCTATCGCCCGGACGATCGATTCCGCGGTGCGATCCCGCCACTCGGTCGAAATCAGCGATTTCAAGTCCGCCCTATTCGAGACATAGCCGAGTTCCACCAGGACCGAGGGCACATCGGGCGCCTTGAGCACTACAAAGCGGGCCGACTTCAGCGGATGCTGGTGCAGCCGGGTGGCATTCTTGAGCGTCCCGACGACCGTGTGGGCGAACTGCACCGAAAAGGTCTTGGTTTCGCGCCGGGCGAGATCGATGAGAATGCCGGCGACGTCCTTCTCCTCGGCCGAGAGATCGAGCCCGGCGATCACGTCGGCTTGGTTCTCGGCCTCGGCGAGGCGCGCGGCGCGGGCGTCCGAGGCCCGTTCCGAGAGCGTGTAAACGGTGGCCCCTTGCGCGTCGCCTTCCTTGCGCCGCAACGCATCGGCGTGAATCGAAATGAACAGCGCAGCCTGGCGCGCACGCGCGAACTGGACGCGATCGCCGAGCGCCACGAACGTGTCGTCGGTGCGCGTCATCAGCACGCGGTACTTGCCGGTCTTTTCGATCTTGTCGCGCAGCAGCGAGGAGAACTCGAGCACGATAGTCTTTTCCATCTCCCCGCTCGCCGCCCTGGTGCCGTTGTCGATGCCGCCATGGCCGGGATCGATCACTACCAGCGGCCGGGAATCGCCGTTCACCTTGGTCTCGGGCGGCGTTTGCGGCTTGCTCCCCTCGGGCGCACGGCTCTCGAGCGCAACGCTGCGCATGAACGCCTCGCGGTCGGTTGCGGTGAGGTGAAGCACGAGGCGCGCGGGCTGATCATTGGCGGCACCGAGCACGAAGGCCATGTCGACCTGCGCCGGGCGCGCGAGATCGATGACCATGCGCGAGCCGCCCTGCATGACGAGGCCGAAGCGGTATGCTTTGATCAGGCCGCGGCCCACCTCCCCGGCCTTGGGCGGGAACTGGAACGTGACCTGCGGCATGTCCAGTACCACCCGGTAGGGATTGGCGAGCGTGAAGGCGCGGATCTCGATCTTCTGGCTCAAGTCGACGATCAGGCGCGTTTGCGTGTCGTCGCCGCCGAGCCGCACGTCGCTCGCCACCGGAAAATCATTGGGTGCGCCCGCCGGCGCTCCGGGTGGGCCGATGCGCTCGGCTGCGGACGCGCTGCCCAAGGCGAGTCCGCCCAATAGGAGCCCCCTCAGGACCATTGCGCCGAACAGAAAAGGCAGGATCGTTACGCGGACGGACATGGGCGGCCCCTGCGAGCCCGTCTTACTCCATTACGGGGGTGCGGTTAACCCAAACTTACCCCGCAGGCTTGCGGTGCCGGCTGCGGGCAAGCCGCTCCCTTGCCATCGGCCACCGCCCGCCCTAATAAAGGGGTGCTGACGATTTGCAGTTCCGGTTGTGCCGCGTTCGGACATCCGGCTGGCCCGCCGAAGCACCGCTCCCCGACACGCGACGGGAGGGGATCGTGCGGGCCGATTTGGTTCGCGGCGTCGCATGGATGCGGCGCGGACGGACCAGCGAAGCCGATGTTCTTGTGGACACCACCGGGGTTGCGTGCGGGACGTACCGCGCGCAATGACGGGGCGGCTTATGCTTTCCGACGCCGCTATCCCGAGTCGAAAGATCGCCAGCCAAGAGAACCAGCGGCCGCGCTCGCCGAGCGCTGCCGTCCCGTCACGGGCCAAAGGTCATGCTGCGACCGCGCATCGACACCTTAACCGATCGCTGCCGACGCAACCTCGCGTCGCCGAGCGACGCGGCGACGGCTGCTTGCCATGCGTCGATCTCGCGCGCGTCCGAGGCTCATGTTTTCAACCACAGTCAGACCGGATTCCGGTCGCGCCGTCTTGCGCCGCCCACGTGGTGGCCGAAGGCGGCCGCGCGCCAACCGGTCGTCAAGAGATTGGTCAATGCCCAACAAAATGCTCGTCGATGCGACCCATCCGGAGGAGACCCGGGTGGTTGTTCTGCGCGGCCATCGTGTCGAGGAATTCGATTTCGAGTCCGCCAGCCGTAAGCAACTTCGCGGCAACATCTATCTGGCCAAGGTGACGCGCGTCGAGCCGTCGCTGCAGGCCGCCTTCGTCGACTACGGGGGAAATCGCCACGGCTTTCTCGCCTTCAGCGAAATCCATCCCGATTATTACCAGATCCCAATCGCCGATCGGCAGGCGCTGATCGCCGAGGACGAGCGCGCTCAGCGCGCCGCCGAGGCCGAGGCCGACCGCCGCGCTGGCCGCCGGCATGCTCGCTTCGAGCGCGCACGCGATGAAGTCAAGAGCGCGCCGCTCGACACCGAAGGCGAGGCCATGGCGGCGGCGTCCGAGCAGATGGCTCCGCTCGCCGAGACGCTCGAGGAAGCGGCGCCGGAGGAGGAAGCGGCGCCGGATGCGGCCTCCCCGGCCGCGATCGCGGCCGAGCCAATTCCGCTCGAGCCTGCCGAGGATGCACCCACCGCCGCGGCCGCGGGCGAGGCTGCGATCGAACTCGCCCAGCTCGAATCAACGAGCGCGTCCGAGCCCCTTCCAACCGTCGACGAACCGCAGGCGGCCGCGAGCGACGCCCCCGAGACCGCCGACATCGCCGTCGCCTCGGAGCGCAGCGACAGCGAGGCCGGCGAGGCGGCGGCCGTAACGGCTGAAGCCGGCGTCAATATCACCGAAGTCAACGGCCATGGCGCCGAAGGCGAGGACGAGGTCGTGGAATCGGTCGGCGGCGCCGACGCGTTGGAGGAAGTGCCCGAGCGCATGCCGCGCGTGCGCCGCCAGTACAAGATTCAAGAAGTCATCAAGCGCCGGCAGGTGATGCTGGTGCAGGTGGTCAAGGAGGAGCGCGGCACGAAGGGCGCGGCGCTCACCACTTATCTTTCGCTTGCCGGCCGCTATTCGGTGCTGATGCCGAACACGGCGCGCGGCGGCGGCATCAGCCGCAAGATCACGAGCGCGGAGGATCGCCGGCGCTTGAAGGACATCGCCCAAGAGCTGGAAGTGCCGGAAGGCATGGGCGTGATCCTGCGCACCGCCGGCGCCAGCCGCACCAAGACCGAGGTCAAACGCGATTTCGAATACCTGCTGCGGCTTTGGGAAACCGTGCGCGATCTCACGCTCAAGTCGACGGCGGCGACGCTCGTCTACGAGGAAGGCTCGCTGGTCAAGCGCTCGATCCGCGACCTCTACAACAAGGATATCGACGAGATCGTGGTCGCCGGCGAGGACGCCTACAAGGAAGCGAAAGAGTTCATGCGCATGCTCATGCCGAGCCATGCCAAGAACGTGAAACTCTACCACGAAGCGCTGCCGATCTTCACGCGCCACGGCATCGAGAGTCAGCTCGACGCCATGTTCACGCCGGTAATGCAGCTGCGTTCGGGCGGTTACATCGTGCTCAACCAGGCGGAGGCGCTGGTCGCGATCGACGTCAATTCCGGCCGCGCCACGCGCGAGCACCACATCGAGGACACCGCGCTCAAGACCAACCTCGAAGCCGCCGAGGAAATCGCCCGGCAATTGCGCTTGCGCGATCTCGCCGGGCTGATCGTCATCGACTTCATCGACATGGACGAGAAGCGCAACAACCGCGCGGTCGAGCGTCGGTTGAAGGAATGCCTGCGGCATGATCGGGCGCGCATTCAGGTCGGACACATCTCGCATTTCGGGCTGCTCGAAATGTCGCGCCAGCGCATTCGCTCGAGCGTGCTCGAGAGCTCGACCGAGAAGTGCCCGCATTGCGGCGGCACGGGCCATGTGCGCTCGGTGTCGTCGGTGGCGCTGCAGCTCCTGCGTTCGCTCGAGGAAATGCTGCTCAAAGGGGCGACGCACAATCTCAATGTGCGCACGCGCTCCGACATCGCGCTCTATCTCCTCAATCACAAGCGCGCGCATCTGCGCGTGCTGGAGGAGCGCTTCCGCATCGCCATCATGGTCAATGCCGACGCGACCCTCGGCGGGCAACTGTCCTTCGTGATCGAAAAGGGCGAGCAGGTGCACAGCCTGGAGCAGGCCAAGGCGCTGGCGCTGCAGCCGGCGACCGCCGTCCCCCCGATCGAGGAGGAGCAGGACGAAGAGGACGATGACGACGAGGAGGCGCCGGAATCCGAAGACGCCGCCGTGGGCGCGCAGGAGGAAGAGGCGCAGGACGCGGGCGAGGAGACGCAGGCCGCAGGCGAGCCGGACCAGGGCCGCAAGCGGCGCCGGCGGCGGCGCGGCCGCCGCAACGGCGAGGGCCGCGAGGCGTTCCCGCCGGAGCGCGACGAGTTCCCGCCTGGGGAGGCCGCGGACTTTGCCCCGGCACCCACCGAGCATGACCTCGCTCGATCGGGCCAAGCGCAGGAGACCGGCGACGGGAGCGGCGCGGAAAGGCCGGAAGAGGCGCATGGCGACGGTGAGCGCCGGCGCCGGCGCCGCGGACGGCGGGGCGGGCGGCGCAACCGTCGCGGCCGCGACGGCGAGAGCTTCGCGTCGGAAATTCCGCCGGAGCCCGAGCTCGCGAACGCCATCGACGATCTCGACCAGGCTGCTCCGATTGCTGCGGCCGAACCGCCGGCGGCACCGATCGCCGGCCCCGAAGCGCGAGCCGAGCCGTTTTCCGAGCCGCGCGGCGATGTGCAGCCGCCGACCGCGGCGGGGCCACAGGAGGCGCCACCGGCGCAGATCGCCAACTCCGCTGTTCCCGAAACGACGGCCTCCGAACCGCTGCGCCGGCGCTCGACCGTGCGCGAGCCGGTGCCCCAGGCGTCGGGCGATGACGCAAGTTCGCCCCCGCCGTCTTTCACGCCGCCCGTGCCTTCGGTCGAGCCGGTCGTGTCGAGCCCGGCCGAGAGCGACGACAGCGATCGGCCCCGTCGTTCCGGCTGGTGGAGCAAGCGTGCGCTCGGCAAGAGCTGATCGCACCGTTATCTCAATTCGCGGTCGCCCCGTCGGCGCCGCGCGCGGCCGGCGTCTTGCGCGCGCGTGAGGGAACTCGGCGATGAAAAGCGGCTGGGTCGACAGCGAGGCGCGAGCAGCGATCGACCACTATGCACGTGACGGCATCAGCCGCGATCTGGCGCTGCGCGTCTACACCACGCGCCTGCTCGGCCGCGACCCCAAGCTCGTGTTGCACGGCGGCGGCAACACCTCGCTGAAGACCACGATGCCGGACCTTCTCGGCGAGGAGGTCGCGGTGCTGTGCGTCAAAGGCTCGGGCTCGGACATGGCGGCGATTGAGCCGGCGGGGCTTCCTGCCGTGCGGCTCGATCGTTTGCGCAAGCTGCGCGCGCGGGCGGACTTGAGCGACGAGGACCTCCTGCGCATTCAGCGCGCGAGCCTGCTCGAGCCTACGGCGCCGAATCCGTCGGTCGAGATCCTGCTGCATGCGTTCCTGCCGCACAAATTCATCGACCACACCCACGCCAACGCGATCCTGAGCATCGTCGACCAGCCCGACGGCGAAGCGATCTGCGCCGGACTCTATGATGGGCGCGTGAGCCTCGTGCCCTACGTGATGCCGGGATTCGGCCTCGCGAAGACGGCGGCGGACATCTACGAAGCCAAGCCCGAGGTCGAGGGCCTGATTCTCAACAAGCATGGCATCTTCACCTTCGGCGCCAGCGCGCGCGAATCCTACGAGCGCATGATCGCGCTGGTCGCGTTGGCCGAGGAGCGGCTGCAGAAGAACCGCAAGGCGGTGTTCGTGACCGCGCAACTGCCGCAGGCGATCGCCTCGGTGGATGCCGTGGCGCCGATCCTGCGCGGGGCTTGCAGCCGCAAGGACGAGAAAATCGAAGGCGCGTGGCGGCGGATGATCCTCGAGTTCCGCACCAGCCCCGCGATCCTCAACTTCGTCAACGGCGCCGAGCTCGCGCGCTACGGCCAGGCGGGCGTGGTAACGCCCGACCACACCATCCGCACCAAGAACTGGCCCCTCATCACCATCGCGCCCGCGCGCGACCGCATGGATGATTTCAAGCGCGCCGCGCAGGCGGCGGTGACCGACTTCTGCGAGCGCTACCAGGCCTATTTCGCGCGGGAGAATGCACGCGCCGGCGGAATCAAGCGCCCGCTCGACCCGCTGCCGCGCGTCGCGCTCGTGCCCGGCCTCGGCCTGTTCGGCCTCGGACGTTCGAAGGAGGACGCCAAGATCGCCGCCGATCTCGCGCAATGCGCGGTCGAGGTCGTCACCGATGCCGAGGCGATCGGCTGCTTCGAGTCGATCTCGGAAGCGGAGATGTTCGACATGGAATATTGGCCGCTGGAACAGGCCAAGCTCGGCAGCGCGGCGCAAAAGCCGCTCGCCGGTGAGATCGCCGTCATCACCGGCGGCGGCGGCACGATCGGGCGGGCGACCGCCAAGGCATTCGCGGCGGCGGGCGCCGAGGTGGCGCTGCTTGACTGCGACGAGCGCGCCGCGGCGGACGCGGCGAAGGCCATCGGCGCAGCCGCCCTGGCGGTGAAATGCGACGTCACCGATGGCGCTTGCGTGCGCGATGCTTTCGCTCGGGTGGTCGCGGCGTTCGGCGGCGTGGACATCGTGGTGTCGAACGCCGGCGCCGCCTGGCAGGGAAGGATCGGCGAGGTCGACGAAGACGTGCTGCGGCAAAGCTTCGAATTGAACTTCTACGGCCACCAGCGCGTGGCGCAGGCGGCGGTGAAGATCATGCTGGCGCAGGGCACCGGCGGTTGCCTGTTGTTCAACGTCTCGAAGCAGGCGGTCAATCCGGGACCGAATTTCGGCCCGTATGGACTGCCCAAGGCGGCGACGCTGTTTTTGGTGCGGCAATACGCGGTCGACTACGGCGCGGACGGCATCCGCGCCAACGCCGTCAACGCCGACCGCATCCGCTCGGGACTGCTCACCGACGCGTTCATCGCCGAGCGCTCCAAGGCGCGCGGTGTGAGCGAGAAGGATTATCTCAGCGGCAACCTGCTGGGCCGCGAGGTGACCGCCGACGACGTGGCGCAGGCATTCCTGCATCAGGCGCTGGAATTGAAAACCACGGGCGACGTCACCACCGTCGACGGCGGCAACATCGCTGCCGCGCTGCGGTGACCAGCAGATCGGAACGATGCCTTAACGAAAGAGCCCCGGCAGCTGCCAGGGCCCTAAAAGATAGAAACGGAAAGCGCCTAGATGAGCGAGTTCTTCGGCGTTGCCGCTTGAACTCGGGAGCCGCTCACCACCGCCAACGGCGCCCACGGCGCCAGCGACGCCCGCGCCAGCCCCAGCGGCGCCACCACGCATCAGCGGGGGTCGCAGTCGTGGTCAAGACGGCAGTCGATACTCCGACCACGCTGAGCGCATAAGTTCCAATGTGACCTACCGACCAGACGACGACCAGCGCCACGACCGCGAGGCCGCGAATCACGCTATGGGCGGCAGAACTCAAGAGAGCGCGAATTGACTTCGTCATGCTGTCACCATCTCTTGCCCGGCTCGCAAAACTAGGCGCCTGGCCAGCGGGGGTCAAGCGCCGTTTCAAGATCAACGCTGCTTCGCCCACGACCTCGAACGCATCGGGTTCGCTTATGTCGGGAGGCTTACACGCGTCGCAGGCTTACCCGAGACTTACACACTTCTGCGGCTTTGCAGGGGCGAGCGTTGCGAAGGCGGCGCGCGCCGAAGGTGCACGCGCCACGATAGCGTCGTCGCGCTCGAAGCTTCGGCAATCGCAGCCGAGCGTGCGGGCTTGTTGCCGCAGCCGGAAATGAGCATTCTTGCCCTCGGGTGGATCCGAGAATGTCAGCTTAGAACGCGTCCATCAGCAGAACACGAATGTCGAACAAACACACCTATGTCCTTGGGATAAATGCGTACGACCACGATGTCAGCGCATGTCTACTTCGCGACGGCGAGATCGCGGTCGCCATCAACAAGGAGCGGATAACGCGCAAGAAGCACGACACCGGCTTTTACCAGAAGGTGGTCGACTACTGTCTCGCAGCGGAAGGCATCTCGTTGGACGACATCGATCTGGTGGTGCGCAACTGTTACGTTCTGCCGGTGGAGGACTTGGAACTACGCCTGGTGTCGCAATACGTGCCTGAAGTCATGGACGAGGAGGAGCGCAAACAAGCAAAGAACAATCCTCTCTATCTTTCGAACTCGAACAAAGTTGTGACGGTGTCGCATCATCTGGCGCACGCCTACAGCGCTTTCGCCACCTGCCCGTTCGACAAGGGGGTCGTGATGGTGGTGGACGGAGTGGGCAATTACAGTTCGGACATCGCCGAGCCGGGCCAACTCACCGAGAACGTCAATCCGCTCGCGCGCGAGTCGGAGAGCTATTACAGGTTCGAAGGCGCGCGAATTGAAACGCTGAAAAAGGTCTGGCTCAAACCGGTTCGCGGATTTCTCAGCGATGAGTTCTACTTCATGCCGGGCCTCGGAGCGCTCTACAGCCGGGTCTCGATCTACATTTTCGCGCACTGGAACAAGTGCGGGGAGGTGATGGGCCTGGCCCCTTACGGCCGCCCCGATGCGATAAAGCCGTTGCTCGAGATCAAGAGCGACGAGGTCGACGTTCCCGAGTGGGGCGTGGAGTTCGACAAACCATTCTTGCCGGAGCAGGAGCGCGACTGGGAAGCCAGTCCATCGATGCAGCATTGGAAAGACGTTGCCTGGCGGGTTCAGGATGACGCGGAGACTTTGCTCCTCAAGCGCGCGACCTGGCTGCGTGAAACAACCGGTGCCAAGAACCTGTGCATGGCCGGCGGCGTTGCTCTCAACTGCGTGGCCAATGGACGAATCGTGCGGGAGGCTGGCTTCGACAACGTTTGGATTCAGCCCGCCGCGGGCGATGATGGCATCGCGATTGGTTGCGCTTACTACGGCTATCTGGCGCTTCTGAAAAAACCGCGCTCATCGGTCATGACGCATGCCTTTCTCGGCGCTCCCTATAGCGACGAAGATGCGCGCGCCGCCGCCAACACATGGCTCGTTCGTCTGCAAACCACAAACACGCCCAGCAACAACATATGCCGTGATACGGCGAGACTGCTGTCCGAAGGCCACGTGTTCGCTTGGTTTCAGGGCCGCTCCGAATTCGGGCCGCGCGCGCTCGGCAATCGCAGCATCCTGGCGGACCCGCGCAAGGCCGAAATGAAAGACAAACTCAACAAGCGGGTGAAGCATCGGCAAGCCTTTCGCCCGTTCGCGCCGGTGGTGCTGGCCGAACGGGCAAACGAGATTTTCGAAGGCGACGAAGAATCCCCGTTCATGCTGCTGGTCAAACGTGTTCGGCCGCAATGGCGGGACAGGATCCCGGCCATCGTTCACGTCGACGGTACGGCGCGCGTGCAGACCGTCCGCCAGGACCAGAACGAACGTCTTTATGGATTGCTCAAGGAATTCGATGCGATCACGGGCGTTCCCGTCCTGCTCAACACGTCACTCAACGTGAAGGGCGAACCCATCGTGGAAACCGCCCGCCGATGCGCTCGCATGTTTCCTCGGCACGGGGATCGACTATCTCGCCTTGCACGACATGTTGATCGCAAAGAACCGGTTTCACAGAATTGTCTCGCCGTTGAGGAGCGCGTATTCGGAAATGTCTTCGGTCGTGCAGCGAGGCTTGACAGTCGAGGTGCGGGATTGACGGCGATGCGCGTAGAGCGACACCATGACGATGGCTAAGCGCATCGCTGTGGATCGTTGCTGGGGTCTGATCATCGACGTCCAGGAATTCTTCCTATCGCAGATTGACAAGCGTCTGCAGTCCAAGCTCGAGACGAATATCAAGAGCTTCGCTCGTCTGCTCGGCTATTTCAGAGCTCCGATGGTCGCAACCCTCGAGCGGCCCGTCGACCAAAAGGGCGCCTTGCCCAGCGAGATCGCCAAGCACGTGAGCGGGAATGCGAAAATTTTCGAAAAAGATTTCTTCGATTTGACCAAGGAGAAGAAGATTGCCGACTACATTGCGCGCCTGAAACAGAAGCAAGTCATCGTGGCAGGTTGCGAAACCGATGTCTGCGTCCTGCAGTCCTGCCTCGGCCTTCTCGGTCTTGGCTACGACGTCTACGTGGTGGAGGAGCTCGTATTTTCCTCATCGCCGAACGTCGACGCGGCGATCGCCAGAATGAAGGCCGCAGGCGCCGTGTTCCTGACGTACAAGAGCCTCTACTACGAGCTGATCGAGGCGGTGGACGGCGCACGCCATGGCGAGAAGGTCCTTGCGACCTTCGGACCTTTCCCCGCCGACCTTCCCGATGCCGCGGTGCAATGATTTCGAGGCCGCAACGCCGTTGCCGGCCGGGCTGGCGTCAATCCTGCGCCAGCGGCCGCGCGCTCGCCCAGGCCAAGATCGCGTACATGATCGCGAGCGGAAGCAGCAGACCCCACGCCCCGATCGCCACGTAAGCCAAGGCGCCGGCCGCCGTCCCGACCAGGAAGCCGAGCATGATCGCAAACAGCGCGCCAAAGCGCGCGCGCGCCGCATCGTAAGCCGCCGCAACCGCGGCATCGGCGGGCGCACGGCGTCGCGCCTGCCAGGCGAGCAGCAGCTCGGTCGCGTCGATGCCGATTTGGGTGGTGTTCGTGGTCATCACGTTGGTCGAGGCCACGTCCTTCATCAACAGGCGCACCGTTGCGCTCTGTGTGCCCATGGCGAACAGGCCGAGCAGGCTCGCCGCCGTCACGCTTGCGGCGTTGGGATTGGCGAGGGGCCTGCCGAGCAATGCTGTCAGCAGAAAGCCGGTCAACACCGCGCATTCCAATCCCAGCACCCACGCCAGCCCGGCGCGCCCGCGGCGCTCGAGCATGACGGCAAAAATGGTGGTGGTCACGGCGGCGAGCAGGAATACCGGAATCGCGAGCAGCTTCGTGAGCGCGCCCTGCTCGTTCGTGACGATGGCCGCGGCCGCGAGCACGATAACTACCGGTGACCTGCGCCACGAACACCCGAACAGCGCCAGAACGGTGAAGCTGTCGATGAAGCCGGCGGTGAAGCTTAAGAGCGGCGGAACGACCGCTGGCGGCCGCGGCCGGCGTAAAACGAGAAGCTCGCTCATGATCCCCCCTCGTGCACGCCGTCACGATTTGAGCCAGGTCGTGATCCGCTCCACCGCCTCGTGCATCTCCGCCGCCGCGCCCGCATAGCAGAAGCGGATGAAGTGTCTGCCCTCGAGCGGATCGAAGTCGATGCCCGTCGTCGCCGCCACGTGCGTCTGCGCCAGCATGCGCTGGGCAAATTCGAGACTGTCGTTGCTGAAGCGCGACACGTCGGCATAGAGGTAGAACGCGCCGTCGACCGGGAGAATTTTATCGAAGCCGGCTTTCGGCAAGCCCTCGAGCAGAATGCGGCGATTCTCCTCGTAGCCGTGCTTCACCGCCTCCATCTCCGCGCGCCCCTCGAACGCCGCCTCGGCGGCGATCTGGGACAGCGTCGGGACCGAGACGGCGAGATTGCCCTGCAAGCGATCGAGCGGACGCACGAGCGGTTCGGGCGCCACCACCCAGCCGATACGCCAGCCGGTCATGCAGAAATACTTCGAGAACGAGTTGATGATCACGGCGCTGTCGGACATCCCGGCGGCGGTTTCCGCCGCGAAGGCATAGTCGAGACCGTGGTAGATTTCATCGGAAATGAATTTGATCCCCTCGCCTTCCGCGGCGGCGATGAGATCGGCCAGAGCCTGCGCCGTCATCATGGTGCCGGTCGGGTTGGCGGGGCTGGCGACGAGCACGCCCTTGAGCGGCGCCTTGCGATGCGCCGCCAACAGCATCTCGGGCGTGATCGCCCAGCGCGTCGCCTGCGTGGTTTCAATCGCCACCGGTTCGCAGCCGAGCGCGCGCAGGATATGCCGATAGGGCGGATAGCCCGGCAGCGCCACCGCGACCCGATCGCCGGGCTCGAACAGCGCGAGGAACGCCAAAATGAATCCGCCCGACGATCCAGTGGTGACGACGACGCGCGCCGGATCGACCGCTAGGCCATAGGTCTCATGATAGTGCCGCGCAATGCGCGCGCGCAGCGTCGGCATGCCGAGCGTCTCGGTATAGCGCAGCCGCCCGGATGCGAGTGCCGTGCGCGCGGCCGCGATCGCGGTCGCGGGCGCCGCCGCCGCCGGCTGGCCGACCTCCATGTGAATGACGCGACCGCCCGCGGCCTCGATGCGCGCCGCCGCGGCCATCACGTCCATCACCATGAAGGCGGGAACATCGCTGCGCGCCGAGGGCGCGATCAACCGTCGTGCCGCATCCAGCATCGTCGCTAGGCCCTTGACGCCACGTGCAGACCCCGCCCCGCTGTCGCCGCATTTACGCGCACAATTTGCATCGAAAAGGTCCCGCATTCAGACCTGATCGCGATCGCGTTGACCGTCCCGCGGCGCACCACTAGGTTGCGCGGGAAAATGGTGCGAAGCCAAGCGGACATGACCGGAACCGAGAGACCTATCAGGCCGCGGCGAACGACGCCAGCGGCGCGTCTCATTGCCGTTGCGACCGCGACCGCGCTCGTCTGCGCCGGAGCCCCGGCCCACGCGCAGAAAGGACCGCCCGTCGTCCGCGACGCCGAGATCGAGCAATTGCTGCGCGAGTATACTCAGCCGATCCTGCGCGCGGCCGGTCTCGCGCAGCAGAATGTTCAGGTCGTCATCATCAACGACCGTTCGTTCAACGCCTTCGTCGCCGATGGCCGGCGCATCTTCGTCAACGCCGGCACGCTGATGGACGCCGAGACGCCGAATCAGGTCATCGGCGTGCTCGCGCACGAGACCGGCCACATTGCCGGCGGACACCTCGCGCGCATGCGCGAGATGTTGGCCGCGGCGACGACGCAATCGATCATTGCGATGCTCCTCGGTGTCGGCGCAATGGTTGCCGCCAGCCGCAGCGGCAGCCAGGATTTGGGCCAAGCCGGCTCCGCCGCCATCGCCGGCCCGGCCGCGGCGATCCAAAATTCGATGATCGGTTATCTGCGCGCCCAGGAGGAACAGGCCGATCGCGCCGGCGTCAAGTTCCTCACCGCAACCGGTCAGTCGGCGAAAGGCATGTACGACACGTTCAAACGCCTCGCCGACCAGGTTCTCTATCAAGTGCGCTATATGAGCCCCTATCTGCAGACGCACCCGCTGCCGAGCGAGCGCGTGGCGGCGCTGGAGGGACTGGCGAAGAGCAGCCCCTACTGGGACCACAAGGACCCACCGGCGCTGCAGGCGCGGCACGACCTGATGCGTGCCAAGCTTTATGGATTCCTCGAGCGGCCTGAAGGGGTCGCACGCCGCTATCCCCTGAGCGACACGTCGCTTGCGGCGCGCTACGCGCGCGCCATCTCGGCTTATCGCTTCTTCGACCCGCGCGGCGCGCTGGCGCAGATCGACGCGCTCATCCAGGCGCAGCCGCAAAATCCCTACTTCTACGAGCTCAAGGGACAGGCGTTGTTGGAAGCCGGCAAGCCGGCCGAGGCGGTGGCGCCGCTGCGGCACGCGGCCCAGCTCGCACCCAACCCGGCACTCATCCAGGTGATGCTGGGGCAGGCGCTCGTCGCCACGCACGATCGTGCTCACCTCGACGAGGCGGTGTCGATCCTGCAGGCGGCGGTGGTGCGTGAGCCGGAATCACCTGAAGGCTTCATGCAACTCGCGATGGCCTATGGCCAGAAGAACGACCTCGCCCGCGCCGATCTCGCCTCCGCGCAGGCGGCTTTCGTCCGCGGCGACCTCAAGACCGCGCGCGAGATTGCCGCCCGCGCCAAGACCCGCTTTCCCGTCGGCTCGCCGGGCTGGGTCAAGGCCGACGACCTCGCCAGCCTCAAGCCCCCACCAAGCGCCTTGCGCTCCCGATGACAGAAGGACGAACGATGATGAGATTTGATGTGCGCCCATGTGTCGCCGCGCTGTTTGCGGTCCTGCTGGCCCTGTCTGCCGTTCCCGCGCAAGCGCAATCCTTCAGCGACGCGCAGCGCAGCGAGATCGAGCGCATCGTCAAGGACTATCTGCTGAGCCATCCCGAGCTGTTGCAAGACGTGATGAACGAGCTCGACAAGCGGCAGCAGATGGCCGAGGCGGAAAAGCATCGCGCCAGCATCAAGGAGCACGGCGCCACGCTTTTCACCTCGCCACGCCAGGTGACGCTGGGCGATCCCAAGGGCGACGTCACCGTGGTCGAGTTCTTCGATTACAATTGCAGCTACTGCAAACGGGCGATGAGCGACATGCTCGATCTCATGAAGGACGACCGCAAGCTCAAATTCGTGCTCAAGGAGTTTCCGGTGCTGGGCGAGGGTTCGATCCAGGCAGCGCAGGTTGCGGCGGCCGTGCGCATGCAGGACCAGACCGGCGGCAAGAAATATCTCGAATTCCATCAGAAGCTGCTCAGCGGGCGCGGCCAGGCGGACCTGGCGCGCGCACTCGCGGCCGCCAAGGAGGTCGGTCTCGACGTCGCGCGGATCGAGAAGGACATGGCGAGCGACGAGGTCAAGGCCACGATCGAGGAAAACTTCAAGCTCGCCGAGGCGCTCGGCCTCAACGGCACGCCCAGCTACGTCGTGGGCAACGATGTCCTCGTCGGCGCGGTCGGCTTGAACACGCTCAAGGAAAAGGTCAACAGCACGCGCTGCGGCAAGCCGACCTGCTGAGCCGATCCCCGCTTCGACGATCGGCCGCCACGCCGCCGCATGTCGTGTGAACGCGAGTTGCGCGCGCTGGCGCGCGCGCAAGGCGGCGAGCCCGGCGGCCGATAGGGTGGCGCTCTCGCGCCTCGGCTTCCCCTTTGTGCGCGAGGTCCCTATAAAGCGGGACGCTCCCTCGGTCACGGCGGCAAGACCGTCCATGGCGAAAACCGTCTACGTCCTCAACGGCCCCAACCTCAATCTCCTCGGCACGCGCGAGCCGAAGACCTATGGCCGCGCGACGCTCAAGGACGTGGAGAAGCTCTGCCGGGAGGCCGCGGGGCGCCACAGGCTCGCGGTCGAATTCCGCCAGTCCAACCACGAGGGCGAGATCGTCGATTTGATCCACGCAGCCGCCGCCAACAAGGCTGCCGGCATCATCATCAATGCGGGCGCTTATACCCACACCTCGGTCGCGATCCGCGACGCGGTTGCGGCGGTCGCGGTGCCGGTGGTCGAGGTGCACATCAGCAACATCTTCGCGCGCGAAGATTTTCGCCACCATTCCCACATCGCCCCGGTGGCCAAGGCGAGCCTGTGCGGGTTCGGCGTCGGCGGGTACGCGCTCGCGATCGACGGGTTGGCCGCGCTGATCGGCGCGCGGCGCAAGAGCTCAAAGCCATGACCGGCGACCGCAAGAGCAAGGACAAAGGTAAGTCTGCGATCGATGCCGACCTCGTGCGCGAGCTGGCGCGCCTGCTCGAGGAGACCGGGCTGAGCGAGATCGAGTTCGAGCGCGAGGGTCAGCGCGTGCGGGTCGCACGCCAGCTGCAGGCGGCCGCGGCCGCGCCGTCTCGGCCGCCCGCTGCCGCAATCGACGCGGCTGTGCCCGCCAGCGAGCCCGCGCCGCTTGATCCCGCCAAGCATCCGGGCGTGGTCACGTCGCCCATGGCCGGCACCGCTTATGTCGGACCCGAACCCGGCTCGAAACCCTTCGTCGAAGTCGGCAGCCGCGTGCAGACCGGCGACCCGCTCCTCATCGTCGAGGCGATGAAGACCATGAACCAAATTCCCTCGCCGCGCGCGGGGACCGTGATCCAGATCCTGATCGAGGACGGCCAGCCGGTCGAGTTCGGCGAACCGCTGATGATCATCGAATGAGGTGTCGCTCCCGGCCGCGCCGCACCGCATTCGCCGCTCCAAGATGCCGAAAATGTTCGACAAGATCCTGATCGCAAACCGCGGTGAAATCGCGTTGCGCGTGCTGCGCGCGTGCAAGGAGCTGGGCATAGCCTCGGTCGCCGTGCATTCGACCGCGGACGAGGACGCCATGCATGTGCGGCTCGCCGACGAGAGCGTCTGCATCGGCCCGCCCGCCGCCCGCGACAGCTACCTCAACGTTCCGGCGCTGCTGGCCGCCTGCGAGATCACCGGCGCGGACGCGGTGCACCCGGGCTACGGCTTTCTGTCGGAGAACGCGCGCTTCGCCGAAATCCTGGCCGAGCACGACATTCACTTCATCGGCCCGAAGCCCGCCCATATCCGCCTGATGGGCGACAAGATCGAGGCCAGACGCACGGCCAAGCGCCTCGGCATGCCGGTGGTGCCGGGATCGGATGGCGGCTTGTCCTCCGACCAGGAGGCGACCTCGCTCGCGCACGCACTCGGCTTTCCGGTGCTCGTCAAGGCGGCGGCGGGCGGCGGCGGGCGCGGCATGAAGGTGGCGTACGAGCCGGACGCGCTCATCGCGACGCTGGCGACCGCGCGGGCGGAGGCCAAGGCCGCGTTCGGCGACGACGCGCTTTATCTCGAGAAATATCTCGCGCACCCGCGCCACGTCGAAATCCAGGTCCTGGGCGACGGCCACGGCCGCGCCATCCATCTGGGCGAGCGCGACTGCTCGCTGCAGCGCCGCTATCAGAAAATCTGGGAAGAGGGCCGCTGCCCCGCGCTCAACGACGCCGCGCGCAACGCCATCGGCGAAACCGTCGCCAAGGCGATGCGCGAGCTCGAGTATCTCGGCGTCGGCACGGTCGAGTTCCTCTACGAGGACGGCAAGTTCTATTTCATCGAGATGAACACGCGCATTCAGGTCGAGCATCCCGTGACCGAGATGATCACCGACATCGATCTCGTCCTTGAACAGATCCGCGTCGCCGCCGGGGGCGATTTTGAATTCTCCCAGCGCGACGTGAAGTTCCACGGCCATGCCATCGAGTGCCGCATCAATGCGGAAAATCCCGTCTCTTTCCGCCCTTCGCCGGGCAAGATCGTGCACTATCACCCGCCCGGCGGATTGGGCGTGCGGGTCGATTCCGCCGTCTATCACGGCTACTCGATCCCGCCCTATTACGACTCGCTCGTCGGCAAGCTCATCGTGCACGGCAAGACCCGCGGCGAATGCCTGATGCGGCTCAAGCGCGCGCTCGATGAGTTCGTGATCGATGGCATCGAGACGACCTTGCCGTTGTTCCGCGCGCTGGTGCGCGAAAAGGACGTCATCGACGGCGATTATCACATTCGCTGGCTCGAGGAATTTTTGGCCCGCGGCGGGATGGAGGGATAACGGGCGAGCATCACGGCAGGGACGGCAGCGCGACCGTGTCCTCGACGGTCACCTTGTCGAAATCGCTGATCAGGATTTCGACGCCGAGAGTCCATCGGCCCGCGACCGGAATGCGCAGATCGTCGATCCGCCAGTTCGTCTCGCCCGCCCGTCTTGCGATCCGGCGCATGGGCTCGATCCCGGCGGCGGGATTGGCGAGCACCAGCGTGACCTCCTTGGCCGCGAGCGGCCGAAACGCGCCGTCGAGCAGCAGCAGGCTCGCGGCCGCCGCCGCGCCGTTGCGTTCGATCTCGATCTCGGCCATCGCCTTCTCGCCGTGGAGATGCAACGAGATCGGCGCGGCGACGGCGAGCGCTCGCGGCGGCGGCGTGAAACGCCACAGCGCCACCAGGCTCAGGATCAGCAGCGCGATGGCGAGCTCGAATGCGATCGCGGTCGCGAGCGGCCGTGCCGCGGCGGCGCCGCCGGTTTCGAACTTGGGCACCAGCCGATAGCGGTTGGCCGCGGCCAGCGCCAGCAAGACGGCGACGCAGGCGAGCTTGCACGCGAGCAGCTGACCATAACTCGTAGTCCATAGCGCCGTGATGCGGTCGAGTTGAACGAAAGCGAGCCAGAGGCCGCTCGCCACCAACAGCACGATCACGAGCGGGATCGCGCGCGAAAAGCGCTCGAGTTGCGCGCCGACGGAATGCGCGCCGATGGAATGCGGGCCGCGCGTGCGGGCGCTGCCCACGGCGAGACAGAGCGGCAACAGCGAGCCGATCCAGAACGCGACGCAAACCGCGTGCAGGAACACCGCCGGGCGGTTGAGGAGCTGGGGCGCGGCGGTGCTGGCGTGTCCGCTGAGCGAAAGCGCGAGCCCCGCGCCGATCACGCCGACGAGCGACAAAGCGCGCGCCGCGCTTGCGGATTTTGCCACGCAGCCGAAAACGGCCACCAGGAGCGCGAGGGCGGCGGTGACTGCGGTCGCACCATACGAGGTTGCAAGGCCTGCTTCCCAGGCGAGCTTGTGCTGCAAGCCCGAGAGTGGGAGGTCGAGCGCATCGAGGCCTTGCAGCCCGACCGACAGCGCCACGGCGGCGAGTCCGGCGGCGAGGACGAAGACGATCCATGCGCGGCGCGCGGCGCCGTCAGCGATCCAGGCCGCGAAGAATGCGCCGCCGGCGCCGACGAAGAGCGCGACGTACATGACCACCCTCACCGCCCACAGCGCCGCGCGAACGCTGCGGTCGGCGAGGTTTTCGGGCTGCGCCGCCGAACTGCGCGCGCCGATCGAGAACATGAGCGAGCCGCCGACCGGATGCCCGTCGGCCGAGATCACGCGCCAGCTCAGCACATGCGTGCCCCGGCGCAAGCCTGGCGGCGCGCTGATCGTGACCGTCGTGTCTTGAGCCGTGACCGCGATGGGCGCGAGCGGCGCGCCGTCGGGGCCGATGAGACGCACGACCAGCGGCGAGACCGGTTCGTTGAAGGTCAAGGTCAACGCCGCCGGCGGCAGCGGCATCACCGCCCCGTCCGCCGGCGCCGCCTTGACCAGCGAGGCGTGAGCGCTCGCCTCGCCAGCGGGCGCAAGCGCGATCAGCAGCGCGATCAAGGGCGCGCCAAAGCTGCCGCACGCGTTCATCGGCCGCGATCACGGCTTGGGCAAGAGCTTCAGCGCCGGCGCCGGTTCTGGGTAATCGCCCGATGATTTTCCGGCGGCTGGAATTTCGATCCAGCGATGAACGCCGCGCTCGCATTCCTGCACCACCGGGAAATAGAGCATCTTGCCCGCTTCGAGATCGCCGGCCAGGAAGCCCGCGAACACGAACTCGTCGTAATGGGCGTCGGGCAAGTTGCCGCCGGTGAAGCCCACCTCGGTCACGCCCTCGGAGAGTTTGGCGCCGTGAAAATAGCTGTAGGTCTTGGGGTACTTGCCGGTGACGGTCTCGATTTTCCAGCCGGGCTTCGGCATTGGCTTGACCGCGATCATCCCTTCGGGAACGCGCACGCGCACCGCGATGGTGGCAGCGCCGTCGCAGCCGTGCGGGACGCGCAGCACGGCTTTATAGGGTGAGCCGACCGGCGCTTCCCGGGTTTCCAACGTGACGTGCGCGGATGCGGCGCCAACGAAAGCGGCGACGCCAGCGGCGCCGAGAACAAGCTCGCGAAACATGTTGCATCTCCAAGCTCAAGGCATGAACGACGGGCGAAACGCTCGCCCGCGACGGCGCAACGTTCATGCCGGCGTTGGAGGCGCCCGCGCCGGTCCCGCGCGCACCGCGCCATGCGCGATGACAACCGTGAAGCTCGACCAGGCGAGCGGCCGCGACGCGAGCCGCGGTGGCGCGCCGCGCGGCGCATCGGGCGGAGCGATCGCGGGAGCCGCCGAGATGCAATGGGCGCAGCATAGGTGCTCGATCTTGGCGCTTTGCGGCGCCGTGCCGTCGTTCGCACCGGCGCCGCCCGCTCCGTGGCAGATGGCATTGAGCGGATCGGATACCGCGATCGCGGCGGCGTGCGCGGCCGCAACGCCCGCGAGGAAGGCCTGCAGCACGATGAGCCACGCCGCGATCAGGACAGTGGGGCGGCGGCACGCAGTCGCGGCGAATGCGGTTGGCACGTGAACCTCTCCCGTGGCACGTTAGCACACCTTATCTTGAGGAAGCATCCGTGCCCCCGGACGTGAAAGCATGGCCAACCGCGAGACCACGTTCATCGAGATCACACCGGAGGTCCTGCTCAAGGCCTATGCCTGCGGCATCTTCCCCATGGCGGAGAGCGCCGAGGATCCGGCGCTCTATTGGCTCGAGCCCGAGAAGCGCGGCGTTATCCCGCTCGATCGCTTTCACCTGCCGTCCCGCCTCGCCCGCACCGTGCGCTCGGACTGCTTCACCGTCACCGTCAACCGCGACTTCGACGCGGTGCTCGAGGGCTGCGCCGAGCCCCGCCCCGGCCGCCCGCGCACGTGGATCAACGCGCGCATCCGCGTGCTCTATCGCAAGCTGCACGATCGACGTCATTGCCACAGCCTCGAAGTCTACGACGGCGAAACCCTCGTCGGGGGTCTTTACGGCGTCACGCTCGGTCGCGCGTTCTTCGGCGAGAGCATGTTCCACCGCGCGCGCGACGCTTCCAAGGTCGCGCTCGTGCACCTCATCGCGCGTCTCAAGGCCGGCGGATTCAAGCTGCTCGATACGCAGTTCGTGACCGATCACCTGCGCACCTTCGGCGCGATCGAGGTGCCGCGGCGGCAATATCACAAACTGCTGGAAGCGGCGCTCACGGGCGAGGGCGACTTCGCCGCGCTCGGCACCAAGGGTCCGGTCTCGGGCGCGCAGGTGCTCGCCCTATTGACGGCGGATCGATCCTCGCGCGTGTGAATGAAATCAGCGCCGCGGGGCGGCGGGCTCGGTCGCAAGCTGCGGCGCCGCCTGCTGGCTGCTTCGCCGCTGCGGCGGTGCTGCGGCGGGCTTCGCCGGCGGTGCCGCCGCAGCGGGCGGCGGCTCGGGCGGCGCGGTCGCGGCGACCAGCGGATTTTTGCAGTCCGTGAGCCAGACATCGTAGATCGGGTGCTCGACCGCGTGCAGGCCCGGGCTCGCCGCGAACATCCAGCCGGTGAAGATGCGCTTGACGTCGCCCTGCAGCGTCACCTCGTCGACCTCGATGAAGGCGTCGGTGTTGGGGGTCTCGGTCGGCGGGCGCGTGTAGCAGATCCGCGGCGTCACCTGCAGCGCGCCGAACTGCACGGTCTCGCCGATGGCGGCATCGAAGGCGATGATGCGGCCGGTGATCTTGTCGAGGCCGGAGAACATGGCGGACTTGTTGGCGATCTTCTGCGACGGCGGCTCAGCGATGACTTCGTCGCCTGGTTGCGGCGAGGTGTCGGCGGGCTGCGGCGCGCCGCGCGGCTGGCGCTGGCCGGGAAGCGGATCGACCGCCGCGGCGGCGCCCTCGGGCGGGGGCAATGGCTGCGATTGCACGCCCCCCGGCGGGGCCTGCCGGGCCTGCCCCGGATTTGGCTGATCCGGATAAGGCTGCTCGGGGTAGCGTTGGTCCGGATAGCGCTGGTCGGGATAGCGCTGGTCGGGATATTGCGGATAGGCCTGCTGCGGACGGCCGCTCGGCACGCTCGACGGCGGCCGTGGCGGCGCCCCAAACAGGGCTTCGAACGGGTTGAAGAACTGCGCTCCGGCAGGCAGCACGCCGAGCGTCGCCCATGCCGCGATCGGCGCGGCGATGAAGCAGGCGATGCGAAGCAATCGGGCCATCAGACGGTGCTCGAACACGGGCGGGCAGGCTTGCCGGTTAACACCGAGAATACGGCGGGGAAAGGGCCGTTCCGCAGTGGGAACCCTGCCTACCGCCCCGGTGTCCAGGGCTTGTAGTCGCCGGTCGCCTTGGGTCTGCGGCCTTGCGCGAGCGTCGAGCCGATGGGGCGGTGGGCGGCAGGCGTGCCGGTGAGGTTGGGCCGGTGCGGCTTCCACCACGGCCGCGGCGTGACCTCTTCCTGCGTCGGTGGCGTGTCGACCGTGTGGTGCAGCCAGCCATGCCAGGACGGCGGCACGATCGAGGCTTCGGCCGTGCCGTTGTAGATCACCCAGCGCCGCTCGTAGCCGAGCGTCGGATCGATCTTGCCGCCCCTGGTGCGGTAATAGCGATCGCCGAACTCGTCCTCACCCACGAACTCGCCGTAGAGCCAGGTCCACACCAGCGTGCCGAACGTCGCCCCGTTCCACCAGGTGAAGAAGCGCAGAAAAAACGTTTTCATCCGCTCATGCCAAGACCGAGATGGACGGCGCGTTCATGCCACTGCCGCCGCGCGAAGTCCACCCGGCAGCTCGGTTGCATAGAAAGAAGCGTGCCGAGTTGCGCCGACTGCAATCGCCCGCCTATGCTTGCCCCCTCCCCGCATCCGCGGGCAAGGCGAAGCGCTCTGCTTCGCAATCAAATCCATGGGAGGCGAAAATGACGTCAATGCGCCTGCGGCACTTGGGTGGCGCGCTGATCGCGGCGGCGTGGGTTGCGCCCGCGGCGTTCGCCCAGAGCCCCGCGCCGACAGCGCCGACCGCCGCCAATCCTTGGTTCCAAGGTGCGCCGTTCCCGGAGGCGTCGGAGGAAGTGCTCGGTGCGACCGCCGCCGGCAAGGTCTATGTGTTCGCCGGCCTCGCGCCCGGCTGGAAGCCGAAGGCGATGGTTTACGAATACGATCCAGCGTCCAATCAATGGGCCAAGAAGCGGCCGATGCGGCTCGCCTCCCATCACGTCGCGTTCACGACCTTGAACGACAAGATCTATGCCTTCGGCGGCTTCACTTATCCCGACTCCGGTCCCCCCGGCTGGAACTCGGTCAACAATGCCTGGGAATACGATCCCGCCACCGATGAATGGAAAGAGCTCGCGCCCATGCCGACGAGACGCGGCGCTGCCTCCGCCGGCGTCGCGAACGGCAAGATCTACGTCACCGGCGGCGCCAACTCGCTTCCCGGCGTGAACGAGAACGGCATCCACCCGGCGCGCCCGCACAACGTGGTGGCGACGGTCGAGGAATACGACCCGGCGGCGAACAGCTGGAAAACCGTGCGCCCGCTGCTGCTCGCCCGCAATCACCATGCGGCCGTCGGGGTCGGCGACAAGATCTATGTGATCGGCGGTCGCGTTGGCGCGGCCTTCATCTCCAGCGCCAGTAACAACGTTGATCTGGTGGAGATGTACGACCCTGCGACCGATCTGTGGACGCCGCGCACGCGCATGCCCACGGCGCGCAGCGCCATCGGCGCCGGGGCCTAC
>Ga0209647_1000567_pt1 | contig 34583 bp, 29 predicted proteins | sample GraSoi_2013_60cm_FD_185827 | JGI IMG/M metagenome (GOLD analysis project Ga0209647, IMG submission 185827) | Grasslands soil microbial communities from the Angelo Coastal Reserve, California, USA - Sample 9_17_2013_60cm (SPAdes) (version 2) | ecosystem: Environmental > Terrestrial > Soil >... | reverse complement strand
ACTGATTACTGATTTACTGGTCGTTCCCCCGGCTCCCGGAATCACCTGACTCCGGGAGCAAACTTGAGGGGATCTAGTGTTTAGCGCCTACTTCTTGGGCAGCCACTTGTCCCAGTTCTTAGCGAACTCGTCTACGTTCTCTTTGGTGACCGGAAGCAAGTCAGCCTTAACGAAGCTGGATGGTGGATTCTTGTTCTCGGCCGCTTTCGCATAAAGCAGGTCTACGGAAGTGGTGCCCCACTCGTAAACCTGTTGGGCTAAGAGCACTTGCACATGGCCGTCACGCAGATATCCGAGCTCAGCAGGAAGCGCGTCCACCGCGACGACCTTGACCGACCCGGGCGCAAACTTGAGCGCGTTGTCAGTGAAAAGCGGCCAACCGCCAACCATGGCCCAGCCCGTGACTTCGGGATGCGCCTGCATGACCGTCTCTACTTCAGCCGCTGCATCTTGAGGGGTCTCCTTGTGATAGAAGGTATCAAGGATTTTGATGTCAGGATAATTCTTGGCCACTTCTTTGACACCTTGCACTCGCTTCTGCAGATTGGGCGCATTCTGGTTGCCGGCTAGGATAGCCACCACACCTTTACTGCCCATCTCTTTGGCCAGTTGTTCCATCACTTTGTGACCGCAGTCGATATCGTCGGTGCCAAAGTCAGCCAACCGTTTGCTCTTGGGAGCATCCGAGTCGAAGCAGACTACCGGAACACCTTTGTTAACCGCGCTATTGATAGCGTCGGTTAGCTTATTAGCGTCTGAACAGCTGACAGCAATTCCGGAGGCGCCTTCGTTAACTAACTGTTCGATGGCTTGTACCTGTTTTTGAGGATCTTCCTCGTTGGGCGTACGCCAATCGATTTTGATGTTAGCGCCGTGTTCTTGGCTTAACTTCTTAGCTTCGTCCTCCGCCCCAGTCTTCGCTGCTTGGAAGACGGGATTGTTGTTCGACTTGGCAACAACGCCGAAGACGTATGTTTTTTCGGCAGCAAAACTGGTTGCTGCCAACAAGCCAATCAGGCTTGTAACCGTTAGTGTTACTTTTTTGATCATGGTGTTTTTGGGGGTTGTTAGGAAAAGCTTATTTGACTGAAACCGGAGTATCGCTGGCTTGCACGACCTCTTTCTTGATGTGCGCGGTCTGGGCCAGCAGCCGGCGATCGCTGATCCAGCGATTGAATTGGTCGAGTAGCACGGCGGTAATTACGACAACTCCCGTTACGATTTGGCTGTAGCTTTGGGGAATTCCGATGATCACGATGCCAGTGGCAATCATCTGTAAAATAATCGCTCCTAATACCGCCCCCAGAGCGCTGCCTTTTCCTCCGAATAACGAGGCGCCACCCACCACGGCACCGGCAATGACAGTTAGTTCGTAACCCTGGCCGTCCCCGGAAGAAGCCGCCCCATAGTATCCCAGCGCTAGGACGGCAGCGACGCCGGCGGTGACTCCGCTAATTATGTAGGCCAGCAATTTAACCCTGGCTACTCTGATCCCACTATAGCGGCTAGCAGTTTCGTTACCCCCGATGGCATAGACCTTGCGACCAATGGCCATTCTGGCCAGAAAGATCCCTCCCACGACACAGACCAAGATCATTACAATTAGCGGTACCAAGCTAAGGTCGCCAATTACCCCTTGTCGGACAAAGTCGCGGAACTCTTGGGGAAAGCCGCCAATAGATTGGCCGTTGGTCAAAACAAAGGCGATGCCCCGATAAATGGCCATAGTGCCAAGGGTAATAATAAACGGGTGCACATTGAACCCAACAATCATGATGCCGTTGAGCGCTCCACAAATAAGAGCTACCAAAAGGGTGACCACGACTCCACCTACAGCACCCCCCGGCCCGCCGTCAGAACCAAATTGGTTCATGAACATGGCGCCACCTACCGCCGCCAAGGCGTAGACAGACCCGACTGAAAGATCAATCCCGGCGGTGATGATCACAATTGTCACACCAACCGCCATGATCGCGAAGAAGCTGGTGTCCTTGGCAATCTGGGTCAGGGTTTCGGCGTTAAAGAAGTTATTTACCTTTACAAAGGCCGGCGTTTCTTGACCGGACGCATCCTTTTCCACCGCCCTAGTGAGGTGGCCATCGGGCCCCATAACCATTTTTGGCCGCTGAACCTCACCTCCGAAGATCGACAGTAAGATTCCCAAAACCACGATGACAACTATTAAACCGCCTTCTGGGAATTTGGAGAAATTGAGCCTGAGGGGAGATGACATCAATCCAACCCTATCAATTGGGCGACCAAGTCTGTCAATAGCCTGCATCGCAAAACCAATGCGCAGGCATTGGTTTTGCGATGCAGGCTATTGACAGAGAGTATTTCCGCTACACCGGACCACTCTCCGGCATCCTTTTGCGAAACAAGAGTTACCTAACAGAACCTTATTCCGCACCTGGGCGTCGCAGGCTTAGTCGACTACCTTTACCGGCGTGCCGACCTTCACTTTGGCATACAATGCCTGAGCGACATCAACGGGGAGCCGGACACAGCCATGGGAAGCTGCATAACCTGGTAGTATTCCTACATGCATCCAAACGCCTTCCCAGGTTAAACGCATGGCCCACCTCATTGGTGCACCTTCAAAATGCGTTCCGCTCGGTGCTGCATCGATCAAGGCGCTCACTCCGCCTCTCACTACTCGGCCGCTTGAATCGACGAAATTGCCGTAAACGCTCGAATGATGGTTTGCGTCCTTTTCGAGAACGGTAAAGTTGCCGGTCGGAGTCCTTCGCGCAGCTTTACCGGAGGAAACAGGGCTATCAATCGCAACGTCCTCCCCAATGGTGGCGTATAGGCGCTGACGAGAAAGGGACACCAGAATCGTCATGTTGTCCGAGCTCATCCGGTCGTAAACGTCCCGGTTGATCACGGCAGGCTGTTGCTTACCGAGCAACTGGCTGGGAGGGGCGACCTGGGCCTTCTGCTGCTGCTTAAACCATAGAAAGTCCGCCCGGGCCGGCGTCCAACCGAGTAATAAGAGGCTCAAAACAAGATAAAAATGCCGAGCGCTCAGGCCACGGAATAAGTAGTTCATCTGGTAGTACCGGCTATCGATAAAGGATTTACCCCTGTTTACGCAAGCCTGCATCGCAGACAAATGCACATGCATTTGTCTGCGATGCAGGCTATGGCAGGCGAATGGTTCGCGCCCGCGAGATCGCGGGCACGAACCATTCGCCTGCTATTTTTCCGTAGATTTATAACGAGATTCAAGGGTATTTTGTCTCCGAGGCTACTGGAGTTCTTCGAGGGCCAAGTTTCAAAGAAAACGCGATTTTCAAAAATTCCTTGGGGTCAGAACAGCAGCCGAATGATCCGGCGTAGCCGGAATATTCGGCTGCCATAGCCAGCAAGCCGCCAAATGCATGCGCATTTGAGCGGCTTGCTGGCTGCTTAGCGCGCTGTCCATCCAAGATCCAGCATTTGGGCGCTGCCGCTGATAATCGCCCCGGGTTCGGAACAGAGATACACGACAAAATCGGCCACCTCAGAAGGTTCGATGAGCCGTTTTATGGCTGCCGGCTCAAGCATGATCTTCTGGATCACCTCGTCCGTCGTCAGGCCATGTTCACGGGCTTGATCCGCAATCTGTTTCTCGACCAAAGGCGTGCGGACGTAGGCAGGGCAGAGAGCATTGACCGTCACTCCGAAGGGTGCTGCTTCCAACGCCACACATCGAGTCAGACCAAGTAGACCATGCTTGGCACTGATGTAGGCCGACTTAAAAGGGCTAGCCACCACCGCGTGTATGCTGGCTACGTTAATGATTCGACCCCAACCGCTCTGTTTCATCGGAGGAAGCAGCGCTCGTATGAGCTGAAACGGTGCAATCAACATCACCTGAATCATCGTGATAAAAGTTTCCTCTGGGAACTCTTCGACCTTGGCAATGTGCTGGAAGCCGGCATTGTTCACGAGGATATCAATTTTTCCCCCGCTCTTTTCGAGAGCAGTGGAAGCAAGGCGTCGGACTGCCTCGGCATCAGCCAAGTCACCGGGCAGAAACTCTGCGCCAATCGCACTGGCTAGCTTTCCTGCGGCCGGATTGATGTCGTGAAGAAAGACACGGGCCTTACAGCGAACAAATGTCTCAGCAATGGCCCGGCCAATCCCGCTTCCGGCTCCGGTCACCAGAACGGTCCTAGTGCTGAAATCCATGCCTGAGTCTTTGGTGGTCTCGGGCTCACGGCAAGTAGAAAGCGTGTCGGCGTATGGGCGTGTCGGCGTGTCGGCGCGGGCGTATGGGCGTATTCGAGTGAGTGCGGCTTCGCGACTAGATGGGATTGATGGGACCTATCGGCTAGCCGTACCCAGCGCGATTCTTACGCCGATACGCCCACACGCCGATACGCCCACACGCCGACACGCCTCATTGACATCCCGCCCCTCTTGGCGACGATGGCCCATGGTTCACCAGATTGACGCGCTCCATCTGAACACACCCAACGTGATTTGTGTCGCCGTACTTCAAGCCGAAGACGGCACTCTCATCATGATTGATTGCGGCCCGGAAACGGTATTTGAGAACGTGGTTCGCCAATTGGATCAGCGAGGCCTGGGCGCGAAGAATGTGAGACACCTCCTGGCCACCCATATCCACCTCGATCACAATGGCGGGGCTTGGCGCTGGCAGCGGGAATTCGGGACAAAGGTGCACGTGCATCCGATTGGAGCGCCTCACATGGTGGATCCCGGTAAATTGGTCTCAAGCGCAACGCGGATTTACGGTGACCGAATGGGTTATCTGTGGGGAGAAATTCAGCCACTGCCACGGGACTCGGTTGTAGTTACGGCTGACCACGCAAAGATCCGGGTGTCAGGTCTAACCTTGGAGGTTATCGAGACACCAGGGCATGCTCAGCATCACAATGCTTTTTGGTGGGAACCGAATCGGATCTTGTTTTCCGGCGATGTCGCTGGTGTCGCCATCGGAAAAGGACCAATCTTTCCACCGTGTCCTCCGCCGGATGTAAACCTGGAACTGTGGCGAGCATCATTGGAACGAATTCGTGCCCTCAATCCGACGCAACTTTTCCTCACTCATTTTGGCTTGAGACAACAGCCTGAGCTCCATCTAAGGGAGCTGGAAACCCGGCTTACGGATTGGGCGGCCTGGATGAAAGATCGACTGTCAGAAGGTAAATCCGAAGAGGAAATTCTTCCGGAATTTCGGCGTTTTACCGAAAACCAATTAGTAGCAGCCGGCGCTACTCCCGCCGATCTAGCAGCCTACGAACAGGCAGATCCGGCGGCGATGAGCGTCACCGGCCTCTGCCGCTACTGGCGAAAATATCATCCTGATCTGGTATTCAGTTGACCGGCACTGAGAGGGCTGTTAGACAAAGTGGCATAATCATAACATGAATAGGGTAATGTTATTTATTGCCTGGGGTCTAGTCGGAAGTTCAACCCTGGCAGATCCTTGCGATGACTACAGTCACGCCGTCGATAAATACGTTCAGGCAATTCGCCAATCGAGCCAGAAACTAGATCAAGCAACGGAAGCTCGTCAGTTTGCAGACGCCTTAAACCTGTTCACCACGGCAACAGAAGAGTTAACCACAACGCTTCACCAGCTTGGTCCGCAAGTAACAACCCTTTATCAAAATCATGGGACCGGCTCTGTGCTAGCTTGCGATCGTGCGCAAGAGCGACTAGTGGCCTTTGCCCCCGAGCTAAACGCTATCGGCACAAAGTTTGCCGAACAGGCTCAGAAATACATCTCGGATCCTGAGGTCCAACAAGCTTTCGATCGTTTGCGAAAATTGCGATTTGAATCATCTAGCCGCGGAACCTGGACTCGCCAGAGGCTCGTCCGGAATAGCCGATAGCCAATAGCCCATAGCCAATGTGTTCGCATCCGCCCCGATCGAGAGCACGGCAGTCTTCGATCGGCTATTGGCTATCGGCTATCGGCTATTCCTGGACGAGCTTCAGGCGAGTCCAGGAGCTCCTGCCCTTACGCCACCCCGGCCAGTTCTTCCGCCTGAACATTGAATTGCAAATCGTACAGCCGGCGGTAGAGGGTTGAGCTTTCTAACAATTGCCGGTGAGTCCCCATCTCGCGAATCTCGCCGCGATCCATCACAACGATTTGATCGGCTTTCAGCACCGTGGAAAGCCGATGGGCAATGGCAATCACCGTGCGGCCTTCGCTCAGTCGCTCCAGTGCCGCCTGAATCTCACGTTCGGCCTCGGAATCAAGAGCAGACATCGCCTCGTCTAACAAAAGAACCGGAGCATTTTTTAAGAGCGCCCGAGCGATGGAAACCCGCTGCTGCTGGCCGCCGGAAAGCAAACAACCTTTATCTCCAATAACGGTGTGATATCCATTTGGTTGCTGCATGATGAAGTCGTGAGCAAAGGCGCTCTTGGCTGCGACCATTACTTCTTCCTCGGTCGCGTTGAGACGGCCATAACGGATATTATTCAAGATGCTATCATGAAAGAGAAATGTATCTTGGGACACGATACCGATCTGGTTGCGTAGCGATTCTTGAGTCACCGTTCGAGTGTCTTTGCCATCAAGCAGGATGGCGCCGGAATCGGGTTCGTAGAACCGGAGCAGTAGCGATAGGATCGAGCTTTTTCCTGCTCCGCTGGCGCCGACCAACGCAAAGTATTTCCCGGGCTCAATGTGAAGATTGAGGTTATTGACCGCCGTCGGCAGTTCGGGCCGATAGCGAAACGTGACGTTCTCAAAGCGGATATCTCCTTTACTCTCCGCAATAGCAATGGAGCCGGTCCGATCCTGGATCGCGGGCTTCATCTGCATGATCTCAAACACGTTCGTGGTGGCTACGAAACACTGCTGCATCACCAGATGAATACGGCTCAGTTTTTTCGCTGGATCATACAGGAAATACATTGCCATCAGCAAAGCAATCAGCTTGGCAGCGCTTAAATGAAAGTACCAAACGTAGAAAAGCGCTAGCCCCACACCAACGGCGCCGACTGCTTCTACTAACGGACTCACAATCTCTATTGCTTTCCGCACTCTGGTGGCATTGCGAAAATTCTCCTCGCTCAATTGGCTGAACTGATTCGATTCCCGGTCTTCGCGGGCAAACGCCTTGATCACTCGAATCCCGGAAAACGTCTCCTGGAGCGCCGTCATCATGATCCCAACTTTTTGCTCTTCGAGCTGGCCCTGTTTCTTAACCCGCTTCCCGAACAACAGGATCGGAACTAGACAGACCGGAAATAACACCAGGCTGCCGATCGTAAATTTCCAATCGAGGTATAGCAGCGCAAACATTGAACCTACGATCGTGATCGGCTGTTTAATTAGATCACTGCTAACGCCAGTGAGTGCGGTCTGCGCCTGCCGCGTATCATTTATCACCCGCGACATCAGGTTGCCAGCACGCTCTCGATTAAAGAACTCCAGTGATTGGGAGAGGATGTGCTGGTACAGTTTGGAGCGCATGTCAGTCAACACGCGCAAGGAAACCCACGCCATTAAATAGCTGTTGAGGAAATCGAATGTGCTGCGCAGGAGAAAAATAAACGGGATTACCGAACAATAGAGCAGAGCGACATTCACGTCGGCTCCCGTGGAAGTATCCATTCCAGCCAAAATCGATGCCTTATCGTGCCCTTGCGGAAATACGTACTTATTGACGTGATTCATCACCAAAGGAAAAAGACCGGTGGCCGCTCCGAATAGAGCGCCAAAGACCAGCGCCAGGGTAAACTGGACCCGGTAAGGCTTTAGAAAGGGATACAGGTCGCGGTACGGTCCTATCGCATTCCGGCCCAGTTCGCGAAGTGAAAATTTCGGTTTACTCATTGAGGAAGGAGTTAGGAGCTAGAATCTAGGATCTAGGAGGCGGTCATTACCCCGTTTCATTCGTTCCGCACCTCCAATCAACCGGTCTATTAATGGTTCAAACAAGTTAAATTCGTTTTTTTATCCAGGCGCCGGAACAACATTCCCTCCTAGCTCCTGGATTCTAGCTCCTGGCTCCTGCTTCCAGGACGCTTTCAATAGCATCAATTACGGTGCTGGTCGATAGTTCACTCATCGGCTGGCCTTTCTCTCGCGGGTTCCGTGGCTCGTAATCCGAACCAAATCCGGCTCGCACTACTCGACCTCGCGGATGGGTAGGATGCCAATGATAAGGATTCGTCACCCCAAAAAGGACAACCTGCGGGCATTCAAACGCTGACGCAACGTGAGCGGCCGCGGTATCCACTCCGATAAAAAAAGCGGCCTCGCGAATCAAGGCAGCAGTCAACAAAAAATCCAACCGCCCGGCCACATTAGCGACGGGGTAATCTGGGCCAAGAAAGCCTTTAATTGCCTCGATATGTCTCAATTCTTCCGGATCTGAACCTCCAGTGATGACGGCGGGAAGATGTAAACGCTCCTTGAGATGGCGAAGAACCTCCGCCCAACGTTCCGGCACCCAATATTTCTCTCGCCGCGCTGTCCCGGGATGGACCACCAAAAAAGCGCCGGTGACACCTAGTTTTGACTTCACCTTTTGGGCCGAGCTGATGGTTGCTTCCGGCAAAGCCAGTTCCAGAGCTGGCTTGGGCGCTGCGGTTCCTGGCCGAACCAGGCTCAGGTAGAGATCGATGGTATGACAATTACGAACGGAGACATCCACCAACTCGGTGTAGACCCAGGAACGAAGGCGGTGCCGGGCTACCGATCGAAAAATGATGCGATGAGCGGCCTTCGACAAAAAAGAGATCAGAGCCGACCGATCGGTGCCGGTGCAATCAATACAGAGATCAAACTCCCGTCTCAACAGTTGCAGCCAGATTGGAAATGAATGTTTCCGTTCGTAGACCAACACTTCGTCGACGTGCTGAAGAGCGGGTACCAGATCCCGGCTGTAGTGATCGATCAACAGCGTAACTTGCGACCCGGGGTGTTGCTCTCGCAAGGCCGCCAAAGCGGGAGTGGTGAGAATCACATCACCTAACCTTTTGAGTTGCACGACCAGGATCGATTTCATCTCGAATTCACCACAGAGATACCGGGCTCACTAAAGTGAGAAAGGGACTAAACTGAAATGTTTGAATCTAAGGTTCCTCTCTGTCTCTTTGGTGAATTCATTGCGCTGCCGAAACCCAGCCAGACTTCAAATGATCGGGCCGAAACGTCACCCGAGGGGGGAGTGGCGTCAACGGCGCTGCGGCGAAACGGCGAATGGGCGACACGGCGAAACGGCGAAACGGCGATGCGATGACCAAAAGCCCCTGACCCGGTGGGGCGAAGAACTCGGCGCGCCGAGTTCTTCGCCCCACCGGGTCAGGGGCTTTGGTCATCGCGTCCCCCCTTCGCCTATTCGCCGTTTCGCCTATTCGCCGCAGAGCTCCGTTTCTCTTTATTCGCTCGGAAATATGCTGTAGAGTCCGGTTTTGCAGAGCTATTTTGCAGAGCTAAATGAAGATCGGACTAGTACGTAGAGGTTTCTCCCGCACCGGGGGTGCTGAGAGTTACCTAAAGCGGTTGGGGCGCGCATTATCGGATGCCGGACATCAATTGACTCTTTTTGCGACTGAGGAGTGGCCGGCTGCCGAAATCCCCTACGGCCAGCTGGTTCGGTTCAAGGAATCCTCTCCCCTCGCGTTTGCTAAAGCAGTGGCTGCAGCCCGGCACTCGGTTGAAATCCTGTTCAGCCTGGAACGGATTCTGGAATGCGATTGTTATCGGGCGGGAGATGGTGTCCACCAGATTTGGCTCGAAAAACGAGAAGCCGTTGAGCCCAAGTGGCGCAAATCCCTTCGGTTCATGAATGGGAAGCACAACGAATTGCTGGAGCTCGAACAAGGCCTTCTAGGGGAAAAGAAAGCCACCCGGGTAATCACGAATTCTGAGATGATCAAACGCCAGATCATCTCGGAGTTTAATTATCCGGAAAGCGATATCTCCGTCATTTACAACGGAATCGCAGATACCGACTTCAAAAAGAAACCTGGTTCCCGTTGGGACCATCGCTATGACTGGGGCCTTACCGACCTTGACGTCGGGATTCTGTTTGCCGGTTCCGGTTGGGAGCGGAAAGGGCTCCGGTTCGCCATCGACGCGGTTCAGAAGCTCAATAACCGCCACATAAAACTGTTGGTTGCCGGAGAGGGCAAGAAACCGCCCTTCACTCCGAAATCGATCCGTTTCTTAGGCCCCGTAGAGGACATGCATTCACTGTCGGTGGCGGCAGATATTTTTGTGTTACCGACATTATATGATCCGTTTTCGAATGCCTGTCTGGAAGCCTTGGCTGCCGGCGTACCGGTGATCACAACGATCAATAACGGTTTTTCGGAGATTATTGAGTCAGGTGTTCACGGAGAAATCTTGAAAGACCCGGAAGATGTTGCCGCACTGGCAGACGCCATCAATCGATGGTCTACCCTCTCCCAAAAACCCGAGATCCGCACGGCTTGTGCAGAAAGAGGTCACGAATATACGATCGAGAGGAATGTCGCCGACACGTTGAAAGTGCTGGAACAGCTTTACCGCGGGAAGTTCGGTCCGCAGGCAGTGCCGGAAGCGGCGCAGAAGAAATAGCCCGTCGAGAGGTGGCGGCGAAGTAATCAGTGATCAGTGAGACAGTAATCAGTAAGGAGCCAGGAGGTTTGCACCTCTTGAGGCGTTATCCGGCGAAAAGCTAGCTACTTCTTCTATCTCAATCGTTCCGGTCTTTGCACAACAATCACTGAGCGGACCTAGAAAGGCGATTCTAGAGGATTTTTGCGCATGAATCAGGCCTTTGCTGTACCTGCGTCAGGCGCGCACTGAGACCTACGTGTAGACCATCACAGCACATGCCAGATCACATGACCTCCTGGCTCCTGGATTCTGGCTCCTGGCTCCTTACTGATTACTGATTACTGATTACTGATTACTGATTACTGATTACTGATTACTGATTACGCCACCCCTCGCATCTCAGCACCTCCCTCTCACCCTACCCGTTCATCCGTCTCTGGGTGAAACAAATGGATCGCTTCCGGGGGGATCGAAAGGTGGAGATGTTCGCCGGCCTGACGGCCCCATTGCTCGTTGACTTGGGCTATGACTTTGGTGTTAGCACCAAGGTTGACCTGAAGAATGGTGGTCGAACCTTGAGGTTCAACCACATCCACCACGCCAGGGATGGGATTTTCGACATCGCCGTTTCCCACCAACCGGAGATGTTCAGGTCGCACACCTAAAATCACTTCGCGTAGCCCTTGGCTGCGAACCGCATCTGCTAAAGGCTTGGGCAAAGCGACGTTGAAGTTATCACCAGCCGAGAGCGTTCCTTTGTCGGTAACTTGCACCCGAATAAAATTCATGGAGGGGCTGCCGATAAATCCGGCCACGAAGCGGTTGCCCGGGATGTTGTACAGATCTTTAGGAGTGCCGATCTGTTGCACCTTACCTTTAGACATCACCACGATACGGTCACCCATACTCAAAGCTTCGACCTGATCATGAGTCACATAGAATGTCGTCACACCGAGACGCCGTTGTAACTTGATAATTTCGGCGCGCATCTCTACCCGCAACTTCGCATCAATGTTCGATAAGGGTTCATCCATCAGGAAAACCTGAGGTTCCCGAACAATCGCCCGGCCGAGAGCCACGCGTTGCCTCTCACCACCGGACAACTCCTTTGGTTTGCGTTCCAGTAAATGTTCGATCCCGAGAATGCTGGCTGCCTGGCGAACGCGACTCTCGATCTTTTCTCTAGGGAACTTTCGGAGACGTAACCCGAACGACATGTTCCCAAAAACATTCATATGGGGAAACAACGCATAGTTCTGAAAGACCATGGCCACATCGCGCTCCCGCGGTATCATCCCAACGACGTTTTTGCCGCCAATCTTAATTTCCCCGGTTGTCACCGTCTCCAACCCGGCGATCATCCGCATGGTGGTTGTTTTTCCGCAACCGGAGGGACCGACCAGAACAACAAATTCGCCCTCGGTGGTGGTTAGATTGACTTCCTCTACGGCCAAAACATCGCCGTACCGTTTACTGACCTTTGTTAGTTCGACGAGGGCCATTTCTTTTCGGTGATTAGTGAGTGCTGAGGAGTGGCGCGGAGTGATCAGTGATCAGTGATCAGTGATCAGTGATCAGTAATCAGTAGGTCAGTAATCAGTGGCTGGGCGGAAAATGGTCGGTAGGGATCCTCGACATTCAAACCAAAGGGATATCGTGCACGAACAGGGTTATCGTGACTCGCAGCGTTGCAGCCGTTCGACCACTTGGATAGTATCTGATTTCTGATCACTGACTACTGATTACTGATTACTGACTTACTGGTTACTCGGTGCCACCTCTCATGGTTACGCCTACCCTTTTACCGCTCCAAAGGAGAGCCCGCGCGCCAGGTAGCGCTGAACAAAGAACGACAGGATTACCGGCGGTGCGATCGCCAGGATTGTGTTCACGGCCGCATAGTTAAAATCGACTCCGCGGGTGCTACGCGAAGCTAGAATGAAGGCCGGCATGGTGGCGGCATGCTGAGAGGTAACGGCAGATGCGAACAATGCCTCGTTCCAGCAAAACGCGAACACGATGAACGCGGTGACGATGAGCCCATCAAGGGATAACGGCAAAGCGATCATCCAAAAGATTTGCCAGAGGGAGGCGCCCTCAATCCGGGCGGCTTCCTCAACTTCTTTACTAACATCACGGAAGATGTCCCGCATGATGACCACACAAAAAGCGAGGTTAAAGGTGGAATAGAGGATGATAAGACCGAGCCAAGTGTCGATTAGCCCTACCTGCGCCAAAAGAATATAAAACGGGGTGAGTACTACCACGGGCGGCAGTACGCGCTGGGACAAGAACCAAAGGGTAATATCCCGGCTCTTCATTTTGAACTCGAACCGAGCCAAGCTATAGGCCGCCGGAGTGCCTATGAGGAGCACGAGCAAAGTCGTACCGACACCAACCAAAGCGCTACTGAACAAACAGTTCAGCGCCTGCGGATCACCCAGGACCTCTGTCCAAGTGTCCAAGGTTGGAGAGAACTGCAAAAATGGAATGAACGCGCCAGGCTTAAATATTTCGGCCGGGGTCTTGAACGAGTTATTAATCGCCCAGAGAAACGGAATCGCTACCCAAATGGTCGCCAGACAGGCGATCACCATTACGATGGCCTTTGAACCTTTCTTCGAGTTAATCCACAGTAGGTTTTCCATGTCAGTCAGCGACTGGCGAAGTAATCAGCAATCAGTCGGTCAGTAATCAGTGATCAATCGGCCTCAGAACGTTAATCTGTTGCGAGCCACTGAATACTGATTACTGACCTACTGATTACTGATTACTTTTCATTCGATCCGTTTGCGCATTTGTTTAAAGAAGTAGGTAATCACAACGGAGACCAAGATCAGATACAGGATGCCCATGGCTGAGCCGCGGCCGAAATCCGTGAATTGAATCGTGGTGAGATCCGCCATGATGCTAAAAAGCTGGGTGCTGGTTCCGGGCCCGCCGCTAGTGAGCGCGTAAGGCAGACCAAAAGCTTTCATCCCTTCGATTACCCGGGACAGAATAGCGATCGTTAAAACGGGCCAAGCGAGCGGCACGGCCACATGCCAAAAAACTTCCCAATGACTTTTGGCTTCCAGCAAAGCCGCATCGTACATGTCCGTAGGGATGGCTGACAGCGTGGCCAGCGACATTAGAAATACAAATGGCGTCCAGATCCAAACATCCAAAATCATGGCGGCAGTTAGCCCGCCCGCGGCTGTCGATAACCAGGGGATGTGAATTCCGAGTGCCGAAAGCAAACCACTAATTAAACCGCCTTGGTCGGTAAATAGCGTAACCCCTAAATAACCGATCGCGACTTCCATGGTAAATAAGGGCGCTGTGAGTATCGGCCGGAAGAAGCTTTTGCCGGGTAGTCCGATGGTAATGATCCACGCCAGCAAAAATCCTGCGCAAACTTCGACCGGTACCGTAATCCCGACAAATAAGACGGTAATGAAGATCGAATACCAGAATCCGTTGTCGGTCAGCAGACGCGCATAGTTGTCAAAACCAACGTAGCCGGTGACCCCTTCGCCAAGGACATAGTTGGCGAAGCTGTAGTGCACTGCAGCCAGAATCGGGAAAAAGGTCAGCGCAACGACCCAAATTACCGCCGGCAGTAGCATGGCATACTTGAATCCTCGTTCCGCGTTGATTTGAGCTGAAGCAGTCGGCATCGCTTAAGATCGGTAGAGACGAGCTCCTGCTCGTCCGAGGAGGGAAATCAAAGGGAAGAGCGAAGCGCCCGGATAAGCACGGACGAGCAGGAGCTCGTCCCTACCGTGCCTGCTCAGTTGAAGAGACGTCTTTGAATACATTCCTCTTTCCCTGGCCTGCCTTTCCACAAACGCGCGAGCGTTTATGGAAAGGCCACAGCCTGCTAATCGAGCGCGGCATATGCCGCGAACCGATTTGCAGGCTTAGGCGAACGAGGCTTGATACAGTTTCTTTTGTTTGTCTCGTCCGTACCGTTCGGTGATCCGTTCCCAGGCTTGAGCGCAATCATCGAGTGCTGCTTTCGGCTGCGTCTGACCCGCTAGCACCGCAGAAATGCGAACATCAAGCTCATGCCAATATTCGGCAGCTCCCGGTATACGCAGATAAGACTCCTGCGAAGGTAAGGTGAGGTTCTGATAGTAGGCGTCTAGATACCGCTTCGCATCTTCCGCGTCCCAACCTTGTGCTACCCACTCCTCGACTTTGCCAGTCCCGACCGGCGGGAAATACTCGAACTTCATGCCCGGCTGCACCCCAGTGAAACCGTGGGTGCAATTGTACAGCGCATTCGGCTTGTTTGCCATGAATGCCAGGAAGTCGTAGGTGGCTTCCTTCTTTTTAGAGAACCGCGAGATAACACAGTGCCACGTTCCACCGTTGACGTTCCCCACCGAGTTCAATTCGAATTTGTCCCATTGTCCTTTAATCGGATCGTAAGCCTCGGGCGTTCCGGGAATGATCGTTGCTCCAATTTTGCCTTTTAAGTTCGATTGTTTCGGATCCTGGGCAAAGGTTGGTAAGTCACCCCAGGTCGGCTCCATCACTGCCTGTCCGGACAGGAACAGATTCCAACCTTGGCCAAGCGTCCAGCTGATGGCTTCCTTCGGTCCGCAAGGCAAGAACTTCACATAGTCTTCCAACGCGCGCAGATGACCCTCCGAATTAATCAGCGGTTTCATCGTGTCGGGGTTAAACCAGAAGTACTTGTTGTTAGGCGAGCAAACATAAGAGGCGGCCAAGGTCAGGAAATGGAAGAATCCTTGTTCGTTAACTTTGGCGTGTAACGAAATACCCCAACCCTGTTTGCCGTCGCCGTTCCAATCCCAACCGGTATAGAAGGTCGCGACATCCTGCATTTCCTTCATGGTCTTGGGCGGATTCGGAAACTCGTAGCCCATTTTGTCCTTAAACTTCTGCTGATTCTCGGGCTTATCGAAAATGTCCTTTCGATAGTAGAGGATCTGGCAATCGCCGTCGAAGAGGACACCGTAGACTTTATCCTCCCAGGTATAGAGCGTCTTCATCGCCGGAATCCAGTCATCCGGTGACCAGTAGGGGTACTTCGGATCTTTTAAGAAGGACTCCAGCGGAATGATGTATGGTTCTTTAGGAACGAAGAAATCGCCATAAAACCAGGCGCCCGTCATGTAGGTATCGTATCGATGGGTCGTCTGCAGGTCTGAGAAGATCTGTTGATGCAACGTATCGATCGGGACTTCAGCGACGTTCACCTTGCCACCAGTCTCTTCTTCCCATTTGGGAACCCAGTATTTTAGCCCGTCTCCGACGGTGGCTTTTAATACCAGCACATTGATGGTGGTGCCTTTATACGGCTTTTTCTTGAGGAATTCGATCCGCTCCTTCGTGATCGGCGATTCGTTAGGCGCTTCCGGCGCCGAGTCAACCAGGTTCTCGCCGGCTGCGAAAGCCTGCGGCAAAATGCGGCTCAACAACGCCGCAGAAATGCCAAGACTAGCCGCCTGATGAATAAAACGGCGCCTAGAGATCCTGCCTGCTAGAAACGCGGCAGTCAGTTCTTTGAAATGCTCTTGGGAGCGATCTTTAGACATAGACTAATGGCTGTTATTTGCAGTTGTGCCCAAGAAATCTCGGCTCGGTTAGGCGGACCTGCACAGACGTTCGCGCTCGAGGAACTAAACGACGGATTGTTCTATCACGCCGCCAAAACGAAACTCGGGGATTTCCAACGGGGGGTTGCGCTTAGGAAAATAGGGAATCCCCGGGACGAGTCAAGCACCGTGCACAAATGTTCAGGTTTGGTGGCGTTGGTTCAGGGGGGTTGGGGAACGAGCGGGAACGCCGGGAGCGAGCGCGAGCGCCGGGAACGGTACGCGAATGGGACTCATGGGAATTATGGGACTTATGGGACCAGTGCTGCACCGGAGGCCGCCCCCATCTACAAAGCGGCTCCTTCGCGCGACGCAATCACCATTCACATCTCACCCTTCGGCGCGCTTAACGCTTGCTCAGGGCAGGCTTCTCACTTCCCACGCCCGATCCGCGGCGCCTCCGGATTCACTCCGGGGCCGAAATAGCGGAGAAGAACGAGGTCTTCGACCTCGCTGGTGTTTTCAAAGATCACTCCGGCTCGGGCGGCGGACTCAGTGCAGAACACTTCGTCATCGGTCATTTCGACGAAGCGGATCATGTTCGGAGAATCCAAGACCAAGTTGTTCATCTTGCCTCTTCCTTCCACGACGGTCAGGCCGTATGCCCCGTTATCACGGATGGTGCATTTTACGCCGGGCTGAAGGGTGAGCTCTTTAGCCGAAAAAAGCTGTTCGCCGTTGATTTCTCCATACACGATCCAGCGGTCCACAAAGCCTTCTTTGTCGGTCTTAGCGACCGGGATTGGGTCCAGATAATGGTTCTCTTTAAAATAAGGGTCGACGTTGGCCTCCCAGTCGAGCTCGCTCACGATGAAGTCGAGATCGAAGTGTTTTTCGGGCGGCATATCCTTCACCAGTAGGGCGCGAGGGACTTCGCGCCCTTCCACCAGCGATTGAAACATCGAGAACACATCGGATCCCCATTGGGGTTCATACGTGACCAGCGATCCCGGTGCGTGCAATAGACCCGGGCCGATGAGCCAGCCGGTGCCCGGTTTCAACCGATACGCTTTTGAAAGATCCAGGATTCCATTGTCACCGAGGTTCCAATTCTCCAAGCACTTCTTGACTTGATCCTTAGTGGTTCCAGGCTCCAGGCCCATGAAGGTGTACGGAAAATTGTTCCCCACCTGGTTATGTTGCGGCGGAAAATAGTAGCTTTCCGGCTTGCCTTCCTGGCCGACCAAACGGGCGAACTCAGCCGACTGATGCATGTGATGCGGGATCGGCCCCATATTATCAAAGAATTTCGAATACACCGGCCAGCGCCGATACTTATTCCAAATTGATTCCCCGATGATTTGAGCCCCGCGTTCTTGGATCGCAGCCGCTAGAGTAAAGCGTTTACCGTCGAACACACAATAGCTTAGGCCCTCGTCGGGAGTGCGATTCTCATTCGCCGCCGGCGTAGTTGAACCAAACCAGCGTTCATCGATCCCGCCGCGGTCCAGCCCATAGGCATAAATATCGTCCGGATGCAGTTTCAAGCGGCGTCCCGGCTGCAGGAACGAACGCGGCACCCAGCAAGGCGCCAACCGGAGTAACCCGCCGCTTTGCTCCAGCGCAGCATCCACTAGAGATTGGAGGTTAGAATCAACGGTCTGAAGGGAAGTGATTGTTTTCATCGTGGGGGTCATTCGCGGTCTCGGGCAGTAGATAGCGTGTTGTGGTGGGAACGCAAGGGGGAGAGGAGCTAGGAGCTAGAGGGTGCGACTTGGTCGAAGATCGTCGGAGAACATCCCGTAGGGATCGTTCGAAGGTAGCCTGGCATGAAATGCCTGGAAAAGGCGTCCAAAGGCACCCCGTCCCGGAGGGTACGGTATGATTGGTGCGGAATGCGGCCATTTCGTCGCTAAGATTGTCAGCCGTATCGGAGCCCCGTTAATAAAGATTATATCATTATTATTTTATGTTTGTATATGCCATTTTCTCGATAAAACTTTTGTGTGGCAAACACCTTCTCTTGGCTAAATATCCATTGTGTCTTTAGCACAAAAGCACGCGCTCCAGTGTTGACTCCAAATGTCAGGGATCGGCTTTGGCCTTACATGGGCGGCATCGCGAGAAAGAATGGAGTCTTTCCTAAATGCATAGGTGGCGTGGCTGATCACGTTCACCTTCTCCTCGCGCTACCCACCACCATGGCCGTTGCTAAGGCCGTTCAATTAATAAAAACAGGATCGTCAGGGTGGATACACGAAAACTTTCCGGATTTGCGAAACTTTGCTTGGCAACAAGGGTACGGCGCCTTCAGCGCGGGCATCTCTCAGGTACCGGAAACCATCCATTACATCGAGCAGCAGCTCGAACATCATCGGACGCGAACATTCAAAGAGGAATATCTGGCCTTCCTCGAAAGACACGGCAGCAATCTCGATGAAAAATACCTCTGGGACTAGCCACGCCGATCATACCGTTCCCTACGGGACGGATCTATTGGGCTCGTATTCCAGGCATTTCATGCCAGGCTACCTTCATTTCAATCCCTACGGGACGAAGGCATAACAGCTCCCGACGCTCACTAACCGCCAACCGTTAACCGTTAACCGAGAACCGTCAGTCAACCGACGAATCACGCCCACAAGCGCTCGGCCAGGTCTAACGCGCGCAGATAGGTCACGTGTTCTCCGCCGCGCATCAATTCTTCGTTCACGAGATCGGGCACCGTTGTCCCGCCGGCCGGGAGCAGTTGTTTTACGCCTTGGTAATCGGACCAGCCGCATTCCAAGAATTTACCGGACCAGTTGAGATCGAACTTGCACTGTCCGAATACGATGCGGACCTGGCTGACCCATTCTCCGGGCACGGCCTGTAGCTTCACTTCCACCGGTTCCTCGGCTCCGCGGCGAGCAAATTTGAATTCCGAGTCCAGCCGCTCGACTAATTCCCAGCCGAGCTGACTAGCGAACCAGGAAACCAGTAGCACAGCGGTGGTTTGATATTCAGGATGGAAAACAACGCTTAGCTCTTTGATCGAACGAATCTTTTCCGCGGCCCAAGGCTGATCAAACATTTGGGCGATCGCCAAACGCAGATAAATCAGTCGCCGCCAGTTAAGATCGCAGAGCACAATCCGAGACCGAGCCCCAGCAACTGATTCACGGAGAATCTGCATCTGCCGGCTGGGGTCGCGCCAGGAACTGCTATCGAACAAGAAACGGTCAACCCATTTCCAAAGCTGCGCATCAAGACTGCCGGTAAACGGACCTTGCCACCAGAGATAAAGGGGAAGATCGGAATCCAAATGGCTGAACAACACATTCCGCATCGTTTCCGGGCCGACCCCCTCTAAGAGAAACGCGATCTGTTCACTACAAACCTCTCGGGCACCACCACCCGTGAGATGGCAATGAGCGCTGATCCAGGCTTGAATCCTCCGTTTGTGAGCTACCGGGTTTGCCGCTAACAAGATCGCTCGGCAAGCGTGTTCCCGCGTGATTTCCGCCATCAGATGAGTGTTGTAAGTCAGCGCATCCGAAGCCTCGCTATAAACCGCGAAATTTATCAGGGAAGCTTTGACCAACTGATCCCCTTCCTGTTCCCAGAGTTGAGTCAGGCTTTTGTTTATCTTGCCGATCTCAATCGGCATGCCGCGGGAGATGTCTTTTAGCGTGGACATATTTTGGGGTGATGGTTAGCGATGGGGGTGGCTCGGAGTAATCAGTAATCAGTGAGTCAGTAATCGGTAAATCAGACGTGATCATTGTCCCCATAGACCAAGGGATCATCGGCTTCAGCGCCATCGTACAGAAAAGGTGCTTCCGCCACTCTGGAGACCGAACAAAATGCCTCGGCTTTGTCTATCATTCCCTGCAGCAATCGTCCGATTTCTTCCAAGGTTGCAATCACTGAACGGGCAGCGGTTTCCTCAACGTATCCACAGCTGAAGGCAATCCGCGTCCAATGTTGCGTCTCCAACTGTTCGCCATCTGCATCGGTCAACTTGCTGGTAAAGTGTCGTTCGTATTTCCGCTTCGCCCAAGCCTCCGTGATTTGTGCGCCGATCGAGCGTGAGGATCGGCGTATCTGGCTTGTAAGCGCATACCTCTCCTCTTCGGGAAACAATTTCGTGAACTCGAAGATCTTCTTCGCCACTTGGAATGCGCGCCTAAAGACGAGCAGATCCCGAAAGCTGCGTGCGTATTCGAGTTCCATTTTCTTGACTTTTTAAGTGATACCTAAACCGAGCCGCCCACTGATTACTGATTACTGATTACTGATTACTGATTACTGATTACTGATTACTGATTACTGATTACTGATTACTGATTACTGATTACGCCTAGAGTCGCCGCCACGCTCTACTATCTTGTTCAATCAACGCATCCGCCTCCGCTGGTCCCCAGCTTCCGGCTGAGTAAAAGGCCAGGTTTTTTTCGCTGCCTTGGTCACGCCAGGCGGCTTCGATGTCGTCGATAAATCGCCAGGCTTCCTCGACTTCGTCTCGCCGGGCAAACAGGGTGGCATCGCCGGCCATGGCATCGAGCAGGAGCCGTTCATACGCTTCGGGACTGGCTTTACCAAAAGATGTACCGTACCTGAAATCCATCTTAACCGGCTGAATCCGCACGCTCGCTCCAGGGACCTTCGATTGAATCCGCAGCGACACCCCTTCGTCGGGTTGAATACGAATCACGAGAACGTTTTGAGCTCCATCTCGACCGCCTCGCTGATCGCGGTTGAACAAAACACCCGGAGCATTCTTAAAATGAATGCCAATCTCGGTTCCTCCCTTAGGCAATCGTTTTCCGACCCGCACATAGAACGGAACATCGGCCCAGCGCCAATTATCGATCAGAATCTTGAGCGCAACGTAGGTCTCAGTCATTGACCCCGGATTCACGTTCTTTTCCTGGCGATAACCGACAACGGTCTCGCCATCGATCGAACCATCCGTGTACTGGCCGCGGACAACGTCGCGAAAAACCGTTTCTCCTCGGATTCGTCGCAAAGAACGTAAGACCTTTACTTTCTCGTCTCGAATCGAATCGGCGCTCAGATCCGTTGGTGGCTCCATCGCGATCAGGCAAAGGAGTTGCATGAGATGGTTTTGCACCATATCTCGCAACGCGCCGGCGCCCTCATAGTACCCAGCCCGGTTTTCGACCCCGAGCTTCTCACTAGCCGTGATCTGGACATGATCAATATAACGGTGGTTCCACAGATGCTCGAAAAGAGCATTCGCAAAGCGGAGCACCATAATGTTCTGGGCCGTTTCTTTGCCCAAATAATGGTCGATGCGGAAGGTGTCCTGCTCTCTGAACCCGTGGTTGACCACAGTGTTAAGCCGTTGCGCCGTTTGGAGGTCGACTCCGAACGGTTTCTCCACAATGATTCTGGCCCATGACCCATCGGCGCTCTTGTTAAGCCCGGTTGCAGTCAAGTGGGCGAGAATCGGCTCAAATTGATCCGGGCCTGCTGACAAGTAATAGATCCGGTTGCCGCGAGTACCGCGTTCCAGGTCGATTTCTGCCAAGCGTTCACCAAGCCGCCGGTAGCCTTCTTCGTCCGAAAATTCGCTACGATGATAAAAGATCGAATTCGCAAAATTCTTCCAGAGCGCGTCATCGATCGGCTGGCGCGAATATTTGCGAGCAGCCTCGTAAAGTTCTTGCCGGAACACCTCATCGCTCTTATCCCGGCGAGCAAAACCGACAACAGTTAAGCCGGGCGGCAGATCACCATCAGCCGCCAGATTGTACAAGGCTGGGATCAACTTTCGATGCGTCAGGTCGCCGGTTGCACCGAAAATAACAATTGCACAAGTGCCAGGGGTCGCTCGCGACACAAGCCCCTCTCTCAACGGATTTTCAATCAATGTCTCAGTCATATTACCGCCCCCCATAACGGCGATAGAGAATACCTATCGGCCCGTTGAACGAGCGGTCAAGTGGACGCGTGCCGTGAGAAGGCGAAAGGGCGTAAGGGCGCGGTGGGGCGAAGAACTCGGCACGTCGAGGTGTTGTTTGTTGAATAAGGCCCTCCGCGCCGGTTTTGAGCCGCGCCGTGGACATTGTTTGGCCTAATGATCCGGACCGGCCCTGGACACGCTGTATTGTAAGGGCACGCAGAGGCGAACCACACGCACTGTACGGCTCAAAACCGGCGCGAAGGTAACCTGATTCAACAAACGAGATCCTGGGCGCGCCGAGTTTTTCTCCCCACCGAATCAGGGGGCCTCTTAACGACCGATAAGCGCTTATCGACCATCCCCTATGAGTCACATGAGCCTAATCTCCCGATGTAGGCCTAACACTCGAATCCATACCCGAGAGACCGAAAGAACCCCGGCCAGCAGCCGCCGTTACATGCCTTGCGGCGGATACTGCGTCTCTCCGGTCACCGACCCCGTTTTCATGGATTCTGGAACTTGGGGAGTGGACTGGGGTGCAGCGGGTTCGTTTACCGAACCAACATTGTCTTCAGCGAAAGAACACCCGGAGATAACGAGAGCAATCGCCGCGGATGTCAAAATTGGGAGCCAAAGCTTACGGGAGATCACGAGACCAACCATTGACGCGAAGCAGCACCGGTTGCAAGGCTGACGTTGATGGGCGGCCATTTCTACCGGCGGTTGGAAGCGCTGTATCGATTTGGGCGAGCAAAGGGTATCTCGATCAAAGTAATCAGTAATCAGTGGGTTTGGGAGCTAGGAGTAGAGCGTATGGGCGTGTCGGCGTATCGGCGTGTGGGCCATAGGGGGGCGAGGCTCCCGAACTTCCTTAGATGGTGCCCAAGGCGACGCTGCTTGTCGAATCTATGGTAGCCAGCGCCGAAGCGTTTGCCGAGCCGCGGCCCAGGATGTGCAATCCACGGTTGAGCATGCATGAGCCGAACTGAAGCCGACTTGATTCATCACGTTGGACCAAGGCAACACCACAGACACGGCTCCGACTTCGCAAGCTAAATAGCGACAGAGCTAGTCGCGCGAAGCTACGTCGGACAAGTCGGCGGGCGCGTGGCCCAAAACGCGTAATCGTCGTTTAACATCATGGCCATCAAAAGCTGACGAGGCCGTGCCGGAGCCTCGCCCCCCCTACCAAAGCTCTCACGCCCATACGCCCGCACGCCCTTTTCGCCGTTTCGTCGACACGCCGTTACGCCCATACGCCCACACGCCGTTAAGCCGATCTCCATTTTTTTCATCGGCTGATGAAAAATTCTGGTACACTCTGCTGCAATCTGCATTGAGTTCGGTGCAGTTTCCCCAAACACAGCCTAGTGAATTTGCCTTCAACTCTATCCCTCCGGACCATTCTGGTGGCGCTAGCGGCTTTGGCCGGGCTCTACCTCTCTTTCGTCGCCTATCAGTCTGGCGGTGACCTGGTTGCCCTCGCATTGTTACTAGTCACCGGCCTTGGTGTCTTTGTTTACCTGAATCCTCGGGCTGAGAGCTATCGTTATCTTTTTCCCGGCCTTCTGGCATTCGCTCTCTTCGTCATCTTCCCGATCTGCCTAGTGGTCTACATCAGCCTAACTAAATATAGCGCCAATCATTTGCTCGGCCTGCCCGATGTCCTGCTCCGTTTTCGCGCAGAGGTAACGGTCTCTGGCTCGGACACGTTCAATTTCGTTCTCCACCGGCAAGACGATGGGAAATTTGTTCTCGAGCTAAAGAACGAGAAGAACCCGGAAGAACGATTCGTCTCCGAGCCAATCGGGCTGATCCCCGGTCACGACGGAAGCTTCTCGGAAGGCCCCTATCGATTGACTCAGATTTCACCGAAAGAACAAATCCCGGGGACGGTCCTAACTCCGGCCGATGTGGCTCGCGAACGGCTCTACCAGCCGTTGCGCAATGTTCCTTTCAAGTTGCCTGGAAATATGTTGGTCGGAAAGGGGGATCTGGAACACTTCGTGGTCGAAAAGCGGGTTTGGAAAGCCAATCCGGATGGCTCGCTCACCAACCAGATCGACGGTTCCGTCATTCGGCCGGACTTTCATGAGGGCCGATTTGTGGATCAAAACGGAGAACAGTTCGGGCCCGGGTTCCGCGCTTTCGCCGGCCTGGACAATTACATTCGGATCATTACCGATCCGCGCATTCAAGGCCCCTTCTTCCGTATCTTTTTATGGACGCTTACCTTTTCGATCTGCTCCGTTCTCGGAACGTTTACGGCCGGCATCTTGCTGGCCGTGATTTTGCAATGGCGAGAGCTAAGGTTCCGGAAGCTTTACCGGACGCTCCTCATTCTTCCGTACGCAGTACCGGGAATCCTATCGATCTTGATTTTGAGAGGCCTCTTTAGTCAGGAATTCGGGGCGGTAAACCAGCTCCTCAAGACCGTGCTGGGCTTTGCTCCCGCTTGGGAAACTGATCCCTGGGCGGCGAGAGCGATGATCTTATTAATCAACGTTTGGCTAGGCTATCCCTACATGATGTTGATCTGCACCGGAATGTTGCAATCGATCCCAGCAACGATTTACGAATCAGCTGCCATCGACGGCAGTAATCCGGTCTTGAACTTCTTTTACCTGACCTTGCCCCTGGTCTTGCCCCCCCTCTTCCCGGTGCTAGTCGCCAGTTTTGCCTTCAGCTTTAACAACTTTGCGCTCATCTATCTGCTCACTGCCGGTCAACCTAGGATGCCCGGCGGGGGAATTGCCGGCGAAACGGATATATTGGTGACTTACACCTATAACTTGGCGTTTCGTGACGCCGGAGCGAACTATGGCTTAGCCAGCGCCATCGCGACGCTCCTGTTCTTTATTGTGGGAACACTCTCGTGGATCAATCTGCGATTTACTTTAAAACGGTATGCAGTCGGGAGATGAATGGCGCGTGGGGCGTATGGGCAAATGCTGGGGCCGATGTACGAATGGGACCTATGCGACACATGGGACTAATGGGACTGCGCGTATCACCCAGTTCGACTGACTAGATTACTGGTGACTTCGCGCGTCCAATCACCTTTCACCTTTCACCTTTCACCTCCCCCCTCCCCCCAATGCACCCTCGGACTCGGCTCTTGATCCGTAAAATCATTGCTCATTCGGTTCTCATTACCGTCTGTGCAGTGATTCTGATCCCGTTTGCGATGGTGGTATTGGCTTCGTTTCGGAAGGGTAACTTCCCGCCTAGCGCGCTTTTGATGAACCCAGACCAGTGGACGCTGGATCATTGGAAGTATGTATTGGGAATTCCTTACCGAGAGATGCTGCATGCAGCGACGGGCGAAACCCAGCTGGTCGCCCCAACCGTAGCCCCACTGCGGTGGTTCCTGAACTCGATCCTGGTCTCGTCCATTTCGTCTTTTGGAATCATTCTGCTCTCAGGGACCGCAGCATATGCTTTCGCCCGGCTCCGATTCTGGTGCCGGAGCCAGGTTCTGACCGGGTTGCTGGTGCTACAAATGTTTCCCCAGATATTGACGCTGACCGCCTATTACCGCATTTTGAATTATATCGGGCAGCACTTCCCCTGGCTTGGGCTCAATACATTCCTCGGACTAATTCTTATCTATCTTAGCGGCATCTCCATCAACATCTGGATGATCAAAGGCTATTTCGACACGATCTCGCCTACTATGGAAGACTCTGCCCGGATCGACGGCGCGTCCCGGTTTCAGGCATTCATCTGGATTTTGCTCCCCATGAGCGCCCCTATCTTCGCGGTGGTATTCATTCTTTCGTTTATCAGCATGATCTCGGAATACCCGACCGCGTCAGTAGTACTTCAGGAGAGCGCGAACCGGACTTTGGCCGTCGGCGCCTATTCCCTCCTGGACGAGCATGAAAAACTTTGGGGTCATTTTTCTGCACTTGCAGTCTTGAGTGGCGTACCGATCACAATGATGTTCTTATTATGTCAACGTTTCATCATCGGAGGATTAACCGCCGGTGGTGCTAAAGAATAACCCCAAACCCCCGAACAGACATGAACGATGGAGCCGTACACATCACTGACCTAATAAAAACTTATACGGACGATCGTGGTCGGCCGACCTTTACTGCGGTAAAGAAAATCAATCTCGAAATCAATAATGGCGAATTCATGGTCCTGGTGGGGCCGTCCGGCTGTGGTAAGACAACCACGTTGCGAATGGTAGCCGGGCTGGAGAAAATCACGAGCGGCACCATTTCCATCGGAGATCGGGTCGTGAATGATATGGAACCAAAGGATCGCGGGATCGCGATGGTGTTCCAGAACTATGCGCTGTATCCGCACATGTCGATTTTCAACAACATGGCGTTTGGGCTACAGCTGGCCAAGAAGAAGAAAGATTTCATTCAGGAAACCGTCTCGAGAACCTCGAAAGCTCTAGGACTGGACCACATGCTTGAGCGGAAGCCGCAGGCGCTGTCCGGCGGCCAACGCCAGCGTGTCGCCTTGGGTCGAGCCATCGTGAGAAACCCTCAGGTGTTCCTTTTTGACGAGCCGTTGTCGAACCTTGATGCCAAGATGCGCGTTCAGATGCGGTCCGAAATTTCCCGGCTGCATGCACAGCTAGGCAACACCATGATCTACGTGACCCATGACCAGGTCGAAGCGATGACCATGGGTGACCGAATTTGTGTGATGAAAGACGGGTTAATCATGCAAGTGGCCGATCCGTTGACGCTTTATCGGCAGCCCGAGAACCTCTTTGTTGCCGGGTTTATCGGCAGCCCACCGATGAACTTGTTGAAAGGCAAGATCGAGAAAGGCGAAAGCGGGCTGATTTTCCGGGAAACGGCGGATGAGGGTGCGGTCAATATACCGTTGAAAGGAGCGATTGAACCTTTAGCGTCCAAGTTCGTGGGCAAGCCGATTGTGCTCGGAATTCGTCCGGAACATCTAACAGAAGAAAACAAGAATGGTACACACGCTCCGGTCTCTTCCACCATTGATATTGCGGAACCGATGGGTTCAGAGTCGTTAGTTTATCTTCGGGCTGGTACCGGCAACCTCATTGCTCGTATTCATGGAGAAGCGCTGTACCACATGGGGCAACCTATGACGGTTTACGTCAATATGGAGAAAGTGGCGCTGTTCGATGTCGAGACAGAGAGTATGATCCGCTAACCGACCTATCTATGCGCCAAATTCTCGAGACCGAACAGTACGTACAAGTACCGCCGATGATGTTATCCGATCCGTTCTATCGGATTACTTATCTGATCAAAGAAGAAATCCGGAAGTATAAATGGATCGAGGGCGAGAAGGGCCGGCGTCTGTCCTGGGAAGAAGCTCGAAAAGAATGGATGGAAAAACATAGGGAAAAATATGAGGAGTTTCTGCTGGATACGATGACGTTCCCAGAAGCAGAGCAGAAATAAGAAGTAATCAGTAACCAGTATTCAGTAATCAGTGGGGCATGTCGCCCCAAGTGTGCGGTATCGTAATCCGCGGCCTACGAGCGACGGGTCGAGCGTTTCAATATCCCCGTCGCTGCGCCTCTCAGCCGTCCTACCTCAAACTGATCATTCTCGGCGGACGCCTAGAGCGCTCAGTACATCCGATGCGAACCGATCCCAAAATGGATCGAGTTTTCGCTTCACTTGCTACCCGTATCGGGTATTTCGGTGTACCGATCACAGTCACTGGTCCCTGATTACTGGTTACTTGGAGCCACCTTTCACGTCTCACCACTCCACCCGTGCCTGACCCTCTCTACAACTGGCTGACATCCCGCGGCGCCGGGGTTTTGTTGCATCCCACTTCTTTGCCCGGAAATACCGGGATCGGCACACTCGGCCGGACGGCGCGACAATTTGTCGACTTCCTTGCCGACGTCGGGATGAAGTACTGGCAAGTTTGTCCCCTGGGACCCACCGGTTACGGCGACTCGCCCTACCAATGTTTCTCGGCTTTCGCCGGAAACCCGTATTTGATTGATCTCGATGATCTCGAGAGCGAAGACCTTCTGCAGGAAGCGGATCTGGAGCCGTTAAGAGCGCTACGAAACGACTTCGTCGACTACGGTGCTCAATGGAATCTCCGTTGGATTATTTTGCAGAAAGCGTTCGCCACGTTTTCAAAAAAGGCCGGACGACCAGCGCATGACGCCTTTCAAGAATTCCGCGAAATCAACTCTGATTGGCTGGAATCCTACGCCCTCTTTATGGCCATTAAGGCCCGATTTGGCCACCGATCATGGCGGGAATGGCCTAAACCTTATCGGCAATATCGCACTCTCATCAAACGCGCCGATTTCGGGATCGAGGCGGACAAAGCCTTGGCGTACGCGTTCTATCAATTCAAATTCTTCGAGCAGTGGTCTGCACTGAAATCGTACGCAAACCAGCGTGGCATCTCGATCTTCGGAGACATTCCGATCTTCGTGGCCATGGATAGTGCCGATGTTTGGAGAGATCCTTCTTTATTTCAAATGGACGCTGATCTGCGCCCCACGGGGGTCGCCGGAGTACCCCCTGACTATTTCGCCGCTGACGGACAACTTTGGGGTAATCCGTTATATGCCTGGGAGCGCCACGCGTTAGATGACTATGCCTGGTGGTGTGCTCGGTTACAAAAGTCCTTCGAACTTTACGACGTTATTCGTATCGATCATTTCCGCGGCTTCGATGAGTATTGTCGGATTCCTCCGGACGCTAAAAATGCTCGTCAATACACTTGGGAGCCAGGGCCTGGAATTAACCTGTTCGAAGCTGTTCGGCGCCGGTTCCCCGGAGCCAAGCTAGTGGCCGAAGACTTAGGCGTCATTACCGACTCCGTTCGCCGATTGATGCAACAGGTCGGGTTGCCGGGGATGAAAGTGCTCCAATTCGCGTTCGAAGGCGCGACGGAATACCTCCCGCACAGCACGATACCGTACTCGCTTCTGTACCCGGGAACCCACGACAACGACACTAGTTGGGGTTGGTTCAGGAAGCAGTCCGACAACGTAAAACAATTCTTCTGTGAATACCTCAGGACCGATGCTGAGGATGTCCCCTGGCAGATGATCCATGCAGGATACGCTTCGACCTCGCGTATTTTCGTTGCGCCGTTACAAGATTTCCTCGGCTTAGGAAGCGAAGCCCGAATGAATACGCCAGGGCAAGCCGTTGGCAATTGGCGCTGGCGTTTTACGTCAGACCAGCTGGATCAGCTCTGGAGTCAACGAGGCGAACAGCTCCGCCAGTTCGCGAAGCTGTATCAAAGATAGGAGCCAGGAGCCAGGAGAAGCACCGTGATGACCCACGACCGGTAGGGACGAGCTCCTCTGTCTTCTTCGGTAGGGATGAGATCCCGCTCATCCGGTTCTTCGGTAAGGACGCGCTCCCGTTTCACCGAATCTTCGGTTAGCGGTTACCCCGTCCCAGAGGGGGTTGTCGGGCTTTGTCCCGGAGGGACTAGATGATCGTAGCGACTCGACTGAGCTCGCCGAAGTCCAGGCAATTTATTGCCTGGAACACCGTAAACCATGCGGCCCGTCCCGTAGGGACGGTATGATCCGATTGCTCCTGTGGTACCGGACCGAACCGTCGCGCACGCATGGATGAGCAGGAGCTCATCCCTACCGTTACCCTGGTAACGGATATTTCGACGTCAGCGCCTTTACCTGTTCGCGCACTTTGTCCAGAGTCGATTCGTTGCCGCCTGAACTCAGCGCGTCATCCATGAGATCGGCGATCTCCATCATCTCCTCTTCTTTCATTCCGCGGGTGGTAACCGCCGGCGTACCGATCCTGATACCGCCGCCTTTCACCACGGATTCCGTGTCGAACGGGATGGAATTTTTGTTCACGGTTATCGCGGCTCGATCGAGAGTCTCTTGCGCTTGTCGACCATTCAGTCCTTTCGGCCGGAGGTCCACCAACATCAAATGGTTGTCTGTCCCTCCCGAGACCAATCGATAACCTCTCATATGCAAGCTGGCGGCCAAAGCCTTCGCATTGTGGGTAATCTGGACCTGGTACTCTTTGAACCCAGGTTGTAGAGCCTCATGAAAGCAGACTGCCTTGGCCGCGATGACGTGCATGAGAGGACCACCTTGAACCCCTGGGAACATGACACTGTCTATCGCTTTGGCGTGTTCCGGTTTGCACATGATAATGCCGCCGCGCGGACCTCGTAAGCTCTTATGCGTTGTCGTGGTAACAAAGTCGGCGATACCAACCGGCGTGGGGTGCACACCAGCGGCTACCAAGCCGGCGATGTGGGCGATATCAACAAATAAAAACGCACCTACTGAATCCGCGATCTGCCGCATCCGTTGGAAATCAATCGTCCGCGGATAAGCCGAAGCACCGGCGGTGATCATCTTGGGCTTATGTTCTTCTGCTTGGCGCGCCAATTGATCGTAATCGATACGCTCGGTTTCGCGATCCACACCATAATGGACCACTGAATAGAAACGGCCGGAAAAATTCGCTTTGTTACCGTGCGTGAGATGGCCCCCGTGCGACAGGTCCATCGTCAGGATCCGGTCGCCGGGCTGCAGGACACTAAAATAAACCACCATGTTAGCCTGACTGCCGCTATGCGGTTGAACATTGACGTGTTCGGCAGCGAAAAGTTGTTTGGCTCGATCAATGGCGAGCTGCTCAACCACATCCACATTTTCGCAGCCACCATACCAGCGCCGCCCGGGGTAACCTTCCGCATATTTATTCGTCAAAACAGATCCTTGAGCTTCCATTACCGCTCGGCTGGTAAAATTCTCGGAAGCGATCAATTCGATATTCTCAAACTGACGGATTCGTTCTGCTTCGATAGCTTGGAAGATTTCCCGATCGACTTCTTCTAAAGAGCTGTTATGCGGATTTCGGTTCATAATAGAAAGCGGGCCAGAACGGTCTTGATCGATGAATTGCCTGAGGCCGGGCAAGCCGTTTCTGATGATCTCACGGGCTGCTCGATAGGCTTCCAAGCCCATACCGATTGGATCCGCCACATCTAGCGAGGTGGCTCCGGGCTCGAACTCACGCAGTAAATAAACTTTCTCGGCCGCTCTGGGAAAAAGATAGATGATCGAGTCCAAATGGCTGCGAGTCATGACGACGATCCAATCCGCTTCCTCCACCACCTTCTCACTTAGCGGCCGGCTTCGATGTTGGGAGATATCGACGCCGAGCTCGTCTAGGACTTCAACAGCGTGCGCGCTGGGCGGTTGGCCCGGATAAGTGCTCACACCTGCCGACAGGACGCGCAGATCCGGACGTTCCGCGATCATCCTTCCAAAAAGGCCTTCTGCCATGGGACTTCGGCACACATTCCCGGTACAAACGAACAGTATGGTCTTTTGACGGTTCAAGGTCCGCCAAACTGCCATGCACACAGGAGGAGTTCAAGGAGTTCAGGAGTTCGAGGAGTCCAAGGAGAAGGAGCCAGTAAAGCGCATCGGCGTGTCGGCGTATCGGCGTATCTCAGCGCCGGTACCGAATCGGACGTATGCGACTTGCGCAACTGATGGTGGCCCCTGAGTCTATCGGGTCACCAGCTTCCGGACGCCGGCGATCACATACGCCGATACGCCCATATGCCCATACGCCGACACGCTTTACTGGCTCCTCTCCAGAACTCCTTGAACTCCTTGAACTCCTCAAATAGCATGCCGGGATTGAATGCGCCGACCGCTTACGACTATGTGCAAGCATTGTATCGCTTGCTTGCCGTTCAATCTGGTTCATCCTCAACGGCAGAATCCGCTGTGAGACAGATCTTTCTTCAAGCCTTTGAGAATGCCGGAAAACAACTGGACCGCTTGGATTTTGACGGCCTTTTTCGGAGCGCCTTTCAATCGCGGGATACATACCCAAGGAAAGCTAATCCCGAGCTGAACGGCTGGGCGCGCAAACTCCATCAATTGCCCGAGCCCGAGCGATTTTCGATTACGATGTTTTGCCTAGAGATCCTTCCCCCCGTGACTATTGCGGAGATTACGGGAGCAACGCTGGAAACCCTCGCCGAAAGAATTGAAAAGGCGCGCAAAGAGCTCAACAACCACTTGTCGTAGCCATGTCTGAACGGTTGCTTCCTTTGATCAGGCCGATCTATGAGACTCAAAGTGAGATCGCGGACGCCAGAAATGCGGTTAGCGAAAACCGGGATCTCCAGGCCCAACTAGAACATCAGATCCGGTTTGACGACCAAATCGTTTCGGAGCTGCAAGCGATCTCGCTCACGGATGCTCAAATTGAGCAGCTAGAAAATTTGCTAGCAGAAGGCCCGGGGTCGGATACGGTCACAGCGCCGCCAGCTCTGGAGCCCATGACCCACACGGCTGCAGCGGCGCCACCTCCCGCTCCGGTTGCGCCACCTCCAGAGCCAGCCAGCCATCCGACGCCAGTCTTGCCAGTACCGGAGCCGGTCAAGCCTCCAACCCTACCTGCCGCTCAGGTCGCGGTTCCGGAAATTTCCAAATCTAAAGAATCGCCGCCGGCTGAACCCCAGAAAGAGGCGGACACAGAGCAGCCGACGGCTGCGGGCGAAGAAGGACCCGAGAAAGAAGAAGAAGAGAAAGAGGAGGAACCACCTCGGGCCCGACCGCTCACGATCCTGGCCGCGGTGAGCATCGGCCTGATAGCAACCGTTGCGCTGGTTGCCTACCTGGTCTGGGACCAGATGAATAGCTTCCGCGGAGTCGATCAAGTGACCGAGCTCTTGGACACCGCTAACGCATTGAGCGGAGACGAATTCGAGGCGGTTTCTACCACCACCTCAAATCTGAAGGATTGGTTTTTCTTGAAGAGCGACATGCGCTGGTTCGCCGTGCCGAAAGAGTTTGCTGATACCAAGACTCTTGGGTGTCGCGTCTTTAAATTTAAAGGGGCTGACGTCGGCGAAATCCTCGCCAAGAGTGACAAAGAAGTTCTGATGTTTCTATTTCATCCCAACGATCTCGGGGTCAAAATCCGAAAAGGGAAATGGACGATCGTTGACGGCGAGAACTGGGTCGGCGGTGTTACCGGGGTGGAAGATTGCTGCTTCGTTGTCGCCTTCAAAGGCAAGCACAACGAAATGCAGGAATATCTGAACAAGAAGCTCCAGAAGTAGACACCGGGTTTCCGGTTAGCGGTTGTCAGTTTGCGGTTAGCGGTTGGCGGGTTCCGGAGTTTACGTTGGATGTGGCTCTACGTGCTCATAGCTCGCACCTCCGGGGTGAGCTGGCGGATGGGACTTATGTGACTTATGGGAAGCTAAAGCCGGAGCGCTGCGCGCAGGCCTTAACGGCCAACGGCTAACCGCAAACGGCCAACCGCAAACCTCGAACTTTTCACCGTTCACGGTTCGCGGTTCCCAGTTGGCGCGCGGCGGGTGATCACCGCATCCGTCGCTGGAAAGTCGGAGGGAGCAACGAATGAGACTTATTCGACCGATGTGAGTTTTGAGATCGGCACAAAGACGGGACGCCGCCTAACTGCGAACGGTGAACAGAAAACTGCGAACTGTTAAGCCGTTTAGCTTTCCTTCTAACCACGCTCGTTGTATAGTTTTCGCATGGTCGAAGTACTGGGTATCTTCGGCTTTCTAAGCTGGCTGATCCTCGTTTCGTACGAATGGCTCAGCAGCCTGCAAGTATTCCCTGCGATCGTAGCCGGCACAGTACTCGTTCCCATTTTCGCGTTACGAGATTATCGGCGGATGCAACGGTGGTTTTGTCTTCAGGGCCTATCCGGCCGCAGAGCTCCGGTCCCGCCGGAACGATTTTATTGGGAGATCAATCGAGGCCGCATTCAGCGCGCGATGCTGTGGTCCGGGACCGCGGCAATCGCCGGTTGGTCGAATGCAGGTTGGTTGCCCGCATCCTGGTCTCTAGATTCAGACTCGATTGTAGGTTGGATGAATGCCGGGGTCGGCATCATCGCCGGCAGTCATTTCCTGAGCTCGACGATTCTTTTCATAAAGGCCGCTCAATGGTTCGATGCAATGCGACCAAATGTGATCGGCCTGATCCGGATGCTGATGTACAAGATCTCCGACAACTACGAATTCCTCGGCCAACGCAAGACCGACCCCGAACGGGAAAAGGTGTACTAGGGTTTGCGGTTGGCAGTTTGCGGTTTGCAGTTGGCAGTTCGCGGTCTGCAGTCGACGGTTCACGGGTTCTAGCCGCTGATCGCTTCTCGTAATCGTCCTCGTCCTTCGACTGGTGGGGCGAGGCTCCCGAAAGACCCCAGCTGATTAGCAAAGGAACACCGCGTTTCGGAGCTGTCTCATGCGCAGGGCCGAAGCGCATGCCGAGCCGGGCCCAGGATGCTCGATCGCCCTTCGCCTGGAACGACCTCTCCTCTCGCCCATTCGCCGTTTCGCCCGATCACCCACTCGCCTATCTCCCTCGACAACCCTCACTTTCTCGCTATGTTCCTCGGCCTCGTGCCTGTCGCGCCGTAGCGGAGCGAAGGCGGAACTGGAAGGGTGGCTGAGCGGTTGAAGGCACCTGACTCGAAATCAGGCGTACGGGAAACCGTACCGTGGGTTCAAATCCCACCCCTTCCGCCATCGTCTTAAGTTATTCATAATTAGTAACTTCCTAAGACATCAGTTCTAACTAACGACATGACTTATGGCCTCGAGCCTG
>Ga0209647_1000565_pt1 | contig 34667 bp, 27 predicted proteins | sample GraSoi_2013_60cm_FD_185827 | JGI IMG/M metagenome (GOLD analysis project Ga0209647, IMG submission 185827) | Grasslands soil microbial communities from the Angelo Coastal Reserve, California, USA - Sample 9_17_2013_60cm (SPAdes) (version 2) | ecosystem: Environmental > Terrestrial > Soil >... | reverse complement strand
CCGCGATTCGTGTACTTCTTCGCAATCGAAACCACCAGGCGCAAGTTCGCTTCGATCAGCTCGCGCTTGGCATGCTCGGCGTCCATGTCGCCCTGGATAATCTCGCGCTGCGTGCGCTTGAGTTCCTGGAACAACAGGCCCGCTTCCACTTCGAGCTTTTCCAGCTCTCCGCGGACCGCGCGCGACTGCTTCTTATATTCCTTGCGCTGATCTTCGCTGCGTGTCGCCTCGGCCCGCTTTTCCAGGTTCTGGATCTGCCGGTCGAGCGAGCGCATGCCGTCGACCGTGCGGTTGACGCGGTCGATAAGGCGCTTGCGTTCATTGTTGGTGAAGCCGAGCTTGCGCACCGCGATCGACGTGCGCACAACCGCGCGTGCCAGGTTGATGCGGTACCGCCGATAGTCGCGCGGCCGCTTCTTCACGTTCACTGCCGCCAGTTTTTCCTGGAGCGGCGCCACTTTTTTGTAAAGCTTGTCGAGTGCGTGGATCTTGCCGAGAAATTCTTTCAGCCGATTCTCGACAATCTCTTCCGTGATTTCCTCTTCGTCGAACGTGACCAGCTCTTTGATGGAGCGGACGCCCTTCTCGAGGTCCTCGCCCAAAGCGAGGAGTTCACGAATCACAATCGGCGAGCGTGACAGGGCCTTCAGAACACGGTTTTGTCCCCGCTCAATCCTTTTAGCGATTTCAACTTCGCCTTCGCGGGTAAGCAAAGGGACAGTCCCCATCTCGCGCAAATACATGCGGACGGGGTCATTGGTTTTTTCCAGAGCGCCGGGGGTCAGGTCGAGTTCGACGTCATCCGACGCATCATCCACTTCTTCGAATTTTTTTTCCAGATCGGTCGTCGGCCCTTTCGAGCTTTCGAGTACATCGATTCCTTGGGTCCCGATCGTGGTCAGCAGATCTTCCAGGTCCTCAGGAGAGTGCACATCGTGCGGGATAAGGTCGTTGACCTGATCATAGGTCAGATATCCCTTCTCTTTGCCTGCGTCGATCAGCTTTTTTATGTCGTCGTACTTGTCATCAAGTGCCAATTCAGATTATCCTCTTGACGCCGCCGGTTCGCGGACGCCAAACTATTCAGCGGTGGGAGTTGAAACGGAGTTGTGCGCGAGGCGCACAAACTTCAGAAGTATAGCACGCCGACGAGTGTCCCTGCCGGCGCGAGCCCAAGTTTGCGCCCCCTGCCGATCGCCCTCAGTCCGCTCTTATCTCTTTTGCCGCTAATTCTTTAGATGGCGTTCGAGCCGGTTTCGTTCCAACCTGGCCGGCATTTCGAAGGTTTCGTTCCAGCCTTAGGATGCCCGGCCCGCCGCCTCCGCCAGTCCCGGATCCATCAGGGCCCGCTTGAAACGCACTTTTTCCTGCAAAAGCGCCTGTCTTTCCTCCAAAGGGAGCCCCGGACGCTGCAATGCGCCCTGCACTTCTTCCAGCCGGCGCCGCAGATAAATCCTCCGCAAAGCGCGCACCGCCCCCTCAACGGTTTCGGGGGTCAAATCTTCTTCCTCGCTCATCAGGACCGAGGCCAGCATCCGCCGGTCCTCCTCCGTCTTTGGCAAAGCCATGACGTCCGCCGCTTCCGTCCCAGCCTCCAGCAGAGATTCCAGCAGCGATTGCGAGGCGAGCCCTTCATACAACTGCTCCGATTGCAGCGCGTATTGCGCCTGCCGCGCTGGATCGAATTCCTCGTCGGTTCCCTCGCGAGCCGAACTCCGAGTGCCGCTGGCTTGCATCTGCGAAGCCGAAGCCAGCGCCCGGATCAGCACGCGTTCCGCCCCGGTGACTTGCGCCTCAGCCGTGGCTTTCACCTGGGTCGCGGAGCGGTTGGTCGCGGCATGTTTCAATTCCTGGCGCAGCACCGCGGAATCAATTCCCAGCTTCTGCGAAATCTCGAGCGCCAGTCCATCGCGCACGATGCGGCTCGGCACCCGTTGAATGTGCGGAAGAAGATGGTTGACGGCCTTGACCTTGCTCTCCGAGTTCCGCGCCGGAAACATTGTGCGCGCCCGATCGATCAGGTAATCAAAATACTTCTGCGAGTGCTTGAGCGCCGCGGCATAAGCATCCTTACCCTTGCGCCGTATGAACAGATCGGGATCGAATCCAGTCTCCAGCGTGAGCACCTGAATGTTGAATTCTTCTTCCACCAGCAACCCGAGTGTCCGCTCCGTGGCCCGCGCTCCAGCCGTGTCGGGATCGAAGTTAACGACCACCTTCTTCGAGAATCGCCCCAGCAATTTCGCCTGCAGCTCGGTGAACGCCGTGCCCGAGCTGGCAATCACATTATGGAAGCCAGCCGCGTACACCGAAATACAATCCATCTGCCCTTCGACCAGGATGGAGTACTCCAGCTTGCGAATAGCTTCCTTAGCGTTGTCCAGATTGAACAGCACCCGCGACTTCGAGTAAATCGCAGTCTCCGGAGAATTCAGATATTTCGGGCCTGCTTTTTCGTCAGTCGAAAGCGTGCGTCCAGTGAAGGCAATCACCTTGCCCTGTTCATTACAGATCGGAAACATCACGCGATTGCGGAATTTGGAATAGATGGCGGCGGGCTGCGAGCCCCGAGCTGCGAGCTTCGAAGAACCGGTTTTCGCTGCTGACTGTTCGCCGTTAGCGTTGGAACCCTCCCCTACATTGTCATCCTGAGCGGAGCGAAGGACCTGCCTTTCCTGAGACCTGGCACCTGGCACCTGAGACCTGTCCCCCTCTTTCCATGAAAACAGCCCACTCTCCCGCAACAACTCCTCATCAAACTCGCGCCGCAAAGCATCCCGCAACAGGAAGCCGGAATCCGGCGCATACCCAATGCGAAACCGCGCAATCGTCTCGTCATCCAGCCCGCGACTCTTCAGGTAAGCGCGGGCATTCGCCCCTTCAGGCCGCCGCAGACATTCCTGAAAAAACGCCGCAGCGCGCACATGGACGTCGAGCAGCGCCATGCGAACCTGAGCGTCGCGAGCCTCCGCCGGAGTGGAAAAGCTGACCTTCGGCATCGGCACGTCCAGCTTCTGCGCCAGCAACCGGACGGCCTCGGGGAAAGTAATGTTCTCCACCTTCTGAATAAAAGCAAAGACATCCCCCGACTCTCCGCACCCAAAGCAGTGATAAAACTGCCGCGTAGCATGCACCGAAAACGAAGGCGTCTTCTCCGCATGAAACGGACAAAGCCCCGCAAAGTTCTGCGCCCCAGCCTTCTTCAGCTTGACGTAGTCGCCCACAATGCGGACGATATCCGCCTGCTGCTTGAGCGCCTCTTTGAAGTTGTCGGAAGAAGTCAAAGGCGAAGTCATTGAGGGAGCACACAGATCCCGCAGTGATTATGAGGGGTGAGCGGGGCTGAAGGGAATAGCAGAGGCGGGATTACTGTGGGAAAGGTGTGGAAGACGAACAGCGAGCGTTGATGCCTCTGGAAAAGTACGTCCCCGAGCACATTTCAAGAATCAGCGGAGGGCGGGTCGCCCCAGCCTTCCCTTTGCAACTACGATGCAGCGGATAACGAAATTCACTAGCCTATCGTAATTACCGCTCGTAATTACCGCGTGAAGTGAAATCGCGTCAGGGAGATCAAATTTTTTGGTCTCTAGATTGTCAACCTCCGCTCTCCAAACTGTTGCCCCTGCTCAAAAAGTGACACTCTCTTTACAGTTTCGTGACAATTCATTGTCCGCCTTGCGCCTAACTTAGACTGCTCGAATCCGAGGCCTTCGGCTCCCTGGACCCAGGTTCGTCTAAGGAATTCACAGATTTTCACAGATTACAGATTAAGGAGAATATTATGTCGCGCTCACGGAATTGGAAACATGCAACCGGAGTTGCCGCGCTCACTTTGATTTTCATCCTGCTAGGTGTCAGCAGCGGGATGGCGCAGCACTATCAGAGAACTGATCTCACCGCAGACAAATCCAGCACTTCGCCCGCGCCGAACATCGATCCGAACCTCGTGAATGCGTGGGGAATGTCGCGTTCGTCGGGCTCACCATGGTGGATTTCCGACAACGGCACCTCGTTGTCGACGCTGTATGACGGCACTGGCGCGCCCAGGTCGCTTGTGGTTTCGATTCCCCGGCCTGACGGAACGCCGGGTGGAACACCCACCGGTACCGTCTTTAATTACACCGGCGCATTCGAGGTAGCTTCGGGACAATCGGCGTTTTTCCTCTGGGCCACCGAAGACGGCTCGATTTCCGGCTGGAATCCCAACGTGAATCTGACCAGTGCGATCGTGAAAGTGAATCATTCCGCGACCGCGATTTACAAGGGACTAGCACTGGCGACAACCCCGCAGGGTCCACGACTCTATGCCACCAACTTTGTAAGCGGAGGAATCGAAGTTTTTGACGGGCATTTTCACCGCGTCACCACGACTGGAGGGTTTCTCGATCCGAACCTTCCGCCCAACTACGCTCCTTTCGGTATTCAGAATGTGGGCGGCAACATCGTGGTCACATTCGCTCACCGCAAGCCGGGCTCCAAGGATGACGATCACGGCCCCGGGCTTGGCTTTGTCGACGTGTTTGATCGTTCAGGAAGGCTCCTGCTGCGGCTGCAGCATGGTCCCTACCTCAACGCGCCTTGGGGTATTGCTCAGGCGTCTGGGGACTTCGGCCCATTCAGCCATCGCCTGCTCATTGGCAACTTCGGCGATGGATACATACATGCGTTCAATAGCGTCAGCGGCAAGTTCGAAGGCACACTCCTGGACCAGACGGGCTATCCGCTATGGATCGACGGACTGTGGGGGCTGAGCTTCGGCGGGGATAACACCAATAGTGGCCTGGCCACCGAACTGTTTTTCACAGCGGGCCCCAATGAGGAAAACGACGGAATTCTTGGCAAGATTACCGCTACCGGCAGCGAACAGCGAGGCAACTCTGAATAGCTTCGGTGCGCGCGAATGATCCCATCCTTGCGCTTTTCTTCGCAAGGATGGGCCCCTCGAAAGTGTTTCGCACGGGACATCGGCTCCATGACGCCGAGTGAACCACTTTAACATTTACACCCGTAACTCGACCACCGTGGCTCCGCCGCCGCCCTCGTTTGCGGGCGGTTCCGCAACCGACTCTACGTGAGGGTGCTTCTGCAGATACTGGCGCAAAGCTTTGCGGAGGATGCCCATGCCACTCCCGTGGACGATGCGCACCCGCGGCATGCCAGCGAGAAACGCGCGGTCGACGAATTTTTCGACTTCGCTGGTGGCTTCGTCCACGGTGCGGCCGATGACGTTGATTTCGGCGGGCATGTTGAGGCTGCTCGATTCGTTTTGCAGCGAGACGGTGATGCCGCGAGCGCGAGCGGCTTGCACGGGCGAGTCGGCGACGCGGGCCTGCACTTCGGCAATATCTTCGCGGGCGACGCGCATTTTCATGGAGCCGATTTCGACATCGAAGTGATTGTCGCCAACTTTCTTTTTGACGATGGCGGAGCGGCCCATCGACTTGAGCTTCACCGTATCGCCTTCGGAGACGTGCTTGACCAGGCTGGGCTGGGCGTTCGGGTCTCCTCTGTCAGCGCCGGTCGCATGCGCTACCACGGTGGAATCGAACTGCTCGCGAAATTCGCGGCGCATTTTGGCGATGCGGCGTTCGGAGTCTTTCGATAGCTTCTGGGCGGCAGCGCGGTCCTGCACGGCGTTCACGGTTTCGCGTGCGTGGTATTCGAAGTCACGGAAGAGAGTTTCGAGCTTCGTCTCCATCTCGCGAATTTTGGCCTGCTGCTCTTTACGGCCGTCGCTAGCGAGACGTGATTTTTCACGCTCAAGTTCTTGCTCGCGAGCTTGCATGCGAGAGCGTTCCTTTTCAAGATCGCGAAGATCGGCGTGCAGACGGTCGAGGAAGCGCGCGACATCTTGCGTTTGCGAGCTCAGGCGAGAGCGCGCGGAAGCGATGATTGCCGGATTCAGTCCAAGCCGCTGCGCGATGTTGATTCCAGCGGAAGCGCCGGGGACGCCGATCTTCAGTTCATACGTCGGTTGCAACGTGGTTTCGTCGAAGCCGACAGAAGCGTTGATCACTCCAGGCGTATTCGCTCCATAGACTTTGAGCGAAGTGTGGTGCGTTGAGATCACGATCATGCATCCGGCATTGCGAAAGTGCTCGGCGATCGCAACCGCCAGCGCAGCGCCTTCTTCGGGATCGGTTGCAGAACCGAGTTCGTCGAGCAGCACCAGCGAATTCGCAGTCGCAGTGCGAGAGATGAAATCGATGTTCGTAACATGCGCCGAAAACGTCGAAAGATTCTGCTCGATCGATTGATAGTCACCAATGTCGGCGAGGATGGCGTCGAAGACTGGCATGTCGGCGCGATCAGCGGGAACGGGCATTCCGGACTGCGCCATAAGAGCCAGCAGGCCGAGGGTTTTCAGAGTGACAGTTTTGCCGCCGGTGTTAGGTCCGGTGATGACCAGTTGTCGGTGATCGCCTTCCATCTCGATGGTGACAGGGACGATCTTTGCATTCTTTAGTTTCAGATTGCGTTCGAGTAGCGGATGTCTTGCGCGGTGGAGGAGCAGGCGAGCTCCGCTCGCCGTGGACGGGCGAGGACGCCCGTCGCTCCACAAGCCTTCGCCCGCATACAGGCTGACTGCTACGCAGTTGTAATCTTCAGCGAAGCGGGCTTTGGCGAATTGAAGTTCGAGTTCGGCGAGGGTATCGGCGGCGATCAGGATTGCATCCGCGTTCTCGCCGATCTGGCGCGTCATCTCGAGGAGGATGCGATGAATCTCGGCTTGTTCTTCATCCAGCAGGCGGACGAGTTCGTTGTTCTGCTCGATGGTTTCGAGCGGCTCGACAAAGACGGTTTGTCCGCTGGAACTGGCGCCGTGGACGACTCCCTGCACGCGGCGTTTCTGCTCGACTTTTACCGGGATCACGAAGCGCTCGCCGCGGATGGTGATGAGTTCATCCTGCACGGTGCCGCCTTCGGCAAGTTTGCGCAGGTAGCCGCGCAGCGATTCCTGGATCTGACGCTTCTGCTTTTCGGTCTCGCGGCGAATGCGGCTCAGTTCGGGAGAAGCGCGATCATCGAGTGTGCCGTCGGGCAGGATCTTGTTACGAAACGCACGCAGGAAGCCGGTGAAATCCTGAATACCGGCGGAAAGCGCCTCGACGGCAGCCCACTCGGAGCGCATCGCGGCTGGAGGTTGGCGTATGATTTCGCGCCACTCGGAAGCGCGGTCGGCGACGAGGACTACGTCGCGGATCTCGGTAGTTTCAAGAGCGGCTCCAGCAATGCGGGATTTCTCAATCAGCCTCTGGACGTCGGGCAGGCCCGCAAATTCGAAGCGCCCGCCGACACGGCGATACTCGCGGATTTCTGTCGTTAGCTGTTGTTGAGTTTCAATCCACGAGCGATCGAGTGAAGGTAGAAGTTCGGCGACGCGTCGTTGTCCCAAAGGCGAAGAGGTGTAGCCAGCGAGCAACTCGCGCAAGGTCTCGAACTCGAGAAGGCGCGAACTGCTGTGGGTGACCGGATCAGGCACGAACGGCATAGGTTTGATGGCGCGTTTTCAGGGCGCTTTTCATGGTACAACGCAAAGCAAATTTCCGTTGGTGATGATGATTCGGGGCTTGTTGCGGTGCTAGAATCGACAGCGCCGGGTCATTCAGTGATAGCGATCAGACTTCCGGCGCATGGCCCCGTAGCTCAACTGGATAGAGCATCAGACTTCGGATCTGAGGGTTGGGGGTTCGACTCCCTCCGGGGTCACCATTTCGGCAAGCCTTCGCACCAACACTCTAGTTACTTGCCAGAGGGCATTGTTTCGCGGTGCAATGGCACTTGCGGAGCGATTATGGGACGCGTTCTTGGATTTCTAGGCACGATCGTGACGATGGCAATCGGCATGTACATTTATTCTCTGCAGGTCAAAACCTTGACTCCGGGCGCTGGGAGCGGCAATCCCGAAGAAATTGCCGCCATCGCGGGAGTGAAAAATGATCTGATTGGCATCGCTAATGCCGAGCGAGGGTGCCTGGCGGCACAGGGGAAGTATGTTTCGCTTGATGAGTTGGTTTCAGGCAACTACATCGGCATCAAGAGCGAGCGCCCGCCATATGTTTACGACGTCGAAACCACTTCCAGCAGTTTTCGTGCAACTGCCACGCGTACCACGAAGGGCGCTCCAGCCCAGCTCTGGATTACGGAGACCATGCAAGTTCAAGCATCAGACTGAAGCTTCTTCCGCCTGTGCTTCGCGGGCTGGTGCGAGTCAGGTTTTTTTCCAGTCAGTTAAGGACATTAGTTCGTCCATGATTTCCTGCAATCGCTGCAGTCGCCGTTCCTGATCGGATGCTCCGATGATTTTTTTCCCGCCTTGCAGGTACAGGCGGTTCGCTTCGCTGATTTCCGCGATTTCTTCCCGCAATTTTCCAACGCGTTCTTTGACAGACTGGGGCATGAGGATAGGCTAGCAGAGCATTTCACACCTTTGTAAGTTGTTTTTCAACAGTGTTGACAGGGTTGGTGGGAGCCGCTACTCTCGGGAAACTGAGGGCGTGAGCAGGCTACCGCAGAGCGGAACATCTTAGCCCAAACATTGCTTATCTTATGCAGCTTGGCTCCTTAGCACCTTACACCTATACTGATCCTCTCGAAAATACTCTCCGAGGCTGATCAAAAATGAGCGTTCTTGAACCGTCGTTGTTCTGTGCCCGCACGCTATGCCGTCTGATTCTGGCCGCCGGCATGGTGTTCACGGCTTTTGCCCAAGCTCAGGTAAGCCTCACCCAGTTGAGTGTGGACACCTTTACTGATACTCCAAGCCAGCACGCTACCGAGGTCGAACCCAGTGCGTTTTCGCACGGCTCAACGATTGTGAGCGCATTTCAGGTAGCTCGGATTTGGGGTGGAGGCGGCGCCGACATTGGGTTCGCAACTTCGACCAATGGCGGTGCGACCTGGACCAATGGATATCTGCCGGGAATTACGATTTATCAGGGCGGAACGAGCTCGGCGGCCAGTGATGCGGCAGTGGCGTATGACGCTTTGCACAACGTTTGGTTGATCTCGACTTTGCCCATCGGCAACAACACTTCGGTGGCGGTGAGCCGGTCGACCGATGGGATCAACTGGAGCAACCCGATCAGGGTTACCGGCTCGAGTTCCGCCGACAAGAACTGGATTGTCTGCGACAACGCAGCCGCCAGTCCTTATTATGGCCACTGCTATTCGGAGTGGGACAACACGTCGCAAAGCGACCTGATCGAGATGAGCACCTCGACCGATGGCGGACAGACGTGGGGAGCGGCGCTGGGCACAGCGGGGCAGGACCACGGCATCGGCGGAGTGCCGGTGGTGAAGCCGGGAGGGAAAGTAATTGTGCCCATCCTCGGATTCAATGGAGACGTAATCGCATTCACTTCGACCAATGGAGGACAGAGCTGGACGAAAGCGGTGAATGTTGCCAGCTACATCAATCACGCAGAGGCAGGGAGCCTGCGGAGCGCCGGCTTGATCTCGTCGGCAGTGGATGCGGGTGGCAAGGTGTATGTGATGTGGCCAGATTGCCGCTTCCGCACGAACTGCGCGTCGAATGACATCGTGTACAGCACGTCGACAACTGGGACGACATGGTCGGCGGTCAAGCGTGTGCCGATTGATCCGGTTGCGAGCACGGTAGATCACTTCATCACTGGGGCGGCGATTGCACCGGGCACAAAGGGAACCACGGCACACGTTGCGCTCGCGTATTACTTTTATCCGGTATCGAACTGTGGTAGCAATTGCTCGCTCTCTGTCGGGTTCATTCAGTCATCCACGGGAGGCTCGACGTGGACTGCGGCAGAAACGCTGGCCGGTCCAATGCAGCTGACGTGGCTGCCGAATACGTTCTCCGGGACGATGGTGGCGGATTACATCTCAGTGGGGTTTGCGGGCGGGAAAGCTTATCCAGTATTCGCCGCGGCGCAGGCAAAAACGGGATCTCTTTTCCACGAGGCCATTTACACGACGACATCGGGTCAGGCTCGGTCCACGCCGGAACTGGAGCAGATGACTGCGGCGGGGGATGTTCCAGTGCCGAATGCGCACTCCGATCACGGGCCGATGGAATATCTGGATCAGGAGCACCTGATTCCGATTTCCGGGAAGCGGCCGCCAGAGCGTGATTAGTGCGTTGAGGCGCGCAACGAATCATAGGGTGGCCTGAGTCGTTTCGCTTGTCCTGCCGGACGGCGACGTCTGGCCATCCACTCCGGTTTGCTCCTCACCCTCACCGGACGATATATTTGAGTGTCTTATGTTCACCGACTTCACTGCCGCCGACCGCTGGACCAAGAAACAAGTGCACTGCATCTACCAGGCTCTGATAGTAGCCATCGCCACCCGCCACGCCGATGCGGTGGACATCAAGTTCCTGGTCGACGGGCGCCCGGTCTGGGTCGCGCTTCCGCATCCAGCCTGGGTCGAATACAAGAATCGCACCGGGAAGCTGATCACCGATTCCCTGGCCAAGGAAATCGCCGGCCATTTTCTGAAAACGGCGCTGGAATCGGGCGAAGGCTTGGGCCGCGAAATGTATTCTCTTACCATCGACGAAACTCTTAAACACTTGGACGGCGTCGTGTCAGAGGTTGAACTCCCGGTCGCTGCTACCCGCTAATACCGCGACTGCGTAATGAGTCATACGATGGAGGGACGGGTGTCTCGCGCGTCCAGCAGTGTGGCGGCCGGGCGGGGACGCCCGGCTCTCCACCAGCAAGAAGGAGAGCACTTGTGGCCAGCCTAATCTCCGATATGGAAATCATGAACGAAAGCAAGGCGGACGCGAAGCATAAGGGTCTAACCGCATGGGTAGAAGAAATCACCCAGCTCTGCAAGCCGGATCGAGTGCAGTGGTGCGACGGTTCGCCCGAGGAATATCAGTCGATGTTGCGGCTGATGGTACAGACGGGCAGCGCTATCTGGCTGGCGGATGAGAAGCGGCCGAACAGCATCCTGGTCCGGTCGAGTCCGGGCGACGTTGCGCGGGTGGAAGACCGCACCTTCATTTGTTCGCGAACTCAAGAGGAAGCTGGTCCTACCAACCATTGGGAAGATCCTGCAGAAATGAAGAATAAGCTGCGGGGGTTGTTCGCGGGTGCGATGTCCGGCCGCATCATGTATGTCATCCCGTACAGCATGGGCCCAATCGGCTCGCCGATAGCGAATATCGGCGTCGAGATTACCGATTCCCCTTACGCTGTGGCCAGCATGCACATCATGGCCCGCGTCGGCAATCGCGTGCTCGAGGTGCTGGGAACGGAAGCTGATTTTGTGCGCGGCCTGCACTCGGTCGGCGCCCCGCTGGCCGCAAACCAGGCGGATTCGACTTGGCCGAACAATCCTCAGGAAAAATACATCAGCCACTTCCCGGAGACGCGCGAGGTCTGGTCCTATGGGTCAGGGTACGGGGGCAACGCGCTGCTCGGCAAGAAGTGCCACGCGCTTCGCATTGCATCGGTCCAAGCCCGCGACGAAGGCTGGATGGCGGAACACATGCTCATCCTCAAGATGACGAACCCCTCCGGGCAGGTCAAGTACCTCACCGGCGCGTTCCCCTCGGCATGTGGCAAGACCAACCTGGCGATGCTGATCCCGACTATACCGGGGTGGAAAGTCGAAACCATCGGCGACGACATCGCCTGGATGAAGTTCGGCGCCGACGGCCGGCTTTACGCGATCAATCCGGAGTACGGCTTTTTCGGTGTTGCGCCTGGAACGAGCATGAAGTCGAACCAGAACGCAATGCTCACCGCCACGAAGAATTGCATTTTCACGAATTGCGCAATGACTCCCGACGGCGACATATGGTGGGAGCAGATGACTGCCGAAAAGCCAGCTGAGTTGATCGACTGGTTGCGTCGCCCATGGACTCCAGCGTCTTCTCGCAAGGCCGCTCATCCAAATGCGCGCTTCACCGCCCCCGCCAGTCAGTGCCCGGTGATTGCCCCGGAGTGGGAGGACCCCAACGGCGTTCCGATCGACGCTATCCTTTTCGGTGGCCGCCGAGCGAGCGTTGTTCCGCTGGTGACTGAGTCCTTCGATTGGCAGCATGGGACTTTTCTGGGCGCGACCGTCAGCAGCGAAACCACCGCGGCCGCCGCCGGCAAAGTCGGCGAACTTCGCCGTGACCCGATGGCCATGCTTCCTTTCTGTGGCTACCACATGGGCGATTACTTCGCCCACTATCTCGAGATCGGGGACAGGCCTGGTGCAAAGCTGCCCAAAATCTATTACGTCAACTGGTTCCGCACCGACGACAACGGCAAATACCTTTGGCCCGGATACGGCGAGAACAGCCGAGTGCTGAAATGGATCTTCGAACGCTGCGATGGCAAAGTGCACGCTGTGGATACTCCGATCGGCAGGCTCCCCGAGCCTGCGGACCTGGATACCAAGGGACTTGACCTTCCTGCCGCGGACATTGCTAAGTTGCTCGGCGTGGACATGGAGGGCTGGCTTGCCGAAATACCATCGATCCGGGATCACTTTGCCAAGTTTGGCAACCACCTTCCCGAACGTTTGAACCGCGAGGTCGACGAATTGGAAGAGCGGCTCCGGAAGGCAACGAAATAGATCGGAGAAAGATTGAATCATTGAGTCATTGAACCATTGAGGCATCAACGTCAATGGTTCAATGATTCAATCGAGTTATGTTCGCCCGGAAACTCCGCGTGGAATATCGGCACGAGGGGCGGCTTCAACTTTGTCCGTTGAAGTGGCTCGACAATTTCAGCATGCGCAACTTCACCAATGCATCCGTATTTGACGACACGCTGCCGGTAGCCGACGGGCACCTGGAAATTGGAACGCATGTTCCAGTCGATCAACTCCGGGACGCGATGGAGGACTGGTTTCGCCGGAAGGGCTATCTGCCAAAAGACGCAGCTCTTGTGCTGACCCTGATCTAGAGACGGGGGCCGAGCTTTGTTCGGCTTGGACGGACGAATGCGTCCGTCCCTACGCAACCCTGACGGGCGAGGGCGCCCGTCTCTCCACTTTACGGTTTTAACGGTTTTAGGTTGTGCCGCCCAGGCTGGAGGCTCTTTCCATCTTGAGCAGCCGGGCCAATAAACGGACGATCATGCCGTCGAAGCGGGTGCCGCTCAGCTTCCCCAGTTCCACCATCGCCTGCTCGTCAGTTTTGGGGGGAGCGAAAGATCGATCGCTCGTCATGTTCACGTAAGCGTCGGCGACCGCGACAATGCGGCCGTATAAAGGTATATTCTCGCCCTTCAGTCCCAAAGGATAACCGCTGCCGTCGAAGGCTTCGTGATGACATTCGAGGGCTTGGGCCACGCGTTCGATTTCAGGAATCGCCCGTAACACCTCCGCCCCTACCTGCGGGTGGGTCCTGATCACCGCGAATTCATCTTCCGTCAGTGGGCCCGGCTGGTTCAGGATCCGATCGGGAATGAACAGCTTGCCCACGTCGTGCACCCGCCCCGCAAAGGTTACGTCTTCGACCTCCTGTGCAGAGAGGTTGAGTCCGCGCGCGATGATTCCGGTGTAGTGCCCACATTGCTCACCATGTCCCGCCGCGTTGTGCTCCCTCAGTTCGGCGGCGCGCGATAAGGCTTCGACGGCCTCCTTCATCGCCCTCTGATCCGCATTACCCTCGCGCCCGGATAGCTTGCGGAGCGTGCTGACCAGTTCTTCCAGGTGCTCAGGGCCGTTATGCTCGCGCTGCAGAAATCCTTCGATATAACCGGAGACAAGCTGACGCTGCACTGCGGAGCCTTCGCCGAACGCATCCGAGGTGGAAACCTGGTTACCACCCGCGTGCTTGGCCACGTACATGCCTGCATCCGCTACGCGAATCAGGTCCTCCATAGAAAATCCGTGCAGGGGGAAACTGGCAACTCCGAAGCTGCCGGTGATGTGGTGCTCTTCGAGCATCGGATCGGTGGCCAGCCACAGCCGTAATCTCTCCGCCAGCACCTGCGCCTGCTCGATGCCGGTCTCGGGCATGAGGATGACGAATTCGTCTCCGCCGTAGCGGGCAACCACGTTCGACTGGCGGCACTTCTGTTCGAGCAGCCGGCCGACTCGAGCCAGCACCAGATCTCCTTCCAGATGACCGAGCGAATCGTTGACTTCCTTAAATTTATCCAAATCGACCAGCACCACCGAGAACGGCCGTCCTGAACGCGACCCACGCTTCCACTCCGAGCTCAGCGCCTCCCAGAAGAAGCGTCTCGTCTTGATGCCAGTCAACCCGTCCGTAATCGATTGCTGCTGCAGCTTCCGGAAGACGAAGGAGTTGTGCAAGGCCGTGGCCAGAAGATCGGCCAGAGTGTTCAGGATCAGAACATCCTGAGGCGCGAACGCATTTTCATCCCGGCTCTCTATGTTGAGCACGCCGAGCAGTGTCTCGCCGTAGCTGATCGGAAGGCAGAGCACCGCCCGCGACTCCGGCAGGACACCGGCAAGTTGGCCCGGACCGGCGTTTTGCACCAGCGCGCTCACCCCGGTGCGCGCGACTTTCCCCAATACTCCACTGCCCACCGCCACACGTCGACCCAGGGTTTGCGATGTCATTCCCGCCTCGGCCTTTATCTCGATATCCTTGGTGGCATAGTCCATGATGCCGATGCCGATGTGATCGTAGTGGAAGTTCTTCTGGATCTCGCGGACGATGTCGGCCATCATCTGTTCGGCGTCTTCGCTCGAGATCGCCATTTTCGAAATGCTGTTAAGAAACGCGAGATGCCGGGCCCGGCGCTGCTCCTCGGTAAACAGGCGCGCATTCTCGATTGCGACCCCCAGTTGGCCGGCAGCGGTTTGCATAACTTCGAGGTCCCTGTCCAGGAACTGCGATTCCCGCTCCGTACTCATGGCGGCCATCACTCCCGCGGGTTTGCCACCAAGAAAAATAGGTACGCCGCAGAACGAACGGGCCGGCCGCGGAGGCACGAAATCGACTCCCAGCTTTGACCGCATCTGTTCAAGGTCGGACTCGATCAGTAGCGGCTCTCCCGTTCTGATGATGTACTCGGTCAAACCATTCGTCGCCTGGCGCGAGCGTTTGGGAAGAACGATGCCGCCCTCTATCTCCAGTTCGAAGTGAATCTCATCTTCTTCCTGAAACGCGATGTAGAAATTGCTGGTGTCGAAAATCTGGCCCAGTTCGACGTGCACCGTGCGCAACACCTCGTCCTGGTTGAGATGAGAACTGATGACCTGTCCGATCTCCGTGAGCAGCTCGTATTCCTTGGTCCGCCGCTGCGCTTCATGCATTACGACATAATTTTCCAGCGTCAGGGCGATCTGCAGCGCGAGGCCGATCAGGAGGCGCAAATTCGAAGAGCCGAACATGCGCCTTTCCGCGTGTGGAAATAGAATGACCCCGAAATTATGCTCCCGTGTCTGTAAGCTCACGGCCATTAAGTCGGTGATTCCCTCCGCGAGCAGCGTCTGCTTGCAGGCCTCGAACTTTCCTCCGGAAAGCGCCGGTAGAGGCTCTTCGAGTTCCTTGAGGTTCCTGAAGGTGGCGACTCCACCGCGCCGGTAGGCCAACTCAGCGATGTAATCGCCGGCCTGCGATTTTTGCAGCCTTTCCAGAAATTCTGCTGAGAATCCCTTTTGGACCGAGGGCACGGTGCCACGCCATTGCTGGGCGACAAAAAAAACGGCGCGGCGCGAAGGCAGGGGCGCCACTAACCTTTCCATGAAGGTTTGCAATCTCGGAACCAGGTCGGATGCCAGGAGTAAGCGTCGCGGGTCGACGCCTAAGGTGGAGAATTCTAACGCATTGTCCTGGACCGCATTGCGCTCGTTTTCAAACAGCACCATGACCATGGCAATGGCCAGCAGCATTTGTGGAATCGGCCCCAGGAAGCCCCCCAGCTGGCCAACAAAATCCAGGAAGGGTTGACGAAGCTGCCCGGCGCCCATCAACGCTGCCCACAATGCCAATGAAAACGCGAGCGTGCGGAAGGCCACGGAATTCCTGCGATAGGCGTAACGGTAAAAATGGAACGAGCAATAGAACAGCGTTGCGGCGAGCCCGATTTCGAGCTGCAAATAGATTGGCGGAGGAACCGCTCTCTGGCTGAATACACCGCTTGCCATGTGTGCCCGCAAGCTCACATACGCCAGCAGTACCCCGGTCACGGTCAGCGCGACGTCATACCATTTCAGCTGAAACGGTTCTTTCATCAGCCGGGTCGACACGAAGACGCAAATTGCCATTCCCACCAACAGCAACGAGCTCAGCAAAGAGAGGAGTGCGGAAGGGCCCTGAAAATATTCCACCGCCTTGAGCGCGTAGTGCAGCGTATATGCGGCCCAGGCCAGTTGCCATGCGCGAAAGTAGGTATGACGGTTCTGTTCGTAGAGATAGGTGAAGACAAGAAGCACCAGCAGGGCTACCGCCCCGGGAATCAGCACCAGACCTGTGGCGACGCTATTCATTGGTTAAGCGTTCCCCGATTAATGTGTCCTTTTAGGCCCGTAATTGCGGCCCAGTTAGAACTGTCTTTGGCTTAATGCTTGGCCTAATCCTGTCACACCGGACAGATCGAAACAATAGGTGTCTTCCGGCATGTTCCGCCCTGGGCACGGCGTTTCCAAAAGTATCTTCTTATGAGATGCGATGCCGCTAGAGCGTTATTCGCGGGGAAGTGTTACCTTCGTAACCCATTGGTAACCCGCCTTCATTCCTCGTAGAGACCCGGTTTTGTCTCATCTCCGCGGTGCCTCGCCGCTGGAGACGGGGCCCCTCTAGAGGAGCTAGAGGCCGGGCCCCGCTCCCGCTATACTCAAAAGTTATGCTTCGCGTTCGATTCGCGCCGTCTCCCACCGGTTTTCTGCACGTTGGCAGTGCCCGCACCTTCATCTTCAACTGGCTCTTCGCCCGTCGCAACGGAGGAACCGTGGTCCTGCGACTGGACGACACCGATGTCGAACGCAATACCGACGCTTCCGTCAGCTCTATCTTCGAGGGTCTGCGCTGGCTCGATCTCGGCTGGGACGAGGAATACAAGCAATCCGAGCGCCTGGCCCTGCACCGCCAGATCGCCGACGCCATCTTTCAGAAGGGTCTGGCATACCGCGACTTCACCCCCGCCCATTCCGGGGATAGCGAAAAATCTGGCGCCAATCAGACCTGGCTCTTCAACCCCGGTATGCGCGAACTTTCCCGCGCGGAGAGCGACCGCCGAGCTGCGTCGGGAGAGTCCTTCGCCCTGCGCTTCCGTGTTCCACGGGGAACAGGTGAACAAGTCCGCTTCACGGACGCGGTCTATGGCGAGCAAGTCAAGGCCGCCGCCGACGTTGAAGACTTCGCGCTTCTCCGTTCGGACGGTATGCCGACCTATCACCTCGCGTCCTGTGCCGACGACATCGACCTCCGTATCACCCACGTCATCCGCGGCCAGGACCATCTCTCGAACACCTACAAGCACGCGCTGATTTTCGAAGGCGCGGGCGCCAAACCACCACAGTTTGCGCATCTTCCACTGCTCGTCGCGCCCGACGGATCGAAGCTCTCCAAGCGCCGCCACGGTCCCGTGGTGAGCGTGACCACCTATCGCGACGCCGGATTCCTCCCAGAAGCCTTCATCAACTTTCTCTGCCTGCTGGGATGGTCGCCGAAAGACAATCGCGAAAACATGACCCGCCAGGAACTGATCGAGGCGTTCGCGCTTGAAGGCATCAATCGCGCAAATGCCGTGGTGAATTTCAAGGAGCCCGCCGCAACGCCGGACGAAGCCTTCGACCCCAAAGCCCTGTGGCTCAATGCCGAGCACATTCGAGCCCTCTCCGTTGACGACCTTAGTGCGCGCCTGCTAACCATTGTGCACGCCGCCGGATTCCCAATCGCGCCGGAAAAAATGCGCGCTATCACCCCGCTGATTCGCGAGCGCATCAAACTTCTGCGCGACGTCGTCACTGTCGCTGACTTTTTCTTCGTTGACCAGCTCCCGCCATACGACCCAGCCGAACTCATCCCACAAAAAGGGGACGCCGCCATGGCGCTGAAGGTCCTAACCCGCGCCAGGGAAATCCTGGCGCAAACGGAATTCAAACACGACCCCCTGGACCAGAACCTCCGCGCCGCCGCGCAGGAACTCGGGCTCAAAGCCGGACAAATGTTCCAACCCATCCGGGTAGCCGTCTGCGGACGCAAAAATGCGCCGCCGTTATTTGAGACGCTGGAAGTGCTGGGGCGGGCAACCACATTGGCACGAATCGAGCAGGCCATCCAAAAGCTCTAAGCGCATATTCCACGGCTCGTGTGGGAGCGGGGCTTCGCCCCGCTCGGACGGGGCAGAGCCCCATCACCACACAAGAAAGGCCGGCTCACGAAAGCGGCCTCAAAAACTCAGGATGTAAATGCCGCAACCAGATTGCTCCGCCGAAGACAAAAATGACTCCAACAATAAGCAGGATGCCGATGCGCCTGCCTGCCTCGTCGCGTTGCGCAGCAACCCGGACAATCAGCGCGCCGAGAATGAATCCCGAGACGAGACCGCCAACATGAGCGGCATTGTCGGTATGGCCTAAGAAGGCTCCGAGTACAAGGTTGTAACCGGCGAATTTCAACACGCTTGTCAGAAGTCCCGAAACCACGGTTTTTGGCAGGGAGAATTCACCGAGGTAAAAAGCAGCGATCAGCGCTCCGGCAATTCCGAAGATTGCTCCCGAGGCTCCGGCACTTACTCCTACCGGCTTCCAAACCAGGCTGGCCACGCTTGCCGACAAGCCGGTGATCAGGTAAACCGCGCCGAATGTCCAACGATCGTATACCGACTCAGCTAGTCTGCCCAGACCCCAGAGGCACCACATATTGAGCGCTATGTGCGGGATGCCAATGTGGACAAAGACACAGGTCAACAACCGCCACCACTGGCCTCCGATTGTGTAGGGAGCGAAATTTGCTCCCCAGTCCACCAGCTGCTGGCCTGTTGGCTCCATGGGCGACACGCCAGCCAATGTCATGGCGGCGAACACTGCAACATTGATGCCGAGAATCGCCTGAGTGACCATCATCGAACTGGACTGTGGCCGTACCCACGGTGCGGGCTCAACTCGCTGGACGGGAGAATCCTCGCCTCGTTGCGCAGCTTCATGCTGCACGCACCACTGGCAAAGCTTCTTGCCAAAAGTGAGGGCTGGAAGCTGGCGGCCGCATTGAACGCAATTTGCCATTAAGAATTCAAGCCCGACGCCGGCTAACGGTGAATGCCGGGACGCGGTGCCTCTCGACGCAGATTATCACGCGGATTCGTTCACCGCGTTGCGGGCTGAGCCGGCCACGGCATGATTGAGTCATGCCTGTTGAGGCCGTCTTCACCGCGAATCCTCTCTTCCCATATAAAATAAAGAGAGCATGAGCGCTGCCAATTCATCTTCGTCTAAATCCATCGAAGCTGGCGCGAACTCGTCCTCTGAGTCCCGCCCCTCGAACTTCATCCGCGACATTGTTATTGAAGATTTGAAAACGAAGAAGTTCGGCGACGCCGCCATCCAGACCCGCTTTCCGCCCGAGCCCAACGGCTATCTGCACATCGGCCATGCCAAGGCCATTTGCCTCAACTTCGCATTAGCCGACGAGTTCGGCGGCAAGACCAACCTGCGTTTCGACGATACCAACCCGGAGAAGGAAGAGCAGGAATACGTGGACTCCATCATGAAGGATGTCCGCTGGCTTGGGTTCAAGTGGGACGGTCTCTACTACGCTTCCGATTACTTCAATCAGCTCTATGAATGGGCGATCAGGCTGATCAATGATGGCAAAGCGTACGTTGACGATCTAAGCGCGGAAGAAATCCGCAAATATCGGGGCACGCTCACCGAGCCGGGCAAAGACAGTCCGCATCGCAACCGCGGCGCGAAAGAGAATCTTGATCTCTTCGAGCGCATGCGCAAAGGCGAGTTTCCTGACGGGTCGCGCGTGCTGCGCGCAAAAATCGATATGGCGTCGCCGAACCTTAACATGCGCGATCCGGTCATGTACCGCATCCTGCACGCCGAGCATCAGCGCACCGGGGGCAAGTGGTGCATCTATCCCATGTACGACTTCGCGCACGGGCAGTCCGATTCTATCGAGCACGTGACCCACTCTATCTGCACACTCGAATTTGAGGATCATCGCCCGCTTTACAACTGGTTCATCGAGCAGCTCGGCATTTTTCCGTCCCAGCAAATTGAGTTCGATCGTCTCGGACTTACCTACACGCTGCTCAGCAAGCGCAAGCTGCTGACTCTGGTGCAGGGAAAATGCGTCACCGGTTGGGATGATCCGCGAATGCCCACACTCTCGGGCATGCGGCGCCGTGGTTATACTCCGGAAGCGATCCGCAATTTCTGCGGGGCCATCGGCGTTTCGAAAACAAATGGCACTCTGGAACTTGCGATGCTCGAATATTTCGTCCGCGAAGACCTGAACAAGCGCGCGCCGCGCAGGATGGCGGTGCTCCGGCCGTTGAAGGTTGTGATCGATAACTACCCTGAAGGTCAGGTTGAGGAAGTCGAGGCGGTCAATAATCCCGAGGACGAAAGCGCCGGGAAGCGCAAAGTGCCATTTTCCAAGGTGCTGTACATCGAGCAAGATGATTTCCGCGAAGACCCGCCCAAGCAATATTACCGCCTGTCACCCGGACGCGAAGTGCGCCTGCGTTACGGCTATTTCATTACTGCGAAGACGGTGGTGAAGAACGACAAAGGAGAAGTGGTGGAGGTGCACTGTACATACGACCCGGCCACGCGCGGCGGGAATGCGCCGGATGGACGCAAGGTGAAATCGACCATCCACTGGGTCTCAGCCGCCCACGCTCTCGACGCCGAGGTGCGTATGTACGACAAGCTCTTTACGAAAGAAGACCCGAATCAGGTTGACGAAGGACAGGAGTTCACGGCGAACCTGAATCCGAACTCGCTCGAAGTGATTGCGAAGGCTAAGTTGGAGCCATCGCTGGCGAATGCGCCGATCGAAAGCCGTTATCAGTTCGAACGTCTGGGGTATTTCTGCGTTGATCCGGATTCCAAGCCCGGACGGCCTGTATTTAACAGAACAGTGGCGTTGAAAGATACCTGGGCCAAGGTTGAGAAAAAGATTGAGAAAAAATCCGGATCTCCCGCGGCTGTCCAGCGCGTCAGCCCTTAAAGCTCCAGGGTCCGCCGGTGTGCACCATCCATAGATCAGTATCTGGCGAACTAATCACCTCAAACGGCATCCAGAAATATCCACGCTGTCCCCACCCGTCGTCCCAACTGTTCTGCATGAGCGCCAAACGTTTCGCGAGATCATAGCCCAGACCGAGCACTTCGTGGCCGCCATGCCGCTGCTCGCCCGATTGCGGGGTCGGCATCATTCCGGTGTCGGCGACTTGCTGCGTCATAAAGGACTCATAGACTGAGAATCCGACCAGAACGGGCCACGCCGTTGAGTCAGCCAGGCAACTGAGAAAATCAGGCAAACTTCCGATGCGGTGATAGGCGCCAGTCTTGTACTTGAGCGCGTTCTGCGCCTGCGCCGCCGTCGGAGCGGTGAACTTGCCCGCGACGTAGGGATATAGTGACGCTTCGCAGCAACCTTTCGTGGTAAGCACCTGGCAACCGGTGCGCGGCATCGCGCCTTCATCTTTCGGGAAGGAACCATCGGCAATCAGTTCCTCGACATACAGGCACTGCGGGCTCAGGGTCGGAGAGGTCTTCTCGTACTTCCTAGCGATCCACTCGCGCGCGGACGAGAAGGCGTGTCCGGTGCAACTGCCTTCCTCGCCTTGATCCTTGATTGGTCCGCCCCACTCCCGCAGATCGACATGCAGCGGGACCGGCCGCGCCGGCGGCGAAGCCTGGTACATCCGGTCTCGCACATCGTGAACGTCGCGGAGTGCGCCAAACTTGCGGATCATTGGCTTGCAGATCATTGGTAGCTCCAGCGGTCACTCCAGGCGGTATCCGTGTCCCTCTTCTTGTCCAGATTCGCTTGCGTGTCGCAGTCAACCTCTTTGCGGAGGCGCGTGATTGGGTCGGGATCGTCGTCGTCTAAATAAGTGACTACGCAAGGCATACGCACGTCGCCGTGCCGCAGGGCATCCGGCCAATAGATGTAGTTGCCCTGAATCCAATCCATCGCCTCTTGCTTACTGGGAAAACTCTTCTCCGCTCCGTGGCCGCCATCGCTGCAAAAATCTTGCGATGAGGCCTCGCAGTGGTATTCGAGTACCCAAGGCTCGCGGTGGCTCAGGAGGAAGAAGAGAATGATGGCAAGCACGGGCTACTCGATTCTTCCGAGAGTCACTGCGCGTACGACTATCGAGTGCCGATGGAGTTTCAGTTTCGGAGTTGCCGCATCCACGGCCGCATCACCTGTCGGCGCCAGCAGAACGCTGTTGTAGTGATCGGCAAAGGCGGAGACGCTATAGGACGGCGCGGTCTTCATGTTTCGGGTCACAGCCGTGTTTTGACAGGATGGAATCACTGCCATGATTGCGTTCACGGCGCCCGCCACCAAGTCAGCAAGGAGAGTAACTTTCGTCTGCGTGTTGGAATCGCCCACCTGGGCGACCTGAAGCACAAGTTGCTGATCGGCCTGATATACACTCACTGCCGCTTGCAACTGCCGGCAGACGCCGGGCGCGGATCCCGACGATGCCTTAGCAAAGTCACCGGCTAGCGTTTTGATCGCCGTGGCGTCGGCATTAATCTTCGCCGCCAAATTCGCGTTCACCGGCTGCCCGTTGGCCACCGCGACGATTTGCAGAATGTTGATTAGCGCCGGCGCCGCTGCAGCCAAAATGGAATCGAGCGTCAACACCCATGCAGTCGAACAGGCCGTGCAGAACATGGCTAGGGATAAGACGACGATAAGAACTTTCCTCATAAACAGTTCTCCTTTGATTCGAGTTACTTGTGAGTGGAGTTACTTACTCTTCGTGAAGGCGCCGGTCCAACTGCGAAGCGCCTGCAATTCCGTGTGAATGACCAGCAGTTGACCCTGAATACCCTTCACAGTGGCCGCATGGCTGCTTCCCATGACCTGGAGCGCGGCGATGGCTACATCGCGTAAGTTGGCCTGCGCCGCGTGCTCCTTCTTCCACTCCTGATCCGAGACTCTCTGCTCCTCGCGCTGGCCGGCCAGCTTCTGCGCAGCCCCATACATCAGGACGCCATTCACCAGGAATCCAAGCACGGCAATCAGGGCCGCGCCGTAAATGGTCCAGAAGGTGGGTGCGATCTGTGTCAGCATGATGGCTTCGCGGTCCGGTCGGTGTGCGAGTCGGTGCCGGCGTGCGGCGAAGGCAGCCAATGCGCCACGATAACGGCCAGCGGCGCAAAGATCGCTGCGACGCCGGCATGGTTCGCCCAAAATGCGGCAATCGCCGGTGTCGCGGTGTTCGCGATTGCGGTAAGCAGCAGCACAACAGTGGGCAGATAGGCAGCGTATTTTTTCACGATAGTATCTCCTTGTTAGCGTTACAGTCGTTCTACTGGGGCAAGACTTATCACGCCGGTCAGGCTCTTATGCCGGACTCGTATGCCGCCAATTTCGAACGTTTCGTCAGAGCTTCCCGGCGAGACAACAATCCCTTTTGCACCAGGCCAATGTGTACCCATCCGTACTCGAGGATGAGTTGGTCGTATTCGATGTCGGACTTTAAGATGGCTAGCGCCACTTCCAGCGACGTGCCGAAGGCGGGGCAAACGAAGTCGCACGCCAAGCCATGGCAATGGGCACTGGTCAGCACTCCGCCCACTGCCCGGTTTACCTCCACCGAACGGTAGCCGCTGTGCACGGCGATGGGTCGGTCTCCAAGGAGCGTTCGAATTTTTTCGAGTGCGGCGGCCACAAGGCCTAAATTTGTAATGACGATTCGGCCCGGCGCGTTGTCCAACCCGAACCGAGCCGCCGCCTCGGAGAAGGAGAGTTCCTCCAGCGTGAAATGCTCTGAGATTGTCATGGGATGTCAATGACCCAGAATTAGGGTGCTGGGTGCGCCGAAGTTACATCCATCAAAGCGATGTCGCCCCGGCAACTGTTTGGACTTAAGTTTTTCCAGAGCACGTTGCCGTCAAGCGGATGCCCCGTGGCTGGGTTGTTAGTGCCGTCCGTGGTGCAGTAACTTCCTGCGGTTGAGCAGGATGTATCCCAGTTCGGAAGGGTCGCCCCTTCCGTGCCTGTACCGCTTAAGACATACGATCCGCCAGGAAAAGTTCCGCTATAGAATCCAACCGCTTGAAAAATGTCCAGTGACGCGTTGTGGTTGATCGGAAGCACGGAATCAAGATAGGTGATCAACTGGAGCGTGCCCGTTTGATACTGCGCGCGCAACGGACTCACGCAGGTCGCTGAGCCTGTTATCTGATCCCCGCGAGACCCCATGAAGTCGCTTGTTACTGCCAGCATCTTGCCGTCTTTTGAGATGACACCCAGGGCGTTTTGTACTCCGAACCATGGGCTTGATCCGGTGTTGTAGTTATGGCCGAAGCGGTACAAGAGTTGGGATCCATCCGGAGGGTACGCAATCTCCTCGTCGTATCCAGCAGCAGAATATCCGCCAACACCCGTCCCGCCACCGTTCACCATCGGCATACCCACTCCGCCCCAGGACGGCACTGCGACGGTGGGATCAAAGATGGGCTGCAGGTCTCCAGTACCTGCATTCCGGCTAGAGGGATGCCCGTCACTGGGCAAAGCCGCCGACAGCGATCGAATGCCGGGATTCGGGGATCCGACATAGGGGCATCCCCCGGTAGCCGTCTGGCAGTTCGGTTGGTAGTAGTAGTGCGAGAAGTAAGAACCGCCGCGATAGTCCAGCCCGTAACCTTCCGCGCTGTGGGTGTCCCCGCCGTAATTCGGGCCGATTTCGAGAATTGGGCGGACGATGTTCGTGTACCAGTCCACGACGTAGTTGTAGCAATAGGTGGCCGCGACACTCCAATTCGCGGAATCAGATGCCGGATCAATCGTGCTAGGACTGGAAACGTAAGCAGTGGTTGTCAACTTGTAATAATTGCGGTCTGCCGGGCTGGTGGCATAGGTTCCGCTGGCGAAATTGGAGCCGGAGATCCAGATCGCGTTCGGCCAGTTTGGATACGACGTGTAAGCCACGGGCACCGTACAAGTTCCATTTGGAGAAGATGACATTTCCGGCCACGGTCCGCCGCCGCCAGCATAATTCTTGTTCAACGATCCAGCCCCGGTGGGGCCCATCGCTCCGTACCGGGAATCAAATTTCTGATCGGCGGCGTGCAGCGTGAACTTATCGGTCAGATTGACTGTTCCACCGGTGCCACAGTTGGTCCCGCCCATGCGGAAACAGGTCACGGCGTCGTCAGTGATAATTTGTCCCGATGCGTCCGGAGTCCCCGCGCTCGGCCAGTTCACACCTTCATTCGTGCCGCGATAGATCTTCGAGAGCCGGGAATTGATCCGGCTGCAGCCCCGACCCGGGTCAAAGTGCAAGACATCAAACCCCGGTCCCTGGCTGGCTACCTTCCCGATGTTTGTCCAGACCACTGACCCGTCCGTGCAGGTACTGCCTTGGGTGGAGCAGTTGGCAGACCAGTTGGGCTCCGTGCCGCTCGTGGTGCCAGACGACGCTTGAAACATGAACTTTGCAATGTTGGCCGGCGTGGTGACGTTATTCACCGGCATGATGAACACATCGTTCGTTACGATTTGTGGAGCGCCAGCGGTCGAACTGCCGCCCACTTGCTCCCAAATGGATTGATAACTACCTCCACCGGCCGACCCCAGGGTAGTGGCCCCGGTATCCGCTACCTTGAAAACACTGTTCCAGTAACTCACGTAGTCGCTCGGAACCACGTGGCACGGAATCGCACCGCCGCTGTCGGAAGAAAAATCCACGTAGGCTGCACGTGTCACCGAATCGTTCACGCCCATAGTGGCGCCGGTGGTGAAGCTGGTCTTTACGATGACCGGTATATTCCCCTCATACAAAGTGTTCGGCTCGTCGCTGGCGTTGCGGCTGAGCGCAATCGCGCCGTTAGAAACCTGGGTCTGCGTGCAGACGCCCGACCCGGTGTAGATCCCGGGCGTCGGGGTGCAACCACTGCCCCCAACATTGCTCAATACGACGCACTTGCTGGTCGCGCAGGCATGTGCCAGAAAGTTGGTCTCCAGAATGTGGGCGAGGAGGTTAACGCTGCCGGTATTCTGCCACGCGTACAACACGTCATTCGGTAACCCAATCCCAAAAGCATCGAACTCCCCGCCGCCGCTGCTCACGACATGGACGGTTTTGTTTGCCTGCGTGGTCTGGTCAGTGAGGAAAATAGAGTAGGAACCAAAGTCAGGATCAATAAACGGAACTCCAGCCACCGCGCAGTCGGCATGAAACGGTGGGGTATAGGACAGGCAGTTGCCAGGAGTTGTATCTGCGTCGAGACGATAGAATGGCACTGGGTCTGAAGTGCCCTCTTGAAAGATCAACGCACTTCCAGCTTCGCCTGTCGTAGTGCCAGAGATGCATCCCGACTCAGTACCGGCGACGCAATTGTCCGTGCGGGCTGAGTATGTCAGGGGAGCTCCGCCTGAGATGAACGAACCGTACTCTGCCGAGCCCGAGTGCAACCCCAGACCCGAGTAAGCCGCTTGCCCGAAAGCAGGAGTGCAAAAAAATACAACCGCCAGGAACTTCTTCATCGCTCTTTGCTCCACAAGAAATCGCACCGCTCGTTGGAACAGGGTGAGGTCTTTGCACAATCCGAAGCCGCGCCCGACTCGTGCGCTCTGCGCCCGAAGTCCTGCTCGGCTTCGCTATAATGTTTGTTTGCTCTTCCCCGCCGATTGCGCAGGGGCTTCATGGAGAGGGAACTATGCCGACTGATGTAGTGATGCCCCAGATGGGCGAATCAATTTTCGAAGGAACTATCACCAAGTGGCTAAAAAAGCCCGGTGACAAGATCCAGCGCGATGAACCTCTGTTCGAGATTTCCACCGACAAGGTCGACGCCGAGATCCCCGCGCCCGCTAGTGGAGTCCTTCAGGAAATCAAGGTTTCCGAAGGCAACACCGTTCAGGTCAATACCGTCGTCGGCGTGATAGGTGACGGCAATGGCGCTTCCGCTTCCGCTTCCGCTTCCGCCAAGGTCACTGCTTCTGCTCCTTCTACTGCCGCACCAGCATCGGCAAAGAAAGAAGCGCCGGCTCCGCCCACGTCTAGCGCCGGCGCTCCCGAGGACGAAGAAGATTCCGATGTCCGTTCTTCCCCCCTCGTCCGCAAGCTCGCTCGCGAGCATAACGTCGATCTCGCAAAAGTTAGCGGCACCGGGACCGGAGGCCGCGTCACCAAACAGGACGTGCTCGATTTCGTCGAGCACCGTGCGGCTGCTCCAGTTGCAGTGCCCGCATCGCGTCAGCCCTCAACCCCTACGCCGGCTGTTATTCCCGGCGACCTGGTGCCAATGTCCAAAATGCGCCAGATCATCGCGCAACGCATGATCGAATCTCGCCGCACCAGCGCTCACGTCCACTGCATGTTCGAAGCCGATATGACTCGCATTGTCAATTTGCGAAATAAGCTCAAGAACGGCTTCGAGCAGCGCCACGGTGCTCGGCTCACCTTCATGCCGTTCTTTGTGCGAGCTGCCATCGTCGCCCTGCAGCAATATCCAATCGTCAACAGCTCGCTCGAAGGCGACAGCATCCGCTACCACAAACACGTCAATGCTGGCATCGCCGTCGCGCTCGATTGGGGACTCATCGTCCCCGTTCTCAAGAACGCCGACGAGCTCAACTTCCTCGGACTGCAGCGCGGCATCACCGATCTCGGCGAGCGCGCCCGTTCGAAGAAGCTCATGCCGGCTGATGTCGAGGGTGCCACTTTCACCATCACCAACCCCGGCCAGTTTGGTGCCGTCTTCGGCTTGCCCATCATCAATCAGCCGAACGTGGCCATCATGGGCGTCGGCGGTATCACTAAACAGCCGCTGGTGATCACCGATAAAGATGGGACAGATTCCATCGCAATTCGCTCCGTCGTTCACCTCACCCTGGGTTACGACCATCGCATCGTCGACGGCGCTGTGGCCGACCAGTTCATGGCCTTGGTAAAGAAGACTCTTGAGAACTGGAGTGAAGAAGTCGGCTAGCCTAGCTAGTTGGTGGAGCGGCGGGCGTCGCGCCCGTCCAGCCGGGTGGGGACGCTCGGCTCTCCACTACGACTTTCAAACTAACGGCGTTTCTGCGGGCAACGTCAATGGACCAGTCATGATGTCACCCGCCTTGGAGACAAACGATCCCGCGCCAACATTCGCCACCGCAGCATCCACATAACTCTTGTTTGCGGCATCATTGGCTCCCGCCGGCGCCGGAAGCGCTGGAGGCACAGCAAACTGTTTCGCGCCGCTGATCGTTTCGGTTCCAGCCAGGTGCACTACCGTGGCGTCGAGCGCGCGAGTCGCCACTGCCGCATTCACATACTGCTGTGTCGCGGCGAGGTTTCCCAACCCTGTACCCGGTGTCGTCAGCACCGCGGCGATGGTCGTCGGCGAGGTCGCCGGAACCGCCCAATATTCGGTCCGGACCGTTCCGTCATCCAGTTGGAGAACCACAACGTAGTAAGTTCCCGCCGGAGACGCTCCCACATTCGGAACCAGGTGCGCGGTAAAAACGCCGAGCGCTGCGATCGTCACACTCAGATTGCCCGCTGCCACTGAATCTCCCTCTGCGGTCTGGAACGACGGCCATGAAATCAACACCGTTCCCGATGCAGCGGTCCCGTCAGCTCGATACACCGTGCCGCTGATTGTGGTAAGCGCTGGCCCTTGCGCCTGCAACCTGGTCGACAACGTCAGCGCGATGAGCAAAATCACCATCAGCGAAATCACCACCGTCGCCGCCATCGAAAAACTCTTGTTATCCACCGCGAACGATCTGGGCATCTCTTGTTCTCTCCTCGTTAGGGCGCGAGCTCCATTCGCGCCAATAAGAAAGCCGCTCTACTGAGCGGCGACCCTTCCGGATTCCTTCTGCGCGCAATTCTGATCGTTAGTCTGTACTCCGCGGCTCGCTCTCAACTCGCGATTCCAGAAATCGTCGCACGCTCTCTACATACACATCCGCGAAATCGGCCACCGGCCTTCGCGTTTCAATCAGCGCCCTGGCCTCTTCTATTTCCCACTCCATCGCACATAATACCGCCAGCGTCATCATGGGAGCTCGATGTACCCCTGCGGCGCAGTGAATATAAAGTCGCGCCCCCGGGTCTCTCAGCGCTTCCAGCGCAAACTCGACTCCTCGGCTCAGCAGTTCCGGGGGCTTCGGCAAAAAATCGTCGTCGGTCGGATTCCACAGCACGTGGATCCCATATGGCTCCGCAAGCGGCGAGTCATCGAATTCGATCTGCATGTTGAGAACGTGGGTCACACCGGCTTGCGCCAGTTCTTCCATGTTCCGGGTATTCCATATCCCACCGCCCAGCGCAACTCGTTCCGTGACCCAGGTCATGTCCATGCTGCGTTCCGTTCGCGTTCCTGTCCCAATCCTCAATCGCCGTACGATTATTCTGATTCTACGTCACCTTTCCCGTCATCCCGCTGCCCTCGAGATGGTGGCCCAAATAAAAAAAGGGCGCGATTTGCGTCGCGCCCTTCTCAGAGTTTCTCCTTTTTTCGACTCTTAAGTTTAGGATATCAAATCAGAGGGGGGTGTACCGCCAACTTTTCGATATTTATTTTCGCCTTCGTTTGAGTGACTTAGGTCGAAATTGTAATTCTTACCCTCTTGACAACTTTTCACCCCTCCAATAACAGATGGCAATCTTTCCATCAAACCACCTGCAAGCAGGATACGCGAGAGTTGGTCCAGCGCATCCTGGAGGGATCGCTCGACCGTCCTCTGGGTACAGCCGAGCAGGCGCGCCACCTCGGGTATTGTGTATTCCTCCAGAACGTTCATGGCCAGCAGCTTTTTCTCGATCGCATCCAGCTTCTCGATCGCCCGCTCCATATCGGCCACAAAGATCACAACGTCTTCAAAGTTCCTCATTGTGTACGACGTAACCCGCGACCGGAAGAACTCGCGTCCGAGAAGCGACGGCAGTCTCCCCACCTCGACCGACGCCCGGGCATAGCGCCGGAGCAGCGCTACCGTGCGTCTGCGGTAGGGCCACAGGTCCATCTCGGTTTCGCAAAACAGCACCGACGGTGGCGGTTCCGCCTGCCCCATCAGACTCCATGTTTGCTGGCTCGTCATTTGTGCACTTGTCATGCCCACACCTCCATCGCGGCCACGCCCTGCAGATATTCAATACAGGCCGGGCTCCGAAGGTCTTCTCTTTGAATATCAGTTGCCCGCATGCGCGCTTTTCGGCGGGAGCGCGCTTTCCGAGGCGGCGCCTCCCCACGGTTCGGCATTGCCGCCAAACACGCACGGCAACTGCCGCAATACACTCCATTTGTTCCCTGCGGCCGCAGCCACAATCCGCCGCACCGCTCGCAATACTTCAGTTCGATTTGGATTTCCGAGCCTTCCATTGTGTCTATGAAGTCCATGATTGCCTCTCCGTATGAAATGAAAAACATTCAACCCAATAAAAAACCCCGGTACCGATTTCTCGGTCCAGGGCTCGTTTCTCTTACGATGACCTGTAATGCTATTTATTTAGGAATAAAGCAGTTACTGCAGCCTGGCGGTTACTCCGGTCTCCGACTGTCGGAAATACCCCTCCTCGTAGCCGGATTTGAGCACCTGCCCGTTCCGCACAATGACGCTCAAACGCCCATTGAAGTGAATCGACTGCAACAACCTCTGCATTGCTGCCGAGAGCACCTCCGCCGAGCGTACCTTCCGGCGGAACTCCCCGAAGCTCTTTTCTTCGTTTTCATGTGATTGTACTTCTATCATGGCTGGAAACCTTCCCTGCAGTATAAGTGCATTATGAGACATATAATTAAATTATCCTATAGCTCACAATCGAGTAAGTCAAGAAAATGATTGCGCATGTGACACATACGAAAGTAGATAATACGTTCGTAGGTACCGTGACAGGGCAGTTAGTTATGAACTTAGTGTTGCGACTGAGTGCGGCGTTTTTGCCTAGGACACTCCGGATCGCGACTTTTCGGACGATCTGGTTTAAGTTTAAGATCCCTTCATGTTTGACAGCCACGAAGAAATGAAGGCGGAAACAAGCAAACTGCCCAAACAATACAGCGCCGCCTATGGCTGATTCTTTTTTTTGTGCTCATCATCATCATTTCGATACTGACGAAAAAGCCGCCGACACGTATCTGTGTACATGCATAATCACCCGTAGCAATATACTTGCCAATTTGTTATAAACCTTCCCTAACGAATGTCTCGTATTCGCGTCTAACTACCTGGGTCGACGTATGCGCACACCAGCGATCGTTCGGTGACGCTGGATTGGTTTGAACGAAGCGATAGCCTCAGAGAGACAATCTCGCGGCCTTAAAACTTTATGACCTGGAAACTTTCTGTTCTGCTTCTGGCGGCGCTTTCAGCCGCTGTGCCCGCCACCGCCCAACACTCCTCCTCCGAGCCGGTGCTCGATGTTTCCGCCATGGATAGAACGATTGATCCGTGTGTAGATTTCTACGCATACTCGTGCGGCGGGTGGATGAAAAAGAATCCGATTCCGCCCGATCAGGCGAACTGGGGCACATACGGCAAGCTCGAAGACGATAACCGCGCCCAGTTGAGAACGATTCTGGAAGAGGCGGGGAAAGCGAACGGCGCGAGGAATAAGGTGAAGGACGACGTTACGCACGGCGTGACACAAAAGATTGGCGATTACTACGCGTCATGCATGGATGAAGCGGCCATTGAGAAGTTCGGTGTCAAACCGCTGCTGCCCGAACTGGAGCGCATCGCGGGTCTGAAGTCAAAGCAGGATTTCGCGGAGTATGTCGCGACTGCCCAGTTCCCGCCCTCGCTCGACGGTGGCGGTACGCTGTTCACATTTCGCTCGAACCAGGACTTCAAAGATTCGACGCAGGTGATTGCCGAGGCCGATCAGGGCGGGCTCGGCCTGCCAGATCGTGACTACTATTTCAAGGACGATGCCAAATCCGAAGAACTGCGCAAGGCTTATCTGTCGCACGTCGCAAAGATGTTCGAGTTGCTGGGAGACAAGCCGGCCGATGCGGCCACGGAGGCAGCGACAGTAATGCGCATCGAAACGGCGCTAGCCAAAGGGCAGATGACGCGCGTCGAACGACGCGACCCTCCGAAGCTTTATCACAAGATGAGCGTCGAGGAGCTACAAAAACTGGCGCCATCTTTCGGCTGGAACATGTATTTTACAAAAACCGGCCTGCCCTCGTTAGGGTCGCTCAACATAGTGACACCGGAATATTTCCGTGTCATGGAAGAAGAGATCGAAAAGGAAAGCCTTGCAGACTGGAAAACGTACCTGCGCTGGCACGCCACACACAATGCTGCCAACGATCTTTCCAGTGCGTTCGTGAAAGAGGATTTTAGTTTCTACGGCAAGATTCTGCGGGGACGTGAGGAGTTGCCGCCACGCTGGAAGCGCTGCACGAATGATGCGGATAACGATCTCGGGGAAGCGCTGGGCCAGGCGTACGTTGCGAAATACTTCAGTCCTGAGGCGAAACAGGCCGCGCTGAAGATTGTTACGGAGGTCGAAGCAGCCATGCAGAGCGAGATTCAGGCGCTGCCCTGGATGGGAGGGGCGACCAAGGAGCAGGCGCTGACCAAGCTGCACACGATTGCGAACAAGATCGGTTATCCCGACACGTGGCGCGACTACAGCGCGCTGGAAATAGTGCGCGGAGATGAAGTCGGAAACTCGGAACGGGCTTCCTGGTTCGAGTTTCGCCGATGGCTCGCGAAAATCGGCAAGCCGGTCGACCGCAAGGAGTGGGGTATGACACCGCCCACCGTCAATGCATATTACGATCCGCAGAAAAACGATATCAACTTTCCCGCCGGAGTGCTGCAGCCGCCTCTGTTCAGCGCGTTGTCGGACGCCGCGCCCAACTATGGCGACACCGGCGCCACCATGGGCCACGAGCTGACCCATGCATTTGACGACGAAGGCAGCCAGTTTGACGCGCAGGGCAACTTGCGCAACTGGTGGACGGAAGCGGACCGCAAGGAATTTGAGCAGCGCGCGCAATGCGTGGTTGAGCAATATTCCGGATACACGATCATCGACGACATCAAGATCAATGGCAAACTCACGAATGGCGAGGATCTAGCGGATCTGGGCGGGACGCTTTTGGCCTACCTGGCGTGGAAAGAAGACACGAAGGGCCAAAAACTGGAGCCGCTGGACGGGTTGACGCCCGAGCAGCGGTTCTTCGTCGCCTACGGCCAGAGCTGGTGCACGAACGAGCGCGACGAGAATAAGCGGCTGCGGGCGACGGTGGATCCGCACTCGCCCGAGAAGTACCGAGCAAATGGCGTGGCCGCGAATATGACGGAATTTCGCGCCGCATTCCACTGCAAGCCGGGCCAGCCGATGGTGCGGGAGAACGCTTGCTGGGTGTGGTAGCGAAGCATCTCGTCACTGGGGTATCTCCAATTTAGCCGCGCTCGAAGGCGTGTTTTTCTTCCAGTTGCTGAAGGGCCATGGCCATCTCAGATTCGAAGCGGTCTTTTTGTTCCATCAGAGCGGGAAGCGCCTTGGCTTGGTGCTGGACCAGAGTGAAGAGCCCTTGTTGGGCGAGTCCGGCAGCGATTTCGACGATGTGGTCAATCGTTGTATCGAGGTAGAGGGCTTCGGTCGGATCGCCGAGCCACACGTCTCCACCTACCAGACGCGTCTGCCAATACACCTTGCGCTCGATCATGCGGGCGATTTCTTCGTTGCTGGCCTTGCCGAAAACCCATTGCTTGAGTTTGAAACTGTAGTGGCGGCTGGAGAAGGGCAGCGGTACCAGCTTGCCGGATTTCACGAATTCCGTCTGTTTGTGGTCGACTTCTTTGCGCAGAGCGTTGATGACGGGAGCTTCTGTGTCCTTTGGTTCAAGCGAAGGGAGCACTTCCCGCAGCGTGACGGAAAGATTCACGGCCACGAGTGCGCGCAGGCCTTCAGAATTCTCCAGCGTGATCACCGTATGCAGGACGTCAAAGTCCGCGCCGGACGTGGCACGACGAAAAGGCCACTCGATTTTGAAACTGAGCGGAAGGCCGGTGCGGGTTACATAGATGGTCTTCGATGTGGGAGTTTGGGTTGGGGTGCTCATGATTGATCCTTGCCAATGTTGTAAGCAGCTATTTTACCCTGCGTGATTCATAGTTAGAATGTCCCTCGCTACATCAGGCGAGCCAGTTGCCACAGATTCCACATGGCGGATGCGGTTAACAAGCCGCACAGCCCAGCTGTCACGAGCAGGCGCTGTGGAGTCTCCAGCAGATCGGCAAACACTCCGGCGACGAAGACGAAGAGGAACACCAGCATAGTCAGACGGAACCCTTGTCCCGGAAAATTGGGAGCGCCCAAGGCCAGGATTAGCATCAGTGCCGCGACCAGCAGCGGCGCGGTGTTGCCGAAATAGCGGGTGCGTTTCCATCCGAGGTACGTGATCAGGGCAACAGGCAGGGCGAGCATCAGAGGCGGGCTGTTGCGGAAGATCGTTTGCAAAGCGTCGCGGAAGGAAACCAATGTGGCAAACGCGGCGGGTTCGAAGTCGATCCAGCGCGCGTGTAGAATCCCTTGCCAGAATAACTTGGGCTCAAAAAAGTAGGCAGCAAACACCAGCACCAGGGCGACTGC
>Ga0209647_1000564_pt1 | contig 34792 bp, 25 predicted proteins | sample GraSoi_2013_60cm_FD_185827 | JGI IMG/M metagenome (GOLD analysis project Ga0209647, IMG submission 185827) | Grasslands soil microbial communities from the Angelo Coastal Reserve, California, USA - Sample 9_17_2013_60cm (SPAdes) (version 2) | ecosystem: Environmental > Terrestrial > Soil >... | reverse complement strand
CGGAAGAGTAAGGTACGCGTCAGCCAAATGCCGCAGCCGCTTAGCTGGGGTGCGCCCGAAATCGAGTGTCCTCATCAGCAATTCGAGCAAGCTCGGAATCCGTTCGGCTTTGGAAAATAACCGCCGGCGTAAACCTTCCCACCCCGAGAACGACAGGCCAAAATCAACGTTCCCGTGTTCGACCGGCGGCGAGACATCGACCGAAATCACCGTGCCCTGACCGACGAAATCTCGAGTCACGTCTGATGGAACTACATCTACGAGCCCTCCATCGACCAGGAGGTCATTGTCCCAGGTTACCGGCGGGAAAATTCCCGGCGCCCGACTGCTTGCAATTACGCTACGGGCGACATCGCCCGAAACGTGCACTTTCCCTTCTGCTCGGGTGAGATTCGCTGAAACACAAAAGTATGGGAGCCACATGTCTTCGATATCCATGTTCGCGCCGAACGCAGTGAGGACCTGGGAGACTTTTCGTCCACTAAGAAAAGAGACCACCGGAAGTGTGTAGTCGTGTTCCATCGACTTAGCCGAGTGCTGGCGGGTGAGTTCCAGCATTTTTTGGTGATCCCAGTCAAACGCGCATTGTGCTGCGATAATTGCGCCCATGCTGGTGCCGCCAACCATGTCGATCGGAATATCGAGCTCACGCATCGCACGGATTACGCCGATGTGCCCGATGCCCCGGGCAAAGCCGCCGCCCAGCGCTAAGCCGACTGATCGGTCATCTAGGAAACGGGCTAAACGGGCGAAATCGCGTTCGTTATTCATCCGGATATGGAAGTGGCGCACGGAGGGGATACGCTCGGTCCACTCCCGAGTTCGTTGCGGCGGGGTGTCACCGTTGTCGTGGACAATCACCAGAATCCTGGGCTTCGTTGATGTGTCTCCGATTCGCCAAAGATCCGCCGCTCGGGAACTGGCCTCGGCGTAATCCTCGCGGGCGCGAGCGACAACCAGAATCAAGTCGGCTTGACGCAGGCAGCGCGCCGTCCATTCGGAATTAAATGCTTCGGCCTCGTACAGTAGTTTTGAATGGCGGGTTTCCTGTCCACTAAGCCAGTCGACCAAGCGCGCTTGAATCTCGTCTTCACGATTGGATTGGGCGGCGCCGAGTGTCCCGAACAAGTTGTCCACTCGCTCGCTATTCAGCCTCAGGATGGACCCCACCTTGGCTAGTTTGCTGGTCAAACAGTCCGTGAAAATTCCTATCGGAACATCGTTTGACAACCCGACAACGGCCAAGCACCGCGGCGCCGGTTTCCGGGTCCGAATACCGGCGGTTTCGTTTCTGAGTCGGGAAGCGAGTTGGCGAATGATGGCCGAATAGATCGGTTGAGCGCAACTGGCGGCGAGTTGGTTAAGGCCGCCTTCGGTCAGTTTTGCGAGATTTGTGTCTCTGATCGCCACAACGGTGGCCGAGCGTGACTCGTCGCACACCAGGCCCATCTCGCCGACAATTTCGCCATGCCCGAGATCCGCCACAACGCGCTCGGATTGGTCATCGGCCGCACGGGAAACAACCCGTAGACGCCCGCTGATGACGATGTAGAGGCTGTCACTCGGGTCGCCTTCCTTAAATAACAACTCACCGCTCATCAGTGTAACCGGTGTTAGCTGAGCTTCGAGGGCGGCCATCGCTTCGGCCGAAAGCGAGGCGAAAAGAGTACTGCGGCGGAGCGCCAATAGAAGCTGCGACGGTTCGACAACGGGACTCTCGGAATTCATAGGCGCTGGATCCCCCCGCCGATCATACAGAAATTGTTAATCGAGTTGCAAAAAATCGGTGGCAAACGGTACCGACGCTCAAGGTGCACGCCGCTGACGGTTGTATTTTATTGACGGATCGATCAACGTTTTACCACTCACCGGTTACCGCTTGCTCCCGAAGCGATTCTCTTTTCCATGAAGGAGGCGGTCAATATTTGAGCGATGCCTCCAAACTGCTAGTGCTGCGACGATAATCGAGAAAATCACGAGCACCCAGTAATTCCCGTGGGCCGCTAGTGGAAACAAGATGAGAACGCCAAGGGGCAGGCTTAGGGCGGCACAGATTGAGGCCAGAGAAACGTATTTCCAAATAAAGAACACGGCTAGCCAGACAAGCAGCACGATCACAACGATGAGGATCGGCACGATGGCCAATGACACACCGATCGAGGTGGCAATCCCTTTGCCGCCCTTAAAACCTAACCAAACGGTGTAGTTATGGCCGATAATGCAGCAGATTCCGCCGACTACTCCGGCGAGGGTGGCGTCTGCGCCGGTTCCTGCAGCTAATAGCACTCCGAGTTTGACGGCGAGAAAGCCTTTTAGCGAATCACAAAGGAAGACTAAGTAGCCCCATTTTTTCCCCATTACTCGGAGAACGTTGGTTGCACCGATGTTCCGGCTGCCATGTTGCCGGATATCGATGCCTTGGCTCTTCCCAACCAAATATCCGCTGGGGAACGAACCGACCAGGTAACAAAGAATCACGATCGCTAGCCAAATCATGAGGAGAACGAAAGTGTCACGCAAAGAGGCAAGGAGTACAAGGAGTTCGAGGAGTTCAAGGAGTTCAGGAGTTCAGGAGTTCAGGAGTTCAGGAGTTCAGGAGTTCAGGAGTTTAGGAGTTTAGGAGTTTAGGAGTTTAGGAGTTTAGGAGTTTAAGGAAGTCAGCCTGGGGTCACACGTGAACTACAAGCAAAAAAAAGGCGTGACTGCCTTGCGCCTGGGGAACACGCGGCCACTATGGCATTCTTGAACTCCTCGTACTCCTTGAACTCCTTGAACTCCTTGAACTCCTTTCCTTCCTTTGGCATCTTAAGCCCGGGATGCTCGGTCTGACCCGTATTGAATCTGCCACCCTGGAGGATCTGCCATCGTTAGCTCAGCTGTTGATGGATCTGTTCGCTCAGGAATCGGATTTCCGGCCGGACTATAACTCGCAAATACGTGGTTTGCGCTTGATTCTGGAGCAACCCAGCCGCGGCCGTATTTTGGTGCTGCGTAGCGCGGCGCAAATCATCGGGATGATCAATTTGCTTTTCACGATCAGCACCGCCGAAGGAGGGTTCGTCATCCTGCTGGAGGACTTGATCATTCATAAGGATTTTCGCGGACAAGGATTTGGGGGCGAGCTGCTCAAATACGCGATGGAGTACGCGAAACAGAAAGATTTTTTACGGATCACGTTGCTCACGGATCGGGTAAGCGAACAATCGCTGGCATTCTTCGAAAAACATGGTTTCCAGCGATCGGCCATGGTGCCGATGCGTTTATGGCTGGGGAGCGCAGCGGCTGCCCATAGTCAACCAATGAGGTTATAGGTTATAAATTTTGTGTTATAAGTTTTAGGTTGAAGGTGCCTACGCCCAACTTAAAAACCTAAAACTTATAACCTATAACCTATAACCTATAACTGATCTGTTCATGAACGACGACACGGTCGATTTGGAGTTTGCCAAGATCGACGTAGCTCGTTTGAGCCGTCGCGGTTTGCCTGAGGCGATCTACGGCGAACGGAAAACTGGACAAGAGCTGATCGCGATCCTCAACGTGCTGGCGGACCGCAACGGTGTCGCCTTAGCAACTCGGGTTTCCAAAGAGAAGGCAGATGTGGTGATGCAGGCTCATCCGGGGGCGGTTTATCACGAGCGCTCCCAATGCCTGACACTTGAGCGGAACCCGCTTCCTAAACTAGCTGGGACCGTGGGAATCGTCGGCGCGGGAACGGCGGATCTGCCAGTGGTGGAAGAAGCGGCCGTGACGCTTGCCTTGATGGGGATCACCGCGAAGATCGTCAATGATGCGGGAGTGGCGGGGCTGGAACGGACAGTTCGAGCCGCGAATGAACTTGCTGGATGCGATGTAGCGATCGTGGTCGCCGGGATGGAAGGCGCTTTGCCTAGCGTTATTTCGGGTCTTTTGTCCTGCCCGGTTATCGCGGTACCCACCAGCGTTGGTTACGGTCTTAATATGGCGGGTTTGTCCGCCCTGTTGACCATGTTAAACAGCTGTTCGAGCGGAATCACGGTTGTGAACATCGATAATGGCTATGGCGCTGCGTGTGCCGCGACACTGATTATTAGGGCAATTGGAAGAGGAGCTAGGAGTTAGTCTAGATTCTAGATTCTAGCTCCTGGCTCCTTTGCTCTTCGCGCAGCACATGCTGTCGCTCGAAAATCTCTCGGATGATATCCTCGATCGGTTCCTCTTCCACGCTGAAATCCTGGACGTTGCCAGTCGCCAGAATGTCTTGGCAGATGTCGGTTACTTTTTCTCGAGCAACCTTCAAAGTAATAGACATGCCGGATTGACTGGCAATCTCGCCCCAGCTCGGTTGGTAAGGCGTCGGAATTCGAAAAGTGAATTGCAGATATTTGTGACCTGAAAATTGTTCGATAATCTCTGAAAGTTCGCCGTCAAAAAAGACGCGGCCATGGTCGATTATGAGAACTCGCTGGCAGAGTTCGGCGATATCCTGCATGTAATGGCTGGTCAAAATCGTCGACGTCTTTCTCTGTGCGCTATGATGGCGCAAGAATTCGCGGACATTCTTTTGGCTGACCACATCCAGACCGATCGTGGGCTCATCCAGGAACAAAATTTTTGGTTGATGGAGAAACGCGGAGATTAACTCCATCTTCATTCGTTCACCCAAACTGAGCTCGCGCACCATCACATCGAGTTTGTCACGGACATCGAGGAGCTCGACCAGTTCATCGACGGTCTTGTCATAGGTTGCCCGGGGGATCTGATAAATCGCGCGATTTAGCTCGAGCGATTCGCGGGCAGGCAAGTCCCACCAAAGCGAGTTCTTTTGCCCTAACACCAGACTGAATTGCCGCTTAAACTCTGGTTTCCGTTCCCAAGGTGTAAAACCCAAAACTGAGGCTGAGCCCGCAGTCGATACGAGCAGGCCCGACAGCATCTTCAGAACCGTGGTTTTTCCAGCTCCGTTAGGTCCGAGAAATCCGACGAATTCTCCTTGTTCGATCGAGAACGATACCCGATCGACCGCCCGCGTCTCTTCGAAGTCGCGGTGAACCAAGCCTTGCAGCGCCCCGAATAGCCCGGAACGTTTCTTATAGGTGCGATAAACCTTGGAAAGATCCTTCGCTACAATGGTGGGCGCCATGGCGTAAACGGTAGCCGCAATTAACAGAGAAACGAGCGAGAACGCCGTGAGCGAGCGGGAACGCCGAGAACGGAACTAGATGGGTGGAATTCGCGCATATGGTGGATCGCCAACAAACGACCGCTTAAGGTCGTTCTCAACGTTCCCGCTCGTTCCCGGCTCGCGGTTGCGGGGTTCGTTATTTTGCTGCCTAGGCGGCTGGACGCGGCTGCTTTGTTCCGACTTTTTTCTTGAGAAACGGGCGGATCTTTTCCAGGGCCGCAGCTGCGGTAATTCCGTGTTTCTCTCGCAGGATGTTGATTGAACCATGCTCGATGAACTGATCTGGCCAGCCAATCCGTGCCACGGGGGTCGTGATCTGGTTTTCAGACAGATGTTCGATGACGGCAGAACCGAAGCCATTGTGAAGAACGTGATCCTCGAACGTGCACATCACGTCTACCCGGCGAGCGAAAAACTCGATCGTTCCGGTGTCTAACGGCTTGATCCACCTTGGATTAATTAGAGCGACGGAGACACCCTCTGCTTCCAGCTGTTTGGCGACCTCTTCCGCTACGCTAAACATGTTGCCCAGGCCTAACAAGGCGACTTCTTGACCGTGGTGAACCACCTCAGCCTTTCCGATTTCAAGCAGCTTTGGCTGCGCTTTCGGTACTGCTCCAGTGCCGGCGCCGCGAGGATAGCGTATGGCAATAGGTCCTTGATGGTAGTTGGCCATCGTCCAAAGCATATCGACGAACTCCTCTTCGTCCTTTGGCTGCATATGCACCATGTTGGGGATGTGCCGCAGATACCCGATGTCGAATAGGCCGTGATGAGTTGGTCCATCATCTCCGGAGAGACCAGCCCGATCCATGCAGAGCGCTACGTTCAAATTTTGCAGGGCGATGTCGTGGATCACCATGTCATAGGCCCGTTGCATGAAGGTGGAGTAAATCGTCAGAAACGGCTTGAATCCTTCTGTTGCCATACCGCACGCGAAGAGAGCGGCGTGTTCTTCGGCAATACCGACATCGAAATACTGGTCCGGATGTTTGGCCGCAAAATGACCAAGACCGGTGCCCGACGGCATCGCCGCGGTGATGGCTGCGATTTTCTTATTATTGTCGGCGAACTTAGCGAGGGTTTGCCCGAGGAGCTCCGAATATGTCGGCATGCTTGCTTTGGCCGTCTCCCCGCTCTCCTTTTTGAACTTGCCCAAGCCGTGGAATTTGTCCGGCTTTTCGAGCGCTGGCGCGTACCCTTTTCCTTTTTGAGTGATGATGTGCAGAAGCACCGGCTCTTGTTGTCGTTTCAGAAACTCAAAAGTCCGAGTGAGGAGCGGGATATCATGGCCGTCGATAGGGCCATAATACCGTAAACCTAATTCTTCGAAGATAACGCTTGGCAGCAAAAGGTGTTTTACGCCTTCCTCAACTTTGGCCGCGAGTTGTTGAACAAACTTGCCGCCGATCATCTCGACAAACTTGCCCGCCTTGTCATGGAGATGGGTGTACGCTTCGCTCGTCTGAATCCGGTTAAAATAATTAGCAATGGCGCCAACGTTCTTCGCGATCGACCATTCGTTATCGTTCAGGATCACAATGAAACGTTTCGTGTGATCTGAAACGTTATTCAGCGCTTCATAACTAATTCCGCAGGTAAAAGCCGCATCGCCGGCTACCACCACGACATTTTCTTTGCTACCGCGCCGGTCGCGCGCGACGGCCATACCCAGTCCGGCTGACAAAGACGTACCAGCATGACCAGCACCGTAGCAGTCGTGTTCGCTTTCGGTGCGAAGAAGGAAGCCGTTCAGGCCTTGGTATTGACGAATCGTTGCGAACCGGTCGCGACGTCCAGTCAGAAGCTTATGAACGTAGCCTTGATGGCTGACATCGAAGAGGATCTTGTCTTCTGGAGTATTGAATACTCGATGCAGCGCGATGGTGAGTTCAACGACACCTAGATTGGGGCCAAGATGGCCGCCAGTCTGAGATAAAACAGAAATCAGTTCGTCCCGAATTTCGTGCGCGAGCAACGGCAGCTCGTCTTCCTGTAATCTCTTCAGGTCTGCTGGCGAATCGATCCGGCTCAGCAGGTTGCGTGCGCTTGGGTCAAAAGAGGCTGGTTTCATTCGATGAATTAATGTTTGGATCCTTCGGCCTTTCCGTGGCTGCACCCTGAGCCTTGTTTGATAGACTTCGGCTTAAAGTTTCGATCCGGTTTTCTGCTGCTCCCAAATGCTCGTTGCAAACAGCAATGAGCTTAGTGCCCTCCTCATATCTCAGCAGCAGTTCTGCCAGTGGCAGCTTGGACGATTCCATTTGGCTGACGATCTGCTCCAATCTTTCCATGGCGGCCTCAAAGGAGAGGTCTGTTTTCTGCTCAACTTTAGACATGCCTTGGGTTGCAAACCTTAAGTGCCGGCATCGAGAAAGCCAGTAAAAACAGGCCTTACCGAGAGACGGAACCGGGTATGGGGGAAAGCTTTTGCCTCAGAATACCCATATTGACAAGTGGAATTTATCCGGGGTGGGGTACGGTAGGGATGAGCTCCCGCTCATCCGGGCTGGGGAGCGGGCCCCCCAACCCACGGCTCGGCAGCTTTGAGGCGTTGTAGTCCTATAGACCAACGAAACGTTATTTCCCGTTGCGGCAACCAACGGCTATTCCAGAGCCTCGCCCCACCTAATTCTCAATCCGCAACCGTAGCGAACTGTCACTATTTATCAGGTAACCCGGAGCGTAGGCGGCACCGCTAACTGTCCCCGGCTGAGCCTGCGTGGGGACTACGTCCACTTGCACCTCTTGTCCTGCGCGGAAGACCGTGATCGGAATCTTTTGATCCACTGTTAGGAAAAAACACGCATTAGGGAGATCCGACGTCGAATGGATTTTCATCCCGCCGATTGATAGCAAAATGTCGCCTGTCTGCAGGCCCGCGATATGAGCCGGGGAGTTCTCGTCGATTCCCCTTATAACAAGTTTAGATTCGTGTTCGGTCTGCTCATTATCGACGGCGGTGACTCCCACCCAACCTTGCCGGATTTCGCCGAAACGGGTGTAGTCGGATCGAACTTTTTCCGCCGCTTTAATCGGTAACGCGTAGCAAGCAGTGCGGTCGTCGACACTGCCGACCACGATTCCAACGACATGTCCGTCCAAATCCAAAAGAGGGGCGCCCTCTTCACCGCGCTGAGCAGCAATATTTGCTCGGATCAGCGTTGTGGCGAAGTAACGATTTTCGCGTCCGTGATCCAAACCTCCCACTACGCCGTAGTTCGGGGTGACAGATTGATCTAACGGGAATCCCAGGATAACCACGCCGCTGGCGGTGACGATCTCATCGGAATTTCCGAGCGGAATCCAAGGAGTAACTGCCTCGATCTTGAGAATCGCGATCCCACTTCGAATGTCTGCCACTAGTCGGCGCGCCGGGTATCGTTTGTCGCCAAACTCAGCCACGATATCGGTAGATTCGCCCGCCACGTGATAGGACGTATAAATCATGCCCGTCGGGCTAACGAAAAAACCGGTGCCCATCAATCGGCTAAGACCATCTTCAGACTCGATTTTAACAATCGCATCTTTGTTATTCTCAAAGATCGCTTGCACGTCTTTGGCGACTGCCGAAAACGTTTCTTCGGCCTGGGCGCGCGTCCAGTCCGCAAAGCCTGCGATCAAAACGATGGAGGAAAGAAGCGCCCAGCGCGCTCTTCCGCTCACAAGACGATTACCGGTTGTTCCACCAATCATCGCCATGAGAAATGGTTTGTCATTAGTTGGGGGCAAACCCAGCCTTCCAATGGTCTGCGACCATCGGAACAGAAGCACTAGGTGTAAAGTCTAGAAACTCGAGGGTGTATTGTAACTAACTGGTTGACCGCCTAGGATGTACCTCGGAGTGACACTGTCCGACGGTTTAATCGTCGGGAAAATCTCTTGCTGATTGGATCTCAAGGCAGTCAGACTGATCTTGCCACTCAAGATTCCGGCGTTCTCATTTTGAGCAGTGGCGGCGCTGGCATGGTAGACATCAAATTTAGGTCGGGGGGACCAGACACCGGTTCCCATCAATGTCGCGAACACTAAGAAGATCGCGAACGCGCCAGCATAAGCGGCTTGAGGGACTCGGAATGAGTTGAGGTTGGAGAGGAATTCCTGTAACCGACTAAAGCGACTGTACTGGTTGCGGGTCGAGTGCTTTTCGGAACCCGCGTGCATCCGGTAATGGAGCTCATCCAGGGCTTGATCAAAATAGCCTGGAGGGGGTTGCTCGAAACGCTTGAGTCGAAGTAACTGCTGTACCTGCTGTTCGTCGAGCATCATTGCTTTCTAAACTCTTCGAGATAATTCTGCAACTGTCGATGTGCGTAAAACAGTCTTGACCGTACCGTCGCTTCAGGAACTCCCAACACCTTAGCGATTTCTGCGTGCGGCATCCCCTGGATGTCGAACATGGTCACGACTGCTCTATGCTCAACAGACAGCTTCATCATGGCTTCGTTCAATCTCTGTTGAAGTTCTGAGAGATCGACCTCGCGAATTGGGGTGTTTGAGGCGGTCAACTCGATAAATTCCTTATCGTTGTGAATATTCGAGTCGAAATCGTCCAGGCTCATTTGGTAACGACGTCCCCGCTTTTTGACGAAATTAATCGTCATATTCACGGCAATGGCGTGGATCCAGGTATAAAAACTGGACTTCCCTTTAAATCCGTTGATGGCGCGAAAAGCTTTCGCAAAGACCTCGAGGAGCAAATCGTTCGCATCCTCGTGATTTGAGGTCATGTTGTAGACTAGCGAGTAGATCCGGGGACTATACTTGTGCCAAAGTACGTCGAACGCGTGCGTGTCCCCAGCCTGGGTGCGGCTAACCAATTCTTCGTCTTCAAGCAGATGCAGATCTTCCATGCTACGGCCGGTGGCCGAAGGACGGGATGCGCTATGACTTCCCTCTCCTAAATTATTAACCCCTAAAGTGCTCACGGTAAACCCGTAATGTGCGTATGGGCGCGATGGTGTAAAGCGAATGGGCGAAACGGCGAAAGGGCGATGCGAGGCGCGAAACGCTGAAAGCGTGAAAGAAGGGAGTGTCTCCGTAGAAGGGATGAATTGGTTTCAGGGTCCCGCTGTATGCCCTTCCAATGGACCTCTCAACGATAACGCGTTCTGTCGCGCCTCAGGTCGCCGTTTCGCCCACTCGCCCTTTCGCCCTTTCGCCCTTTCGCCGTTTCGCGCTACTTAATCACGCCCGTCTCGGTTCGCCGATTCTTGGCCCAGGCTGCATCGTTGTGGCCGGGGTCTGCCGGCATCTCCAGGCCGAAGCTCACGGTCTGAATCCTGGCGCCGGAAACACCTAGCGTGATCAGATAATTTCTGGTTGCTTGGGCCCGCTTTTCGCCAAGAGCGCGATTGTACTCCTCCGTGCCGCGTTCGTCTGTAAAGCCGGCCAGGATAATATTTTTTGGCCCCCGCTTCATGAAATCGGCGATCTGGCGCAGCTTGCCCGTCTCAGAAGATTGTATCTCGGAGCTATCGTAGGCGAAATACACGGGTGGAAACTGGTTTCTAGAGACGTTGCTGCCAAAGAATGAAGTTCCTTCTTGTCTTTCTGGCAGCGGAACCCCGTTTACGGTATCGCCTTCAACCCCGGCGTATCCCTGTTTTTGTTGGGGATGACAAGCGGTGAGAGCGGCGGCGAGGATGTAGAATAGGACCGTTTTTTTGTTCATGGTCGGGCGTATTGAGTTAGTGCGACCAGGTCGGTTCCGAGATTCGTCCTAGGTCGCCGATAATTCGAGCCTCCTTGCCGCTGACCGTGTCAATCATAAAAAGACCGGCGCTTCTAGCAAAAAGGACATGCCGGGAGTCAGGGCCCCAGACTGGACGTTCACCCTCGCCGGAAACGATCTTGGTCGCGCCGGATTCGAGGTCCGTCATCGCCACTTCAAAAGAACCGCCGCTTCGAACATTGAAGCAAACTTTCTTGCCGTCCGGTGACCAATTCGGTTCGGTACAATAACCGAAGCCGGTCGAAATCGGCCTGCCAGAACCTCCGCCCGCCGAGATACGATAGAGCTGCGGGCCCCCATGCTCGTCGCAAGCGTAGATAATCTCGCCCCCGTTGGGAGACCAAGTGGGTGAGGAATTGGTGGCGTGCGTTCGCGTCAGCCTTCGGGGAGAATCGCCATTAATATTCGTGACGTAGATATCCGGATTTCCATCTTTACTCATGGTGCAGGCGATCCGGGATTCGTCTGCCGATATAGCCGGCCCAGAATTAGTGCCGGGATACTTAATGATTCGGTTGCGAGCGCCGCTGGCTAGATCCACCAGATAGATGTCAGCGTAGCCGCTCTGGTACCCGGTGTAAGCCAGTTTGTGACCATCCGGCGATAGATTCGGACTGACACTGATGGCACTGTCATGGGTGAGCTGGACTGCGTTGCTACCGTCATAGTCGGCCACATAGATTTCTTTGTGACCGGTCCGATTGGCTACGAAAGCGATCCGGGACGTTGCGATTCCTTTCTGGCCGGCCACGGTCTCGATCAGATCATCGATGAACTGATGGACGGCGCGCCGGGAATCACTGGAGTAGCTTTTCTGTAAGACCACACTCCCGCCTTTCTCCGTTGCTTGACCGGAAAAACCGGAGCCCGGTGCGGTCCCACTGATCGTGATAGTGGCGCTAGCGCTGTCTCCTAGAGAAAGGAAACCTGAAAGTTCGATATCATTCTTCAAAACCGCGGTCGCGTTGGCCGCGGCGGAACCGCTAACCTCTTTGACGTCAATCACTACGGCGGTTCCCTTACGAATCGTGATAACCGGCGAATTGGTGCTCTGTGCAAGCGCCGAGCCAAGCAACAGGCCAAGAAGAAAAACGGGGGCAAGCAATCTCATGGTGTGACGGGGTGCCGTCCCCTTTTACCGCGGTGAGGCGACAAGTCAAATCTTCAAGGAGTTCAAGGAGTACAAGGAGTACAAGGAGTTCAAGGAGAACGGGCCCGGATGTGCCCCCCATTCTTGCACTCCTCGAACTCCGCGAACTCCTTGTACTCCTTGAACTCCTTGCACTCCTTGAACTCCTGCTTTACATCCAGCGCTTAGTATCGCTAGGGTGCAACCCGTTCATGGCTCCTCGGATTCGTACGGCGTTTGTGCTCGGCGCAGGGTTAGGTACGAGACTTCGGCCCTTAACCGATTTAGTTCCCAAGCCGTTGTTGCCGATTTTTGGGAAACCCATTATTACGTTTGCCCTGGATCACCTGATTGCTCACGGCGTTGAGCGTTTTGTGATCAACAGCCACCATCTCGCCGAACAAATCGGCAGCTTGTTTCAGGCGAATCCGGATGAGCAGGAGCTCGTCCCTACCGGCTATCGCGGGAGAGAGGTTCAGTTAATTTACGAGCCGGCTTTGTTGGAGACGGGAGGTGGTATCCGAAATGCCGCTGGCCTCATCGGAAATGAACCTTTTTTCGTCTACAGCGGTGACTTGTTGACTGATCTTGATCTTGAGCGGCTGGCGGAAGCTCACTTTTCGAGCGGCTGCGAAGTGACGTTGGCCCTACGAATGACCGGTTTAGGGACCGACGTCAGCTTTGATGCTGGCTCTGGCCTAGTCGTAGATGTGCGGCAAATGTTGAAAAGCGGAATCGCTGGAGCCTATGACTTTGCGAATGTTTCCGTCTGGAACCCGGCGGCAATTGCTCAGATCCCGGCCGATCAAAAGATCTCTTTTATCCCGGTCCTGGTTGATTGGATACGCCGCGGCGGCCGGGTTGGGGGTGCGGTATTGGAAGAGGGCAGCTGGTTCAACGTCGGGAACCGTTCCGAATATTTGCGACTCCATAGGGTCATTGCCCGAGAAGGCTGGCGTCCCGCTTATTTGAGCGATCCCCACTGGCCGGCCTCGGTCGACCCACGCGCTAAGGTCAGTCCCGGGGCGGAAATCAGTGACGATAGTTGGGTCGGCGCCAACTCCTTGATTGAAAGTGCCGCAAAGCTGCGTAATGCGATCGCTTGGCCAAACTCAATCATCCGGACCCGAGTCGAACTGACCGAGTGCATCGTGGCGGGACGAGAGGTGGGGGAGGGAGTTTTTGACCAGTACGACTTTGTATGACCTTGGATTCATTGATTATCGAAACCCGGCAACGATTTCCCCACTACCAAGACGGGGTCTTCGATATTCACCCCATTGAAAAGGGAGGCTCTGATCGAAAATATTATCGCATCCGATTCGGAGCGGACGCTTCGCTCATCTTGGTTAAGTACCGGGTCGATCGAGGGGAGAACGCTCGATTTGTTGCGATCGCCAACTTTTTGAGTGGGATCGGAATAAACGCTCCCTTGATCTATTTTCACGATGAAGAACAAGGTTCGATCTGGTTGCAAGATCTTGGGGATGAGGATCTTTGGCATCATCGCACCGACAACTGGGATGTGCGGGGTGAGCTGTATCGGCGCACACTAGATGAGGCCCTAATTCTCCATAAAACAGATCCAGAGGTACGGCTTCCGCCGAATGGTCCTCCGGAGTTCGATGCCAGCTTGTTCCGATGGGAACAAGAGTACGGATTCCAAAATTGCTTTCAGCTTTGTTTCCGAATCGAGGAGGGCCGTATTCGAGAAATCGCCAATCGCACTGAGTTCACGTCACTTGCGGAGCAGTTAGCCGCTTATCCGCGAGTATTGATCCATCGCGATTTCCAATCACAGAACATCCTGATTTGCGATGAGCAGGCCTATTTGATTGATTTTCAAGGGATGCGTCCGGGTTTAGGCGCATACGATCTAGCCTCGCTGTTGTACGATCCATACGTGACTTTGTCCCCGGCTGAACGAGAACAATTGGTCGACTACTACCTAGAGGGCTATGGACACAGCGGATCCCGAGATGAGTTCTTCGATTTATTTCTGCGCTGCGCTTTGCAAAGGCTGTTACAGGCACTGGGAGCTTATGGTGTTATCGGCGTACGGCGGCAGAAGCCGGAGTTTCTCAGGCACATCGGTCCGGCAATCGATAATTTGCGCGAGGTTGCGTCCTTGCTGCCAGGCTTTAGCTTCTTCGAAGACTTTTTAAGCGAACTGCCTGATAAACCGAAGCCTCTCTCCAACGCCGCGTGAACACGACGACAACATCCCCGGAACGGTTTGAAAGTGTAGTGATTGAGAATTTGGCGCCACTCCTCGATGGCGGCCGGTATCCACTGAAACGAGTGGTTGATCAAGAACTAGAAATTTCAGCGGATGTTTTTAAGGACGGACATGATCTAGTCGCTGCCATCCTGAAGTGGCGTCCGGTCGGAGCCCAGGAATGGTGGGAAACGCCGATGACTCCGGGTGAAAATGATCGATGGTCCGGCGTCGCCCATTTTGTCGAGAACGCAGAGTACGAACTGACGATTGAGGCCTGGGGAGACGAGTTCAGGTCGTGGCGGGCGGAATATGAGAAGAAGTTTAATGCGGGCATCACGGAATTAGCCACCGAGATCGAAGAAGGCGCGATCTTGCTAGAAAAAACGGCGTCGCGGGCCGGCCGGAAGGCTGACAAAGAACAGTTGCTGGCTTTCGCCGCTGATCTTCGAAAGGCTGATCCAGCTGAGGGGTTTCGGATCGCGAGAGACATTGAGCTGATGGGACTAATGGGAGCCTGGCCTGACCGAGCGCTCAGCACCGAATATGCACCTTACATGAAGGTCATCGTCGATCGACCGGAAGCTTTGTTTGCAGCGTGGTACGAATTCTTTCCTCGTTCCGCTCAAGGCTTAGCCGATCGGGGCTCGAAGTTTCGAGATTGTCTCTTCCGAGTAGATGATGCGAAGGCGATGGGATTCGATGTCATTTATTTTCCGCCCATCCACCCGATCGGGTTTACTAAACGCAAAGGGAAGAACAATTCGGTAATGGCAGAGCCGAATGATCCCGGTGTGCCGTACGCGATTGGCAGTAAGTTTGGTGGGCACAAAGCAGTCGAACCTGAATTAGGGACGCTGGAGGACTTCGGCTGGTTGGTCAACGAGATCCGAGCTCGGGGTATGGAAGTAGCGCTGGATTTCGCTATCAATTGTTCGCCCGACCATCCTTACGTCAAGGAGCATCCGGAATGGTTCTTTCACCGGCCGAACGGCACCATAAAATACGCCGAAAACCCACCTAAGAAATACGAGGACGTTTACCCGCTCAATTTTCATAACCCAAACTGGCGGGCGCTTTGGGATGAGATGAAGTCGGTCATTCTCTTCTGGGCCGATCGAAAGGTTCGGGTATTTCGAGTTGATAATCCCCACACTAAACCAGTCGCCTTCTGGGAATGGCTGATCCGCGAGGTCCGAACCGTTTATCCCGACGTCATTTTTCTGTCGGAAGCTTTCACCCGGCCCAAGATGATGAAAGTACTGGCCAAGTGCGGCTTCACCCAGTCCTATACCTATTTCACTTGGCGCAATACCAAGGCCGAGCTCACCGAGTATCTAACCGAGCTTTGTACGACGGAAATGAAGTATTATTTCCGGGGAAATTTCTTTACCAATACACCTGACATTTTGCCGTTCTTTTTGCAAACCGGCGGACGCCCGGGTTTTCTGATCCGCGCGGTTTTGGCTAGCACGCTGAGTACGGTTTACGGAATCTACAGCGGATTTGAACTTTGCGAGAATGTGGCGATCCCGAATCGGGAGGAATATCTCAATTCGGAGAAATACCAGTTCAAGGAACGGGATTGGAATGCGCCAGGTAATATCAAGGCCTATCTGACCCAGCTGAATCGGATTCGGAGAGAGAATCGGGCTCTGCAAAACTACGAGAACCTCGAATTTGGCGCAGTGGAGAACGATCAGATTCTCTTTTACTCAAAGGCAACAGCCGGCCTCGATAATATTATTTTGGTGGCTGTGTCTCTCGATCCTTTCCACATGCAAAGCGGGTTTGCCTATGTGCCGATCGATCGCTTCGGGATTGGCGAGAACGAGACTTATCAAGTGGAAGACCTGCTAACCAACGAACGATTCGTTTGGCGAGGTCGTCGTAACTTCGTCATGCTGGATCCCAACTCGCGTCCGGCCCATATCTTCCGGGTACGTCGCCAGATCGGCAAAGACGGCGGACAGGTTGTGTTCCGTTAGTCCCAACGCTGTGGCCATATTCGTCCCGCGTTAGGCTTGCGACGCCCGGCAATAAGCATTATAAGCGGGCCAGCGCCGAAAGCGTGCCTACCGCGTGGGCTCTACAACGTTTATGTTCCTGTTCCTTCGCCATAGCCAAAGCACACCGTCACGGAAGAGAATCGCATCCATCAAGCTTTCAGTGTTCACCACCATTGGGAAGACCAGGTTAACACTTGAGATCCTGTTAATTGCTCTCGTCTTGCTGCCGTTGTTTGGCTGCAGCAAATCGAAGGATGACGTGATTAAGGAATTAACCGCGCTTAACTTCCAATTTAATGGAGATGATTTTGTTCGCTCCGCGGCGGAAGGTGACCAAAAAGCGCTGGGACTGTTTCTGGCGGCAGGGTTTGATGTCAATAAGCCCAACACCGCCGGCTATACCGGTTTGATGGTGGCAGCGGAACGAGGCCGGCCTGATTTCGTCAAGTTGCTGTTAGACCATAAAGCGGATCCTAATGTTGCCGGCCGAGACGGGAGCACAGCACTCATGTTGGCCGCGGAAAACAATCAGCCGGAGACTCTGAAATTGTTGATCAGTCGCGGCGCGGATCCGAACCGGCAGGATAACAATGGATGGACCGCGGTCTTGAAGGCGGCTTATCAAGGGAACGCCAAGTGCATCGAAGTACTGGCGAGCCACACGAAGCTGGAGCTAGATCGAGCTCTGTTGGTGGCGACATTGATGGAGAAGAAAGAAGCGGCCAAGGCCCTGTTGGATAACGGAGCGGAAGTCGACTTTAGAGCGAGTGACGGTCGGACGCCCCTGATTTTGGCTGCCGGTAAAGGGAATAAAGACCTGGTGGAAGTGTTGCTGCAAGCGGGAGCCGACGCCTCTTTGACGGACCAGAGCGGGCAGACAGCTCAAGCGGTAGCAGCCGCGAAAGGTTACAACGATATCGTCGAGCTACTCCGGCACGCGCCTGCTCCTACTGGGACCCCGGCAGTGGCGGCGGCTACTCCCAATGCCAGCCCTGCGGGAACGTCTCCCACCATTTCCGACGCCGATATATTGAACCTGCCGGCTCCGGGGAGCTCGGCGCCCTTGAATTCACCCGGGCAAACCCCGTTAGTTAACTCTAGCGGCATCAACGGAGGTGGCGCGCACACTGGCGGCGCCACGCCTGGCGGCGGTAGCCCTGGCGGTGCCAACGCTGGTAACGGGTCGTCATCGATGGCGGGCAAGCTCAGTGTACAGGAGGTACAAGAAGCGTTTCTGCCGGTAACGCTGGAAGAGGTGCACGGCAAAAAGGCGACCTTGCAGAACTCTGATGGATCGAGTTACACGGTTAACGTCGGCGATCAGCTCAAAGGGATGAGCTATCGTGTGGTCGATATCGAAGCTCGGAGTGTTAATGACAAAGACGGCAATGTAGTCGATGCGTCTGTCGTTAAGCTGCGCCACGAGCGCACCGGTCAGACTATTTCGCTAATAAAAGGCATTCCCACTCGCGAGCATGGCGCTTACGCGGTTCTGGTGGTGAACTCCACCGGCCAAAAAATCAAGGTTGAGCTCGATCACGATTTTTCGTTGCCGGACGAGCCCGGCCAGACCTACCGCATCCTGGATATTCGTCCCACCCAGGTGGTCATCAAACGAGTCGGCGATGGCGAGGTTTGGACCTTGCAGAAAACTTCGGGATAGCGCCGTCGATCTCGACATAAGAGCCTGATGCGGACAGCGCAAGGAAGGATCGTCTGCCGGCTACCGGATGCCCCGGGGTCCCTGATCTTCTCTAACGAAGGATTCAAACGGAGAGTTGATTCGGAATTGACACTTTTTTAGGTCTTCTCTATTTCCTTTACGGCGTCGGGAGGACAGCTCTCGGTTCGATGGCAAAGCAAGAGGAATGAAGCGCGCTTAACTAAGTCGGTTCTTGAGGAGGAGGTATCTCGTGGTGTGGTTCTGTCAGTCTGGGCTGGGCAGCGTTGGATGGTCTAGGGTAGCCGCTGACGCTGTACAAACAAGTTTGTTGAAACGAGACTTCGACGATCGTCGAGTCGCTTAGCGGACGCGGGAAGGCGATGGGAAGCCCTAGTCAGAGTCGGCGCACTGACACTGCTGGTAATAGGAGGACCAGTCGAAGCGCGAAACATCCTGGCCCCCGGCGGAGGAGCGTCGGCCGCGGCCAACGCGGTGGCTTCAATGGCCACCTCGGCACAGCAGGCGCAGGCAATTACGCAACAGTCGATAAACTCGCTGACGGGCGCGACGGCGGCGATCCGAGCGATGCGGCAGGCGCAGAACGCAGCGCACAACTTGGTCCTGAGCGCGCCGAGTGCCGTGCCCAATGGTCTTGTGAGTGGCGGCTTACAAATTGCGCCCGGCGTCGGAACGAATCCTCTACTCTGGCAGAATGCGAACCTGCCGACCCAATCGAACAACAACGGGTGGACCTTGGTCACCGTCAAGCAAACGGCGCAGAAAGCTATTCTGACCTGGTCCAATTTCAATATCGGCAAAACTACGCAACTCTATTTCGATCAGAGTGCCGGCACGGCGTTGGATGGGAGCAACACGTGGGTCGTGTTGAACCGTATCCTAGACCCGTCGGGAGTGCCGAGCCAGATCCTGGGCTCGATCAAGGCCGAAGGCTCGGTCTACGTCCTTAACCCCAACGGCATCATCTTCGGCGGATCGAGCCAGGTGAATGTCCATTCGTTGATCGCGAGCTCTCTTGACCTGTTCAGCACCGATATTGCCATCAGCAACGCTGATTTTCTCATGCACGGGATCGACGACACGCAATGGATGTCGCAAGTTGTGACGGGATCATCCGGACAATCCTTGACGCCAAATGCGGTGATCCTGACAACTAACAATCTCAACGCAGGATCGATCTTCATCCAGCAGGGAGCCTCGATCGCTGCAGGCGATCAAGGGTTAGTGCTGGTTGCGGCTCCGAATGTGACCAATGCCGGCGTGATCTCGGCACCGGACGGTCAGGCGGTGCTGATCGCTGGAATTGGCGTTCTCAATGGGGGTGTTAGCGCGACTAGCGCGAACGCGCTGGCGTTCTACAACTACGGCACGTTGACTAATGCCGCCGGTCAAGACGTGACACCCAAGGGAACGTTAATCAATACCGGACTGATCGAAGTGCTGCGGGGCAACATCACGCTGCGCGCTGCGGATGTCGTGCAGGACGGCGTGGTCGCTGCCTCGACCAGCGTGTCCCGACCGGGTAACATCTTGATCGCCGCCGATTACGAGGACACCGATGACGGTTTCGACCTGCCCGATTTCCTAACGACCGCGCTGCCCGGCACGGTTACCTTCGGACCGCAATCAGTCACAACCATCCTGCCGGACGCCAACGGCGCGACCGTGCCATCCAAATCGGCGGCCACTGTTGGTTTAGGTAGCATCCAGACCACCGGGCTCACTATTGATTATCAGCCCGGTTCGTTGACCTATGCGCCGGGGCAGACGATTTCCGACACCATTGTCTACTACGCGCTGCCGCTCAATCCGGCCTTTCCGGAATCGCTGCCGGCCGGCGCCGGGCGCATCCTGGTGGAAAGCGGCGCCAGGATCGACACCTCGGGTATCCCCAACGTCGAATTGCCGATCGCCTCCACTCTTCTCACGGTCACTCTCGCCGGGAATGAGTTGGCGGATTCGCCGCTGCAGCGCAACGGTTTCCTCTATGGCGGGACGATTACGGTTGACAGCACCATCATCGGCACGCGGAGCGACGGGTTGAGCTGGGTGGGCACGCCGCTAGCCGATCTTTCCGGCTATGCAGGGCTAATTCCGCAGAGCATCGACCAGGTCTTGACCAATGGCGGGACCGTCTCGTTTCAGGGGGCCGAGGTCGACCTGGCATCGGGCGCGTTGATCAACCTGACCGGCGGCTACGTCCACTATCTGGGCGGCATCGTCAAAACCACCCGCCTGGTGGATGCCAGCGGACATCTCGTGGATATCTCGCTTGCCGACCCAAATGAAATTTTTGTCGGCATCGCGGGGGAGTTTTCCGTTAGCCACCCGCGCTGGGGAATCACGGAGACGTACACCGGTCCACTGGTCGCCGGCGGCTACACCGAGTCGGATTATATCGTTGGCGGCAATGCCGGAACGCTAACGATCGACATCGTCCGATCGACCGGTTTCGATGCCCTCGTCACCCAGGAATATCCGGTGCCGGGGGCAGGCGCCCTGATCCTGAACGCGACGATCGACGCGGCGGCGCTGTCAGGAACACGTCAGATTGAGAACGGCACCCCGCCACAGTCGGGCCACCTGTCAATCACCACGGATTTCTCTGTCGAAATCGTCAATCCCGCGGCCCTGACGCCATCATCGCCGGTGCATGCAGCGTTATCGCTGCCTGACGGATTTTCGTTGGGGTCCCCGCTTCTCGCCAGCCTGCCTGGCGGCAGCGCGCCCAATCCCTATCAGCTGCCCGGCACGGTGCCGACGGGGAATCCCTATGCTAGCTTCACGGTACTCAGCAGCGGGAGCCTCGACGATGCCAGGTTCTCCAGTATCTCGATCACGTCGACCGCGGGCTCGATCAGGGTTGATGACGGCGTCACCCTTGCTGTTGTCCCCGGCGGTTCAATCGCGCTTTCGGGCATCTACGCGGTCATCGGCGGCAATATCACGGCGCGCGCGGGCTCGATCAGCGTCACCGCTACCGGGACGTTTGCCAACAGCGCCGGCCCGCCGCTTGCCTACCTGGCGTCCAGTCAATCCGGAGATGCTCCCGGCGGCATTATTTTTCCAGAGTATTTTAGTAATATTATCGTGGGATCGGGTGCAACCCTTGACGCGAGCGGACTCTTCGTCAATGACTCCAACCCGAGCGACCAAAGTGGTCCGGCCTATCTGAACGGCGGCGCTGTCTCACTTTTGTCCTATGGGGCGATCGGCAATGCCCCGATCAACGGCATGCCGCGGGGATTGCCCACTTACGACGCCACCGGCAGCATCATCCTGTCGCAGGGCAGCGTGCTCGACGTCTCAGGTGGTGGCCGGGTACTGCCGGGCGGCAAACTCGCCATGAGCGACTTCTTGCCCGTGGGGAGCGGCGGTAATGTGACGCTGGAGACCTATGCCGGTACCGGGGCGCCCTCCACCATTCTCTCCGCCACCTATCCGAGTGGCGGGCCCCAATTCCCGACGCAAGGTGCACTCGTATTGAACGGCACTATCGACGGCCTGGGCTTCAACGGCGGCGGTACGCTGACGTTAGGCGCCCTGGCATTCCAGATTGGCGGCAACCCCGACGCTGCCCGGCCGTCGTACGCTTTCTATTTCGATCCGGCAGTCTGGGGGGCAAAGGGCTTCGGCAAGTTCGACCTGACGGCCGGCTACGATGCAGTTATTCCCGACGGTACGGTGGTCACGCTTAAGCACAGCAATCTCATACCCGACTACACCACGATCTTCGAGGCGCCGACTGGGGCGGATCCGGCTGCCTATGCCACAATCGGTGTACTGTCCCCCTGGTTGCGCACCCCGACCAATCTCAGCGTGACAGCTGGTCTGGAACACTATTGGGAAAGTAATATTAACGACAATGGTGATTTTCCTGGCAGCGCGGTCTATCAGGGGCTGAGCCAGGGCGAGACGAGCGGGTTCGGCCTGAGCGGGGCCATTCCACTCGACATGCTGCTGATCGGACACGCTAAGATCGACCCCTGCCGGCGCCATTACGCTGACCGCCGATACCGGATCGGTTCGCGTGGCGCCGGGCGTGCTGCTCGATCTCTCCTCGACCGCTGCCGGCGGCGGCAATGCGGGCAGCCTGACGGTTGCTGCTGAACGAGGCAGCTTTGATTTCGACGGCACACTGGCCAGCAGCGCAGCGAGAGGTAATCGGGGAGGTTCGTTCAGCCTCGACGTGACCGGTTTCGCGGTGAACGGCGCGGGGAGCCTCGATGTTCTCGCGGCGCTGCTGGCGAAGGCCGGCGTGACCGATAGCATCTCGGTCCACACACGCACAGGCGATCTGACGCTGACCCAGAGCCTCACTGCAACCGTGGTGTCGCTTACCGCCGATGGCGGTCTGGTCGATGTCAGCGGCACAATCAACGCCTCGGGTCTGGCCGGCGGCGAGATAGACCTCTACGGCACCTCGGGGGTCACCTTGTCCGGACGTCTCATAGCGACGGGATCGGATCCGGGTCAGCGCGGCGGCACTGTCGATATTGGCACGATCGGGACATGGGACGGCACGCTGAACGCCGACGGTAGTGAGCACCTTTCTGCATCGGGAACGATCGAGCTGACATCAAGCGCGGTGATCGACGTGTCGGGCGGCAGTTTCGCCGGCCTCGCGGGCGGGACCGTCAACCTGCGGGCGCCGATCATTGGTGGTACGGTCAATGTTGTGATATCACCAGGCGCGATCATCACCGGCGCCCGGTCGGTGGTGCTGGAGGCCTACAAGACGTGGAACACCAGGCCAGGGAGCGGCTTCGATGGGATCATTGATCCGCAAGGGTGGTTCACCAGCAGCGGCACGCTGGTCGCGGGTTCGTTCACCGACGCCAACGGCAATCTACTTGCCACTTGGAATGGGACTACGCTGACCAACGATGACGGCACTACGAACGACCTCCCTTTATTTCCAGGGTCTCGGAATCGGTGCGCCGGTTGCCCCGACGCCGCCGAACTATGCATCCTACCAATCCCAGGTCGCTCAAGGCCCCGACAGCCTGTTGCAGGAAAGCCAGATGCCGGCGAGCTGGGGCGATTCCTGGTCTTACCGCGTCGTCGCCGGCGCTGATTTCAGCAGCGCCGATCCGCTGAGTGTCCAGCCCGTGGCTGCATTCGCTGGCGTGCCCGGCACGGCTGGCAGCGTCATCCTGACCGGACACCGGACCTACTTTTACACGGCGGGCATCGCCGATCCCAACAACCTGGTGACCGATGAAACCTACGCTGCTTACAGCCTGCCCAACGCCTCGACTACGCTCACCTATGCCCCGGTCGATAATGGCGTAGCCGCCACCTTCATTGAGCCGTCGATCCTGCGCACCGGCACCGGCTCGATCGAGATTGTTGCGTCGGTCGATGTCGCACTCACTGATCCGCAGAACCCCGACCCGCTGGTTTCGGCCGCCGTTTACAGCGCAGGCCAACCGTCAAGCGCGGCGCCACAGATGAGCCCGCTTACCCGCGTCGCTGTCTCCGGTGTAATCGATCCGTTCTACGCCTCTAGCGGCGCCACCGGCCTGAGCACGCTCCTCACCGGCGAGACCAATCCGCAGGGTGGTGGCGACATTTTCATCCGTGCCGGCCGGGACGTCATCGGTGACGAGGATCTGACCGACACATTGGCCGGCTACCAAGCCTACTACAACGGCACGAATCTAGGTTTGAGCGCCAATGAGGGCTCCTACATCGGCCAGTTCTGGACACCATGGCTCCTCGCCCAGCCGCAAAACCCGGCTGTCCCGTGGTATGTCAACTTTGGCAGCTTCTCGCAGGGGGTTATGAGCCTGGGCGGGAACGTCGCCGTGGTGGCGGGAGGTGACATCCGCGATTTCTCGGTTTCGTTGCCGACGACGGCCTATATCAGCGGCCCCTCTAGCGCCCAGAGTCTGGCGCTCACCGGTGGCGGCAGGCTGACCGTCATGGCCGGCGGCAGCATTTATAGCGGATCGTTCTATGTCGGGCGCGGTACCGGCACGATCGAGGCCGGCGGCATGATCGCATCCGACTTCAACTACTTCTCGTCCGCCGATCCGAACACTTCCTTCTCCGTAGCGACGCTGCTCGCCGTGCAGGACAGCCAGATCTCTGTGGCTGCACGGCAATCCGTCGATATTGGTGGCATCTACGACCCCACCTATCTGTTCCAGCCGCCGATTCCCGGCAGCAACCAATTCGTCAAACCGATCGCTGATTATTCCTATCTAGCCTACGCGATTAACAGCGGTTCCTATACGATCTCGCAGACGAACACGCTCACGCCCTATGTTGTCAGCATGACCGCGAGCAGCGCGGCCGCGATCTGGTCGACAGCGGGATCCGTCGGCTTCAACAGCCTCGAGGTCCAGGGTGATCTGTTCGCCTATGGCACGCAATCCATCCAGAGCCCCCCGACGATTGCTAATGTGGTCCAGACGAGCAGCGTGCTGTTGCCCGCATCGCTTAGCCTGATTGCCTTTAACGGCGGCTTGAGCATCGATCACGGCGGCGGGCTCTTCCCATCGGCCAACGGCACGCTGACGGTGATCGCCGCCCAGACGATCAGTCTGCGGTCTGTGATCGCCTCGACAGACGGTAACGTCTATATCGGCAATATACTGTCCAACGTTCTAGAGCTGCTGAATAATCCGATTGCCAACGGTGTGCTGCCGACGCCTCTGGCGCCGGCGACGGTGAATTTCGAGGCCACGTCACCGTCGGCGAACGACATTAACGATCCGGGCCTGCTGTCAGGTGAAGCGGGTGATACCGTGCGGATCTACAGCCTGGACGGCAGCCTGATCGATGGGCTGTCGGAGCCGAGCGGCACCGGAACCGCCGAGCTGGCGCTCGTACCGAACCGGCCAGCACGAATCAACGTGGCGGGCAACATCACGGATCTGGTTTTCTTCGGCCAAAATGTCACGGCTTCGAACACCACTAACATCACCGCCGGCGGCAATATTGACAGTCTGCCGGTGCCGAGTGGCGGCACCGTCTTTCAGTTTCAGGCTATCAACGTCTCCTCGATCGCCCCGATCATCGAGCTAACCGGGTCCGGCCTCTTAAACATCGTGGCCGGCGGCAGCATCACGCTCACTTCGCAGCAGGCCGGGCCTGGCCTCGAAACCGGTATCCGGACTATCGGCAATTCGCTCGACACGGCGGCGGCGATCGGGATGTTCGGCAATCCTTATCTGGCGAAGAGCGGGGCCGCGATCAACGTGCTGTTTGGAGTAGGGCCGGGCATTGACGATACCGCCTTCGTCAACCGCTACATGTTGGCTGGGGACACCGCTTTCGCCCAGTCGCTCATTGGCTTCGTAGCTGAGGCGACCGGCCAGGATGTGGCGGGCCTGACCGTCGACCAAGCCTGGATCGAGTTCCAGTCTCTGCCGCGAGCCACGCAGCAGTTGTTCTTTGGCCAAGAGCAAATAGCGATCGAAGGTGTTTTCTTCCAAATCTTGAACCAGACTGGCCTCGATTACAACGATCCGTCGAGCTCCTATTATCATCAGTACGCCCGGGGCTATCAGGCGATCAACACGCTGTTCCCAGCCAGCCTTGGCTATAGCGCAAACAGTCTCGGTGGCGGCAGCAATGGCGCCAACCTACCAATCAAGATCGGTACTCTCGATCTGCGTGGGTCGACGATCCAGACGCAGCAAGGCGGGAATATTTCGTTGATGGGCCCCGGTGGTTCGATCCTGGTCGGAACCCAAGTGGCGCCCCCCCGTTTGTCGCGCCCTCGCAGGAGGGCATCATCACCCTGGAGCAGGGTAATATCAGTGTGTTCACCGACGAAGACGTCGACGTGGCGCAAAGCCGGATAATGACCGAGCAGGGCGGCGATATCGTGATGTGGAGCTCGAACGGCAGCATCGATGCCGGAAAGGGGGCGAAGACATCCTACTCGCTTCCGGCGCCAGTCTTTGATATCGATAACGACTTCTACGTTACGGTCGACGCCAAGGGCCTGGTTACCGGCGCCGGCATCGCGACATTGCAGACAGTTCCCGGGGCGCCGCGCGGCACGGTGGACGCGGGTGCGGCCGGTATTCGTGTCTCGGGCAATCTCAATATCGCCTCGCTTTACGTTACCAATGCTTTCAACATCCAGGTTCAAGGCGTCACCACCGGCGTTCTCACTGTCGCGGCGCCCAATACCATCGCGCTGACCGCAGCCTCGAATACCGCCGGCGCCGCTGCCGATCTAGCCACCCAGGCAATCAAACAACAGACCGGCCTGGCAGAACAACAGGATGTCCCGTCGTTGATCACAGTGGAAGTGCTCGGCTATGGAGGCCCCAATGATGATTAAGGATTCTGTTGAAAAACCTCCTGGGTTGCAGCGCCTGCCGACGATATTACTGTAGGGACCGATCATGAAGATCCCGCTGGAAGATTTGTTTGAAGACATCATCGGTAAAGCTCAACGTGGACTTAAGCTTTCCGACGAAGAAGTGGAGGCCAAGGCGAGGCTCGCGCCATCGACGTTGAATCGTTTAAGGAGTGGATCAGGGACCCGAGCAGAAGTTGACGCCCTAGCAAAGGCTTTAGAGCTTAAGGCGGACGCGCTCTGGGAGTCATTTCAACGCAGCTGGGAACCGGAACCAGTTAGCCTGGACGGCCTAGAGCAAATCAATACGGACCTGCTTGGAATGACGGTTAATAGTTATTTGGTGTGGGATCCATCTTCGCGGATCTGCGCCCTGTTTGATGCCGGGATAGAACCAGCTACGCTGTTTGGAATTCGAGACCGCAACAGTCTAAAACTCGAATCGATTTTTATCACCCACACTCACGAGGATCATGTTGCTGCTTTGGACGGGATCGTGGCAAGGAGTTCGGTGAAAGTATTCGCTCCGGCTCAAGAACCGGTTTCGGGTGCGACCGCGGTGAAAGAGGGAAATCGATTCGAAATCGGTAAGCTCAAAGTGGAGGTGAGGCTCACCAATGGTCATTCGCCAGGCGGCATCTCTTACGTGATCGAAGGACTGGCGGCGCCGGTGGCGTTAGTCGGGGACTCTCTTTTTGCGGGGTCGATGGGAGGAGCTGCCAACGCCTACGCACTCGCTCTGAAGAATAATCGCGAAAAGCTAATGACGCTTCCCACGGAAACCGTCCTTTGCCCAGGACATGGGCCAATGACTACGGTTGGAGAAGAGCGCCAGCATAATCCGTTTGTCGGATCTTAGAACAGAAATTCACCACAAAGACACAAAGGACACGAAGGTTGCCAAAACAGGCTGTTGAATCGGCATCTCTGATTTTTTGAATTTTTTCTGTTTTCTGTTTCTTTGTGTCCTTTGTGTTTTTGTGGTGAACCTGACCTATCGTCATTGAAATGGATCTAGCGGAAGAGGTGTCGTCAGAGGTTCTCGAAGAGCAGCAGTTCGAAGTTTTTCCGTCCGACCTCTGCCAGCCTATTCTTCTCAGCCAGATTTTCGGTAACGATCGGCCGGTCGAGATCGATCTGGGGTCAGGTTCCGGTAAGTTTCTGGTGGAAGCCGGAGTCCGCTACCCGGGGAGAAATTTTCTGGGTATCGAACGACTATTGGGCCGCGTACGCAAGACGAGGCGGAAAGCTTGCCAGCTTAAGCTGGCGAATGTCCGGGTACTGCGGGTAGAAATTGAGTACGCCGTTCGGTATCTCTTGTTGCCCAACTCGGTATCGCGATTTCACTTATCATTTCCGGATCCGTGGCCCAAACGACGCCACCATACTCGGCGATTAGTTGATGAAGAATTTCTCGGGGCGATCAACACGGCATTAGAGCCGAACGGCGAGCTTTGGATTAAGACCGATCACGTTGAATACTTTCGTTGGATCGAAAAAATCGTGACTCTGGCGGGGGCCACTTTGGCTGAGCTGCCTTGGGAGGACGAGTATCCCAACACGGACTTTGATGAAACGTTCGCGGCCGAGAATGCCCCTATCTACCGGCTACGGCTTCGCAAAGTCATTCGGTCACCCAGATAGCTGCTCAACTCCAATCGGTCAGCGGAAAGGGCTAACGTTACTGCCCCTTTCTCTCCAACAAACCAGGTAGGAATGGTAGATGGCTGTAGCGCGGTTGCCTTTCCTTGAAGGTATAGAATGGCCTGTGGATGGAACCGGTGGATCAACTCAAGGTAAGAACATTGGCGAGGGCTGGGAACCAACACGACGTCAACGACCTGAGTTGGCAGTCGCTCAATCTGCTGGCGGTTGATATTCAGGAGAAGGATTTCGAAGGAGCCGAGCTCACAGTCTAGAACTGGCTGGATCAGCGTCTTCGATTTAAGTCCCTCCCATACGATTCGGTCGTTTAAACTGATCTTTTCTTTCCCTGGGGCTGGGCGACTGCCAATAACCCCCGGGGATCGGCTCTTCGAGGAGAAGTCGTTTTGGGACAAGCCTGGCGCGATCTTGAAATGTTTCTCCAGCTCAGCTGCGGAACCGGAATGATCTGGATCCGATTTTGTCCAGTTGAGAAACGATAAATCATTCACGCCTTCTGTGCGCAGGAACGGTTCGGTGATTCGGCGATACTTAGATGCGCTGCCGGGATTGATTAAGCCGTTGGTCGAGCCGCGACAAAGGTAGAGCGTCTCTGATCGTCCGGCAGCGAGAACGACAATCTTGGCTTCGGTCGACCAGGGAAACGAACCAACATTCATGGCTTGGCCTGGACAAGATGCACTTCCGTTCACGATCAGGAGAAATAGATGAGCCAGCAGCCAGTTGGTGTTGTTCAGATAAATGCTGGCCCAAGAGGCAACAGGAGAGATCAGGATCGAAAGTAGAGCGGTGAAAAGAATCCAGGTTCCGACCGGAACGGCCAAGAAGTTCGCTAGAACGTTGGTGAAGGAGATTCGATGGAAGTACAGGACTGAGAATGGGAGCGAGGCAGCCCAGCAAATCGTACAGACGGCCAAGAGTTCCGCGCATCGGTGGATCAACCTTTGGTAAAGCCGGCGCGCAGGGGAAATTAGCTGACCCGGTATCCACGGGTCAGGACTAAAGGGATGAAGCAGCCACGAAGTTAAAGGCCGAGCCGCGATCACGATGAAGGCGACAATGGTGAACGACAATTGAAACCCTAGCTGGAATAACTCTTGTGGATTGTAGAGCAGGAGTATCAGACCCGCTCCGGACATGGCGTTTAACTGCAAAACCGGTCTTTCCAATGATACCCCGATCAGGACGAACAAAGCCATCAGCGTGGCGCGTAAGCCGGCTGCCGACAAACCGGTGGCGGCGCAATAAAGGACCAGAAGTGGAACGACCACGCCAGCGATCCATCGTCGCGGTAGGCAAAAGAACCGCGCCGCAATCCACGAAATTCCCGCCAGCAGGGTGACCTTGAGGCCGTCAATAACGAAGAGATGAAGTGTGCCGGTATCTTGGAGCAGGTCGAGCAAGTCGGGGTCAAACTCCGACCGGTCGCCGAAAGTCACGCCTTCAATTAGCGCTTTGGTCGGGCGATCGTTCTCGAGAGATCGAACGGGGATGTCTTGAACGGCTTTGCGGCAGTGCAAGGCAATGGCCAAAATCGGGTTTCCCCAACCATGCCGTATGATCGTAACGTCACGGCTATTTGCCGAGTCTAAGATCAGATAAATCCCTTGATGTTCCAAGTAAGTCCGTTCATCGAACTCCCCTGGATTTAAGGCGGGTTGAGGTATCGCCAGCCGCCCGGTCATTTGGCAAGAGTCACCGTAGTGAACGGGCTGGCCGGACAGCTCAGCCTGAACTCGAAAGTTCGAGCGATAACCGTCAACGGCTGTTACTCTGGCGATCAGCCGTTGCTTGATTTGGTTGCCCCAGTGAAACGGCTTCGAATCAGCATCCGCTTCGAAAGCGATTTGATGGATCCGGCTGGTGAACTCCGGCTTGATCCTTAGCTGATACCCTTGGTCTGAGGTTTTGCGGAAAGAACCCCAGAAGCCGAAAAAAAGGAGGGTCGCTGACAGAGCCAAGGCCGTTCGTTTCCAGGCGACGACTGCTAGCGCGAACAATCCAAACCCAATTGACCAATACAGAAGCAGGCCTGGAAAGATTTCGGCGATCTCCACTCCAAGACAGGCAGCGATGAATAAGCCGCCCAGGGGTGTACGTCGCATGCGGTATATAGTAACTTATATTAATTGCGTTATTCAATTTATAAATAACATAAAATTATCGTGGAATTTAATGAGGATGATTCGGTAACGCGTCTGACCCGGTAGGGCGAAAACTCGATCGTGGGCTCCGTTACGCCGTAGCGTCGTCGCCGATTCACTCGCAACGTTCGAAAGTAGGAGACAACGCAATAAAATCCTCACAATTCTGGAGGGTATATTGGGTTTTCCAACGGGCGCCTCGCGGAGGGTAGGGCCATCTGAAACGCTAGATAAACCGGCGCTGGCCGGTCATAATACCTTCAATGCGAGGGAGATAGAGAGGATGGAGTCCGTATGGGGACAAACAGGAGGGGGCTGGCAGGCGAATGGGGCCCAACATAGCCCCTGACCCGGTGGGGCGAAAAACTCGGCGCGCTCAGAATATGGTTGCTCCCTCGGGATACTCCGCGCCGGTTTTGAGCCGTTCCGTGCGTCGACCATCTCGACTAGGTTACATAAACGGCCGAAATGGTTGAGAGTATCGGGCGTTTGGACCTCATAGAGCTGCCATGTCCACGGAGCGGCTCAAAACCGGCGCGAGACGGTTTCGACGGCTAGCCGAACGATGGGCGCGCCGAGTTTTTCGCCCCACCGAGTCAGGGGTACGTAAACCAGGATGAGCCGGAGCTCATCCTTACCGGGCTACGGCTTTAGCTCTTGATTGGTTTGCGCGTCGAAGAGGACGAATTTTTCGTGATGGAAAGTCGGATCGGTTCGGAAAATGAGACGACCGGAATATTTTCGCTCGATCTCGACTAGCAGTTCTTCGTCCTCGGTCTTTAGGCGGTTGAGTACTTCGGGATTGACGATAACCCGGACGTCGTGGATGTCGGGTTTCTTACGCAGGATCGCGTGCAACGTGCGCTGGATCTCGACGCTCATCGTCATCGGGCTCTTCACGACCGCACGGCCGTTGCAATACGGACAGACAACAAACATTGAACCCGTGAGACTTTCTTGAGCTCGTTGCCGGGTCATTTCCATGAGGCCCAGAGGCGAGATGGGCAACACATGAGTCTTGGCTTTGTCCCGTTTCAATCGCTCTTTCATCCGGTTATAGACCATTTGCTGGTCTTTCCGGTTCTTCATATCGATGAAGTCGCCGATGATCAGACCCCCGATATTTCGCAGGCGCAATTGACGAGAGATTTCGTCAGCGGCCTCAAGATTGGTTTGCAGGATAGTCCGTTCGACGTCTTTGGTGCCTTTGTTGCGGCCGGTATTAACGTCGATGGCGATCATCGCTTCGGTCTCATCAATCACAATGTAGCCGCCGCATTTCAGCCAGACCTGACGATGAAAAGCATCGTCGATCTGCTTTTGCACGCCAAAACGTTCAAAGACTGGACTGGAATCGTTGTAAAACATCACGCGCCGTTTCGAGCGGCTGGAAATCTGTCCGACTAATTCCTGCATCCGCAGCACAGCCGCTTCATCGTCGCAATAAACCGCATCGATTTCGTCCGTAAGAAAATCGCGCACGGTGCGATCGATTAAGTCCGGCTCCTGGAAAAGAACGGCTGGCGCAGGCCTTGATTTGAACGCGGCTTCAATCTGACGCCACTGCTCCAGGAGCAGGCTCAAATCACGCACAAAGTAACGAGCGCGCTGTCCTTCTCCGATCGTGCGGATGATTACGCCCATACCCTCAGGGATATCGAGTTTTTGCAGAATTTGCCTTAGTCGTTCCCGCTCTTTGGGGTCCTCGATTTTTCGAGAGATACCGCTCTGATCGTTGTGCGGCATCAAAACTAAATAGCGGCCGGCCAAGCTGATATTGGTCGTGATTCTGGGTCCCTTATTACTAATCGGACCTTTGGTTACTTGGACCATCACGTCTGACCCCACCGGATAGATATCCGGTACATCCTTGGCCGTGATTTTCTTGCGGTGTTTGCGTTCGCTCGCGCGATTGACTTCCTCTACGCCACTGTCCAGGCCGGGGAGCGCGTCCCAGAAATGCAGGAACGCATTCTTCTCGAAGCCGATATCTACAAACATCGCCTTCAGGCCATGTTCAATATTCTTAACTTTGCCTTTGAAGATGCTGCCTACGATGTTGCGGTCAGTGTCGCGCTCGATGTTATATTCTTCGAGGATGCCGTCCTCCAGCAGAGCGACGCGACGTTCCAGTTTCTCGCAGCTGATAATGATTTGGTTTCCGACTTTCTTCGGATTCATACCAAACAGCTGCTTCACTTTTTCTAACATTGGTCGGAATAAAATTGGTTAAAAGCGGCAGTTGCTAAACAGATAGCAACCGTCGCTAACTAAAAGAATAAGAAGTGTTTCTTCTTTTCCGGGCTTTGTCCGGGCTGCGGGGTCCCGGCGTTGCTTTTTCTCCGGAAGAAATCAAAAAAGCTTCTTGGTTTACTAGGCGGTGGCGTCGGAGTTGCCCTGACTGTCCGGTGTTCATCCGCTTCCGGCCGAATGTCCGGCTCGTTCCCCTCATTTTTGGAGACCTTTTTAGAGTTCTCCTCTGCCGTCGGCTCATTGTCGGCCGTTTCCTCGTCATTACCCGTCAACTCCGCCGGGATATTATTGTCTTTAAAGTCGATGGTTTCGACGAATTTGAAATTGCCGACAGCCGGATCCAGCGGCTTGAGCCCTGGGTCATAACCTCTGTCAAGAGCCAGGATTTCCTCGATCAGTTTGGCTGCAATTGGCGCCGGAACTTGACCTCCCGCTTTGGCTCCCTGCACCAGCACTGCTAGTGCAATTTTAGGATTATCATATGGCGCAAAGGCAACAAACCAAGTGTGGTTGTCTTTTTGACCATCACGCCAAAATTGAGCTGTCCCCGTCTTTCCTGCTACCACGATGCCCGGGATTTTGGCTCGAGAACCGGTCCCACCCGGATCATTCACCACGCGCCACATCCCGCGACGGACGAGTTCGACGTCCTCTCTGGAAAGGTTGTTATCTTTTTTCAGATCGCCCCGAATCTTTGCCGGCCTGCGGATCATGGTCCCATCCGCTTCCTGAACTTGATAAATGATGCTGGGCCGATAGACCGTCCCGCCATTGGCCACGGTGGCGGCAACCATGGCCATCTGGAGCGGGCTGGCCAATACGTAACCTTGACCGATCGAGGTGTTCGCGGTCTGGCCCTGGCTCCATTTCTCGTTTCTGGTGACCCGCAGCCATTCCGGGGACGGTAATAGTCCAGGGTCTTCGCCGCTGAGTTCTACTCCGGACGTCTGACCTAAGCCCAGAGTAGCGCCGACCTTATCGATCGCATCGATTCCGGCCGCGTTTCCATACTGATAAAAATAGGCGTTGCACGAATTCTTGATCGCCTCGGTGAGGGTTTGGGTCCCGTGCGAGCCACCCTTATCGGCAATCCAACATTTCATATAGGTATTGCCGTAAGTGACACCCCCGTTGCACGTGAATTGGGCCTTGGCTAAACCTCTGGTAAGTCCGGCGAGCGAAACTGCGACCTTGTAAGAGGAGCCCGGAGCAAAAGCGCTGATGGCTCGATTGGTGAGGGGGTCAGCGTCCGCATCCTTGATCGCAGCCCAATCGCGAGCTGAAATCGAGGGGATAAACTTATTTGGATCGTAGGACGGCACCGAGGCCATGGCTAGGATCTGACCGTTGTTCGGATCCACGACCACGCACGCCGCCCGGCCGACTGACCGGAGCGTCCGTTCTACAATGTATTGGATGCGAGCATCGATAGTGAGATAGACGTTCGCACCGGGAGTCGGCTGAATGAGCTCTTTCTCACCCTCAATATGATTCTTGGCGTCTTTCTTTAGAATCCGCCGGCCCGGTTTACCGCGAAGTTCGTCATCGAGAAAATATTCGATGTTGGTACGCCCCTGAACATCCGGCTGATAAAAGTTGAAGTCTCTAATATCCGGAAGCTTGTTGATGTCCTTTGGCGCTCCGACGTAACCAAGGATCTGGCCGGCCATGGCGTTGTAGACGTATTTCCGGACCGGCCGAATGTTGACTTGGACACCGGGAAGACCCAGGTCTTTTTCCGCGAACTTGGAGAGAGTCGAAAAATCGAGGTCTTCTCGATAGATAAAAGGCACCAGCGTATTATTGCGATAATGGGTACGCAAACGCTGCGAGTTATATGGTTCCGCGACCTTTAGCTGCTCGAGTCTGGGGATAATGGTTTGGTCAACAATCTGGACAATATCTTCTTCTTTGCGCGCCCGGAGCATTCCGTCCGAGCCTTTGCCCAGATAGTCGATCATGGGTGGCGCTCCGTATTGCTTACGGTAACCGCTCACCAGTTCCGGCAGATAGAAATCGACTTCGTAGCTCTGGCGATTGGTGACCAGAACCACGCCGTTCCGGTCTCGAATTTCCCCGCGTACAGAAGGTACCCGTACAGTTACCTCTGAGGAGCCCTGAATTTTGGCTTTGTAGTGGGCGTAAAGTTGCACCTGGACCCACCAAAGCCGGAATCCGATAACGATTAACGCCAGGAGTATCAGTGCGGCTAAGGACAGAATCCGAAAATCTAAAGTCGCAGATGGTTTAGGGCGCGCCATAACTGTCAGCCTTGCCTCGGTCGCTCAAGTTGCGGTTCATACCGAAGGAGATCCGAGAGATAGGCGAGAACCAGGAATACACATGGGCTAATCACAATTGCAATCACTCCTGGACCCAAAATCCGCCACATTATCACGTCGTTGTAGAAAAACGCTCGCCTTTCAAAGCTTATAATACCGTATTGGGCCAGCAAAAGGAAAGGAGTCAAAA
>Ga0209647_1000562_pt1 | contig 34914 bp, 31 predicted proteins | sample GraSoi_2013_60cm_FD_185827 | JGI IMG/M metagenome (GOLD analysis project Ga0209647, IMG submission 185827) | Grasslands soil microbial communities from the Angelo Coastal Reserve, California, USA - Sample 9_17_2013_60cm (SPAdes) (version 2) | ecosystem: Environmental > Terrestrial > Soil >... | reverse complement strand
GGTCACCCCGGCGAAGGCCGGGGGCCAATCAATAAACCTGGACATTCGAAACTTCCCCGCTTTCGGCGACCTTCCACGACTGGATGGCGTTGTTGTGGTAGATCGAGCGCCTGCCGCGAACCTCGCGAAGCTGGTTGATCTTCGGCTGCACGTAGCCGGTCTCGTCGATGGCCCTCGATTGCAGGATCGCGGGCCCGCCATCCCACTTCCAGTCGATGTTGAAGCGCGTGAGGCACTTGGCGAGCACCGGATTCTCATGGCGCGCGGTGCGCCAGTTGCGTCCGCCGTCGACGGACACGTCGACGCGACGGATCTTTCCGCGCCCCGACCAGGCGACGCCGGTGACGTTGTGGAAGCCCTTGTCGAGCAGCACCTGTCCTCCCGAGGGCGAGGTGATGACCGATTTGCATTCCTGTATCGAGGTGTACTGGCGCAGCATCCCGTCGGGCATGAGGTCGACGTAATGCAGGACCTCGTCCTTCGTACCCCAGGGCTGGTCGCCGACCTCGAGGCGCCGCAGCCACTTGACCCACGAGACGCCCTGGATGCCCGGCGCGACCAGGCGCAGCGGATAGCCGTTCTCGGGGCGCAGCATCTCGCCGTTCATCGCCCACGCCACCAACACGTCGTCGAGGGCGCGCTCCATGGCGAGCGTGCGCGTGAGTCCCGAGCCGTCGGCGCCCTCGGCGAGCACGAACTTGCCGCCGCGCCGATCGAACCCGCAATCGTCGAGCAAGGTGGCGAGCCTCACTCCGGTGAACTCGCAGCACGAAAGCATTCCGTGCGTGTACTGGACCGTCGGCACCGCGACGTTGCCCCACTCCATCCCCGTGTTGGCGCCGCACTCGATGAAATGCATGCGCGATACCGACGGCAGGCGCATGAGGTCGTCCATGGTGTAGACCTTCGGCTCGCGAACCATTCCCATCACCATCAACCGGTGCCGGCTCGGATCGATGTCCCACCAGCCCTGGTGGTGGCGCTCGAAGTGCAGGCCGTTCGGCGTGATGATCCCGAACAGCCCCTGGAGCGGCGTGAAGGAAACTGAGGAAGCCCCGACTCGGGTGAGCCCGGGACTCTCGCGACGCTGCACGTTCCTTTCGAATTGCGACGGCGCGCCGTAGCCGCGTGCGGCGACCGGCTGGCCGAGCCCGCGGCTGTGCTCGGGGAGCTCGAGGATCGCCGGATCGCCGGCGGGAACCTGGGCGAGCGCGCGCGCGGATGCCGCGGCGGCGGCGACCGCGAATGCGCCGCCCAGGAAGTCGCGCCGCCCGGCCTGCACGGCGGCGATCTGATCCGGGTCGAGGAAATTCTCCGGCGCGTGGACGAGCTTCACGCGCGGAACTCTATCAGCCATCGCTTATATTGACAATGGCTGATATACGACCTACATTCCGCGCCATGCCCAGCCGCGCCGCCCGCAAGCGACCCTCGAGGACGAAGGTGTCCGGCGACATCTTCGACTTGATCGGCAAGAGCGAGAACATCCGCGAGGCGGCCGCGGCGATGCAGGCGATGGCGCATCCGCTGCGCCTCAAGATCCTGTGCCTGCTGGGCAACCAGGAGCTTTCCGTGCTCGAGATCGTCGACGCGGTGGGAACGTCGCAGAGCAATGTCTCCCAGCACCTTGCGGTGTTGCGCGACCAGCACCTGCTCGAAGCGCGCAAGGAGGCCAACAAGGTCTTCTATCGGATCAGCGACGCCCGCGTGCTCGAGATGATCTCCCTCACCCGCCGGATCTTCTGCAGCTTCTAGCCCTTCCAGCGCCGCGCGGCGGCCTCGTCGGCCTCGCGGGCCTCGACCCAGCGCGTGCCCTCAGGGGTTTCCTCGCGCTTCCAGAACGGCGCGCGCGTCTTGAGGTAATCCATGATGAACTCGCACGCCGCGAACGCGTCGCCGCGATGCGCGCTCGAGACGCCCACCAACACGATGCGCTCGCCCGGCGCGAGCGCGCCCACGCGATGGATCACCAGGGTGTCGATGAGGTTCCAGCGCCCGGAGGCCTGGGCACAGATGTCCGCGAGCGCCTTCTCGGTCATGCCGGGATAGTGCTCGAGCGTCATGCCGCGGATGGCGTGGCCGTCGTTCGCGTCGCGGACCAACCCGACGAAGCTCGCGACGGCGCCGACGTCCTTGCGTCCACCCGTCAACGCGTCCAGCTCGCGCCCGACGTCGAAGTCCTCGGCCTGCACCCGGACGATCGCCATCTCAGCCTCCGGTGACGGGAGGGAAGAAAGCCACTTCGTCGCCCACCTTGAGCGGCGTCGCGAGACTCGCCATCTGCTGGTTCACCGCCACGCGCCAGGTCTTGCCGGGCGCGAAGGCATCCGTCCAGGGCGCGTCGCGGGAACGCAAGTGGTCGACCAGCGCGGCGACCGTGCCCGCGGCGGGCAGCGGCACGAGCTCGCGCGAGCAACCGAGGCTCTCCCGGAGGCTGGCGAAGTAGAGAAGCGTCACCATGAGCGCCCTTCCGGCGTCAGCGCACCAGGCGCGCGCGGTTGAGCCCCAGGAACTGGATCAGGAAGCGCGCCACGGACTCCGCATCGTCGATGTCGAGCTGGGGCAGCGAAGTCTCGAGGGGCTCGTCGGTCGCCACGGCCACGACGTGTGGATCGTCCGGGTGAAGGAGCGGCGCGGTGGAGGCGCGACGATGGACCTCCATCTTGGGAATCGACTCGCTCTTGTAGCCCTCGACGAGCACCAGGTCGCACGGCGAGAGCCGCTTCAGCTGGTCCGATAGCGTGGGCTCCTCGGCCCCGCGCAGCTCGTGCATCACGACCCAGCGCTTGGACGAGCTCACCAGCACCTCGGCGCAGCCGGCGTGGCGGTGCCGATAGGAGTCCTTTCCCGGCTGGTCGACGTCGAACTCATGGTGCGCGTGCTTGATCAGCGACACGCGCAGGCCCTCGCGCACCAGGATCGGCACGACCTTCTCGATCAGCGTCGTCTTCCCGCTGCCGCTGAAGCCGGCTATGCCGATGACTTTCATCGGGAAATGATACGGCATCCGGCGATAAAAAAGCCCCGCGCCGGTGTCGGCGCGGGGCTCGAGGGTCCTGGCTGGGTTACTTGGAGCGCTTGGCGCGCTTGCCCTTGGTCGATTTCGCGGCGCCCGTGGCGACGGCCTGGGCCGACGCGACGTTGCGTTCCACGGTGGTGGCGATCTGCTTGTTGATCGCGGTGAAGTTGTCGTAGGCGCTCTGGGCGGTCGCGAACGCCGTCTTCAGGTTGCCGACGAGCGACTCGCTGCCGGCCGGCGCGTACTTGAACGCCTCTTCGAACGCGGCCACGGCGGCCTTGTTGAGCTCGGCGGTGTTCTGCTCGAACGCGCGCTTGATCTCGTCGTTGGTCGACACGGCGGTCTCGTACGCGGTGCGCGAGTAGGTGTACGCGCGCTTGAGCGCGGGCTCGACGGCGGCCGAGCTGAGGGCGATGACTTCATGCACGTCGCGGGCGCCGGCCAGGGATTGCGCATGGCGCGTCGCCTGGGTGAGCCCCTCGCGCGCGGCGCCAAGGCCGAGCTCGGTGAACTTCTCGAGGTTGGAGAGGGAGAGCTTGGCGAAGTACGAGAACTGGTCGATCGCGGCCTCGTTGACGGCGGCGAACTGGTCGGTCTTGATCATGGCTGGGGTCCTTGGGGGTCGGTGGATCGCAGTTATGCTGCACTGCACAATAAGCGAGTCTACCCCTTCTACGAGTGCTGTCAAGAGGTCAACCAGCTTATTTATTGCACTGCCGCAAGGCGCCCTCGAGCCCCCTCGGCCCTCCCTTTTCACTTCCCCAGCATGTGCAGCTGCCAGAGGTCCTTGTGGCTGAGGTGCAGCATCGGGTGCAGGGCGAGGACCGCGGTCCTGCCGATGCTCTGCTCGAGGTAGCGCATCTCCGTGAACTTGTCCCGCGTCGCCTCGTCGACCGGCGCCTCGAATCCGCTCTCTCGCATCATCAGAATGCCCTTGGCGCGCAGCGCGAGCTCGGTATGAAGGCGCAGGTAGCACAGGATGTCGGCCACGATCGGCCCCTGGAACTTGTCCTTCAGGGAATGAAGGTAGCGCCCGACCGGCGAGTCGGACAGCTGGCCGGAATTGATCAACGCAAGCATTTCGGCATCGGCGTCGAAGCCCTTCCCCAGCCAGGTCCCCACTGCCTTCTCGCTCGCCTGGAACACGAGGTTCAGCAGCACCGGCACTGCGATCACGATGCCCACTGTCGAGAGCATCGGCGAAAAGAAGAAGTGGTTGAACGCCGAATGCAGCACGACCGCGAGGCTGAGCCCGGCGAGGAAGCCGCGCAGGGCGGCCTTGCGGCCCTGGTCGAGCGCCGCCACGCCGAGGATCGCGAAGATGGCGGTCGCCCCGCCGTGCATCACGGCGGTGCCGAAGCCGCGCACGATCCACGTCCCGGTGCGCGCATCCGGCGCGAGGTGCAGGTACAGGAGGTTCTCGACCACCGCGAATCCCGTTCCGACCGCGAACCCGAGGATCGCGGCATCGACCAGGAATCCGACCCGGTTTGCACGCACCAGCAGCGCGATGACCAATGCCTTGAGGAGCTCCTCGACGATGGGGGCTCCGTAGCGCGTGAAGGTCGCGAACTCGATCGTGCTGGCGCCAAGGAGCTCGCCATTGACGAGATAGGCCGCCCCGGCCGCCAACGCGCCCGCGCCGACCACCAGCACGACAGCGCGCAGCTTCACGAGCTTGTAGCTGTCCAGGAACAGCAAGGCGGACAGGAAGCAGAGCACCGGCAACAGGCCCAGCCCGGCGCGAAATAGCCCCTCAGCCATCGTGCGTGTTGCTCCTGCTCACAGGATCTTCAATGACACCATCCATTCGTCGCCCGAGCGCTTGCTTCCCTGGAAGCCGACCGCGTAGCCGGCGGAGAGAGTCATTTCCCACCAGTGCAGGATCGTGAAGCGCAGGTCGAGCTGCAATCCGGCGCTGGCATAGCGCTTGCGGGATTCCGAGCGCTCCGGATCGGTCCACAGCGCCGAAGCGAACACCGCCGGGCGCAGCCACGTGAGGTAGAAACCGGGAGTGCCCACGCTCTCGAACGCGATCGGGGGCACGTTCCATTCGACGGTCTCGCGGCCGAACGTCCTGCCGCCGATCTGGTTCAGCTCGAAGCCCGGGAACGAGTAGTACTCGCGGTAGCGCTTGATCGAGCGGCTGTCGACATAGTTGTTGCCGAAGCCGCCGAAGTAGAACGTCGCGAAAGGATCGTTGCGGTCCCCGCGCGAATAGCCGCCGGCGCTACGCAGCCACACCGAGGAGTTTGGCAGTGGCAATGCGAGGCCCAGGTCGAGCCCGCCGCGAAACTGCGGCACGGTCTTGCCGTTCGCATGGTTCGCGCTCGCCACCAGCTCCCAGTTCACGCCCTTCTCGTCGTCGACCGCGCCAAGCGACTTGTGTACAAAGGTGTAGTACAGCCCCACCTCCGCCGTGACGAGCCGCTCGACCGTCGTCTGCACGTTCTGGAAATCGGGCAGCGTGTCGAGCTTGCCGTAGTAGGCGATATCGGACTTGAGCTGCAGCTTTCGCGGCTCGTCGAACACCAGGAAGGGCTCGTAGCCCACGTTCGTCGCGTATCCCTTGCGGCTGCGCTTCGTCGGCCCGAACATGTCGTAGAAGTCCGAGCGGTTCCACGACGCGCCGGCGTGCCAGTCGATGTACCGGTACTTGAGGTCGACGTGCCCGCGCTCGTCGCTGGCGAGCTTGCCGTCGGGCGTGTACGCCACCGTGATCCCGAGGGAAGCGAAACGCAGCGTGTCCTCGATCTGCGCGTGGTAGCCGAGCCCGAACGAGTCCTTGTATCCCTGCAGGACCGGATACGCGTTGCGCAGGCCCATCGTGCGCAGCGGGATGTACGGGCCGCGGGCCACGATCAGGGACTGCTCGTCCACCGTGCCCGGGGGTGGGACCTGCCACGTCGTCACTATCGGATGGCGCGCGGCGACTTCGGCGCCGAGGAACTTGATCGCGCTCACGTCCTTGATCGGCCTCGGATCGAGGGTCGCGGGCACGAACCCGGCGCCCGTGTAGTGGAAGACGACGAGGCTCCCGTCGGCGAGCGGGATCGGCCGGAAGAAGCCCGACTCGGCGTTCGATACCGCTTCGACCTCGCCGTTGGCGACCTCGTAGCGGAAGATGTTGGAGACGCCGGTGTAGTAGCTGCTTCCGTAGAGATGGCGTCCGTCGCGCGAGAACACGAAGCTCTCGGGCACCGCCTGGCCGAAGGCGTGCTCGCTCATGGGCTTCACGTCTCCGCCCAGCACCTTCGCAAGCTCGAACACGCGCAGGAACTGGTCGCCGCTGATCTCGGCCATCGACGCGGAGAGGAGCTTGCCGTCCGGCGAGATGTCGAGGTCGTACATCTCCACGCCGTACGGAAAGGTGTGGACCTGATTGAAATCGGTGTAGGGATAGGGAATGCGAACCAGGGTCGAGAGGCCGTTCAGGTGGCGAACGCCTAGCAACGATCGGTCGCTGCGGTTGAAGACGAGGTCGCCGATGCGCGCGTCCTCGAGCAGCATCCGCGCCTCGCCGGTCTTCACGTCGACGGCCATGAGGTCGCGGAACATCTTGTTGTCGTTGGTGAAGAACGCGGTGCCGCTCGCCGGATCGAAGGCGAACGACGTGACCTTGAAGAGCATCGCACCCTTCACGTCGGTGAGGCGGCGCATGGTCCCCTTGCGCGTGTCCAGGGCTCCGACGTATGCCACGGTTCCCGGATACTGGAGCGCCATATAGAGGGTCGCGTTGGTCTCGTCGTAGAAGGCCCGCGAGACCGATCCCAGCGCCTCAGGGGCGAGCGGCTTGAACGGCGTCACCGGGAACTTGCGCACCTCGGCGAGGTTGCGGCCCTGGAACTCGCGCTCGAACGCGATCCAGTCCTGCCACGCCTTCTCGAGCGGCAGGCCGAAGACCTGCTGGAAGCGATCGGCGTAGTGACGCTCGCTCGCGTCGTCGCGCCTCACCCACTGGACCACTTTTTCAGGCGAGTAGGCGTACGCGAGCCAGGTGAAGAAGCGCGTGCCGTAAAGATAGGCGTTCGCGCCCACCTGGAAATCGATTCGCGTTCCCTTCGACACCAGGCCAAGTGGATCGTAGAAGTGCGCGCCGTCGCGCACCATCGCACGGAACACCATCTCGTCGTATCCGCCCTGGGCGCGACCCACGCCGCCGCCCATCCACGTCTCCAGGAACACGGCGATGCCCTCGCCATACCAGCGGGGCACGATGAATCGCGGCGTCGTCAGGTAGCTGTAGAGCAGCGTCTCCGGGTTCTGCGATTCCGGGTAGACCTTGCCGAAGAAGAAGCGCCGCCAATCGCGATCCTGGCTGGACCACATGTCCATCGTGGACACGTGCACCAACTCATGGTTGAAAAGGCAGTAGAGCCGCTCGCTCGCCGAGTTCGTCTCGAACGCGTGCGAGAGCGGCGCGATGTCGAAGGTGAGGAAGTTGCGCGGCGCGACGCCCGCGGTCGCGTTGCCGTAATCGGCGAAATCCTTGAGGAGGACCGTCGTCGGTTCGTACGGTACCCACCCGAGCACGCGGCGCTGCCAGGCGAGCGAATTGGTGAACGCGCGCGTCGCATGCGGCGCGAGATAGCTCAGCGTCGGGTCGAAGTAGAAAAGCTTCACGTCGGCCGTCTCGACATACGACAGCCCGAGCGCGCTCTTCTCCTCCTCGGCCGCGAAGACCGTCGGCGCGACGGCCAATAGCAGGCACAAGACCAGGCGCAACCCCATGCGGATCCCCTCCCCAAGCGGCGTGGACCGCCGAAGCATATCCGGTTGTTGAAAATAAAACCGCCGGCGCGAGGCCGGCGGTCGGGGTGCGGCTGTCGCTGAAGGCTACTGGGCCTGCGCGCTCACCTGGGAAGCCATCGCGGCGAAGGCGGACGGGTTCTGCGCCAGCGCGGCAAGGGCGGAGGAGTTCTGCGCAAGCGCGGCGAAGGCCTGCGGCTGCGCGGCGAGCGCGGCGAACGCCTGGGAGTTCTGGGCCATCGCGGCGAAAGCCTGCGGCTGCGCAGCGAGCGCCGCCATCGCCTGCGAATTCGCGGCGAGCGCGGCGAAGGCCTGCGAGTTCGCGCTCATCGCGGCGAGCGCCTGCGAGCTCTGCGAGAGGGCGGCGAAAGACTGCGAATTCGCGGCCATCGCGGCAAGCGCCGACATCGCCGAGGAGCTCTGCGCGAGCGCGGCGAAGGCCTGCGAGTTCGCGGACAGCGCGGCGAGCGCCTGCGAGCTCTGGGCGAGCGCGGCGAAGGCTTGCGGCTGCGCGGCGAGCGCGGCGAAAGCCTGTGAGTTCGCGGCCATCGCGGCAAGCGCCTTCGAGTTCGCCATCGCGGCGAGCCCTTGCGAGTTGGCGGCGAGCGCCTGGAAGGCCTGGGAGTTCTGCGCCATCGCGGCGAACGCCTGCGGGTTGGCGGCGAGCGCGGCCATCGCCTGCGAGTTCTGCGCCAGCGCGGCGAAAGCCTGTGCGTTTGCGGCCATCGCGGCGGACGAAGCCGGATTCTGCGCCGCGGCGGCGAAGGCGGCCGGGTTGTTGGCGAACGCGGCGAAGGCCTGCGGATTGGCGGCCATCGCGGCGAAGGCTTGCGGTTGCGACGCCAGCGCGGCGAAGGCCTGTGGGTTGGCAGCCATCGCGGCGAGCGCCTGGGGCTGCGCGGCGAGCGCGGCGAATGCCGAGGAATTCTGCGCCAGGGCCTGGATCGCGGCCGAGCTCTGCGCCAGCGCGGCGAATGCGGCCGAATTCTGGGCGAGCCCGGCGAAGGCCTGCGAGTTCGCGGCCATCGCGGCGAAGGCTTGCGGGTTCGCGGCCATCGCGGCGAAGGCCTGCGAATTGGCCGACACGGCGGCAAAGGCCTGCGAGTTGGCTGACACGGCGGCGAAGGCGGCCGGGTTCTGCGCCAGCGCCGCGAATGCCTGCGAATTCTGGGCGAGCGCCGCGAGGGCCGCGGGATTCTGCGCCAGGGCCTGGAAAGCGGCGCTCTGCGCCAGGGCGCGGAACTCGGCATCCTTCGCGAGGCGCTGGTAGACGTCGGTCTGCATCGCCTGGGCGACGCTCTGGTCGCCAAGCTTCACGTCCTTGGCCTGGATCTGCTGCGCGCGGTAGCGCTGGGCCGGGGCGACCGTGCCGCTCGCGTCTTGGCCTGCGGAGGGGATCTCGAAAGCGTAATGGCCAACCAGGATGACGCCAGCCGCCGTCAGGCCGAGGCCTATCCAGATGTTGCGTTTGGTGATCGATCCGTTGGTGGGTTGCTGGCTCATTATTGTGTCCCCTGAAGTTGGCCGGGCGGCTTCACGGCCCCGGAATGGGTGCGACTGTAGCCTACTTACACGTGACTGCCAAAAAGGTTGGACGCCGGTGAGGATCGAGTGCACCAACCCCTCCGGCGGGTGGACCTTGGGTACCCGGCTCAGATGCTCGAAAAGGGCCCGCAGCTCGCCAAAATGCGAGCGCGCGACCGGGTCGGAGGCGAGGATGCGGTCGAGCTCGCGGGCCTCGTCTAGGGAGGCCTCGCCATCGAGGACCGCGTGCATCAGTTCGAGGTGTCGTCGTTCGGTCATGGTCATGCCGGCATCAGGTCCCTTAGCAGCTCCCGCAGGCGCTGGCGTGCTTCGAAAAGTCTCGATTTCACCGTTTTCTCGTCCAGATCGAGGATCTGGGCGATCTCGCGGTAACTGCATTCCGAGAAGTGCCGCAAGGTCAGCACCGCCCGATCGTCGATCTTCAAGGTCATCAACGCTCCCTGCACCCGCCTCGACACCTGCGCCTCGCTTGCCAGCCGCTCCGGGTCGAGGCGCTCGGGCCCGGCGGGTTCGGATTCGTCGTCCATCTGCTCCTCGCGGCCCTGGCGCCGCAGCACGTTGAGCGACTCGTTGAGCGCAATGCGGTAGATCCAACTGAAAAACCGGTATTGCGGGTCGTAGTCGTCCAGCCGTTCGGCAACCTTCAGGAATACCGACTGCGTGATGTCGCTCGCGTCCTCCGCATTGCCGAGCACCCGGAATGCCGCGTTGTAGATTGGCCGCTGGTAGCGAACCACCAGCGCCTCCAGCGCGTTCGCGTCGCCGTTCCGGCAGCGCTCGACCAGGGACTCGTCGTTGTCCTTGTCCACAATTACACGCGGCGGGGCGAAAGGTTGGCTGCGCCTATCGGGCGAGCTCGATCTCGAAGATCTGGTCGAAGCCGGAGTACTGGAAGATGTCCTGCAGGTGGCGGTTGATCCCCGACAGGCGCAGCTTCCCGGAGCCGGCCATGAGCCGCTTCTGGGTCTTGAGGAGCACGCCCAGGCCGGCGCTCGAGATGTACTCGAGCCGGCTGCAGTCCATCGTCACCGTGCCCTGCACCTTGTCGAGGAACGACTGCGCGGTGGGGCACTGGGCGGCATCGAGCCGGCCCGTGATCACCACTACGCCTTCTGCGCCAAAATCGATCGCGAGCATCTTCGTCTCCCGTTCTTCTTTCGCCGGTCGCGCTTCGGGCCGCGCCAGCGTCTTTTTGAAGCGGATGAGGGTTTCCCGGCCCTCTACCCGATACTGGTACTCGATCGAATCCACGAGGCGCTTGACCAGATGCAGCCCGAGCCCCCCCGGGTTGCGCTGCTCGATCGGCAGGCCGGTGTCCACGTCGGGCGCCTGGGTCACGTCGAAGCGGGCCGCCCCGTGGTCGACCATCGTGACTTCGACACCGGCGGCGACCGCGGACAGCTCGATCCGGACCGCCCCGTCGCCTCCCCGCCCGTATTTCACCATATTGGTGAAAAGCTCTTCGAGGACGAGGTCGACGGTGGGCCGCAGCTCGCCGGGGATGCCCTGCAGCGCGAACGCTTCCGCGGTGAAATCGAAGATGGCCTGGAGCGAGTCGAAAGAGCGCTCGAAGCTGCGCGATTCGCTCATGGGACGCGCAGCCGCTTCACGAACACGACCGTCATGTCGTCCTCCTGGGGGGCCTTCCCTGCGAAGGCCCGGAGCCAGTCGAACAGGATCGCCGACAAGCGCTCCATGGGCCTTTCGTGGTGGGTCTTGAGCAGCTTCTCGACCCGCGCGGAGCCGAATTCCTCCCCGTATGCGTTGCGATACTCGTAGATCCCGTCGGACAGCAGCACGAGGATGTCGCCCGGCTCGAGATCGATCGCCACGGCGGGGCGCGGCTGGGTGAGCGGCATCGCCGCCAGCGGAAAGCTCGTCGGCTTGTGGCTCTGGCAGGTGCCCGTAGCCGCCTGGAAATGCAGGATCGGCCCCTGGCCGCCGCTCAGGAAGCGCAGCCGATGGGCCCCGGAATCGAGCAAGCCGATGAAGGCGGTGATGAAGCGATCGGCGGCGAGCGTCTCGGCGAGCTGGTTGTTCACGTGCATGAATGCGGTTTCGAGATCGGCGCCGACCCTGAAGGCCATGCGCAGCATCGCGTGCATCTGCGTCACCGATAGCGCGGGGGCGATGCCGTGACCCGTGGCATCTCCAAGCACGACGAGGAGCCCCGGGGCGACGAGCGCGAGGTCGAAAGTGTCGCCACCGGTCAGGTCGGCCGGGCGGGAAATCCCGTAGACGTCGTATCCCGGCACCGAGGGCATCGTCGCCGGAAGCGTGCTCATCTGCACTTCGCGGGCGGTCTCGAGCTGCTGGCGCATCTTCTCGCCCTCGATGAGGGATTCGGTCATGCGCACTCGCTGCAGCGCGATCGCGCATTGCGCCGCGAGCACCGTGGCGAGCGTCTCGTCCTCCGTTTCGAAGACCCCGTCGACCTTGTTCAGCACCTGCATCACGCCCACGAGCACGCCGTTGTGGTCGATGAGGGGCAGCGTCAACATGCAGCGCGTGCGGTATCCCGTGCGCTTGTCGGTGGTCGGGTCGAAGCGCTTGTCGGCGTAGCAGTCGCGCACGTTGATGAGCTCGCGGTTGCGCGCGCACGTTCCCACCAGGCCCGCCCCCGCGGGGACGCGAATCGGCTCGACGTCGGTAGCGACCTTGAGCACCAGCTGGTCGGCGCCGGCGTCGTAGAGCCACACGGTGCCGCGCTCGGCGCCGAGCACGTGCTTCGCGGCATCCACCACCTCGGCGAGCATCGACATCAGGTCGAACGGCGCCGCGAGCTTGCTCGCCACCGCGAGGATCGGCTCGAGGTCGCGCGCGGTGAGGCCGCCGTGCGGCGCGCTTACCGCGGGCACCTGCTCGATCTCGTCGCGCGTGGCGCTCATCGGGGCGGCCCTATTCCGACGCCTTGTGGTCATCGGGATTGCCACTTGGGAGCTGCAGGCGGCGCACGCCGCCTTCGACGGCGCGCAGCTCGAAGATCTCAGCCTCCTGCGAAGTGGCGCCGAGATCCTTGAACTTGCGCGCCGACACCAGCACGCGGCTCTCGAAGGACGCTATCGCGGAGTTGTAGCTGTCCATCGCCGTTCCGAGGCCTTTGCCGAGGCGCGAGAGGTGGTCGACCATCACCGCGAGGCGCGAGTGCAGCTCCTGCCCCAGCTGGCTGATCTCGCGGGCGTTGTCGGCGATGCTTTCCTGCCGCCAGCCGTAGGATGCCGCCTTGAGCAGCGCCATGAGCGAGGCCGGGGAAGCGATGATGACGTTCTGGCCGAAGCCGCTGTCGAGCAGGTCGGGATCGGCCTCGAGCGCCGCGCTGTAGAACGCCTCGCCCGGAATGAACATCACGACCACCTCGGGCGTGGGTTGGAACTGGTCCCAGTAGCTCTTCTTCGCGAGCGACTCGAGGTGGCGGCGCATGAGCTGGGCATGCAGCTGGATCTTCGCCTTGCGCAAGTCGTCCGTGGTCGCCTCGTGTGCCTCCATGTAGGCGCTGATCGGCGCCTTCGAGTCCACGACGATCTGGCGGTTGCCCGGGAGCTTCACGATGAGGTCGGGCCGCAGCCTGCCGTCGTCGCTGTCGGCCGACTCCTGCTCGACGAAGTCGCAGTGGCGCATCATTCCCGCGATCTCGACCACGCGCCGCAGCTGGATCTCGCCCCAGCGCCCGCGAACGTGCGGCTGGCGCAGCGCCTTCACCAGGTTGCCGGTCTCGTCTCGCAGGCGCGTCTGCACCTCGGCCATCTGCGCGAATTGCTGCCGGATCTCGCCATACGCGTGCTCGCGCGACTTCTCGAGCGCGCCAATCTTCTCGTCCACCTTGTCGAGCGAGGCCTTCACCGGCGCGACCAGCGCGTCGATCGCCTGCTGGCGCTTGTCCAGGTCGCCCTTGGCGCCCTGCTGGAACTCGGCGAGCGAGGCGCGCGCGAGGGCGAGGAACGACTCGTTGTTGCTCCGGAGCGCGTCTGCCGACAACGACCGGAAGGCGTTCTCGAGCGCCTGCTTGGCATCGCCCAGGAGGCGAGCGCGCTCCTCGTAGACCGCGGCACGCTGGGCGGTCTCGAGAAGCTGGGAGCGCAGCGTGGCCGCCTCCCGCTCGAGCTCGGCCGCCTGGACGCCGGAGCGCATCGATTGTTCGCGCGCCGCCACGAGCTGCGCTCCGAGCTCGCCCACGCGCCTCGCATCGCCCGAGGGACGCGCGCGATTCCACAGGTAGGCGACACCGAACCCGGCCGCCGCGCAGGCGGCGGCGACGAGCAGGACGACACCGACATTCTCCATGGCGCATTTTCGCAGATTGGCGGCTCATGGGGTGAGCCGCGCTCGACGGTTAAGATGCCGCCATGCCCGAGTTGCCGGACGTCACCGTCTACGTGGAAGCGCTCGAACGACGCATCGCGGGCCGGCGCCTCGAGCGCATCCGAATCCTCACGCCGTTCGTCCTTCGAAGCGTCGATCCGCCGGTCGAAGCGGCGGCCGGGCGCGAGGTGCGTGGGTTGCGCCGCATCGGCAAGCGCATCGTGATCGACCTGGGCGACGAGCTCTTCGCCGTCATCCACCTGATGATCGCGGGCCGGCTGGCGTGGAAGGACGCGGCGGCGAAGCCGGCCAAGGCGGCGAATGCGATTGCCGCATTCGACTTCTCCAATGGCACGCTCTTCTTCACCGAGGCCGGCTCGCGCAAGCGCGCATCGCTCACGATCGTTCGCGGCGAGGCGGCGCTGAAGGCGCTTGATCCCGGCGGCATCGAGCCGCTCGCGGTGACGCTCGCCGAATTCCGCGCCGCCCTCGAGCACGAGAATCACACGCTCAAGCGCTCCCTCACCGACCCGCGCCTGTTCAGCGGCATCGGCAACGCCTATTCGGACGAGATCCTGCACGCCGCGCGGCTTTCGCCGCTCAAGCACTCGCGCGCGCTCGACCCGGAGGAGTCCGAGCGGCTCTACAAGGCGACGCGCGCGACGCTTCGCAGCTGGACCGACATCCTGCGCGCCGAAGCGGGCGAAGGCTTTCCCGCGAAGGTCACGGCATTTCGCGAGGGCATGGCGGTGCACGGACGCTTCCGCAAGCCCTGCCCCGTCTGCAACGCCCCGGTGCAGCGCATCGTCTATGCCGAGAACGAGTGCAACTACTGCGCGCGCTGCCAGACCGGCGGCAAGCTGCTCGCCGATCGGTCGCTGTCGCGGCTGCTCAAGGACGATTGGCCGAAGTCTATTGATCAGCTGTGAGGCCCGGCTTGGCCACGAAGGCCCCTCCCCGGCCCCCCCACAGGGCCCTTACGCTGCTTTTTCGTCCCTCGCGGCCCGCTTGCGGTCGTGCTCCGAGAGGAAGCGCTTGCGCAGGCGGATCGATTTCGGCGTGACTTCCACCAGCTCGTCGTCTTCGATGAATTCGATGGCGGATTCCAGCGTGAGCTGGATGGGCGGCGTGAGCGTCACCGCCTCGTCCTTGCCGGCGGCGCGCACGTTGGTGAGCTTCTTGCCCTTGATCGGATTCACGATGAGGTCGTTGTCGCGGCTGTGGATGCCGATCACCATGCCCTCGTAGACGCGCTCGCCGGGAGACACGAACATGCGCCCGCGCTCTTCGAGGTTCCACAGCGCGAAGGCGACCGCGTCACCCTGCTCCGAGGAAATGAGGACGCCATTGCGCCGCGCGGGCAGCTCGCCTTTCACCGGCGCGTACACGTCGAACACGTGGCTCTTGATCCCGGTGCCCCGCGTGAGCGTCATGAAGTCCATCTGGAAGCCGATCAGGCCACGCGAGGGGATGTTGTAGTCGAGCCGCACGCGCCCCTTGCCGTCCGGGACCATGTCCTGCAGCTCGGCGCCGCGGCGGCCGAGCTCCTCCATGATCTTGCCCTGCCCTTCGGTCTCGACGTCCACCGTGAGCTGCTCCCACGGCTCCATCCTCACGCCGTCGATCTCCTTCACCACGACCCGCGGCTTGCCGACCGCGACTTCATAGCCTTCGCGCCTCATGTTCTCGATCAGGATCGTGAGGTGAAGCTCGCCGCGGCCCGAGACGCGGAACACGTCCGCGTCCTCGGTCTCCTCGACGCGCAGCGCCACGTTGGCAAGGAGCTCCTTCTCGAGGCGCTCGCGGATCTGGCGGCTGGTGACGTACTTGCCTTCCTGCCCCGCGAGCGGCGACTTGTTCACCATGAAGTTCATGGTGAGCGTCGGCTCGTCCACGCCGACCATGGCGAGGGCCTCGGGATTCTCGGGATCGGCGAAGGTGGTGCCGATGACGAAGTCCTCGATGCCGGTGACCGAGACGATCTCTCCGGCCGAAGCGATGTCGGTCTCGATCTTGTCGAGCCCCTGGAACGTATGGATGACGCCGATGCGCGCCTTGCGCATCGGTTTATCGCCCGCGAGGACCGCGACTTCCTGCGCCTTGCGGATCGTGCCGCGGCGGATGCGCCCGATCGCGATCCGTCCGAGGAAGTTCGAGTAGTCGACCGCCGCGATCTGCAACTGCAGCGGCGCCGCCGGATCGCCCTTGGGCTCGGGCACGTGCTTCAGAATGGCGTCGAACAGGGGACGCATGTCGGTCCCGACCGTGTCGACCTTGGTCGACGCCCAGCCGTTGATCGCCGACGCGTAGATCACCGGGAAATCGAGCTGGTCCTCGGTGGCGCCGAGCTTGTCCATGAGGTCGAAGGTCTGGTCGACGACCCAATCGGAACGCGCCGATTCGCGATCGACCTTGTTCACCACCAGGATGGGCTTGAGCCCCTGCGCGAGCGCCTTGCGCGTGACGAAGCGCGTCTGCGGCATCGGGCCTTCCACCGCGTCCACCAGGAGCAGCACGCCGTCGACCATCGACAGGACGCGCTCGACTTCGCCGCCGAAATCCGCGTGGCCCGGCGTATCGACGATGTTGATGTGCACGCCGTGGTAGTCGACCGCGGTGTTCTTGGCGAGGATGGTGATGCCGCGCTCGCGCTCGATGTCGTTCGAATCCATCACGCGCTCGATCAGGTGCTGGTGCGCGGCGAATGTGCCGGCCTGTTGCAGGAGCTTGTCGACGAGCGTGGTCTTGCCGTGGTCGACGTGCGCGATGATGGCGATATTGCGAAGCGGGCGTTGCATGGAACCCTCGACTGGGGCGCGGGCTCTAGCCCGTCGCCGGAAAAATAGTGAGAAAACTCAACATTTTAACATCCCGCACACCGCAGCGCACCATTTATTTCCGGCCGCGCCTGTAGCATCACATAAATGAGTCCTCCAGCGACGCTTGCGCTCAAGATCGACGTCGACACCTATCGCGGCACGCGTGAGGGAGTTCCATGCCTGGTGGAGATGCTCAAGCGACACGGTTGCGGCGCCACCTTCCTCTTCAGCCTCGGCCCGGACCACACCGGACGCGCGATCCGGCGCGCCTTGCGCCCCGGCTTCATGGACAAGGTGGGCCGCACCTCGGTGCTCTCCCACTATGGGCTGCGCACGCTGCTTTACGGAACGTTGCTTCCCGGGCCCGACATCGGCACGCGCTGCGCGGCGATCCTGCGCCGGGTCCGCGACGCAGGCTTCGAGGTCGGCATCCACACGTGGGATCACGTGAAGTGGCAGGACGGCGTGGCCGGTGCCGATGCGGAGTGGACGCAGTGGCAGATGGCCCTCGCCTGCCAGCGGTTTCGCGAAGTCTTCGGCGCGGATCCGGCCGTCCACGGCGCGGCAGGCTGGCAGATGAACGTGCACGCATACCGCCGCACGCAATCGTTGGGTTTCCACTACGCGTCGGACACTCGCGGCACCCATCCTTTCGTCCCCGTGATCTGTGCCGAGATCGTCGCCTGCCCGCAGTTTCCCACCACGCTTCCGACGCTCGACGAGCTGATCGGCCTGGATGGCGTGACCGACGCCAATGTCGCCGAACGCCTGCTCGGGATCACCCGCGAGCCCCGCGATCACGTCTACACGCTGCATGCCGAGCTCGAGGGCATGAAGCTCGCGCCGGCGTTCGAGGCGCTCCTCGAGGGGTGGAAGGCGCAGGGCTACCGACTGGTCGCGCTGGGCGATGTGGTCGCCTCGACGGAGCTCGCGGCGCTCCCCCTGCACCGCGTGGTCGACGCCCCCCTCGCCGGCCGGGCGGGGCTCCTCGCCAGCCAGGGTCCGGCCTTTCTTGGCCAAGAATCATCCCCATAGCTTGCGTTCTTCAAGCGACTTGTGCACCATAGGTAGCGCATGGCTATGGAATACCCGCATTGAGCGAACGCCCGGCCTTACCGGATTTCGAGCTGCCCGCGACCGGTAACCAGCGCTTCAAGCTATCGGCCTTCAAGGCCCCGTTCGCCCTCTACTTCTATCCCAAGGACAACACCCCCGGCTGCACCGTCGAGGGGGCGGATTTCCGCGACCTTTACGCGGAATTCGCCAAGCTGAAGGTCGGCGTCTTCGGGGCCTTGCGCGACTACGCGAGGTCGGCCGGCCTCTAGCCCCTATTTGCAACCACCCCACTGCCCTGATGCCCAACGATCCCCTGAGAGACACCTCCCGGCACCACGACAAGGAGGAGGCGGACGGTTTCGCCTCGCATGTGGAGGCCCCCATGCCACGCAGACGTGAACGTGAACGCGAAGGCCCGCGCGCCGCCAAGGCCGCGGTCACCAAGCTCTTCGTGCTCGACACCAACGTGCTGATGCACGATCCAACCAGCCTCTTCCGCTTCGAAGAGCACGACGTGTTCCTGCCGATGGTCACGCTGGAGGAGCTCGACGACAACAAGAAGGGCATGAGCGAGGTGGCGCGCAACGCCCGGCAGGCGAGCCGCTTCCTCGACGAGATCGTGTCGCAGGAAGGCGGCGACCTCGAGAAGGGCTACTCGCTTCGCGGCAAGAGCGGCGGCGAGGCCGCGGGAAACCTCTTCCTGCAAACGCACGCGGTCAACGTCGAGATCCCCGAATCGGTCGCCTCGCAAAAGGCCGACAACGTGATCCTCGGCGTCGCGATGCACCTGCAGCAGAAGTACCCGAAGCGCGACGTCGTCCTGGTGTCCAAGGACATCAACATGCGCATCAAGGCGCATGCGATCGGCTTGCCGGCCGAGGACTACTTCAACGACAAGGTGCTGGAGGACACCGACCTCCTCTACACCGGGATGATGGAGCTTCCGGCCGACTTCTGGGACCGGCACGGCAAGGATGTCGAGAGCTGGCAGGACCATGGCCGCACGCTCTACCGCGTGCGCGGGCCGCTGGTGCCGTCCATGATGGTCAACCAGTTCGTCCACCACGAGGGCGACCGCCCCTTCCTCGCGATCGTCAAGGAAGCGCGCGGCAAGACCGCGGTGCTGCAGACCCTCAAGGACTTCTCCCACCAGAAGAACAACGCCTGGGGCATCACCGCGCGCAATCGCGAGCAGAACTTCGCGCTCAACCTGCTCATGGATCCGGAGATCGACTTCGTGACGCTGCTCGGGCAGGCAGGGACTGGCAAGACCCTCCTCACGCTCGCCGCGGGCCTCATGCAGACGCTCGAGTTCAAGGTCTACACCGAGATCATCATGACGCGCGTCACCGTGCCGGTCGGCGAGGACATCGGGTTCCTGCCGGGCACGGAGGAGGAGAAGATGACGCCGTGGATGGGGGCACTCGAGGACAACCTCGACGTGCTGATGCGCACCGACGACGAAGCTGGCGACTGGGGCCGCGCCGCGACGGCGGACCTGATCCGCAACCGCATCAAGGTGAAGAGCCTCAACTTCATGCGCGGGCGCACGTTCATCAACAAGTACCTGATCATCGACGAGGCGCAGAACCTCACGCCCAAGCAGATGAAGACGCTGATCACGCGCGCCGGACCCGGGACCAAGGTCGTCTGCCTGGGCAACATCGCGCAGATCGACACGCCTTACCTCACGGAGGGATCGTCCGGCCTCACCTACGTCGTCGATCGCTTCAAGGGATGGGGCCACTCAGGCCACATCACGCTCATGCGCGGCGAGCGCTCCCGCCTCGCCGACCACGCCGCGGAAATCCTCTAGGCGATATCATTCGTCCCCAGCCGGGAGCCGATCCCCGAGGGAGACGACATTGAAAGCAGCGATCTGCCTGCTCGCCGCGGGTCTCGGGTTCTGCGCGCAGGCCCTGGCCGGCAGTGACGACGACCTTCGCCGCGACGCGCTCAAGCGCTTCGGACGCCTCGAGGCGCCTTCCACCGCAAGCCTTGCGACCCCCGAGGTGGAACTCGGACGGGCGCTCTTCTGGGATACGCGCGCTTCCGCGGACGGCAAGACCGCGTGCGCAAGCTGCCACCCCGCCGAGGATTGGGGCGCGGACCGGCGGCGCGTCTCCGTCGATGCGCGCGGCGAGCACACCTCGCGCCAGTCGCCCACGATCTTCAACTCGATGGGCCAGCCGTCCCTGCGGTGGCTCGCCGACCGCAAGAACGGCGCCGAGCAAGCCGAGGGCTCGATGACGGGGTCGATGGGCTTCGCATCCAAGGATGCCGCCGTGCAGAAACTCTCGGAGCTCCAGTACCTCGCGAGCTTCCGCGCCGCCTATCCCGACGAGCCGCAGCCGCTCAACGGGCGCAACTACGGGCGCGCCATCGCCGCCTATGAAGCCAGCCTCGTCACTCCCGCTGCCTTCGACCGCTTCCTGGCGGGCGATTCCCGCGCCATCACCGAGCGGCAGAAGGCGGGCCTGCGCGCCTTCATCGATACCGGCTGCGCCGGCTGCCACAACGGGCTGCTCGTTGGCGGCACGCAGCTGCAGAAGTTCGGCCTCGTCAAGGAATACTGGAGCGAGACCGGCTCGGCGAAGCCCGACGTGGGTCGCTTCTCGATGACGAAGAAGGAGGAGGACAGGTACGTCTTCCGCGTCCCCATGCTGCGAAACGTCGCGCGTACCGCGCCCTACTTCCATGACGGCTCGGTCGACACGCTCGATCGCGCGGTCCGGATCATGGCCGCCGTGCAGCTCGGGCGAAAACTCGACGATGCGACCGTCGCGCTGATTGCGGCGTTCCTCGAATCGCTTACGGGCGACGTGCCGGCGCACTACGCGCCACCGCCTGCGCCGAAGGCGGCCCTGCGCTAGGCGTTCATTCCGCCGCGCGAGCGGCGCTGGATTTGAAGAAGTCGCCGCAGACGCCGACGGCGCGGTCGATCGCGGCCGCGTCCACGTCGAGGTGGGTAACGAGCCTCAGGCGCGGGGAGACCAGCGCCGCGACGCCGTTGGCCCCGAGGTGCTTGCGTAGCCCCTCGACGGACTCGCGCGGGATCGTCGCGAACACCATGTTCGTCTGCACCGGATCGACCGCGAGGCCGAGCGCCGCGAGACCCTTGGCGAGGCGCTGGGCGTTGGCGTGATCTTCGGCGAGGCGCTCGACGTTGTGCTCGAGCGCGTAGATGCCCGCGGCGGCGAGGATGCCGACCTGTCGCATCGTGCCGCCGAGCATCTTGCGAATGCGGCGAGCACGATCGATGACCTCGCTGCGCCCGACGAGCACCGTGCCCGCGGGCGTTCCCAGGCCTTTCGACAGGCATACGGAAACGGTGTCGAAGCCCGCGCATAGCTCGCGCACGGGCATGCCCGCCTTCACCGACGCGTTGAAGATGCGCGCGCCGTCGAGATGGATGGAGAGGTTGCGGCGGCGCGCAAGGGCGACCGCTCGTGCCAGGTACTCGCGCGACAGCACCTTGCCGCCGATGGTGTTCTCCAGGGCGATGAGGCGCGTGATGGCGTAGTGCGAGTCGTCGGGCTTGATCGCCGCCTCGACTTCGCCGAGGTCGAGCGTACCGTCGGGCCGGTTGGCGAGCGGCTGCGGCTGGATCGAGCCGAGCACCGCGGCGCCCCCCGCTTCGTAGCGATAGGTGTGCGCCTCCTGCCCCACGATCAGCTCCTCGCCTCGCTGGCAATGCGCCATCACCGCTGCGAGGTTCGATTGCGTGCCCGATGGGAAAAAGAGGCCGGCCGGCATGCCGAAGCGCTCCGCCGCCATTTCCTGGAGGCGATTCACCGTGGGGTCGTCGCCGAAGACGTCGTCGCCGACTTCGGCTCGCGCCATGGCTTCGCGCATTCCCGCGGAGGGCCTGGTGACGGTGTCGCTGCGAAGATCGATCATGCGGTTCTCCCTCTCCCCGGGGTCCCCTCTGGGGCAGTAATCCAAGGGCAGAGGGCCGGGGAGAGGGTCAGCGCAGACTCTCGTTGAGCTTGTCTAGCGCGGCGCGCCCGGGGCAGAGCTCGCGCTCGCCGAGCTGGTTGAGCGGCTGGGGCACGGTGTTGAGCGAGCCGTGCAGGTCGCGCGGCTTGGGCGTGAAATAGAGCAGTCCGGTCACGATCTCGCCGATCGCATAGCGCGACTGCACGTACGTCATTGCCGCGATGCGGTCCGACGCGTCGAACTTCTCCTCGATCTTGCGCAGCCGGATCACGGAGCCGTCGTGCTGGCGCACTTCCTGCACCTCGCCCGGCTCGTACCGGGTCGTGATCTCCTTGTGCACGGTGATCACGTCGAGCTGGTTCACGGCTTCGTTGTGCTCGCGCACGTAGTCGAAGCTCTTGGTGGAGCCTTCATGGTTGTTGAAGGCCACGCACGGCGAGATCACGTCGATGAACGCCGCCCCTTCGTGGGTGAGCGCGCCCTTGATGAGCGGCACGAGCTGCTCCTTGTCGCCCGAGAAGCTGCGCGCGACATAGGTGGCGCCGAGCTGCAGCGCCATGAGCACCAGGTCGATGCCCTCGTCGGTGTTGATCGCGCCGCGCTTGGCTTTGCTCCCGCGATCCGCCGTCGCGGAGAACTGCCCCTTGGTGAGGCCGTAGACGCCGTTGTTCTCGACGATGTAGGTCATGTTCACGCCGCGGCGCATGACGTGCGCGAATTGGCCGATGCCGATCGAGGCCGAGTCGCCGTCGCCCGACACGCCGAGGTAGATCAGGTCGCGGTTGGCGAGGTTCGCGCCGGTGAGCACTGACGGCATGCGTCCGTGAACGCTGTTGAAGCCGTGCGACTTGTCGAGGAAATACGTGGGCGTCTTGGACGAGCAGCCGATGCCGGAGAGCTTCGCCACGCGGTGCGGCTGGATCGCGAGCTCCCAGCAGGCCTGGATGATCGCCGCGCTGATGGAATCGTGCCCGCAGCCGGCGCAGAGCGTCGAGATCGCGCCTTCGTAGTCTCGGCGCGTGAGGCCCAGCGAGTTCTTCGGCAGGTCCGGGTGATGAAGCTTGGGCTTGGTGAGGTAGGTCATGTCATTCCCCGGTCGCAGCGGTGCGCTTGAGCGGCGAGACGTTGAAGGCCTTGAGGCGCTGCGCGATCTGCGAATGGATGAAGCGCGCCGTGATCGGCGTGCCGTCGTAGTGCAGGACCGGGGTGAGCTTCTCCGAGGGCAGCATGGCCTCGGCGACCAGCAGCGTGCGCAACTGCGCGTCGCGGTTCTGCTCCACGACGAACACGTGGTCGTGGTGGGCGACGAAGTCGGTGACCTCGTCAGGGAACGGGAAGGCGCGCACGCGCATCGCATCGACGTAGAGCGCCTCGCCCTCGAGGCTCGCGAGCGCCTCGTCGATGGCGGGCGAGGTCGAGCCGTAGTAGATCACGCCGAAGCGCGAGCCTTTGCCCGCCCGGCGGTGCACCGGCTGCGGCACGAACTCCTTGGCGGTCTCGAATTTCTTCAGCAGCCGCTCCATGTTGTCGACGTAGGCGCTGCCCTCTTCCGTATAGCGCGCATAGCGGTCGCGGCTGGTCCCGCGGGTGAAGAACGCGCCGCGCTTCGGGTGCGTGCCCGGATAGGTCCGGTACGTGATGCCGTCCGCGTCGAGGTCGAGGTAGCGGCCGAAGCGCTTGCCAGCCTCGAGATCGTTGTAGTTGAGCACCTTGCCGCGGTCGTAGCGGCGGCTGTCGTCCCACTTGAGCGGTTGGCAAAGGCGCTCGTTCATGCCGATGTCCAGGTCGAGCAGCACGAACACCGGCGTCTGCAGGCGGTCGGCGAGGTCGAAGGCCATGGCCGCCATCTCGAAGCCCTCGCGCGGGTCCTCCGGGAAGAGCAGCACGTGCTTCGTGTCCCCGTGGGACGCGAAAGCGCACGAAAGCACATCGGACTGCTGCGTGCGCGTGGGCATACCGGTCGAGGGGCCGGCGCGCTGCACGTCGAAGATCACGGCGGGAATCTCGGCGAAATACGCGAGGCCGATGAATTCCTGCATCAGGGAGATTCCGGGTCCCGAAGTGCAGGTGAAGGCGCGGGCGCCGTTCCACGCGGCGCCGATCACGATGCCGATGGAAGCGAGCTCGTCCTCGGCCTGCACGATGGCGTAGCGCCCCTTGCCCGAATCGGGATCGGTACGGTACTTGCGGCAGTGCTTCGCGAAGGCTTCGGCCATCGACGAGGACGGCGTGATCGGATACCACGCGGCAACCGTGGCGCCCCCGTACACGCAACCGAGCGCGGCCGCGCTGTTGCCCTCGAGGAAGATCCGGTCGCCGACCAGGTTGGAGCGGCGCACCTGCAGGCCCGGCTTGGGAAGGTTCGCCAGGGCGTAGTCGCGACCCATGCGCAGGGCCTTCACGTTGGGCTCGAAGAGCTTCTCCTTGCCCTTGTATTGCTCGCCGATCAGCTTCTCGAGCTCCGCCGGGTCGATGTCGAGCAGCGCCGCGAGCGCGCCCACGTAGACGATGTTCTTGAAGAGCTGGCGCTGGCGCGGATCGGCGTAGGCGGCGTTGCAGATCTCGGTCAGGGGCATGCCGACGACGTTCACGTCGTCCCGGAACTTCGACTTCGGCAACGGCTTGGTCGAATCGTAGAAAAGGTAGCCGCCGGGCTCGATCTCGGCGAGGTCCTTGTCCCAGGTCTGCGGGTTCATCGCCACCATCAGGTCGACGCCGCCGCGGCGGCCGAGCCAGCCGCGCTCCGACACCCGCACCTCGTACCAGGTGGGAAGTCCCTGGATGTTGGACGGAAAGATGTTGCGCGGGCTCACCGGCACGCCCATGCGCAGGATCGCGCGGGCGAAGAGCGTATTCGCCGAGGCCGATCCCGACCCGTTCACGTTGGCGAACTTGACGACGAAATCGTTGACCGCTTCTAGCTTCATTCGCGACGCCGCGGGTAGCTCCGCGTGCGTTGACGGTGAGAATTCGCTAAGTGTAACCCGCGCCGCCCAGGCGAGGCACGGGCTCGAGCAGGGGCTCGCGCCCGGGCGCTGGCTCGAGGGTTGCCTGGGGCAGCTCCTCGCCCAGCCTGAAGCGGTCGACCAGCTCGGCAAGGCCGCGCGCCTGGTCCTGCAGCGACTGGGAGGCGGCCGCGACCTCCCCGACCAGCGCCGCGTTCTCCTGCGTCGCGCGGTCCATCTGCGTGACCGCCTGGTTCACCTGGTCGATGCCGTTGCCCTGCTCGGCCGAAGCTGCGGAAATCTCGCTGAAGAGTGCCGCCACGCGCTGCACCGAGTCCATGATGTCGTCCATCGCACGCCCGCTCTCGTCGACCCGTTGGCTGGCGAGCGTGGCTGCCTTGACGCTGTCGGCGATGAGCGCCTTGATCTCGCGCGCCGAGTCGGCGCTGCGCTTGGCGAGCGAGCGGACCTCGGCGGCGACGACGGCGAAGCCGCGGCCTTCCTCCCCGGCGCGCGCCGCTTCCACCGCGGCGTTGAGCGCGAGCATGTTGGTCTGGAAGGCGATCGCGTCGATGACAGAGATGATGTCGACGATGCGGCGCGAAGTTGCGTTGATCGATTCCATGGTCGTGGCCACGCCGGCGACGGCCTCGGAGCCCCGCATGGCCGATTCGGACGCCTCCGTCACCACGTCCGAGGCCCGATCGGCGGCCCCGGCGTTGCGTTTCACCGTGGTGTTGAGCTGCTCCATCGTCGCCGCGGTCTGCTCCAGGCTCGAAGCCTGGTTCTCGGTGCGCGCCGACAGGTCGGCATTGCCGCGCGCCACCTGGGAGGCTGCCTGGTGGATCTTGTGCCCGGCCGACTGGATTGCTCGCGCGAGCCGCGAGAGCCCGCCCTGCATCGATGAGAGTGCTTCAAACAGGCGCGCCGCCTCGCGATTCCTCGCGCGCTGCGGATCGATGGGATGGTCGAGATGGCCCGCGGCGATGCCGTCGGCCACGCGCACCGCATGGCCCAGCGGGCGCGCGATCGAGCGCGCGGTCCAGATCGAAAGCCAGGTGGCGCCGAGGAAAGCGACGATCGCCGCGGCGATTGCCATGCCGATCTGCGTGCGCTGCTCCACGGCGCGCTCCTCGACGATGCGGCGCATCTCGCGCGCGGCGGTCGCCGCCAAGCGGTACTGCGCGTCGCTCGCCTGCCCTTGCGCCACGGCGTGCGCGAGCGCGCTTCCGGCGAGCGCCTGGTTGAAGATCACTTCGACTCGGGCAGCGCGCACCGCCGTCGCCGCCGCCGCGTCGGCCTGCAGCAGCACCGGCGCGAGGGCACCCTTGACGTCGGGCCAGCGAAACGCCTTGGCGACCGCCTTGCGAAGCTGCTGGCCGTCGTCCTTCGCGCGTTCCAGCAGCGACGAGAGCCCGACGCGATCTTCCTGCCCCCCCTGTTTCGACGCGAGCAGCGCGGCTCCGAGCGACTGCGCCTGACCGAGTGTCTCGGCGATCGCCGGCGCGTAGCGAAACGCCACGTCGCCGAGCGCGTGCGCCTCGGCATCCGAGTCGGTGGCAAGCGCATCCTCGTCCACGCCGGCGTCGAGCGCCGCCGCCACGTTCGCAATGATCTCGCTGTGGCGGCTATGGCTTTCGGCCGCCGACATGGTGCGTCCGGCGACGGCGTCGGCGAGGCCTTTCCAGGACTGGCGCAGGGGCGCCACGGCCGCCGCGCGGCTGGCGCCTGCGAGCTGGCGCGAGAGCGCGTCGAAATGTCCTTCCACATCCTTGCTCGCGTCTTCGCGCTTGCGGGCGGCCTCCGCGTCGCCGCCGAGGAAGGCGGAGGCAAAGGCGCGATGCGCGGAGAGGGCCTGCATCAGCCCGAGCGTGGCGCCGGTGCGCTCGATCCCCGCGACTTCGCGCGACGAACGCGCCAGCTCGCCCGCCACCTGGCGCAGGAACAGGGACGTAGGCACCGCGAAGAGCACCGCGAACACCAGGCCCAGGAGGGCCAGCTTCTGCCAGATGTACGGACGCTCGCGCTTCGACATCCTCAAAAGAGCTCGACCTTCTTTTCTTCCGGCGGAGGCTTGCCGGCCTCGGCCTCGCGCGCCGCGGCGGCCGCGGCATCGAGGTTGTGGCCCTCGGCGTCTGCGCCTTCCCGGCCCCCGAGCCTGGGCTGCAGCGCGCTCTGCGAGTAGGCGCGCACCGCGCGGTAGAGGTCGCGTTGCAGCAGGGCCTGCGTCTCGTGCGACAGCAGCGACAGAGCTTCGGAGGCGGCGCCCAGCGTCGGCTTGTGGAGCCGCTCGAGCTTCTGGCGCGTGATGTCCTGGAACTGCATCGCCACGATGATCTGGTTGATGTCCTTCTGGATCTCGACCGAAAGCTCGTTGATGCGCGTGAGCGTCATCTCGATCTGGCGCGTCTGCTCGATGGTGGCGGCATTGAGCGTGGCGATCTCGGAACGCGCGACCTCGACCGCGCGGCGCGCCGCCTCGGCGACCTGCGTTGTGCGGCGGTTGCCCTGCCGCACCTCGTCGCCGATCGCGTCCAGGCCATGGCGGGTCTTGCGGGTGAGCTCGTGGGCTTCGGCGCTGATGGCGCGAATCCGGTCGGTCATCTCGACGAAATCGCGCGGATTGAGGGTCTGCGAGGTCATCGCCACCGAGCTGTCGAGCGCGATGCGCGAGATCTGCGAGGCCATGGTGCGCAGCCCGTCGATGGTCTGCTCCATCACCTTGGCGTGCTCGGTGACCCGCTTCTGGTGGTTGGCCATCTCGTCGGCGGCTTGCGAGAAGCTCGTCATGTGGCTGGTGACGTTGACGAGCTGCGACTCGTACGCCTCGATGAATTCGGGCAGCGACAGGATGCCGGTGCCTTTCTCGTCGCCCTTGAGGAGCGACATCGCCGCTTCCGTCTGCTCGTGAGCCTTCGCCACCACGATGCGGAAGTTCTTGCTGATTTCCGTCACCGCGTCTTCGGTGAGCTTGATCACCTCCTCGACCGATTCGGTGACCAGGTCGAGCTTCTTGCGGTTGGCCTGGGAGGAGGCATCCCAGCGCTCGAGCATGGTGTCGAGGCTGATCACGACCTGTTGGAAGAGGCGCGTGCGCTTGCGCCACTTGAGGAACGGCTCATCACCCGGCGCAGCGGCCTCCTCGTCGGCGGCTACGTCCTTCACCACGAGGGCGAGCGCCACGAACGCGGCGAGCGGGACGAGGACGAGCGAGGTGGCGATCGCCCACGTGGGAAGGAGAAACGACATCCACGCCCATGGCAGGAACAGCACGACGATCAAAGCCGCGAGCAGGTATGGGTGGCGCCCCGCGAACTGGAAATAGCGGCTCACGCGGCCAACTCGCTTACGCGGCGCCGCCGGCGCCGGCGGCCGCCTCGCTGAGGAGGTTGAGCTCGCCGCTCGACAGCAGCTTCTCGATGTCGAGGAGCAGGATCATGCGCTCGGCCTGCGTGGCGAGAGCGGCGATGAACGAGCTGTCGACCACCGCTCCGAGTTGCGGGGCCGGCCTCACCTCGTTGGGCGCGAGGCGCACGACGTCGGAGACCGAATCGACGACGATGCCGATCACGCGCTTGGCGATGCGCAGGATGATGACCACCGTGAACGCGTCGTAGCGCGCCTCGGCGAGCGCGAACTTGATCCGCATGTCGACGACCGGCACGATCACTCCGCGAAGGTTGAGGACTCCCTTGAGGAAGGCCGGCGCCGACGGAATCGGCGTCACCTTGTCGTAGCCGCGAATCTCCTGCACCTTGAGGATGTCGACCGCGTACTCCTCCTGGCCCAGGACGAATACCAGCACTTCACGCATGGCGTCGCGCGCGGTGGCGTGCGCGTCCATCGATCAGAACTCTTCCCACTCGCCGGCGCCGGCAGCCGCAGCCGGGGCGGACTTGCGGGCCTTGCCGAGGAGCACATTGCGCGGCGCGTCCAGGGTCGGCTCGCGTCGATGGGATTCGACGCGCGCGTGCCTGGGTTCGGGCATCGACGGCGCCCTCTCGTCGGAGGCGAGGCGAAACGCGCTCACGGCGCGCACCAACGACTGCGCCTGCTGGCGCATTCCTTCGGCGGCGGCGGCCGACTCCTGCACGGCGGAGGCATTCTGCTGCACCACCTTGTCCATCTCGGTGACTGTCTTGTTGACCTGCTGCACCCCGCGGCTTTGCTCGGCGGAGGCCTCCGCGATCGACCCCATCAGCTCGCTCACGCGCTTGACGTCGATGACGAGCGCCTGGATGGTGTCGCCCGCCTGCTCGACCAGGCGCGTGCCGGCCTCAACCTTGTCGACGGAGGTGCCGATGAGGTCCTTGATCTCCTTGGCCGCTTGCGCGCTGCGCTGCGCGAGCGAGCGCACCTCGGAGGCAACGACGGCGAATCCGCGCCCCTGCTCGCCGGCGCGAGCCGCCTCCACCGCGGCATTGAGCGCGAGAATGTTGGTCTGGAAGGCGATCGAGTCGATCACCGAGATGATGTCGGCGATGCGCTTGGCGCTGTCGCTGATGTCGCCCATGGTCGTCACCACGCGGACCACCTCTGCGCCGCCCTGCTCGGCACGCTTCGCGGCGCTGCGCGCGAGGCCGTCGGCCTGCTGCGCGTTGTCCGCGTTCTGCCTCACCGTGCTCGCGAGCTGTTCCATGCTCGCCGCGGTCTGCTCCAGGCTCGAGGCCTGCTCCTCGGTGCGTTGCGACAGGTCGGTGGTGCCCGCGGCCACCTGGCTGGAGGCGGTGACGACGGCCTCGGCCGACGAGCGCACCTGCAGGACCACCTCGCCCAGCGAGCCTTTCATGGCCTCGAGCGCTTTCAGCAGCTGGCCGGCCTCGTCGTTGGTGCGCGCGGACACTTCCGCGGTGAGATCGCCCTGGGCGATGCGCTCGGCGAACTTCACCGCGGCCCCCATCGGCGCCAGCACCGCGCGGCGGAAGAAGAACCACAACGCGACGAGCGCGATCACCATCACCAACACCGTGCCGGCGATCGCCACCCGATAGCCGCTGTCGGCACGCTGCACCGCCTCGAGCGTCGCCTTGGCGCCAAAGTCGGTGGCCTCTTTCTCGAGGTCGAGCAGCTGGTTCGTCGGCGCGCGGTCGATCCCCGTCACCGCCTTGTCGCCGGCGTGCGGGTCGAACTTGCTCTCCTTGAAGGCCTCCAGCCCCTTGCGGTAGCCCTCGCCGGCCGCCTTGTGCGAAGCGATGAACGTGTCGAGGCGCGAGCGCACCGTCTCGTGCGGCGTGCCGGAGCGCGCCTCTCGCGCCGAGTTCGCGACCTGCTTCTCCTGCTTGAGGAACGCTTGCCAGTACAAGTCGAGCTTCGCCGGGTCGCCTCCGCGCAGCAGCACGTTCTTCCACTCCTGCACCTGCTGCTTGAAGGCGACGGTCGCGCGCAGGATCGCCTGCTGCGTCTCGAAATCCTCGCGGCTGATGCGATCGAGCTCCTGGATCGACCCGTACACGCGCGAGAGCGCGAAGATCGAGACGAGGAGCGAAACCGTCATGGCTCCCGCGACGAGCAGGAGCACTTTCATCTGCAGACTCTTGGTTCTCATGGTTCCGTTGCCTTCTAGAAAAGAGTGACGCTCTTGGCGCCCAGCAGCTCGGCAAGCGCGCTCTCGGCGTTCACCAGGCGCTCGGCCATGGCCGCGAGGAACGCCTGGTGGAAATGGCGCGTAGTGTCCGGCGACGCGAGCCAGAGCACGTCGGGGTCGAATTCGATCAGCGCGCAGTCGGTGACGGCGGTGAGGGTGCTGAAGCGCCGCGCGCCACTGCGCTGCAGGAAGCCGGTCTCGGCGAGGCATTCGCCCGCCCCGCGGATGCCCAGGAGCGTCCCACGCTTGGTGACGCGCATCTGCCCGCGCAGGAGCACGAAGAAGGAGTAGCCAGGATCGTCCTCGCCGATGAGGGCCGTGCCGCCGCGCACGTCGAACCAGCGGCCCATGGTCGCGACCTCCGCGAGAGACGCATCGCCGAACTCATGGAAAAAGGGCAGTGCGCGCAGCCGCGCGACGCGCTCGTCCACACCCGCTTCGCCCTCGGTGGCGGAGATCGTTCGCAGGTCGGCGGCGAAGTCCTCCCAGGTGGCGTAGCGGAACATCGGGTCGCGCGCGGTCGCGCGCTCGAAGATCATGTCGAAGACGGGCGCAATGCCTTCGCGCGCCGCGCTGGGCGCCGGAAGGTTGCCGAGCATGATCCGCGTCGCGAGCGCCGCCGGGCTGTCGGGCGCGAAGGGAAGCCCGCCGACGAGGAGCTTGTAGAGCACGATCCCGAGCGAGTACATGTCCGACTTCATGGATGCGGGCTTGCCCTCGATCTGCTCCGGGGCCATGTAGGCCGGCGAGCCGACGACCATCGCGCGAGTGGAATCGAACGCGAGGTTGGAGAAGGCGACGCCGAAGTCGGCGACCTTGGCGTCGCCGTCGGCGCCCATGAGGATGTTGGCGGGCTTGAGGTCGCGGTGGACCACGCCGCTCGCGTTGGCGTAGGAGAGCGCGTCGCAGCACTGCTCGAGCAGCCGCGCGACGCGGCGCGGCTCGAGCAGCGTGGCCGGCGTGCAATAGCGGTCGAGGTTCCCCTCCTTCGCGTACTCCATCACGATGTAGGCGCGGGTATCGTCGGCCGCCGCATCGTAGACCTGCGTGATGTTCGGGTGCGTGAGGCGCCGGGCGAGGAGCGTCTCCTTGAGGAAGAGCGAGCGGAAGACCTTGCGATCCTCCGGATTGAGCATGTGGGAGTCGTAGACCTTGATCGCGACGTCGCGCGCGGGGAAGAGCTCGCGCCCGAGGTAGATGGTCGCCGACTGTCCCCGCCCGAGGATCCCCTGGATCTCGTACGGTCCCAGCTTCGAAGGCATCTGCGCGGGCGCCGGATCGGGCGGAAAGTCGGTCTTGAGGCTCACTCGCGCTCCTCGCGAATGCGCTGCAGCAGGTGATCGACGTCGAGCAGCAGCACGCTGCCGCCCTCCGTGACGCCGATTCCGGCGATGGCGCCGCCGATCACGCGCGCGCCGAGGTTGGGGGCGGGCCGGATCTCGTCCTCGGCAAGGCCGATCACGTCGGAGACGCCCGAGACGATCAGGCCCACGAGTCGCTGGCCGCTCGTGAGGATGATGGCGCTCGCCTGGTCGAGCGCAATCGGCTTGGGGAAGCCGAACATCAGGCCCAGGTCGACGATCGGCACGATGGCGCCACGCAGGTTGATGACGCCGCGCGTGAATGACGCGACGTGCGGCACGCGAGTGACGAGGTCCACCTGGCGGATCTCCTGGACCCGCAGGATGTCGATGCCGTAGCTCTCGTCGTCCAGGCGGCAGGTGAGGAACTCGCGGCGCGCGCGCTCGGCGCCTTCGGCGCCCGGCACGGCGAGGAAAGCTTCGCTCATTTCGACGCGTCCTTCTTGCCGACGCGGGCGAGAGCGCGCTCGCGTATGCGACCCAGCGGCACCACCTCGTGCGCCGCGTCGAGCTCGATCGCTTCGCGCGGCATGCCGAAGATCACGGAGGTGGCTTCGTCCTGCGCGATGTTGTAGGCGCCCTTCTTCTTCATCTCGAGCATGCCCTGCGCGCCATCCTTGCCCATGCCGGTCATGATCACGCCGATGGCGTCGGCCCCGAGGAACTTCGCCGCCGAAAGGAAGAGGAAGTCGACGGAGGGACGGTGCAGGTTCATCGGCGGCTCGGTCGAGAGCTTGGCGAGCAACTGCCCCTCGTCGCGCTTGACCCACAGGTGCTTGCCGCCCGGCGCAACGTACGCATGCCCCGGCATGATCGGGTCGTTGTGCTCGGCTTCCTTCACGGCGATCTTGCACAGGCCGTTGAGGCGCTCTGCGAACATGCGCGTGAAGTTCTCCGGCATGTGCTGCACGATGACGATGCCGGGACAGTCGACCGGCATGTCGACGAGGAACTCGCGGATCGCCTCCGTGCCGCCGGTCGAGGCCCCGACCGCGATCACCTGGTCGGAAGTCTTCACGCCGCGCGGGACGGGGCGCTTCATGACCGGAGGCATCGTCGCCTCGATCGTGGTCGTATCGTCGGGGCGCCGCGGCCCCTTCAGGCGCGCGCTCTTCGCCGCGCGGATCTTTTCCGCGATCATCTGCCCGTAGTCGTCGGGCGTCTGCTCGTTGAGCTTGGGCTTGGTGACGAACTCCACGGCGCCCAGCTCGAGTGCGCGGAAGGTGATCTCGGAGCCGCGCTCCGTGAACGACGAGATCATCACCACCGGCGTCGGGCGCGCGCGCATCAGCCGGTCGAGGAACTCGAGCCCGTTCATCTTGGGCATTTCGACATCGAGCGTGATCACGTCGGGCTCGAGCTCCTTGATCTTGTCGCGCGCCTCGAACGCGTCGGCCGCCGTGCCGACCACCTCGATGTCGGGCTGGTCGGCGAGGATGTCCGTGAGCACGTCGCGAATCATGCGGGAATCGTCGACGATGAGAACCCGGATCTTGGTCATTTGAAGAGCTCCGCCTGGCCCTCGACGGGCGAATGGAACAGCCGCGCGCCGTAGTCGCGTTCGCGCAGCACGATGGTGTCGTTGTTCGCCTTGCGCAGCCGCTTCACCATGACCTTGCCGCTGCGCGGGAAGAAATAGATCTTGCGCGGCCAGACGTCGAGCAGGTCGCGCGCCGCGATCGGGATGCGCTCGAGGCTGAGGTACTCGACGATGAATTCCGCGTTCTGCTGGCCGACGTTGGAAAGCATGAAGCCCTGCAGGACGTTGCCGCCGCCGAATACCTTGGCCTCGAGCCGGTCGCGGCGCCCGCCGAGCTTGAGGATCTGGTTGATCAGCAGCTCCATCGCGTGCACGCCGTAGCGCCCGCCGGCGCTGATGTTGCCGTGCGTGCCGATGAGCTTGCCTTCGTCGGGAAGCATGAAATGGTTCATCCCGCCGATGCCGCTGTCGCGATCGCGAAGGCAAGCCGAGACGCACGATCCGAGCACCGTGACCAGGGCCATGTCCTTGTTGGTGGCGTAGTACTCGCCGGGCAGGATCTTCGCCGAGTCGATCTTGAAATACGGATCGAAATAGCGATTGGGCGAGTCCTCGCGCAGCAGCTCGTCGTCGCGATTCACGCGCCCCTCCCCGCCATCCGCTCGTACACCGTCTGTCCGCGCAGGCGGAAATGCCGACCCTGGTCGAGGAGGCTCTCGGCGTGGCCGGCAAAGAACAGGCCCGTCGGCCGCAGCAGCTGCGCGTAGCGCTCGACCAGCCGGCGCTGCGTCGGCTTGTCGAAATAGATCATCACGTTGCGGCAGAAGATCGCGTCGAGCCCGGGCTCCACCGGCCATTCGGCGTCCATGAGGTTCACGCGCTCGAACTGGACGTGCGAGGCGATCTCGCTGCGCACGCGCGCGCGTCCCTCGAAGCGTCCGGCGCCGCGAAGGAAGAAGCGCTTCTGCCGGGATTCGGGCAGCTTGAGGACCGAGGCGAGCGGATAGACGGCCTCGCGCGCGGAAGCGAGCACCTGCGTATCGAGGTCGGTCGCGAGCACGGAGAAATCGGCGCCCGGAAGCGCGTCCGCAAGGCACATCGCGATCGTGTACGGCTCCTCGCCGGTCGAGCACCCGGCGCTCCAGACGCGAAAGGTCTCTCCCGGGCGCGCCGTGGCGCGCGCATGCTCGGCGAGCATCGTGAAGTGATGCTCCTCGCGGTAGAACGCGGTGACGTTGGTGGTGAGCGCGTTGGTGCAGTGCTCCCACTCGGCGGGCTCGAGGTCGAGGAAGCGGACGTAGTCGTCGAACGAGGCGATGCCGAGCGCGCGAAGCCGGCGCGCGAGCCTGGCGTAGACCATTTCCTTCTTCGCCTCGGGCAGCCGGATGCCGGAAAAACGGTAGATGCGATCGCTGATCAGCCGGAACTGCTCGAGGCTGAACGGAAACTCGCGGAAGGCGGCAGCCACCGGCTCGCTGGCTTGGGTGGCTAGCGTCATGCCGCGTTCCTCGCCAGGACGTGCGAGGCATGCATGCGCACGACGCTGTTCACATCGAGGATCAGGGCCACCCGGCCATCACCGAGGATGGTCGCGCCGGCCACGCCGGGCACCGCGTGCAGGTTCGATTCGAGCGACTTCACCACCAGCTGCTGCTGGCCGATGAGGCTGTCGACGAGGAGCGCCGCGCGCCGGCCGTCGACCTCCACCACCAGGCAGAGCGGATCCGGACGTTGCGCGCCCGAGGCGGGCAGCTGGACCACGTCCTCGAGGCGGACGATCGGCAGGTGCTCGCCGCGCACGGCGACGAGCGAGGCCTGGTTCACCACCGTGCGGATGTCCGCGGCCGCGGGCTTGAACGCCTCGGCCACGAACTCCAGCGGCACGATGTACTGCTCCTCGCCGACGCCGACGATCATTCCGTCGAGCACCGCGAGGGTCAGCGGAAGCTGGATGGTGATGGTGGTGCCCTCCCCCTTGGCGGAGGAAACCGACACCATCCCGCCGAGCGAGGTGATGTTGCGCCGGACGACGTCCATGCCGACGCCGCGCCCCGACAGGTTGGTCACTTCGCGCGCGGTCGAGAATCCGGCCTCGAAGACGAACGCCCAGACCTGCTT
>Ga0209647_1000561_pt1 | contig 34919 bp, 37 predicted proteins | sample GraSoi_2013_60cm_FD_185827 | JGI IMG/M metagenome (GOLD analysis project Ga0209647, IMG submission 185827) | Grasslands soil microbial communities from the Angelo Coastal Reserve, California, USA - Sample 9_17_2013_60cm (SPAdes) (version 2) | ecosystem: Environmental > Terrestrial > Soil >... | reverse complement strand
CCCGCATCGAGGACACACAAAACCATCCGGCCAGCGGCTGGCGGCCAAGTACTTTCGACAAGCCTCTTCGGTGGCGAACTGCGACTGAAATTCGCGCAAGGTTTTGGGAAACGTCGGGCGAGCCACCCGATTACACTACCCCTTGGGGTTTGCTGAAACAACCGGATAAGCATAAGCTAGCTAATCCCAAAATGCAGCGGCTCGCTGGCCAAAAGAGCAGGCTGTGATCTACAACCCGGTCGGTCTGGCGGTTGGTAGTCAGATGAATCTCGTCCTTGCTACCGAAGCAATGATGCAGGCCGTGAATTATGAGGAACGCAGAGTGATTCCCGTGCACGAAGAGCGGCTCAAAGAGGTATTTCCTTCAAGAATCACGAAGGACGGACTTCGAATCAGCGAGATCTGCCTGGCCGACGACGAGCCTTCTCTCGTGCACTAGTGACAAATGGCGGAAGAGAATCTTCCTGCGATTTAAGTACAGCGGCACACATGGGTAAAGCAATTGAGACGAGTATTTGGTTGGACCGCGTGCTTCTGGACCAGATCGCTGGTCGATGGCAGCTTCTGATTCTCGGCGCACTTTGCGATCAAGGGCACAAGGCGCGATTCAATGCTCTAAAGCGGGCCGTCCCCGGCATTTCTCAGAAGACGCTTACTCAGTGTCTGCGTCAACTTGAACGCAGTGGCCTTGTCGCACGACGGGTCCTTATCGATTCGCCTCTCGGCGTCGAATATTCCTTTACGCCACTCGGGGATACGCTCGAAGCTCCAGTTCGGGCTTTATACAACTGGACGCGTCAGTACTCTGCTGCTGTACGGACCGCACAAGAGGCCTATGACGCTGATCGAAGCCGCAAAGATGCCAGATCGGCTAGCAAAACCCTCACCGAAAAGGGGGCACTCCTCCGTTCGTAAAGAATTGTACGTTAAGCCGCAAGCTTGAAGTAACACAGCGCCTGAGCTTCTGTGGTGCTGCCTCCGGGACAGCCTTGATCGGATCGAGGACTTGTCCAGCTTCAGCCCAGTCGACCAGGATATGACACCGATTCCCTCGTAATTTCTTGCCTAGGCGTACAATTTTTACAAACGAAGGAGTGAACCCCTCTTGACTAACGACTGATGTGGGTATATACCCGTGATGTGAATGATTGTTATTGCATCTCCCTGCGAACGGCCGCCCGAAAGGTTTCAGCACCTCACGACGAGGCGCTGGCGCCCGTCGGCATCAATATCGTAACCGTCTCGTGAAGCACAGGGTTGACGGCAATAGTAAGCAACAAAACGTCAAACAACTGTATGCTTTTTTATTTGCTCGGCGGCCAATGCCTTTCAGTGCCTGATCTCTCATCTGTCGGCATCGCGGCGTGTCTCGTTTTGCGACACATTAAGTGAGACAAATTTGTTTCATTATGCGACAGCGACGTGCTTGTCGCGTCAACCACCCAGTGCGAAATCCGCTTTCTTCCCGAGGTAGTTGCGTAGCCAGACTCTCCCGTAGTTTCTGGCATAATCACTGCTTAAGTCGACTACAGTATGATGCCCGTTGTTTAGCGAGCACTATCTCCATCCCCCCAAATGGTCGGAACTCTATATTTTTGAGCCGCGAACCCGATCTTTGTGCTCCAATCTCCGTAGACCTTTTCACTTATGAAAGCCGCCGTACTGCATCAATATGATACGACACTTACTAACTCTGACTTTGTGGTCCAAGAGGACGCGGCTTGAAAGCTCTCGCCGCACGCGGACGACGCAAAAGCTAGAACCAGTTTTCCATGAGTTGTGTCTAAGAAAATGATCCCCGTATGATACAAACGTCTATATTCCCAGGAAAGTATCTGCAAGGCGCGAACGCGATTGCAGAGTTGCCATCGCAAGTAGGTCGGCTTGGTGAATCAGCTCTGCTGGTCGCTGACATCGTCGCGATGAAGAAATATATTCCGCAGGTTGAAGCTGCGTTCAAACGTGCCAAACTCGAGATCATTGTCGAGGAGTTCAACGGAGAATGCTGCGACAGCGAGATCGAACGGCTCAAAAAGGTGGCTGAAAGTCGTGATTGTGATGTCGTCATCGGGATGGGTGGCGGCAAGACGATGGATACCGGGAAATCCGTTGGTCATGGATTGCGCCGTCGCGTGGTAACAGTGCCAACCATTGCGAGCACCGACGCTCCGACCAGTGCGTTGGCCGTCATTTATAGGCCGGAAGGTGCTTTCAGTCGCTATCTCTTCTTTGAGAGAAACCCTGACCTCGTGCTCGTTGATACAGCCATCATTGCTAAGGCACCCGTCAGATTCTTGATTGCCGGAATCGGCGACGCGTTATCAACCTGGTTTGAAGCGGATGCGTGCCGCCAGTCTTATGCGAATAGTTTTGCCGGAGGTGTGGGAACCCTCGCGGCTTACTCTCTGGCTCGTCTTTGCTACGATACAATTCTTGAGTTCGGCGTAGCCGCTTGCCGTTCTTGTGAAGGAGGCGTGGTGACGCCAGCGCTCGAACATGTCGTGGAAGCGAATACATTGCTCAGCGGGGTGGGATTCGAGAGTGCGGGACTTGCCGGTGCTCACTCAATACACAATGGCCTTACCGTCCTGCATGGTACGCATTCTTACTACCACGGAGAAAAAGTGACGATCGGCGTTGAAGCGGGTCTCTTTCTCGGTGACAGGCACCAGGCGCTCATCGCGGATCATGGAAGTGTAGAACCATTAATGGTCTCATGGTGGAATCGCAAGAAACAGCTGCTTCAGAACCACTTCTTTTCGAAGCACTTACATCTCACCACAGGCTAAACTCCACCCGGCGAAGTCTACGCCTTTTGTGAATCAGTTGGCCTTCCAACCACGCTTAAGCAAATAGGGCTTTCCGACGTCACTGACGAAGAGCTGTACAAAGTGGCTGAAGCCGCTTGTGCCAAAGGGGAGACTATCCACAACGAACCCTCTCCGGTTTCGCCAGAACAGGTCGTTGCATCGATCCGGCTTGCGGACGCATTCGGACGGGCCAGGCTGAGACAGTAAGCGTCCGTAAGTTGGTGGGTGTCTTTTCATCAATATCGGCCAACTCAGCATGCTGCGGGGAATCGAGAAATCTTCACTGCTATCGCTTACGGAACTGGGCCGACTGAGCAATCTCGACCGGGATTATCGTCATAGCGAAGTCTCGAGTGTGCAGGCGGAGAGCGCTATTGCAGAGGCTGAAACGGCCGACCGCGAACTCGCAGCCGGCCATGCTGGTCCAAGCTTCACCAAATGACCATTTTGCCGCCCCGAGCAAACAGCACGTCTTTCAACAGGAACTTTCCCGGTAGAGCAGAGAGCGCGAGAAACCCACCGAGGCTTTTGGCTCCCGCCCTGGCGTGGAAAGCAAGAAGGAGAGTGTGGTTAAAAACATAAGCACAGCACCACCGCGACAAAGCGCTGGGAGCGCTCGATAAGTGCAAATATTTTATTGCGCTAGGTGTATTTACACGTAAAGAAGATAATAAATCAACCAGAAAACAACCACTATGCCAACGAACACAAAAGAAATCCGTCTCATCGCTAGTATGATCGTAGTACCGGGTAAGGAAAATGAGTTGAGTGAAGTTCTCCGCTCTCTAATTGGACCGACTCGGAATGAGCCCGGCTGTCGCCGTTATCAGATGTATGAGTCGGAGCAGAAAGGAAGGTATTTCGCCGATGAGATCTGGGAGAGCCGCGAAGCACTGGACGCACATTTGCAAAGCGCTCATTTTAAGAGAGCTGCTGCCGCATTTTCGGAGCTGCTCCAAGGAGCGCTTGGAATTGACATCCTCCGCGAAATCGCACCCTGATCGGTCGTAACCGTCGTCGGCCCCAACAGCCCTTGTTCTGAAGACTTCCGGACTTAACCGCGTCTTCAACATCACGTTTGGCCGCTACATTTATCCGCGGGTCACATTTCTAGTAAGCCAACGCTCGCAGTGTTCCAAAAAGGCTTCTAGCCAGCGACCATGAGCATGTTAGAACGCAACGGTATTATTGCAGGCGGAACCTGGGTTCTTGATCATACAAAGATCATCGACTTTTTCCCGGCACAGGATGCGCTCGCGAACGTTCTCGCAGAGACTTCAAGCAACGGAGGAGGACCCTACAACGTCCTGATTGACCTTGCCCGCCTCGGAGCACCATTCCCGTTGGCCGCCGTGGGGGTTTTGGGTGACGACGCCGGAGGTGAACATATTCGTGACGATTGCCACAAGCACCACATCGACACGCGGCAATTACACATCACTAAAGAGGCGCCAACTTCCTACAGCGACGTGATGACAGTAAAGTCGACAGGACGCCGCACGTTCTTTCATCGGCGCGGTGCCAACATGTTTCTCGACGCCGAGCATTTCGACTTCACGCAAAGCGACGCTCGCATCCTCTATCTCGGCTATCTTCTTTTGCTCGACCGGCTCGACCAGCCAGAACCGATATCTGGGACCGTGGCAGCATCAGTCTTGCAGCGCGCGCAAAAAGCCGGGTTAAAGACCATTTTGGATTTGGTAAGCGAGGACGGCGACCGTTTTACTCAAATTGTGCGACCCGCGCTGAAGTTCTGCGATTACTGCGTGGTAAACGAATTTGAGGCCGAGCGCACAACGGGCATCGAGATTGTCCGGGAGGGTCGAGTCGACCTCGACGCCGCCTGCAAAGCAGCGAAGGAATTGCTCGCCACAGGTGTGCGCGAATGGGTTGTCATCCATTTTCCTGCCGGTGCAATCGCCGTCGGTTCCAGCGGGCGGGAGTTGGCTCAAGCGAGCATCAATATGCCACAGGAATGCATCGCGGGCACGGTTGGAGCGGGAGACGCTTTCGCCGCCGGCATGCTTTTGGGATTACACGAAGACGTGCCGATCGAGGTAGCCCTCACCTATGGCGTCTGCGCGGCGGCCGCCTCGCTCTTGGATCCGACGAGTACCAATGGCGTCAAACCACTCTCCGAATGCTTGCACCTTGTCGAGGAATTCGGCTACCGGCCAACTCTAAAACTATGATCAAATCACTTGATACCAAAATCGCGGACATCCGCGCCAATCCTTCTGGAAGCAAAGCCTTCATCATCGCCGATGCCAAAGACGCCGATATGGCATTCGGTATTGGCGCGCCGGGTCCGCGACGCAATTCCAAAATAAACGAATACGATAGCAGCTGGAAGAGCCTGGAAGATTATCGCGCGCAAATTCGCGACGTCGTTCGTCAGGGCATTGTCGACATTATGCTGCTTTCAGCCTCGAACCTCGAGACGCTCGCGATGGAAGAAAGGCTATTTGAGAACTCCGCAGTTACACCAGCGGCCCGAGCAAACGATACCTCCGACGTCTGGGCTGTACGTGGCGGAAAATACCCTGGTGAGGCATCACGATCGTTTCGCACGGCGACCATTGACCACATCATGTATGGATCCATCGATCCAAAACCGAACGAGAAAGTACCAGGTGCCGACTTGGGCCTCTACTCCATCACATTTACTAACAACCTTGACGAAGAACATCACGCGCTACGCGAATTTCATGAATTCCGGCTCGAGGCGGAGCGCAAGGGATTTCGCTATTTTCTGGAGGTGTTCAATCCCAACGTCGAGCCCGGCATTGCTGAAGCGGACATTCCGGCCTTCGTCAACGACCACGTCATTCGCTCCCTGGCAGGTGTGACAAAGCGCGGCCGGCCTCTATTTCTCAAAATCGCCTACAATGGACCGCACTCGCTTACCGAATTAGTAAACTACGATCCGCAATTGATCGTCGGAATCTTGGGCGGCAGCGCCGGCACTACGTACGATGCTTTCAAGCTGATCTCTGATGTGCAGAAGTATGGCGCGCGCGTTGCACTATTCGGGAGGAAAATAAATCTCTCCGAGCATCCGCTTACTTTCATCGAAATGCTGCGCCGAATTGTGGATCACCAGATCACAGCCGAGGAAGCAGTGAAAGCCTACCACGACGCCTTGAAGAAGCTCGGGATGAAACCGCTGCGTGAATTCGCCGACGATAAGGAGTTAACGGGAACGATGACGCGTTATCGATAAAACAAATGAGATCATTCGTTTGCTATGAACACGATCAAATGCGGAATCAATCCGACTGAAAGGAAGAGCTAAATGGAACACAGAAATTTTCCTCGACGCGCTTTTGTCACCTCCGATGGCGTCCAGTTAAGCTATATTCGGCAAGGAAGCGGTGGTCCGATCGTTCTCCTCCACGGCTGGTCGCAGTGCGCTGAGGAATTCAAACATCAGATCGGCCCGCTCAGCGCGCAATATGATGTTATCGCTGTCGATCAACGGTCTCACGGCGAATCGCAGAAAGTGTCTTACGGGTTAAAGATTTCGCGGTTAGCCAAAGACCTGTACGAGCTCCTAACCAAGCTCGAGCTGAATGAAGTCGCGCTGTTGGGTCATTCGATGGGATCGTCGGTGATCTGGAATTGGAAGATTCGGGCGCTATTTTTACGCCCCAGCAAGTGTTCAACATTGTTGCCGCCTTACGTAGCAAAGAAGCAGAAAACGTAACCCGACAGGGCATTGATGGGATAGTGACCAAGCACGCAACACCAGAGATGAAAGAGTGGTTAGTCCAATGTACTCTGAAGATGCCCCGGCATCTTGCCGGGACTCTAGCCTACAATCACTGGCAAATGGATTGGCGAGATCTCATCCCGCGGATCGACCTTCCTACTCTGATCATCAGCGGTCGAGCCAGTGCGGCGGCACCGTGGAAATCACAAGAATGGGTTCATCGTCAAATTAAAGGTTCGCAGTTCGAAGTATTCGAAGAAGCAGAGGGAGGCCAGCATTTTATGTTCATCGAAAATCCTGAGAAGTTTAACCGGATGATCATGGAATATTTAGGCTAGCTACATACTATCATGCGATTGGCCGGTTTCTGACCTGGTGTCAGCGTGCTGGCTTTCAGAGCGCTCGCTACGCACTAGTGCAGTAAGTCTAAGCTTCGTATAGCAGCCGTACCATTTTCCTCAGCTCACAGACAGCACAAGCGAACCTGATGCCACTATACAACCTTCAGACTTACTGCACTAGTGCACCAAGTCTGAGGCTCATATAGCAGCGGGAGCGATTCTATGGGCGACATTTTTATAGATCCAACGGATGGGTGTCGCAGTTTTGTTGTAGTTGCGGATGTAGCGCATAAGCTTGCGCGCGAGATCCTTTACGGAATTGAAGACACCTCGAGAAATTACGTGGCGCTGAATTTTGGAAAACCAAATTTCGACCTGGTTAAGCCAGCTGGAGTAGGTCGGGGTGTAGTGGATCCGAACAGTAGGATTGGCCTCAAGGAATTCAGAAACTCGCTTGGTTTTGTGCGCACTTAAGTTATCGGCAACGACGTGGATCTCGCGACCTGGCGGTTGGCTTGTTACGATCTGTGCAAGGAAATCGACGAACTCTGCGCTGGTGTGGCGTGCACTGGTTTTAGCCAGCACCTCTCCGGTTTGGGTGTTCAGGGCGCCGTAGAGAGAAAGCGTTCCATGGCGGTAGTACTCGAAGCCATGCCGTTCGGCCCGGCCGGCAGAAAGGGGTAAAACCGGGTCCAAGCGATCCAGCGCTTGGATGGCACTCTTGTCGTCGACACAGAATACAGCAGCGTGCACCGGTGGTTTGAGGTACAAGCCGATGATGTCCGCCGCTTTCTCTTCAAACTCCGGATCATCACTGACCATGTAGCTGCGCGAACGGTGGGGTTGGAGTCCAAATTGCCGCCACACTCGACTGACCGTCGATTGACTGACACCTACCTCCTTGGCAAGCCGATAACTGCTCCAATGGGTCGAGCCGTCGGTCGGTCCCCGTCGGGTCAGTTCCAAAATGCGCGCTTCGGTCTGAGCCGTGCGACGGCGGTGCTCGGCTCCGCGGTAACGCGAATCCAAGCCCACCAATCGCTCTTGCTTAAAGCGCTTCTTCCAAAGGCTAATGTAACGATCGGTGCAATCGAGTTGCTCGCCAATTTCACCGTAAGACCGACCAGCTGCTAACATCAGAATGACCTTTGCTCTCTTAACCAACTCCACCGCCAGTGATCGACTTCGTGCACGGCGTCCCAGTTCCCTCCGCTCGGGCGGAGCCAATACAACTCGAGTTAAACCCATCTATACAGCCTATCATCACAGCGCTATATGAGTCACGGACTTAATGCACTAGAAAGAAGTTCCGGACGGCTACTAGTGGTGGAGATGAATGTGGCAGGATAAAATCCCTGACAAACATACTGAAAAGACGAAATAGATTTCCGCACATCGTCACCGGGACCGCCAAAAAGCTCTGAATCCACTCGATTGGGTTTCCAGAAGCCAAAAGCGCAATCGCGCGAGGAGAACGCAAAGACCTTAGCGTGCAATTTTTTACGAACCGGTCAGTGAACCCAATCTAGCCGCTCTTGACAACCGACTGATGTGGGTATATACCCGCGATATGAGCGATTGTTATTGCATCTCCCTGCGAACGGCCGCCCGAAAGGTTTCAGCACTTTACGACGACGCGCTGGCGCCCGTCGGCATCAACATCGGCCAACTCAGCATGCTGCGGGAAATCGAGAAATCTTCACCGCTATCGCTTACGGAACTGGGCCGACTGAGCAATCTCGACCGTTCGACTGTTGGGCGAAATGCCAAGGTTTTGGAGCGTATGCATCTTGTCCAGGCCGTGGCAGGTGAGGACCATCGGGAGGCAGCGCTTACATTGACTGCTGAGGGAACAAAGGCCGTTGCAGAAGCCGCGCCGCTTTGGGAACGCGCCCAGGCGACGATCGAGCGCGCTATGGACGGGGGCGAGGCTGCCCGTCTGCTGACTTTGCTGAAGGCGCTATAGAGTTTTTTTGTATCCTACACGGGTATATACCCGCATCCATCACCACTAACCCTTTCAGGACACTGGACCAGAAGATGAGCGATCAAAAAAACTACGAAGACGATATGTCTTTGCCGAATCGGCCCGAAGTGCGGCAGCAAAGGCGGTGGGTTACCGCTGGCGTGGCGACGCTCGACGGGATGTCAGACCGGTTCGCCCTGCTTATGCAGCGCTACAACGTGCACTACAGCTGGGCAGTGGCGCTCGCTACCTTCCTGACTATGCTCGCCACGGCCGGGGTCTTCGGCTCTGCCGGCGTGATGATCGAGCCGCTGCAGGCGGAATTCGGCTGGTCGAACGCCGACATCTCATTCGCCCTGGCGGTGCGGTTGCTGCTGTTCGGTCTGATGGGACCGTTTTCAGCTGCCTTGATGAACCGCTTCGGAATCCGCAATGTCGTCATTGCGGCGCTCGTGCTGATCTCCTCTGGGTTACTTGGTTCGTTCTTCATGACGCAGACATGGCAGCTCGTGCTGCTGTGGGGTGTCGTGGTCGGATTCGGTACAGGTATGACGGTGCTGGTGCTGGGCGCGACCGTGGCTACGCGCTGGTTCTCTAAGCGGCGCGGCCTGGTCGTCGGCCTGATGACCGCCAGCAATGGAACAGGCCAGCTCGTGTTTCTGCCTCTGCTGGCCAAGCTGTCCGGGACTGTAGGCTGGCGCGCAGCGCTCGGCTTCGTCTTGTTCACCCTGGTGCTTGCCCTGGTCGCCGTAGCCCTGCTGATGCGCGACCATCCTGATGAAGTTGGTCTGGCGCCTTACGGCGGCACCGAGCGTGTCACGGCGCCTCCCCGCCAGTTGGGAATGCGCCAGCTGCTCCTCTCGCCGCTGGTTGCCCTCCGCGAAGCGTCGGAAACAGCTACGTTCTGGGCTCTCTTCTTCACGTTCTATGTGTGCGGCCTCAGCACGAATGGTCTCATCCAGACGCACTGGATTGCCCTGTGCGGCGACTTCGGCGTGGTACCGGTGAGCGCGGCGGGGATGCTGGCAATTATCGGGTGCTTCGACTTCGTGGGCACGATCCTGTCTGGCTGGCTGTCCGATCGCTATGATAATCGCTGGCTGCTGTTCGTCTTCTACGGGCTGCGGGGTATCTCCCTGATCTATCTGCCGTTCTCGGATTTCACGCTCCCGTCGCTTTCGATCTTCGCGGTATTTTACGGTCTGGATTGGGTGGCTACCGTTCCGCCTACCGTCAAGCTTGCAGCTGAGCGCTTTGGCCCGGAGAAGGCCAGCCTTATCTTCGGCTGGATCTTCGCCGCCCATCAGCTTGGTGCGGCAACCGCGGCATTTGGCGCTGGCGCGACACGCACCGAATTCGCCACTTACCTTCCCGCGCTCTACATCGCCGGCGCCTTCTGCATCGCTGCCTCGCTGGTCGTCATCAGCCTTCCAAAGATGTCCAAGCCAGGCAAGCCGAACGTCGTTTCGGCCACGGCTTGAACAAAGCCCGTCGAATGAAAACCAATGAAAACCAATAAAAACCAAGTTGAAGAAAACCTAATGGACTATCGATATCTCGGCCGTTCCGGCTTCCGCGTTCCGGCGCTAAGCCTTGGAACCGCTACCTTCGGCGGCAAGGGCGCTTTTTTTGCCGCTTGGGGTGATACCGGGGAGGAGCAGGCGACGCGCCTCGTCGACATGTGCCTCGACTTTGGCCTGAACATGTTCGACAGCGCCGACGTCTATTCCGCCGGACTTGCAGAGGAAATCCTCGGCGCGGCGATCAAAGGCAAGCGTGATCGCGTTATCATCTCAACGAAGGCCACTTTCCGCTCGGGAGACGGCCCCAATGACGTGGGTTCTTCGCGCTATCATCTGATCAACGCTTGCGAGAAAGCCCTGAAGCGCCTGCGGACCGACTATATCGATATTTTTCAGCTTCACGGCTTCGACGCCAGGACGCCGATTGAGGAGACCTTGAGCGCCCTCGACGATCTCGTTCGCGCCGGCAAGATCCGCTATGTGGGCTGCTCGAACTTTTCAGGCTGGCATCTGATGAAGTCGCTGGCGGTGGCGGAGCGTTACAATTTGCCACGCCATGTCGCGCATCAGGCCTATTATTCGCTGGCCAACCGCGAATACGAAAGTGAACTCATGCCCCTCGGGCTCGACCAGGGGGTCAGCGCGATCGTCTGGAGCCCCTTGGCGTCCGGGCGCCTCACCGGCAAGATCCGGCCGGGCCTATCCGTGCCTGAGGGCAGCCGGCGCAGCCTGAGGCCCGAAGACGGTCCTTTCGTGGAGGACGGGCATCTCTTCACGATCATCGAGGCGATCGATGAGATCGCCCGCGAGACCGGGAAATCGGTGACGCAGATCGCGCTCAATTGGCTCCTTCAACGTCCCACCGTCGCGAGCCTCATCATCGGCGCGCGCAACGAAACGCAACTATCGGAAAATTTCGGAGCCATTGGCTGGGCCCTAACGCCCGATCAGGTTCAGCGCCTAGATAAAGCTAGCCGGGTCATCCCGACCTATCCTTATTGGCACCAGGAGGGATTTGCGGAGAGAAATCCATTCCCTACCTTATAGAGGTCCCCGGGATTATCGTCATAGCGACGCGAGAAGATCCGTCAAGTCGGAGCTTCTTAAGCAGTTTTTTAACGGCTCTTCCACGGATCTTGGAACGCCTAAGCGTACTTTATTTTCCGTTTCGTGAGGTGACGCCTAGAAAGAAGTTCCCGACAGCCCAATCACGATGGTTTCTTGAGAAACTCCGCACCGCTTTAGGGGTGACCACAGAATTCGGAATATAAAGGCTCAAGCAATGGGTTGCTGGGTTTGCGGTCCGCGCTCATCCGCGCCGGTAGATAGGTGCTCCAAGCGGAGATCCGGTGGCTCCTCCGTCAACCACGATCTCTGTCCCCGAAACAATGGCAGAGTCATCCGAAGCCAGGTACAAAACCGCTTTCGCGACGTCGTCGGCGTCGCTGAATCGGCCGAGTGGAATGCTCTGGCTAACCCGCTGCTCCAACTCTTTCTCTGCGTTTTCGGTGGGCACTATAAGGGACCAGATCGGTGTTCGGGTGGCGCCCGGTGTGATTTGATTTACCCGGATTTTGCGTGGAGCGAACTCAGAACCCAAATTTCGAGTCATTGTGCGTATACCGCCTTTTGCTGCGGCATAGGCAGTGAATCCCGGTATTCCGAGCACGGCTTGAACCGAACCATTCAATATGATCGACGCGCCTTCCTTCAGATGCGGTGCCGCGGCCTGAATAGTGAAGAAAACGCCCGTTAAATTAGCACGAATGACTCGTTCAAATTGCTCGACTGAGGTCTGGCCGATCGGAGTGAGTTCGTGAAAGCCGGCGTTAGCGAAAACAATATCGAGTTTACCGAATTGTTTGGTGACTCTGTCGACGCCGCGTTCAGTCGCTTCGAGATCCGTTACATCGGCTTGCAGAGCGAGCACGTTATCGCCGAGCTCCTTTGCGGCCGCCTGCAACGTCTTTGGATTACGGCCGGTGATTGCCACCCGCGCACCTTCGGTTACAAACAATCGGGCGGTAGCGAACCCAATGCCGCTATTACCACCAGTTATCCAAGCAACTTTGTTAGCGAGTTTCATGGGTGAACCTCTATGGTTTATCACAGGTTTCTGTGACCGAACGAATGAACTCCGGACGAAATGGCTGGAATTCGGGGTCCGGGCTTCGTTTCTCTTCAACCCGCCGGCGAAGAGCCAAACAAGCGATGATAAGAGCATCCATGCTTAGCTCCTCTCCTTTGCTTGTTCCTGACCGTTCCCTATTGCCTCGAGGAGCGTGACGACTGCGTGAGGAAGGATCGCGAGTGCGATGCACCCGGCAGTGATGGCGAGATCATGAATCAACTTAACAAGTTCCATATCTGTGTTTCGACTCTGGATCGCAGGGACCAAGCTTGGACGCGTGCAATCTTTTATGAATTTCTTCTTGCATTAGGTGTAGTTACACTTACTTACTAAATCCCAACTAAGCACAACCTGGTCAGAGAACAACCTAAAAAATGAAAAGGGGAAACCAAAGCCGTGATCAACCGAGAACAGGGGTTGAATCCCGGCGCAATGGCGTTTCCTGCTGGTCCACCGCCGGTTTCGTTACGTTTGGCATCAGATTGGCAACGCAGAGTTCATTGACGTTGCCCTCTCACGATCTTCCGCTAACGCGCAATAGGAGAACACATATGCATTACTGACGATTACATCGGAGAGAAGACAGGGCTCCTTCTCGTAGATCCGTACCACGACTTCCTATCTCCGGCGGGCAAGCTTCCGATTTGAAATAAACCTGAAAAGGGAAAAATTTTATGCAGCCACTCGCTGCTCTTTGCTTTGAATTGCAGATCGCACAGCAACTTCTACGTGCAAGCTTCGCGGAATCACAGGTACGCTGGGAACCGGGAGACTACACCCATCGGAAGCACGCGACTACCAAGCAGCTCGCCAGCGCTAAGAACCAGATCTTCGCGAAGGGTACCTGGGGCGGGGAGTGGCATCCAGACTTTGTCCTGCAGGAGGGTGACATTATTATCAAGGAGCATTGGGCACAAAGCGCCTTTGCTAACAATGACCTCGACCAGCAGCCAAAACAGCACGGAATCGAAAAGATAATCCTCATCGGCATGCTGGCCAACACCTGCATCGAGTCCACCGGCCGTTTCGGGATGGAGCTCGGCCACCGCGCCGAAGGGCGCTTCGACAGGCTCATCCAAAAAATCAAAAACAAACCAATATGTCTACGAACACAAACGAAATCCATCTCATCGCTAGTATGATCGCAGTACCGGGGAAGGAAAGCGAGTTGCGCGAAGTTCTCCGTGGTTTAATCGGACCGACTCGGAATGAGCCAGGCCGTCGCCGCTATGAAATGTATGAGTCGGAGCAGAAAGGAAGGTATTTCGCCGATGAGATTTGGGAGAGCCGCGAAGCACGGGACGCAAAAGGCTCGTTTTCAAAGAACGCGTCAGACTCCGTCACGGACGGTTCTGCCGTAATTCTTCATCAGAAAGCGCTACTGCACCGCGGATTTTTGGGAGATAATTAGAGTAGAGCGTTAGTTGTTTAGTTAAATGGCCGTGACCGTTTCGGTTGGGCCGTTTGCCTTTGCTCTCCAATCTCTCCCCGGAATCTTTGGATTCCGTTTTGGAGAAAAAGATGAGTTCAAGGCGCAATTTTTATTTCCCAAACGGAAACGCAGTTGACGTTTGAGCCCGGCCAAAGAGGCGGAGGAGCAAGAGCGCGGAACGCGTTCGGCTTGCTCAGATGGTGATCGCGACTTTTAGTTGAGAATAGTCAGTAAGTGTAGATACACCGAACGCAAAAAGAAATTCTCCTCTCATTGATGGGACAGCGCCGTCTCGTTCGCCTTTTCGGCACGCGAGGGCTGGTTTGCAAGAGCTGCGCAGTTAAAACAACGATTACGACAGCTCAGACAAAAACCGCATAGTCCCTGAACTTTGATGTTAGTGTTTTTGAGTCCAGCGGAGGTAAGGGATGGCGAAGTCGATTGGGCGCAAAACCGGCTACGAACGTTTCAGGCCGATTCACGGTGGAGTAAGGAACTACAATGAAGTACCCGCACAGTATTCCTCTTTGGCGAACAAACGGAGAGCTCTCGCTTGCCAATGCGCTTTCTCGGGTCGTTCTCTCGAGCGTTGGCACGAAATGGAACGACGTCATGGTGGAACAGCATCATTTTCCCAGCGGTGAACTGGTCGATGTAATGTACAAGCGGCATGTGATTGCTATCAATATTGGTCGCTCCTTTACTACTGAATTCGAAAAAGACGGGCAGTTTCAGCGGGCAAGAGGCGCGATTTGCTTCTTTCCGAGTCATCAGCCTTTTTCCAGTCGGCTGAAAGCAGAGAGGGGCGTGTTTGCGAATCTTCTCATTCTGGCTCTGGACCCAGTTTTCGTGAGCCGAGTTGCTGAAGGGCTGGAGTTGGATGCGGACCGTATTGAACTAACTGGGCAGCGAGGAATTACCGACCCTGCACTTCGCCACATTGCTCTGGCATTGCGGGCCGGAGTCCAGAGCGCCGATGCTCTTGACCGGATGTATGGGGAGGCATTATCAACAGCGCTCGCCGTTCACCTTCTGCGCGAATATGGGGCGGCAGTGCTTGAGCCGAAGAGGCAGTATGGTGGATTGCCGCGCCCAAAGCTGGTGCGTGCTGTGGAAAATATTCAAGATCAACTGAATGCAGACTTAACTGTTTCCGGCATTGCTCAGGCGGTTGGCATGAGTCCCGATAACTTCACCAGGCTGTTCAAAGAGTCTACCGGCCAGTCGCCTTACCGGTATGTCGTCGAGGCCAGGGTGAGAAAAGCGAGGGAACTGCTGACCACAGGCAAGTTCACCATCAGCGAAGCTGCACACCAGGTCGGTTTCGTCGATCAGAGCCATCTTACCCGTCATTTCAAAAGAGTTTTCGGTTTACCTCCCAAAACGCTGCTGAGTCGCAGAAGGCCACAGATTGTGGTCTAAGAGTCTGACGCTTCCGTGGTGCCGTTTATGCACCGCCATGAGCCGGTCCCGCCGTGCATAGACAGGCTCTGTTAACCATTCTACGCTCCATACTACTAGCTCGTGGCCGGTATACAAACGGCGTATCAGAACGCAAAGAGCGGAGAACAAAACGAGGACGCTTAGCCACGCAAAAGCCTCTTTTTTCGATCGAGCGTCCAACTGTTCCCTGTCGTTTCTGCCTTGGAATTGGCGCTGATGAAGAATAAATCATTGCCGGCTTCCCGTTTGTTCTGAGACCGGTTTTCTACCAAAGAGCTGCGCAAAGCTCCAAGACAATCACAACGTTTTCAATGAATGTCCGTGGAGCCTGGAGACAGGGCAACGGGGCGTTCGTGGGGATTTGTTAAGACAGCACGATCGATCAAGAACCAGATTTAAATAAGTAATACACTCAATGAAGGAAATGCATGGCGAATTATTGTTTGGTCCACGGTGGATGGTGCGGAGGTTGGGTTTGGAAGCGCGTTGCGCGACACCTGAGAGAAGAAGGTCACGATGTATATACACCTACGATGACCGGACTCGGAGAGCGCAGTCATCTGCTGAACGCGACAATAAACCTGTCGACCAATATTCAGGATATTGTTAATGTCATCAAGTTTGAAGAGCTTAACGACGTTATATTATGCGGTCACTCCTATGCCGGGATGGTCATAAGTGGTGTGGCTGACCTGATCGGTGAACGAATAGCTGCGCTCGTCTATCTTGATGCCTGGGTTCCTGAAGACGGGGACTCGATGTTTACGCTCTCAACTGAATCTTGGCAGCTTTCCATAATCAAGGAGGTGGCGCCATATGAAGGTTATATGCGTCCCGCAATTCCTGCAGAGGCATTCCAGGTGAATGAGCGGGACAGCGCGTGGCTAGACAGGATGTGTACTCCGCATCCTCTTGGCACAATGACCGAGTCCATTCGACTGCATGGCAATCATCGCAAAGTGAAAAAACGGATATTTGCTTTAGCGTCGGGATGGGGGCCCAACCCCTTCAGGCAGTTTTATGAGAAATTGCAAGCAGACCCAGCCTGGATAATTCGTACGATCCAGTGCGGGCATGGCGCAATGCTCGACGAGCCAGAAGAGGTAGCGAACATTCTGCGTGAGGCTGCGGAAATAACGTTAACCAAGTTTTAAAGCCGTGTCCGTCCGTTTGTTAGGGAAACGACCGCGCCGATTCGCGCGAAGGTGTAAGCCATCAACGATCGCGGGAACTTGGAACGATTGCGCTTTGGTGACGGTCGAGGCAGCTTCGGACATTGGCGCTGAGAGCCTCCCTCTCCAGACAATGATTCCGCCAATCGGAACAAAAAACGGTGAGTATTCAAACTACTGCGCTCTAGTATCCCTAACCAAATCCATGCAATCGGGGCGCATTGCCGCTAATAGAACATCTGATTAAAACGAGGATATTTTTAGAAAGTAACACGGACTGTCCAAGGAACCGCGCAAAGCTCCAAGACAATCACAACGTTTTCAATGAATGTCTGCAGGAGAATGCAGACTCATGAAGACCAATAGAAATTCTACAGCGACCGCCCTGGAGGCAAGGGACAAAGATTTCGAACGAATGATAACAAATTCTTCGGCTGTCGGGCAGGCATGAGACCGGAAGATCAAAAGAATAGAAATCCCGAAATTTCAACAATTGCGGCAACTGAGACAAGAAGGGATAGCCGTTCTTAGAATGGTCTATTCCCACGATTGCCGATTCGCTCGGCAGTTAGAAGAACGCGCTCTTTTTGAGGTTGCGATTGATGTCCTGAAAAAGGCAAAGAAACCTGGGCGAACCGGCTTCGATTCTGGAGGCGATTGTAGCAGGAGATTACCGTTAGGTTGTCGGGCCGATCAAGTGGTCCAGTAAACCGGTCAAGAATGTCAACACATTCAGATTCTCAATGGCGTAAAAGCCGAGGATTGGAATCGGATCCGACAAGTAGCAATGGAAGTTCATGTGCAATCTGACGCCGCGCCCATTTCCAAGTTCTTTCGCGAACGAGGCTTCAGCCATGTTGTCGGGAGGCAATTAGCAATGGGTACTAGCTTTGTTTGGGCCGGAAAATAGTAGCAAAAGTGTATCATATAGCGGCGGACTTTTCTCTGCAGTCTCATGCTCTTTCTCATTGATGATTGCTGTATGGAGATAGGAGCGGTAGAAAAGTAGCGACTTCGCCGCCCGCCCGCGTTGGAACAGTCGGAATATCCGCCTAGTCCTGCTACAAAAAGGAGAATAGTCGATTTTGGCTGTTGAGCTCTAATTGAGAGGATGATTTCGAAAAAATTGAGCAATAAAGTTGCCGTGATTACAGGTGCAGCTCGAGGTATTGGATCTGCAATTGCGAAGCGCTTCGCTGCAGAAGGAGCTCGGGTGGTGATTAACTACGCGTCAAGGAAGGAGGACGCGGAGCGCACCATGGCCGCTATCCAGGCAAAAGGCGGCGTAGCAATCACGTTTCAGGCAGATATCACAAAGGCGTCCGCGGTAGAAGAGCTCTTCACCGCCGCGAACGAACGTTTTGGCGGCATCGATATTCTGGTGAACAATGCTGCGCTGGATGATTTTGTACCTTTGAAGCAGATCACGGAGGAACACTTTCACAGCCATTTCGAGGTGAATGTGTTAGGTATGCTGCTAGCGGTCAAGGAAGCGGTAAAGTACATGGAGAAGAATGATGGCTGCATTCTTAATATTAGCTCGCTCTCGAGTACTCATCCTGCGGCAGGTTCCGCCGTATACGGAGGAAGCAAAGCTGCTGTTGACGCCATTACTGCCACGCTTGCGTTGGAGCTCGGTCCCAATGGCATTCGCGTTAATGCGATCAATCCGGGCATGGTAAAGACAGAAGGACTGGACGAGCTGAGTTTTATTACGCCAGAGTTTCGCAACCAGATCGTGGCGATGACGCCTTTGCGTCGGCTCGGGGAACCGGAGGATATCGCTGCCGCTGCAGTACTTTTCTGCTCCGAGGATGCTCGTTGGATCACTGGAGAGTGTATACGGGTCTCAGGGGGGCTGGTATAGCTTGGCAGGCCTAAGCGAACTCGTGGGAAAACATCGCTTCTTAAGATGTGGGCGTGGCGGCGAACTTTACTGAAGTATAGCTTCAAAGTGCCAACTTCCATCGTGGACGGAAGATCACTAAGAGGAAGTCGAACGGCTGCGCGCGCGATGATCATTCTTACGGCCTAAGAACTACCGACTTCTTATTAAGGTTGTGGAAGCGACTTTGATCATGGCCATCCAGTACTCCGCTTCGCCGAATGACCGCACGGTCTGGATATTAATGGCAGCTCCGCGAACAACACTCCGGGCACAACATTCAGAGCGCCTCCATCGGAGGCGGGTGAATGATGCGATGCAACAGCTCAGAGGACGAATACGGCAACGTAGACAAAAAGAATAGGCCTGGCAGATAGTGGAGTTTCTTCTCACTATACTATCTTTCTCTACCATGGGATCATTTTACAAAAACTGCGTATTTTTGTTGCGGCGTAACTCAAAATCTGACCGCTTTCATCGCCTCTGCCCCGGACCGCTGCTTTTGATTTGCGCGCTGACCTCCACAATGGCAACGTCGGCACCTGTGAGCGCACTAACACCCGAACAACAGGCCGTATTAGTCCCAATTCAGCAGCTTTTCGACGGAATTGCCAAACGTAATGGGGACGCTATGAAAAGGGTTGTCTTACCGGAAGGTGGAGCTACCATAATTCGGCACAACCAGGTTCTCCATTTTACGCTCAAAACTTTTTGCGAAAGGCCATTTCCGCCTGGTGCACTCTCACTCGAGGAGAAAATTTACGACCCGCTCGTTCGCATTGACGATAACATCGCCATGGTCTGGGCGCGGTACGAGGTTCTAATCGATGGAAAACTGGATCATTGGGGAACGGACATTATCAATCTCGTTTTTGTCGACGGAAAATGGATGATTGCAGGCGTATTAGATAATAGCCGCCGCAGCGACGAGCCCGTAAAGCCGTTGACTTTGGGCAATTGAATTCGAGGCTCGAGACGAAGCGCAAACAAGTCTTTTTGACCGGAGTGCGCTTGCCCTGCCAGAATCACAACGGGAGTACGATCTATGAGGCTAAGATTTATCTGTCCTAATATACCGGGCCACTTCAACCCAATAACTGCGCTGGCGCGTCAACTTCAGGTACGCGACCGGGTTACTGGGCGGGCGTCTCGTCTAGCGGATCGGGCGTAGCAACGGTGTTCTTGTTGCGGATTGGAACAGTAAAATACTATTCGATGTTGTCTCCGTTCTGATCTTTAGGTTTTCTCTTGGTTCCGCTTGGTCGCACGTCGCGGATGACGCGTGAGCACCGCATCCTCGGTCTTCGCCGTTTTTTTCTGGGGTCCTCGCGATGCGTTTTTGACAAGCAATTCTTTGACGCTCGCCAGAATTTCGCTCGACAGCGGTTGGTCGGAAACGGCACGAGACAATGCAATCGCACCGAGCATGGCGCTGTAGGCAAGGATGGCCTGCTGCCGTCGCGGCGGCGAGGACGAGTCGCCGAGCAGTCTGGCAAGCAATCGAATATTGCGGCGAATCTGCTTGGTGTAGAGCTCTCGCGTCGGCTCACTGCTGCGGCCCACGTCGCCAACAAGGGCGCCGATCGGGCAACCGGTGCCAGGATTGTCACGATGATCCTCGCTCAGGTAGCGCTCGACAAGGCCGGGGAAATAATGCTCGTCAGGCTCCGTTGGCGACTCGTCCAACTCTCTCTCCCAGCCTCCCAGCACGGAGCCGAGCGCCTCGACTACAAGGTCGTCTCGCGAGCGGAAATGTTTGTAGAAGCCGCCGACCGTCAGTCCGGCTTCTTTCATCAGATCGGCGATGCTGAGCCGATCGATACCCGTCTGACGCAGCCGCTCCGCAGCAACGCGTAGGATGCGCTCGTGGGTCTGCGCCTTCGCGGCCTGTGAATGTGCCATCGAACCTCCATCTGTCTTTGCCTTGACTTAGTATAGAATTTGATCTATTTCCTTGTGGATGTCGAGCGTAATCCATAATGGCAGAGCCAGTAGGAGGCGGGTGTGAGGATTACACGAGGAGGCATGACGCCCCGAGACAACGCGGGCGCCTTCGCACAGCGAACTATGACGCTGTGGTGACCTGCTCTTCGGCCGTTCAAGGAAAGCTTCTGGCGCGCCGCCCCCGGACGGCGACGCGCTCCGCCTTTGACCGATCAGGAGGACGGACATGTCATTCATACGGGTTGAGACAGAGACTGAGATTGCCAAGGTAACTTTCGATCATCCGACCGGAAACCGGATCAACTTCGCGATGCGGGAGGAGCTTCTACAGGCCTTCCAGCGGGTCGCCGACAGCAAGGCTCGCGTTCTCGTCGTTCGTGGCAAAGGGACCGACTTCTCGTTGGGCGGCGATGTCCGCGACTGGGCCGGTAAATCGGCCGCCGAATTGACACCGCGCATCGGAGTGTTCGCCAAGGCGATCGAGGTTCTCGAGCAACTGAAGATTCCGACGGTTGCTGCCGTCCAGGGCGCCTGTATGGGCGGCGGCTTCGAGCTCGCCCTTGGTTGCGACCTGATCGTCGCAGCCCGCTCGGCCCGGTTTGCCTTCCCGGAGGCGCGGGTTGGAATTGTAACCCTTCAGGGCGGCGTCTTCCGGATGGCCGAGCGTATCGGCCGTAGCAAGGCGATCGAAATGGCGTTTCTGTCCGAGCCGGTTGCAGCCGAGCAAATGGCGATCTGGAACGTCGTCAATCACGTCGTCGAGGATGCAGCTCTGGAGGCTGAGGCGGAGGCCCTTGCCCAACGGCTAGCCGCGGGGCCGCCTGGCGCTTACGCCGTGACAAAGGCGCTGTTGAGCCTTTGGAAGCAGGGGGGCCAGACGGCCGCCAGCGCTGCCTTGTACGACCTGTCGATGCCGCTGTTCGATACTCAGGACGTGCAAACGGCGATCAAGAGCGCCGCGGTCGCCATGGATGCCGGACACCCCCTCCCGAAAGCCAATTTCACGGGTGCGTAGAGACGATCGAGAGGGCCACCGACCATGTTCCCCGCCATGAAAACGATCAAAACTCGCATAGATGGCAGCGTCGTTTATGCCGCCATCGGCAATCCGCCCCTCAATCTGTTGGGAGCGGGCTTCGTCACCGATCTCATCAACCTGCTAAACACGCTGGCGGAAGCGCGAGCCATCACCACTGTTCGCTCGGCAGGATTGGTACACCCGATGAGATCGCCAAGGCGGTGGTGTTTCTCGCATCTGACGACAGCAGCTACATCACGGGGAACGGAATTCTTTGTGGATGGCGGCGTGGCACAAGGGCAGGCCGTTAAGTCATAAATACCACGACCTCTTAGAGAAAAAGGATGAGGGAACGAAAACCGATTGACGGGGCGCTGCGACGCTTTCTGGATGAGGGGGCTGCGCCTTCGGGGGACCTTGCGCGAATGACGGATGAGGCGCTGGTGCGTTTGGGGCGGGCGCTCATCGTGCGGGCGCTGGAGAACCGTGCGTCCATCCCCGGTCTGCCGAATGACGTTGAGACGCACGAGGTGGGGATCGCTCCCGGTCTCGCCGCGCGCCTGTACATGCCGCCCCGCGCCGCAGTGCCGCTGCCCGTGCTGGTGTACCTGCACGGCGGTGGTTGGGTTGTCGGCAGCCTCGCGACGCATGACCCGTTCTGCCGCCTTTTGAGCGAGGCCGCCGGAGTAATCGTCGCCTCGGTCGAGTACCGGCTTGCACCAGAGCATCCTTACCCCGCGGCTGTGGAAGATACACTCGCCGCTGTGCACTGGGCCGCCGATAACGCAGCACAGTGGGGTGGTAACCCGTCGCGGCTAGCCCTCGGCGGCGACAGCGCAGGCGCGAACCTGGCCGCGGTGGCAGCCAACCGGGTTTGCGCCACGGCAGAGACGCACGCCCTGCATGCTCTGCTGCTGCTCTATCCCGTCACCGACCACCCGAGCGCCGACCACCCCTCCTACACAGAGAATGCGACCGGCTACGGACTCGAGGCGAACATCATGCGCTGGTTCTGGGAGCAGTATGCGCCAGGCATTTCGCCGAACGATCCGGATGCGTCACCGCTGCAATCACAGAAGGTGCCTCCGCTTCCGCCGACGCTGGTTGCAACGGCGGAGTACGACGTTCTGCGCGACGAGGGTATCGCCTATGCAGAGAAGCTCGAAGCGGCGGGCGTTGCGGTGAAACAATTGCACGCGGCGGATATGAATCACAATTTCCCGGTAGATCCGGGGACCGTGGTGCGGTTCCCGCAGTGTGATGCCGCACTCACCGAGATCGCGCGCTGGCTGCGGGCGACGCTCGGGCGCGGACCATTGGTCAGTGGGGCTGCGGGCCCATCCGGAGCGAAGAGCAGGCGCGCCCCAGTCCTGAATCACCCAATTTCAACGAACTAACTCCTATCTACTATGCAAAACTCAGTGAACAATTCAAAAGCACAGAACAATAAGGCGATTGTGCTGGAGGCTTTCGAGACCCTGTTTAATAAGAGAGATTATGCGGCAGCGGAGCGCTTCTGGTCTCCCAACTACACTCAGCACAGTGCGCACATTGAGCCGGGCCGTGACGGTCTCTTTAACCTGATCAAGAGCACCCCGCCCACGCTCAAGTATGAGCCCGGAATAATCATAGCCGAGGGAGACTTCGTCATCATCCACGGCCGGTTCTCGGGCGTCGGGCCGGCGGTGATTGCGACAGACATTATCCGCATGAAAGACGGAGTCCTGCTTGAACACTGGGATGTCAATACGTTTGCCTTCGGACAGACCAAACCGCATAGCAATTCCTTTACCGTAAACGGACCGGCTTGACCGGCGAAGGTTTTGTGGCGGTGATTAGCCATCCGGAATTCTTCAGCCCGACGACCTCGCCAAAGAACTCTTACCGTGGCGCTGATGAAAAATAAATCATTACCGGCTTCCTGTTTGTTCTGAGACCAGTTATCTACCAAAGGACCGCGCAAAGCTCCAAGACAATCACAATGCATTCAATGAATGTCTGCGGAGCCTGCAGACAGGGGAACTCTAAGGATATTGGGGTGTTCGTAGGGATTTGTTAAGACCGGCACGATCGATCAAGAACCAGATTTAAATAAGTAATACGCTCAATGAAGGAGATACATGGCTAATTATTGTTTAGTTCACGGTGGATGGTGCGGCGGTTGGGTTTGGAAGCGCGTAGCACGACCTCTTAGAGAAGAAGGTCACGATGTATATACACCTACGATGACCGGACTCGGAGAGCGCAGTCATCTGCTGAGCGCGGCGATAAACCTGTCCACCAATATTCAGGATATTGTCAATGTTATCAAGTTTCAAGAGCTTAACGACGTCATTTTATGCGGTCACTCCTATGCCGGGTTCGTCATAAGTGGTGTGGCTGACCTGATAAGTGAACGCATAGCTGCGCTCGTCTATCTTGATGCCTGGGTTCCTGAAGATGGAGACTCGATGTTTACGCTCTTACCTGAATCTTGGCAGCTTTCCATAATCAAGGAGGTGGCGCCATATGAAGGTTATCGCCGTCCGGCAATTCCTGCAGTGGCATTGCAGGTGAATGAGCGGGACCGCGCGTGGGTAGACAGGATGTGTACTCCGCATCCTCTTGGCACAATGACCGAGGGCATTCGACTGCACGGCAATCATCGCAAAGTGAAGAAACGGATATTTGCTTTAGCGTCGGGATGGGGGCCCAACCCGGTCAGGGAGTTCTACGAGAAATTGCAAAGAGACCCAGCCTGGATAATGCGTACGATCCAGTGCGGGCATGACGCAATGCTCGACGAGCCAGAAGAGGTAGCGAACATTCTGCGCGAGGCTGCGGAAATAACGTTAACCAAGTTTTAAAGCCGTGTCCGTCCGTTTGTTAGTGTAGACCTACAGGTGGCAAGAGCCTACATTGGTCAAAAACGCGCGAAGAGATCGACAAACGCTCCGGCGCTTTCAAGTCAATCTTCGGAACTAAGTTAGCAATTGTGCAATGAAGGTTTACTTCCATCCTTCGCTTAACCAGGTTGAACTAGGGACAGTAATGCAGGCGCTCTCAGATTCGTGCCGGATCGCCGTCATTCGCGGGCTCGCGGAGGGCGGAGAGCTTGCCTGCAGTAAGATCGCGCTGGACGTGTCGAAAGCAACCCGTTCCTATCACTTCGATGTCTTGCGCGCGGCCGGCCTGATCTTCACCAGGACCGAAGGAAAGAAGCGCATGACATCGCTACGCAAAGCGGAGTTGGACGAGCGGTTTCCCGGACTTTTGAAGTGGGTCTTAGCGGGGAAGCATAGATAGCGCGAGCCACAAATCCATGCAATCGGGGCGCATTGCCGCTAATAGAACATCTGATCAAAACGAGGATATTTTTTAGAAAGCAACACGAAATGTCCAACGCGGGATATCTGCTCGGCAGCCCACCGAGGGAACTGCAGCGCTTGATACGACAATCTCAAATTATTAACCCTGTTACGGAGCGTCTCCTCCGACACACGGCGGTTAAGCAAGGAATGCGGGTTCTTGACGTCGATGCGGGGCCGGTGACGTTTCCTTGCTTGCGGCGGAGATGGTAGGAACGTCCGGAGCGATTATTGGCATCGATCGCTCTCCTCAGGCTATTGCGATGGCCAAAGAGCGCGCTCGTCACCAGGGCTTTCAACGGGCCAGCTTCTATGTATCCTCAGTCGAAGACTTCTCTCCCACCGAGCCGGTCGATCTAGTAATTGGACGATACGTGCTAATGTATCAGCCTAAGCCGGCTGCTTTCATTCGCGCTGCCCGGCGCCACGTCCGAGCAGGCGGGGTCGTCGCTTTTCATGAAATTAGCCTGCACCGTGGATATCACAGTCTTCCGAGTAATCCGGCCTGGGAGAACATGGCAGAATGGCTCAATATCGGCTTCCGGTCCGGTGCCCCGAGTTGGGATGCCGCCGGTCGGCTGGTGGAACACTTCTTGGAGGCGGGCCTTCCTTGGCCGGAGTTATTCGCAGAAATGACCGTTGGCGGCGGCGAGAACTCACCCATCTATGGCTGGTTGGCGGAGACGGTCCGGACTCTTTTGCCGCACCTGTTGCAACTCGGCATTACTGAAGAGGAAGTATCGATCGACACTCTCGAGGAGCGAGTACGGTCGGAGGCGGTCAAAGCGCGATCCCAGGTCGATGTCGCACCTCAAGTATGCGCCTGGGTAAGGCTTTAGTGTCCCGAATGCCGCGAATTGATACTAAATTTTCCCAATGATGGCTTCCGAACGCGGTGATAGATCGCGTTGAAAATCATCAGGGCCCAATTTGCACACGGTGGAGTTGGACGCACTCCCAAGCGCTGACGCCTTCGCTGACCAATGTTCGAAGGCCAATCAAGATTGTAGACCTCACAACACCCAGTGTACTTGAAAACGCCCGTACTGTCAGAAAGCCATAAATCCAACGGGCTATGCGCAACTAGGGCTGTATCCCTTTTCCTTCATACTCAGGAAACTTCATTCAGCCAATCCAACCAATTACTAACACGAGACCATAGCGCAGCACTAACGAGCCGACTGCCTTTACTCTCAATCCGGTTTCCATCGAGTTCCTGAGTAGTCAAATGCGTGGACATAAGCGGTCTTTATCGCGATTGGTGATTACCCGATCAAGCGGCGGTCAATCCTCCGTCAACCAACAGCGTCGTGCCGGTGGTAAATTTCGCTGCGTCGGAAGCAAGGTAAAGGACGGCAGCCGCGATTTCTTCGCTAGCGCCGAACCGACCCACGGGGTGCAGCGATAGTAACCAGTTCCGCCGGTCGCCTTCCTTGCCCGCGACTCGGTCGATCATCTCAGTGTCAATGGCGCCAGGCGCGACCGAATTGACGCGAATACCTTGCTTCGCGAACTCGAGCGCGACAGCCTTAGTCAATCCTTCCACCGCGTGCTTCGTCGCAACGTAAATGCTCGCCTGCGGCACCGCAATGTGTCCGGCGACGCTCGCTGTATTAACAATGGCGCCGCCCCCGGTCTTGAGCATCGCGGCAATTTCATGCTTCATAGAATTCAGGACGCCCCAAACGTTGATGTCGAAGGTCCGGCGATATTGTTCTTCGGTGACTTGATCGAGCGGACCGTTAATCTCGACGCCGGCATTGTTGAAGGCGACATCGAGACGGTCGTGGGTGGATACGACGAAGTCGATAGCCTTCACGACGTCGGCCTCCTTGGCGACGTCTGCGCGGACAAAGGCTGCCGTGCCCCCGTTCTTGGTGATCTCCGCGGCGACATCCGCGCCTTCCTTTTCACGGCGGCCAGTGATGACGACTTTCGCGCCCGCCTTTGCAAAGGCCAGCGCCGTAGCTTTGCCGATACCGGAGGTGCCACCGGTAACAAGCACTATTTTTTTAGTATAGGAGTTTCGCACGTAGATAGTAGTTAGTTCGTTGAGATTGTTTGATTCAGTACTGGCCGACAGCCGTCGGCGCTCAACACCAAAGTGTCGGCAGGGATGACTTCGCCACCCTCTTGGCCCGCGACCCGATCGACCACACGCCGCCGCTCCCGCACTGACTTGTTGCCCTCGTACGCGACAAATCCATGTGCGTGCTCGTGTCAGAGCGTGTGCTCTTTCACCAGGGAGAGGCTCGTCTCGACCGGCACATCGTACGAAACACAATTGAGTTGTGCGAGATCCTGTATCGTTGAGTCATGCAAGATTCGTTGGAATCGAAGCACCGGATGTCCCAGTGCTTCCATCGAGAGGATATTGCCCGCCATGCCGGTCATCGGTATAGCCTGCACAAACTTTGCCTGAGCCAGGATCGCGGTTAAGCTTACAAATATCCTATTTGCTGCCGCCTGTCGCCGCCGGTTGGCTAGAGGATTGGGACGCTGTAGCATCGAGTTTGGCTTCCCAATTGCGCATTTCTTCTACCAGTTTCTGATAGATACGGCCGACGGCCTCTGCCGGCAGCGGACCGCCCTTGGCCAGCTCTTGAGCCTTCTCTATCACCTGCTGTTCGCGGCTCGGAACCGTCACCGGCAGATGCGCTTCGCGTTTGACGTTGCCTACCTCCTCGACCACTCGAGCGCGCTGTTGGAATAGTTCAATAATGCGTTGGTCAAGCGAATCGATTTGTTGACGATACGCTGCAAGCTGCTCCTGGGTACCAGCATTTATATGTCCAGCAAACAGCGTCATAATGGTTAAGACTAATCGCGTTGTTTTCATGAAATTCTTTATACTGCCTGCTCTTAATTCTTGATTTTGTCGGAGCAGCTGCCCTGGCCGGCGGGAGCTTCCGGTTATAAACCAGACTGTGGACATACCTATTCCTTTTGAGATAAAGGGGTTTTATCAATTGAGTCGCAGCTCCCAGGCAGCTAGCCTAAATATTTGATGATCATCCGGTTAAACTTCTCAGGATTTTCGATGAACATAAAATACTGGCCACCCTCTGCTTCTTCGAATACTTCGAACTGCGAACCTTAAATCTGACGATGAATCCGTTCTTGTGATTTCCACGGTATTATGCTGGCTCGACCACTGATGATCAGGGTAGGAAGGTTGATCCGTGGGATCAGATCTCGCCAATCCATATGCCGCACCCGCTGGGCGAAATCTGCCGCGTAGGTGTTCGTTCAAGGCTCGCTGTACTATTTGTATCGGTCTTCATAAACCTGCGTTCTCCCGCACACACAATCATTTGAAACGTTGTGATTGTCTTGGAGCTTTGCGCGGTTCTTTGGTAGATAACTGGTCTCAGAGCTTGGTCGTGCGACTATCGGCGTGACCGGCTATCCGCTGAGCCACCTCCAGAGTGCCGGGCATCGGTTATGCGAGTGCTTTCTTCAGCGTACTGCCCACCATAACTGAGCCCTCGACGCGGTGGCTCGCCGTCCAGTCGGCGTCGTCGAGCGCGAGATGCGGAGTCGGCGGCACGGGCTGCTCTTGCGCCCTGTCGTAGGTCACGGGATCGATCCCCGGGAGGATCGGCACCGTCATGAAGCGCGCGAAGGCAGCGAACCGCGCGCCGAAGCTCTGGCGCGATTCTGGCAATGCCGCGTGGCGCCGTGCGATCGTTTCGAAGTCCTCGGCGTCTTTCCCGGTGAGTTCGCGTATCGTATCGTTGGGCGCGCCGACCGCGAACGCGCCGCGGTCATGGTCTTGGAAGTAATGCCTCAGGCCGCTGAGCAGAATAGGCTTATTGCCTTGCGCCTTGGCGGCCTTGTAGAACATCCAGAGTGGCGTCCTCACATGCCGCACTTTGTGGCCGACGACGTGGCCGATGACCGCGGCCATTTCGGTAACGGTGAGGAGTTTCGGCCCAGTCGGCCGGTAGCTCTTGCCCGCGTGGCGCGCTGGATCGAGGAGCGCGGCGACCGCAACGCGGGCGATATCGTCGACCGAGGGCGGGGCGTTACGGCTCTCTCCCACGACTGGCAGCGGAAAGACCCCGAGATGCGCCGCGAACGGCATCATCTCCATATAGGGGCTGTCAGCGAAGAAACCGGGATTGACGACGGTGTGCGCGATGCTCGGAAGCGCGGCGAACATCCGATCGATAAGCCAAAGCTGGCGCGACATAAGCGCCGGGTGATTGGGCCCAGCGAGCCATTGCGAAAGCCCAACGATCTGTTCGAGGCCCGTCTCACGCGCAGCGGCCGCAAATGCCGACGCACTCTGGATCACGAAAGGATGATAGGGCGGGCAGTAGTAAGCTCGCTGCACGCCGCGCATAGCGTCCATCAGCTGACCGGGATCGAAAATATCCGCAATCACGACCTCGGTGCCGCGCCGCTGGAGCAGATCGCTGCGCGCGTCCCGCACGCGGACGGCGGCTCGTACGGGCCAACCTTTGGCCAACAGCTCTGTGACTACGGCGCCACCGGTTTTTCCGGTTGCGCCGGTTACCAGAATTTTTGGATTAATCATGGCAAGAGAAGAGGAGTAGCATTTCAGCTCGAGGTACGATATCGTACCAAAATTACTGAATAATGGTACGATATCGTACCAAAAGCAAGTCGAAGGCCGACTCGCGGCGGCGAACGAGAAGAATGAGGAGTTCAGGTAAAAGACAAGTTTCATTGAAGGTGTCTCCTGAAAATGCTGGCGAAAGTTTCGCAACTTTTTTCAAGTGATAGGCACTCTTACCAGCAAATGTCCTTTTTCATTTGTTACGGTAGTTAAGATCGGTAAATCGCGCTGGGCAGGCCCTTCGGTTACCTTCCCATTCGGATCAAAGGCCGATCCATGGCATTTGCAGTAGAAAGATCGGTCCGGCTCGGACGACAGCTTACATTTCCGATGTGTGCAGAGCGAGGAAAGTGCAAGGAGTTCCTTGCCTTTGCGGATGACAAAGAATCCCTGATCCCGGAACCTTGCGTAGACGCCATCGCTGGAGTAATCGCTCGTGGGACCCGCGTCCACTACCCGTTCTGCAGAGGCAGTCTTGGCAACCACCTTGCGGCCTGCAAGCGCGGCGGCGACCCAAGTCAGGAACTCTCTTCGTCTAATGTTTTTGCTCATCAGGTCGCCTCCTTGATTAGCCGATCTCAGTAGTCGAATACGAGGCTGGTAATCGTGGCCCAGTGCTCGTTACGGCGCTCCATGTTGTTCAGCGGAAAAACGAAACCAAAACCAAGCCGAGGTTGCGCCCGGCCAACGGCTTTTAGGTTTACTCGAAACCCGAGATCCCCGAGGAGAGCCGTGCGCCCGGCATCATTCCGGTTTATCGCGGTTTCTCCCTTCAACTCGGACATCGGGATAAACTGCCGCACGCCAGGAATAGGCAATTCTTTATGCTGAAATGTGTATCCGAAAACGAATCCCAACTCGAAGTGTTGCGAGTTGCGATTGGGACCGGGGCCAAAAAGGGTGGAATACCCGAGAATCGATTGCAGAGTGAAATGATCGCCGAGGATAAGGTCATTAAAGATCTTTGGAACGACCTCGGTATTCCTGGAGCGAGCAGAGTTTACCGGGAGAGCCACCTCGGTCGCGACACCGAATGTGGTGTCCACAGGACCCGAGACATATTGATAGAATGGGACCCGCACACCCGGATTGACACTGTTGACTCCCTCGGAAACGACGCCGGTGCTGACGTCGCGTTCGTAAAGAAACTCCAACTCAAATGTCACCGGACCAAATCCCTTTTCTAACTCGGCCTTAAAAAGGTCGGTATGCTGAGCGCCGGTCCTGGTATCAAACAGGTCAAGACGCAATTCATTCACTTCCAAATCTGAATCATCGACCAGGAACGGCTCCGGCAACACCCCGAGTCCATACTGGCTGCTATGATCGAGTAAGCCAAAAGGGCCATAGCGTGTGCTTGGGGCAGACTCGGTCTGATTGTCCGCGGAGTTGCCAGCATGGACGGATGCGGCCGAAAAAATGGCGGCACTAAGCCCAAAAAAGAGCGGTTTGAACCGGCGCAGGAGAAACTCAATTGGCGAGCTCATGGAACCTGAGTTTATGAGAATGATTCTCAAGTTCAATAAGAAACGCCGATATCTGGCTTTCTGTCATTCGCATAAAGCCTGAAGACCGGGGCACGCAGCAACAAAAGCGAATCTCCAGCTTCGGCGCGGCGATTCATCAATAAAAAGCGGCTTTAATCGATCGATTGCCTCCTTCAATCCCTTTTCGCTAAACCCGGTACCGGAGTGACCGAAATACCGCAGCCGTCCGTTTCGGTATCCGCCCAATAGCAACGCCCCAAAATGTTTGCGACTGCCTTTGCCTTCGGTGAACCCGCACACCACGAATTCCTGTTGCGGCCGTGCCCTAATCTTCAACCAGTCCGGTTGGAGTGTTGCAGTAATGCGCCTTGTCTGAATTGCACCCCGCAACTGCGGGGTTGAAGGAATTCACTAGTCTCGAACCCCAAGCACGCTGTATTGCTCTTGGTCGATAAGCGCGCCGGTCATCGGAATCGAAGCATCGCTGAGTAGGAACAGCGTCAGGCGGGCGACGTCTTCCGGCTGGATGAGGCGACCCCATGGCATCCGCGACTCGGCTTCCGCCAGCCATGACTCGCCTTTCCCCAGCTTGGCGGCCTGCATCTCCCGCTCTCCAGGGGTATCCGCCCAGCCGAGGTTGATGCCGCAAACGCGAATTCGGTCCTTTCTATGCGCGAAAGCGGCATTCCTTGTGAGAAGGGACATCGCAGCCTTAGTAGCACCGTAAACCGCCAGATTAACCGCGGCTCCATGGGCCTGGAACGACAAGATATTGACGATCGAACCGGGTGCCTTGCGTTCCTTGAGATGGCGTATCAAACCTTGCATCAGAAACATCGGCGCGCGCGTGTTCACGGCGAACAGATGGTCAAATAGAGCAGTATCAGCCTCAGCAACAGAGCCACGGTCGCTGAGCCCTGCCGCATTAACCAGCCCGTCCAGCCTGCCAAACTGATCAAGTGCTGCGGATATAATTCTGGCGGGCGCGTCCTGCTCCTCGAGATCAGCGGCTACGAGGGCCGCCTTCGCTCCCAGTTTCAATATTTCGAAGACGACTTCGTCGCCGCGCTGTGTGTTACGATCAGTGAGAATGATTGCTGCCGCGCCCGAACGTGCGGCTTCAAGTGCAACTGCTCGCCCTAAACCCTGCGCCGCCCCTGTGACGAGTAGGACTTTGTCATCGACACGAACTTCCATTTAGTCTCCTTGATTAAACCGACGTGATGAATACCTGAAAAGCTGCGCTTGTTGGTTGGTTTAAGAATCGCTGCACGTGCGGTGTTGGTGTCCGGCGTTCGACACCTCGGCGTTCACGGCGTATACGTGCGTTTCCTGGAGAGTCGCCTAGATCAGTCGGGCCAGTGACTCTCGGTTCGAGAATCATTGATTTGGAAGCAATACTGCTTTCACGATTTCGCCGGAATGCATGGCCTCAAATGCGTCGTGCCACACAGCCAATGGCGAAATGCGACTGAACTCCGGACCCAAATCTAATTGGCCAGAGGCCAGCAAACGGATGACTCGCTCCCAGATAGGCCAGTTATGCGAAAAGCTGCCCTGTAATGTCACAGCTTTCAGAACTAATGGATCCAGGGAAAAATTGAACGGTTGCGGTCCCCAACCGACTTTGCTGATCTGGCCGGCAGGGCGGACAATCTCCATCGCGAGCTTCAGCGTGGCGGAAACCCCAGCGGCATCGATCACTACGTCAAAACCGTATCCATCGCGCAGCGATCGGGTCCACGCGACAATGTCTTCACCTTTAGCGCCGAGGGTCGCAGACGCGGCAATCTGTTCGGCCACCTGCAATCGACGCGTATCCGCGGGAGTGCCGATGACAACGATCTCGCCGGCGCCGGCCAGCTTTGCCATCGCGGCACAGAGTAGACCGATCGGCCCAGGGCCGATGACCGCTACTGCGTCGCCAGGGAGAATACGGGCATTGCCGCACGTGGCGTTGTAAGCAACACAACAGGGCTCGGTCAGGGCTGCGACTTCAAAGGGCAGCGTGGCGGGAATGTGGTGCAGGATGCGTTCGGGCACTTTTGTGTAGTGAGTCATTGCTCCGTCAACTCCAAACCCAAACCCGCGCCGGCCAGGATCCAGGTTATACAGGCCGCGACGAACAAAAGGGGAGTTTTCATCGATGACGGCCGCAGTTTCACTGACAACTTGATCGCCTTCCTTAAAACCGCGAACATTCTTGCCAGCTTGAACGATTATCCCGGCGAACTCGTGACCTAATATAACCGGATATTTTATTTTCCCGCTGTTCTGCCCGTAAGCCAGGTGAATATCCGTGCCGCAGACGCCGACCGCTTGAACGGCTAACAATACATCGTTATCACCGATTTCCGGGACAGGGACTTCGCGGATCTCCACACTGTTAGGTTCCGGCGCATAGTTAACAACCGCGGGCATCGTCTTATTCATGAATGTCGAAAAAATCTAAAGTTAAGATTCGTAGGGAAGTCGTTCGTTGGGTGCGGTCATTATCGGCATGAGCCGGAGCCAAAAAACGCGGGGGGGTCCGCACCACATCTTGATCGCTTCTGATCATCCTGCAAGTCGGACTCTTCCGAGGAACTCGAAAACGTGCTCGTCCTCGTGGTCCCGACTTCGCCAGCGGACAGCGTTGGCGGCAATCAAGGCCAAAGGCTACGTCGGGCAGGCTGTCCTCGTGCTCGAAACCGGGGTGGTGGAGTGCTGGAGCGTTGAAGTTTCTTTTCCCCGAATAGAGCGCTTGCGCTACGTGAGCAGCTTCAGTCCCGCAAGGGCTGCAATTTCGTGACTGCAAATGGGCATCAATGCGACTAAGGTTGCGCGAAGCATGTGAACCCATCGCGCATTGCCTACAGCACTTTGGCGTTCCCGGACGCAACCCTTGCGGAGGCTACTACGCTTGGTCGCTCCTGGGGCTATGCTGGAGTCGAGCTGCGGCTCATCGACGGGCAACTGATAGACTCCTCCGTGTCCGCCGCGGAACGCGTACGAGTGAAGCAGACGATTGCGGCTGCTCGCTTGCCGATTGTGTCGGTAGACAGCTCGATCATTCTCAGCGCCGAGGGAGCTGGCTCCGAAGTCCGTCGGTTCCTTGAGCTCGCCAACGACTGGGAATCGCCGCTCATTCGCGTCTACGGCGGTCCGTTAGCCGAAGAACCGGGGACTCGCCGTACACAGATGGAGGCGGCGGCTGTGGTGCTCCAGGAAGCGATCCCGCATGCCGAACGGCTCGGTGTAGCCATCGCCATCGAGACCCACGACTCCTTCTCGGCCTCTTCGGTGGTTGCGGAACTGCTGGCAATGGTACAATCCAAATGGGTCGGCGCCCTGTGGGATACCCATCACCCTCACCGGATGGGTGAACGTCCGACCGAGGTCTATGAGCATATCGGTCCTCGGGTCTTGCACGTGCAAGTTAAGGATGCCCGACGTTCAGTAGCGCACAAAGGTGGTTGGCAATTCGTGCCGCTCGGCGAGGGAGAGGTACCAGTTCGGGAGATAATCAGATTGCTGGCTGCCGGTGGTTACGGAGGGTATCTCTCGGTCGAGTGGGAAAAGTACTGGCACCCCGATATCGAAGAGCCTGAGATCGCGCTGCCTCAGCATCTGAAAGTGCTGCAGGAATGGGTAAAGGACCTTGCTCTCAAGAAAGGCGGGCCGCCAAACTGAATTTAGACGCTCCGCCAGGGACGTATCTCATCATGCGGATGATGATATCAGGTGGAACCGACTTATTGCCTCGCCGACCGTACGTGTGCGCCACCTGTCTGCGCACAAAACTCAAATCTAACGCGGCGTTGATCCGCCGCAGCGGATGGTCGTCCCGAACCCGCTTATCTAAATTGACCCGTGAATAAACGCTGCGAATAGCAAACCGCACCATTCCGATGTGCGGTGGCATTTGAAACCGACTAGACTGTAGTTTGATGCGCAAGACGATTTCTCAGCGGGTAAGCGTAGGTGAGCAGCCGCGGAAAACTGATTTGGAAGAGTTAATTTGTGGTTCAGGCTTTCGCTGATCCCGAGTGACGTCCTGATTTTTGTTCCAGGAGGATCTGCGAACTATGAGAGAGCAGGAAGAAAATCGTTTTCCGCGACGGCAGTTTTTGCTGACGAGCGC
>Ga0209647_1000558_pt1 | contig 34958 bp, 34 predicted proteins | sample GraSoi_2013_60cm_FD_185827 | JGI IMG/M metagenome (GOLD analysis project Ga0209647, IMG submission 185827) | Grasslands soil microbial communities from the Angelo Coastal Reserve, California, USA - Sample 9_17_2013_60cm (SPAdes) (version 2) | ecosystem: Environmental > Terrestrial > Soil >... | reverse complement strand
TACGCTCGCGATTGAAGGTTGCCAATTTTTCCAGCAACCAATAGTCCTGGAGCAACACCGGACCGCGCGCTCCGGCGGTGATGCTGTTTTGGTTATCTTCGACCGGGGCTCCGGATGCCGTGGTCAAGCTTTGGGGCGGAATAGGTTCTTGTGACATATTTGTTCCTGTTTTGCGAGTGCTCACACCCACTAGCCGACTATTCGATAGTCTGGAAATATAAGTTTCCTATGCTTATAATAGGAGCAGCCTATGGAGATGCACCAGCTTCGCTATTTTGTTGCTGTCGCCCGGACCGGTAACTTCAGCCGGGCCGCTCGAGAATGTCGCGTAGCACAACCCTCTCTCAGTCAGCAGATCCTGAAGCTGGAGGATGAAGTCGGTGAGCGTCTTTTCGAGAGAACTCAGCGTCAGGCCCTTTTAACTCCTGCCGGCTCGCTTTTTCTGCCTCACGCACTGAGCATCCTGGAAGCGGCAGAGCGTGGGCGCCAGGAGATTCGTGAAATGGGCGGCCAAGTTCGAGGAAAGATCATGCTCGGCGCGCTTCCAACCATTGCCCCATATTTCCTGCCCGACATCATCCGCTCCTTCCGAGAAAAGTATCCGGGCGTCGAACTGATTATCCACGAGGAGACCACGGTGCAGCTCTTGCGAGCGTTAGAGGAAAAAGAGCTCGACCTTGCGCTTATCAGTGACGCTCCCCCGAACCCGCGAATCGCGATCCACCAGCTGTTCAGCGAAGAACTCTTTCTTTGTCTGCCGGCGGCTCATCCCTTGATTGGCCAAAACAAGGTGGTTGCCGGCGATCTCCAGCACGAAAAATTCATTCTCATGCAGGATGGGCATTGTCTCGGTGCGCAAGCCCAGCAGTTCTGTGAAGGCAAGGGATTCCGTCCCGAGATCAGCTGTCGGAGCGCTCAGATCGGTACAGTGCTCGCGATGGTGCAGGCTGGGTTAGGGATCTCGCTTATTCCGGAGATGGCGCTGCCGGGCGCACCAAGAGATGGAATCGTCTACCGCCCACTCGATGGCGTACGGCCTCGACGCGTACTTGTTCTTGCTCTACCGAGACAGCGCAAACCGAGTCTTTGTGTAGTTGAGTTTACAAAGTTTGTGCAGGCGACGGCGCCACGCCACTACGTGGCGATAGCAAATAACGGCACCGCTACGCGGTGATGACAAATAGCAAATCGCTGATAGGAAAGAATGAGACCGTAATTGGACAGAACAGAACCGGTCGCGGCCAAAGAGGCTGGAGCTCACTTCTCTGCCACGCTGGAAAGTACCGGCTTGATATCCAATATCGGCGTCCCGTCCAATACCTCAAGCGGGTAAACTTTCAGCCGGCTCCTGCTTTGAATCTCTTTGATGACCACCCGATGGAGACCGATCGGATTTGGGCGGTCCGGAGACCGTGTAGAAAAGACTCCTCGCAAAGGGCTGCTCATTTCTCCCCTCGGTCGCACCTTCAAGAGATTGCGCCTACCTTGATCGAGCCAAGTAAGGACTAAGACTTCATCCTTTTCTGCCAGCCCATCGAGCCCATCCGCAAAGGCCGGATCAATGACCAGCCAGGCGTCTGGTGCGCCTTCGTAACCTTGCTTTGGGCAAGCGTCCTTCGATTTAAGCGGTGACTCAACCAGACCGATCGGCCGCAGTAAATATTGCATATCAGCCATAATAATCTCAATGATCTGACCGGGGACAGTTACAGATTTCGTATCATGTGAAAGTATTCGTCTCCAGCGATTTGCTTTCTGCCGGCAACGCGGAATTCGAGTCGTTCATACAACCGCATTGCGCCCGAATTTCCTATATCAACCAGGAGCCCAATGCGATTGTGCCCGAGCTTACGGGCGTGTTCACACGATGCCTCAATCAAATCCCGGCCGAATCCTCGACCCTGACAGTTGGGATCAACGCTGACGGTGTCCAGATAAAATTCTGAAGGTTCAGCTTCGGTGGGGATACGGTAATCGGAAAGGCCTGAATTCTGGATTGCAGCTTTCTCAAGTGGTTCATCCAATATCCTGGCTATGGAGCCGTCATAAACGAGTGCAACACCGACAACCTCTCGACTGCGCTCGGGAAGATCGTTTCGACTTCGCTCAACGCTCGAATCTTCCAGAACGAGCGCATTTTCATAGCTCACCCGATTAGCTTTCTGCCGAAAAAACTGGTCAAGGATGAAGCCAGCTGCCTTACGGTCAGTCGCCCCGGTCAAAACGAAGGCGATGGATCCGATCGCGTTCAAGATTAGAGGAACCGCTGCCGATGCGTCACTGGGAACCGCGGGTCTGATCACACCACACGTGGTGATGACAAATAGCAAATAGCAAATAGCAAATTTGGCTATTGGATATTTGCTCTTGATGGGCCGCCTGAACGCCGTTGTTGTAGCTTGGACGATCACTGACCCCATTCTTTGCTATTTGCTATCTGCTATTTGTCATCACCGCGTAGCGGTGTCGGCCCAGGCACCAAGTGGTATTCCAATTCGCTTACCGTTTTCTAAAACGTTACCGCTCATGAGATCTCGATAATAGTCAATCCATCCAGAAACCGGCGACTGATTATATCCGTGTCGCGCGCCACCGTCCGCGTCTCCATGCGGCATCAAATAGCCTTTGCGGGCGAAGAAGGCGCAAGCTCCGTGCAACCACTCATGCAACCACACTTCGCCAATCATTGGTATCTGCCATCTCCACGTCTCGGTATTAGCCACAGCCGCATAGGTTGCTTCGTTCGACCAGCGGGAAGCAGCGATAGCTAGTCCCCATCCTCCCGATGGTATTGACGTGCCGTCTGCCAAATTTCGCTGGGGCCAAAGAACAAATATGGAATCATAACGCCCCGACGGCGCGAATCGCTCAATCTCATCGCGCGTGTCGTCGGGTGACGGCCAATACATCTCTTGACCGATCAGAGTCAGCGAGGTGAGATGTCTCTCAATTCGATTGATCTGATATTGGATGCTGGCCCTTCCCGCGGTTAACTCTTCGACCAGGACGGGAAGTTTTTCGAATGAGTTGATTGCATCCTGTACCTCCTGCTCCGACAACACGTAGGCGAAACGCTTTGATCGGTGCCCTTGGCAGCGATAGCTCACGTCGATACCCGAATAGATGAGAAGTAATGTTTTTCCAAATGGTCATGGGATCGAAAGCGCAAGAGTATTTTAGATGGATTCCCGGCGGGTCGTAGTAAACTGTCGTGAGTTCGCCTTTCGCATCACGAGGCAGCACGTCGTTGAGCGACAGCGAAAAGACGTGTGTGCCAATTGGCTGTGGCGCGCGAGGCTCACAGGTCCGGCGTGTAACGCTGGGTTTTACGACCCGAAATCTGCCGGACTGTATCGCCCTACCCGCCGTGAGCTTCGCGGGCGACGGCATCAGATTGGCAGAGGAGCGTTCTCGGTCAGTGCATTTGGCGCATGAAGATATCCCCGGCGCAACGGTTTTAAGACCGCGATCGCCATAATCGCGGCGAGAAAATCCATCGCGATCATCACGGCAAATACGATGATCCAATTACCGGTAACTTCGTGCAGCCAAGCAGCGAGGGGCGCGCCGACGATTGAGCCGATACCTTGGGCCATGTAAAGAAAGCCGTAATTGGTTGTTGCATGTCGCTCTCCGAAAGTATCGGTAAGTGTCGACGGAAACAACGAGAAGATTTCGCCCCAACCGAAAAACACGACGCCAGAAAGGAGAACAAAAAGAATGGCGTGTTCTCTGGTGGCGAGCCACAGCAACATGGCCAGGCCTTCCAAACCGAAGGCTAAGAACATCGTCTGCTCGCGGCCAATGCGATCCGATAACCAACCGAAGAAGGGACGGGTCAACCCGTTAGTAAAACGATCAATAGTGAGAGCAAGCGGTAACGCTGTGGTGCCGAAAACCATAGCGTTGGCAACGCCGAAGTCTTTTGCGAATGCGGCCATCTGGGTAATGACCATCAGGCCCGAGCTCGACATCATCGACATCATTACAAACAATACCCAGAAGATCGGCGAACGAAGCATGACAAGCGGAGGAACTCCGGTTCTTGTTGGTGCGGATCCGGGGACACTTGATTCGGAATGAGTGGGAGGGCGTTTCATTCCCTGTGCGGCCAGGAGCCCGATCGCACCAAAGATTAGGCCGAAAGTGATCAGCGTTGATTGCGGGCCGACCGCAGCTAAGCTCCCCGAAATTGGGAACGTGGTAAGGATAGCCCCCATCCCATAACCGGCCGCGACAATGCCGCAGGCAAATCCTCGCCGGTCGGGAAACCAACCCACCATCAGACCAACGACACCGACATAGATGATGCCGGTCCCAATTCCGCCAAGCAGTCCGTAGGTAAGATACAGGCCGAGAGTGGTCTTTACGGTTGCCGCCAAAACCCAACTCGCGGCCGAAAATATCGCCCCGATCGACAGCAACGTGCGCGGCCCGAACAAATCGACCAGATATCCTTGAAATGGCGAGAGGAACGTTTGCAGGACAATAAGAACTGAAATCGTCACCTGTACTTGCGCCAGCGTCGCACCCAGATGCGTAGTGAAGGGTCCGGTGAAAAGAGTCCAGACATACTGCGGACTAGAAATAGCCATCATACAGACCAACCCAAACAGAAGTTGTAGCCAACGGCTCGTTGGGAGCTGACGTGGTGCGAAAGACTCGGTCGACATACCTCCTGTCGAGCATGGCTTGTGCCAAGGCGGGAACGCCGGCTTGCCCGACGACGCGTCCGCCGAAGCTTTAGCGAAGGAGGAAGCTTCCGGAGTTTCGAACGACGGGCGAAGTCGGGGAGCGCCGAACGGTGATTAGGTTAGTGATTGGTGATCGGTGAGAAGTAAGCGACGAGCACGCAGCCCGTGATCGGTAGCGGTCCGGCGGCTGCCCGTGCGCGTCAACTTAAGGAGCCAGGCGGATGGGCGATGCGGCGAAAGGGCGAGTGGACCAGGAGATCTGTCGGCGTGATCTGCCCATTACGGTAGGGCGAAAACCTCGGCGCTTTTGGTCGGTACGCCCTTTGGTTACGCTTCCCGACGCGCCGGGTTTGAGCCATTCGTTACCCGCTGATAAATACTGTATCGGTGTACGGCTCGATTGGGCAATACGCAAACATGAGTATAGACGTCCAACACGGCTTGGAGGGCGGCTCAGAATGTGGCCTCCTTGCTTTAACCTGGGGAGCAAAGTCGTATAATGCTGGGAGTCTGAAGACCTGCGTACAGCGGTTTAGTCACAAACCGAAGTCACTCTAATCGGCGGACAACGTATGGCTCAAACCCGGCGCGTCGGGAAGCATAACCAAAGGGCGTACCTACTAAGCGCGCCGAGGTTTTCACCTTACCGTAGTGGGCAAGATCATGCCGAGATGGTACTCTGATTGTGCGCGTAGGATCGGGCCCGCGGCTAACGGGCAACTTTCAGCTCACCCAATCGTCATGACCTGACGAATTGTTTTGGCGTCGGCTAAGCGATCGAAAGCTTCATTTAGCTCGTCGAGCCGAACAATCTCGCTGAGAAGTTTGTTAATTGGGAGCTTGCCCCGCTGATACAGGCTGATGAATCGAGGTATATCTCGGGCCGGAACACAGGAGCCAAAGTAAGAACCTTTGAGGGTCCGCTCTTCAGCCGTCAGTTGTACAGCTGGGATGGATAAGCGATGATCGGGATGAGGAAGACTGGCGGTTACCGTTGTGCCGCCACGCTTGGTTATTTCGTAAGCTAATTGCAATGCGGCCACGGAGCTTGCGCCTTCGAAAGCATAGTCGACTCCGCCTTTGGTCAGGTCGCGAATCTCCTGAGCGGCGTCTGGTCCCGCCTTCACGGTCTTGGTTGCTCCCAGCAGCGCTGCGATCTCCAGCTTCTCCGGCTTTGCATCGACCGCAATGATTTCCGTCGCTCCAACGAGATTCGCGCCCAATAGCATACTAAGCCCAACTCCGCCCAGACCAACTATTGCCACTGAATTACCGGCCGGGACCTTTGCCGTATTCACTACCGCTCCGACGCCGGTGAGAACCGCGCAACCAAACAGCGCAGCTTCATGGGCCGGCAACGAGGAGTCCACCTTGATGGCCGATCGCCGAGATACAACGGCATATTCGGCATACCCGGACACTCCAATATGATGATACAAGGGTGTTTTGCCGAGGCGCAAACGTCTCGCTCCAGAGAGCAAAGTTCCCGCCACGTTGGAGCGAGCACCCGGCTCGCACAAAGCCGGACGACCTTCCAGGCAAGGAATACAGCTGCCACAAGAAGGGATGAAGGCCAAAACCACCTGATCGCCCGGCTTCAGATCGTCAACGCCGGCACCGCACTCCTGGACTTCGCCGGCGGACTCATGACCCAGGACCATTGGAGTAGGTCTGGGCCGGTCTCCGTTGACCACCGAGAGATCGGAATGGCAAAGACCAGTCGCCTTGATCTTGATCAATAATTCGCCTGGTCCGGGTGGATCGAGACTAACCTCTTCAACCGTCAGCGGTTTGGAGTTCGCATACGGGCGAGAACGTCCCATTTCGTGCAAAATCGCGGCTTTCATTTGTTCTAGCTTTGGAAGGTTGAGCTCAGGACCCCTTCGTACTGTTCCATATTATCTACATCGCGTACGACGTGATCGTTTTCCATCTCGAGAACGAGCACTTTCTCAGGATAGCGCTTGATAACGCCTTTGCAGCCTACGTCGCCGACAACTCCCAGAATCGCCTCCCGATACGAAGAGTCCAGGAGAACCGGGTTGCCTCTTTGTCCATCAAAAAAAGGGACAACAATGTCTTTGTTAACTTCTTTCGCGTGAGTGAACGCATTCAATATGTGGTTCACATCCGCCGGTTCAAGGAGCGGCTGATCGGCGAGATAGACCATGATCCCGTCTGCCTGACGAGACACCGCCTCTGCTCCGGCCCGAACCGAAGTGCTAAGACCTTCGCGGTAACCGGGGTTCTGAACCAACTTAACCTGCTTTCCCCGGAGCTCTTCTCGTACTTTCTCCGCCTCGTGCCCCAAGACCACGACGACCTCGTCGATTGTGGATGCCAATAGCGTATCGACCGCGTGCGCGATCAGAGCTTTACCTTTGAAATCCAGGAGCAGCTTATTCTGCCCCATTCGAGTAGACATTCCGGCAGCCAGCACGATTGCGGAGAGCATTAATTGTCGTCCTCTTCCATAAATTTCCTCGACCATTTTCGCCGATGGTCACGCATTGGCTCAACCATCTCACGATGGCGCGGAACTCAAGTAGGTTTCCGGCTGGCGGTCGAATGCCTGTTTGCAGCCGGCGCAGCAGAAGTAATAGCTCTGGCCGCGATAATCAGAAACGTATTTTGCCTCACTCTCATCCACCAGCATGCCACACACCGGATCCTTTGCCGCGGACTTATCGAGCCTGGTCCCCACAATTTCTTTTGCGGCAATCGGTGCGTCCCTGGTTTTCCTCATCTGCACGATTTCGGCAAGGATGCTGACTGCAATTTCCTGTGGCGACAGACCGCCAAGATGCAGTCCGGCGGGAGATCTGATTTGAGACAACCGATCTCGTGGAATGCCTTTCTCGGCCAGAAAATCAAAGACTTTTTGCGCCTTGACCTCGCTGGCAACAAACGAAATGTAGGACGCATTCGTGCGCGAAGCTTGCTCAAGCGCTTCCTCGTCTTGCTCTCCCTGAGTCGACACCACAACATACGTTTCCGGGGTGATCTGATGAAAATCCAAGTCTTCCGCTCTGATATCGGCGTCCGGAAAGCTCTCTTCGCTTGTGCCACGACCGATGACCGAGATTCGATAACCTACTGCTTTGCCCAATTTACATAAAGTTTGCGCCACTGGCGATCGGCCAATAATGACTATCTGCGGTCTGGATAGAACCGGCTCGATGTAAATATCCAGTGCTCCTCCGCCGTGGCAGGTCATAGTATAATTGACTGTTCTGTCATCAGGTTCCGAGGCGCGCGACGGCGCAATCCGAACTAACCGCGGATTACCGTCCTGGATCGCTTTCAGCGCCTCTTGAATCACCACCGGCCGAACACATCCGCCGCCGATCCATCCCCAAATAGTGCCGTCGGCTTCGATGATTGCTTTGTCGCCCGGCTTACCGGAAACGGGCGGTTGATAACTGACGACCACCGCCGTCGCAAAAGGGCGTTCTTGCGAGCGTAGTGCAATGGCTCGACTTAAGAATTCGTCAAACATTTTCTAGCGAACATCAAATGTCTCTTTGCGTTTGCTCGCCTATCGCGGACCGGAGCCTCTGAAGATTCGCCGGAACAAACGACCCGCACTCTCCCTGGCAACCGTCAGTACGAGAGGAACGGCTTTAATCGGCTGGGGCTGCGGCGCAGTCCCCGAAGTTGACGACTGCTCGGTGCCGACAAGGCGCTCCTGTTGAAGCTGCGTTCGAAGATTCCTCGTGAATTCTTCGAACATCTTATTCGATACTTCCTGAATCATTCGCGCACCAAGTTGAGCCAGCAGTCCCACCACATTGACTTCCGATACCGTTACTACTTCCGTACTTCCGTCAGGCAGCGCCCGAGCCTGTCCGGTCATCTTCATGGAGGCGCTGCCCTTTCCTCTCACATCCTGGCCCTTACCCACCATTTGGATCTCATGCTTCTCGTTGTCGAGAAGTGCAATGTGGGCTTCACCTCGGTAGTCGGTGACGCTTGGGCCCACTTGAACTTTGATCAATCCTTTGTAGGTGCGATCATCCAACGCCTCGGTGACCTGCGCCCCGGGTATACAGCCGGCCACCTTTCTCGGGTCACTAAGGAATTTCCAAACTCTGTCTAGTGGCTCCTGAACCTGAAAAGTCTTCTCGATCTTGATTGCCATGGAAGCTACTCCGCAACGCCCTTGGCTTTCAAGATCTGCCAGACCTTCCAGGGCGTAATCGGCATATCGATGTGTTTAACGCCTAAATGGGAGAGGGCATCGACCACCGCGTTTACAAAAGCGGCAGGAGAGCCGACGTTGGGAGATTCGCCGACGCCCTTAGCTCCAAGCGGATGATGCGGCGATGGTGTGCAGGTCTTGCCCGTCTCCCAGTTGGGAGTTTCGACCGCAGTCGGCACCAGATAATCCATGAAAGTGCCTCCCTGGATGTTGCCATTCTCGTCATAGGCAATCTCCTGCATAAACGCTATCGCTAAACCCTCGGTGAGGCCGCCGTGGATCTGACCTTCGACTATCATCGGATTGATGACGTTCCCGCAGTCATCGACGGCCACGAAGCGCCGAACTTTTACTTCACCGGTTCCCTTGTCGATGTCGACCACACAGATGTAGGTACCGAATGGAAATGTCAGATTGGGCGGATCGTAATAATGAACGGCTTCCAATCCCGGCTCGAGACCGGGAGGCAGGTCGGTATAAGCAGCGAACGCAATCTCCTGGATCGTCTTCGATTTACCGGGTGCACCTTTGATATAGAATTTTCCTGGTTCCCATTCGAGATCCTCTTCATTGACTTCAAGCAGGTGCCCCGCAATCTTTCGCCCCTTTTCGCGAATTTTGCGGGAAGCCATCGAAGTAGCAGCTCCAGCTACCGGAGTACTGCGACTGGCGTAAGTCCCAAGGCCATATGGCGCGGTGTCCGTGTCTCCTTCTTCGATCGTGATGTCAGCAACGGGAATCCCAAGCTCCTGCGCGATTATTTGAGCAAAAGTCGTTTCATGCCCTTGCCCTTGAGCCTTAGTCCCCATCCGTGCAATCGCCTTGCCGGTGGGATGAACTCGGATCTCGCAGCTGTCGAACATTTTGATACCAACTATGTCGAAGGTGTGCGCTGGTCCTGCTCCGACAATCTCAGTAAAGCTGGAAACGCCGATCCCCATCAGCTCGCCTCTCTGGCGTTTGTCTTCCTGTTCTTTGCGTAGATCGCGATAACCGATTTTTTCCAACGCCAAGTTCATCGCGGCGTGATAATTGCCGCTGTCATAGCTCCACCCGAGCGGGCTCTGGTAGGGAAACTTGTCGGCCGGAACGAAATTTTTGAGTCGCAATTCGACCGGATCCATTTTCAATTCTTGAGCGAGGACATCCATGGCTCGCTCGATTAAATAGGCAGCCTCAGTGACTCGAAAGGAACATCGATAAGCGATGCCGCCAGGAGCTTTATTGGTGTAAACACCATCTACTTCGCAGAACGCCGTCGCAAAGTCGTACGAACCAGTGCAGATGCTGAAAAGGCCAGCCGGAAACTTCGACGGTTGAGCGGCAGCATTGAAGGCGCCGTGGTCAGCAAGGGTCTTGACTCGCAATCCTCTGAGCGTTCCATCCCGATCGGCCGCAAGCTCAGCTGTCATATGGTAATCCCGTGCGAACCCGGTCGATTGAAGATTCTCTGATCTCGTCTCGATCCATTTCACTGGACGCCCGAGTTGAAGCGAGGCTACCACTGAACACACATAGCCGGGATAAATCGGCACCTTGTTTCCGAACCCTCCTCCGATATCGGGGGCAATGATCCGAATGTTGTTTTCCGGTAGGCCCGCAACCAAAGCGAAAAGCGTCCGATGAGCGTGGGGCGCCTGCGAGGTCTCCCAGACGGTCAGCTTTCCGGTCGCCGAGTTGTAGTCAGCCACGCATCCGCAAGTCTCGAGCGGCGCGGGATGACAGCGAGGAAAGAAGGCATCTAATTTGGCTTTGACCGGAGCGCTCTGCAGCACACTGTCGGTCGCTTTCCGATCACCCACCTCCCAATGAAAAATGTGATTGGTCTTCTCTTCGCGGTCCTCGCGGAGAATCGGAGCGTCCGCATCGAGCGCTCGATGTGGATCGACGAGAACCGGGAGATCTTCGTAGTCCACCTCCACCAGTTCAGCAGCATCAGCTGCCGTATACCGATCTTCTGCCACTACGAAGGCCACCTCCTGCGACTGAAACAGCACCTTGCCGGTGGCCAGAACCATTTGCTTGTCGTGGAACAGCGTCGGCATCCAGGACAGTCCAGCTTTCTCCAGGTCCTGACCGGTAATCACCGCGAGTACTCCCGGGAAATTGCGAGCTGCTTCTGTGCGAACGGCTTTAATGCGAGCGTGAGCATAAGGACTTCGCACCATCTGCCCGTATACCATTCCCGGAAGATGCACGTCCTCCACGTAGGTGCCTTTCCCTAGGATGAATCGCAAATCCTCCTTCCGTTTTACTGAGTGGCCCATGCCACCAATCTCTGGTGATGTCTTAGGCAACATGTTTTTCTTCGCTCATTTTGTTGGCGGCGTACTGAACCGCTTTGACGATATTTTGGTAACCGGTGCAGCGGCAAAGGTTGCCGGAAATTCCCCAGCGAATTTCCTCCTCGGTCGGATGTGGATTTTTCTCGAGCAAGGCGTAGGCCGACAGGATCATTCCTGGCGTGCAAAACCCGCACTGCAACCCATGCTCTTCTTTGAAACCCTCTTGCAGTGGATGAAGCTGCCCATTGTTGGCGACACCTTCAATGGTCCGAATCTCTCGACCTTCCGCTTGAACGGCGAACACCGTACACGACTTCACCGGTCGGCCATCCAGGATCACTGTACAGGCTCCACAATTGGTGGTGTCGCAACCGATATGAGTTCCAGTCAATCCCAGAACATCGCGGATAAAGTGGGCCAACAAGACCCGAGGCTCGATCTCTGCCTCCCGGTCGTGGCCGTTCACTTTAACGCGAACAAGTTTTTTAGTGGCCATAGCAGTCCTCGGTTTGAACTCAGCGAATAGGCTGGGCAGCCGATCGTTCGCGTGCGCGGGTCAGCGCACGTCTGGTTAATTCCTTTACCATTGATACCTTGTATTCAGCCGGGCCACGTAGATCCGAACTGGGCTGGGCGGCTTCGGCAGCAAGTTGAGCCGCTTGTTTGATATTCGACTCATCCAGCCTTTTTCCGCGCAGGAAGTCCTCTGCTCGATTTGCTTTGAGCGGTGTCGCCCCCACATTAGTCAGGCCGATTCCTGCGTCCTGACAAATTCCCGCAGCATCAACCGTGACCTGTGCGGCGACACCGACCGTCGCAAAATCTCCCACCTTGCGCTCCAACTTGAAATAGGCCCCGCCGCTGCCTGCACGGGGAATTGGAATACGGATTTCGGTAAGAATCTCGCCATGCTCCAGTGCAGTGGTGAAAACGGATAGAAAGAAGTCTTTTACCGGTATATTCCGCTCGCCTCGCGGCCCGACAGCGATTATCTCGGCGCCGAGAGCCAACATCGTCGCAGGGTGATCGTTGGCCGGATCTCCGTGGGCTAGATTGCCGCCAACCGTCGCCAGGTTTCGCACTTGCGGATCAGCGATCATCGAAGCGGTATCCAAGATAATTGGGTATTTTGAGCGGACCAAATCCGAAGCTTCGAGATCGGCTTCTCGGGTGAGTCCACCGATCTTTAAATACCCATTCTCTTCCTTGATGTACTGGAGGCCGGCAATCTGATTGATGTCGATGAGGTATTCGGGCCGGGCTAGCCGAACCTTCATCATTGGAATCAGGCTTTGCCCGCCACTCAAGATTTTTGCAGCGTCACCGTGCTGTTCTAACAAAGCAACGGCCTCAGGAAGCGTCCCGGGCCGGCAGTACTCGAATGATTGGGGAATCATCTTTTTTGCTTTTCCTTAAAAAAGGGGACATCGACTTCTAGGGCTAAGAAAGGTCTATGAAAAGCAAGTGAGACCAGACTTGGCTGCGCATAGATGGGCAGACGTCCTGGGGGGTAAATGAGATCGACCACTATCTTCGCACGAAGAGCGCGTTTAGTATAGGGAATTGGTTCGAAGGAGCGCCAAACGGCCTGCTAGGTGGTTTAGCTGAACCCATCTTCGATAGCGGCGACTGTCCAACCGAAGACTTTGCCTCATTCAACCTAAAAATCCGAACGGAGCGCCCGGTCTACACTAGCCGGAAATCGCAGTCACCTTGGCCCCGCCCGCCCGAGCACCTCGGCACGAGATGATGTTTGCGATGGCGACTGCGCCCTTAGGTCAGCCACACCAATCGCTTCGTTCAATCCTTTTGGCCGGGAAACACAGAGGGGACCTAAGGGGACAGTCGCCGCTACCTAAGAAAAACGCCGCGTTATCGTGATTTTTACAACGAGCCGGTGACCGCCTCCGGCTCGGATAGCTGTGAGGGCAAAGGTAGCACCACGTGCTCGCGCAACGGGATGAAGGCGGTAAGATCCAGGACGTCGTCATGGAACTTGAGCAAGGTGCTTCTGTGACCGACGCTGATCACAGTAGGTCGCCACGACCCGGAGCGAAGCAGACTATAAAGTCGCGCCTCCCAAGGCTCATCAAGCCCCGAGGTTGCCTCATCGAGGAAGAGAAGCGTCGGCGCGGTGAGGAGAATCCGAGCAAAGCCAAGTCGCTGCTGTTCACCGAGTGACAGCCTTTGACCCCAGTTTTCTTCTGTATTTAGTTCCCCGATCAGCCCATCGAGGCCGACATCTTTAAGCACCCTCTTGAGGCGCTCGGGCGGAACGCTGCTTCCGTCGATCTGCGGATACAAAAGCGCGCTGGCGAGCGTGCCAAGCGGCAGATAGGGGCGCTGCGGCACAAATAACGACCGTCCTACGCCGATCCTGACTTCACCGCGACCGAACGGCCAAATCCCCGCCATTGCTCTTAGCAAGGTACTCTTGCCGGTCCCCGTCGGACCAGTGATCAATACCGCCTCGCCCCGGATCGGTGCGAATCTGATTCCCCGTAAGAGCGGTGTGCCATCCGGAAGATCAAGGTCCAGATCGTTGACGGCTACGGCTAAGGCGTTACGTCGAATAGCGATCTGCTGCGGTGCGGAGGCTGATTCCCGGAGTTCAAATAGTCGCTCCTGGAACCGGCTGAGACGCTCGGTCGCTGCCTGCCACGCAGCGATGTCCGGATAGCGAGTAATGATGAATGAGAGCGAGTTATAGACGTAGGAGAAAGCGCTGCCCACTTGCATAAGGCCGCCCCACCCGATCTGCTTTACGAAATAGCGAGGCAAGATCACGAGCAACGGAAAGATGACCGCGACCTGAGCATACCCTTGCGTGAACCAATTGAGGCGCATTTGTCGCCCCATAATCATCCGGAAGTTCGCGAAGATATTACGGAATCGCTCTTGGAAAACACCGAGCTCGACCGGCTCGCCGCCATAGGAGGCCACACTCTCCGCGTTTTCGCGCAGACGAGCCAAGCTGAATCGGAAGTCGCCTTCAAACCGCTGCCCGGAGAAATTCAATTGCACCAGCGGCCGGCCAATCCTGATCGTGAGCCAGGTACCGATTCCGGCGTAGAGTAGCGCCGCCCAGACGAGATAGCCGGGTATGTGGACCACCCCCCATTCGCCGAGCGGGATATCTGCTGGTCCGGATAGGCCCCACAGAATAACGAGAAAAGAGCCCAATGTGACCAGCGACGTCAGAAGGCCCACGGACAAAGTCAAAACATAATTCGTAAATTGGTTGACGTCCTCTGCGATGCGTTGATCCGGATTGTCGATTCCGTTCTTCAGTTGCAGCTGATAATAGGAGCGGTTAGCGAGCCAGGCGTTAAGATATCTTTGCGTAAGCCAACGTCGCCAGCGTATTTGCAGCATCTGTTGCAAATAGACGGCATACACCGACAGAGTGATGCCAAGGCCGCCTAAAATAAAAAAGACACCAAGTTGACGGAAAATTTCACCGCGGTCGAACGCCTGGAGCGCGTTGTAGAAACCTCGGTTCCACGCATTGATGCCGACGCTGGTGCAAACCGTGCCTAAATTAAATGCGACGACCGCGAGAAGGAGCCCCCAAGCCGACCATTTTTCTTCAGATGTCCAATAGGTTTTAGCGATAGACCACGCGTCACGCACGAGGCCGCGCTTAGCCGTGACCATTAACAGATACTCCTTGTCATACTTAACCTACTGCTTATGGCCGGAACGACGTACAATGGTAACACCGAATCGAACCTCCGCTATACACATCGGAATTTTCGAGCGCGAGTTTAGCAGCCCGCGCCATTTTTTCCAAGTAAATATAGCACGCATTTCGACGAGCGTCCGGAGAGCGCCCGGTCAGCGCTCTTTTCGTTTCGACGAACAAGGCAGTGGGAGTATCGCGGAAACTCAGACCAACAAAGACGTTATGAATGAGGAGCAACCGGCTGCACGCCAGGTTTTCACCGGTCGAAGTTGTGCCGGCTGCGGGCCAACGGACGATCGCTAAAATCGTTATTATTTTTTGTAGCCCGAAAAAAAACTTGCGCGAAACCCGTTACCCTCTCCGTCTCTCGGATAGCGTTTCCGGCCGGTAAACTGCTCGTGGCTCAGGCTCGGTCGTGGAGCGGAATCCGGCCGCAGCAAGAGCACGAGCCGTGGATGGCAAACTCTTTTGCAGGGTCCAGATCAATCCGCTCTGATAGTTCTCAATCGCCAAAAGCGCCATACCCAGGTCGATGCCGATCACAACCGAAGAAGACCAATTTCGGTCAATGTTGAAAGCGTTCACAAACCCATAGTGACCCCAGAGCGCACCCTTGTCCTTTTCGTGAAGAGCATGGGCAGTGGCAATGGCCAGCTCAGGCGTAAATGTGATCGAACAGATCGCACCGGTAGGCGATACCGTTCCGTCGTCCGGATCCCCCAAGACACCATAGGCCACATAGCCGCCCGGTCCATCGCTGGCGTTGAGACCCCAGAAGCCTTGCGCGTAGGTCCGGCGCTCGCTAGCATGGTCGATGCAATATTGCCGATGTATCTTCATCGCGTTGGTTGAGGAAACCCAATAATCGAACCCGAGCTGATCGCGCTGATCGCGAAGATCAAAATACCCATACGGCATTTGATGAATGAAAATCGGACCTGCTTTCAGCCATTCGATTCCTGCGTACGTTTGCAATGGCCGTTCGAAAGCATCCCAGGTTGATCGCGGTAAGGGCCGAACCGGCGCGCCCAAGCCCAACAGGTATAGCAAGATCGCCTCGCTGTAGTCGGCGTAATTGTTCGTTATGAATCCAGTTTCGGGCCACCAGCCGTGCGACAACACCTTCTTCTGTGGTTGGGTACCGTTGTTGGTCAGCATCCAGTGCCAGTCGAGTCGCCGATATAGCTCATCGCTCAAGGGTGCGATATCGGCTGTGGCCGTCTCACTTCCGAAATACTGTCCGCAAACCAAGGCTCCCATCATCAGCAGAGCAGTATCGATACTCGAGTACTCGCTGCCCCAAACGCGTTCACCGGTCCGTCTATCCACAAAGTGAACCAACCAGCCATGTTGGTTTGGCATGGTAAGTAAAAAACGAAGAGTGATACGCGCACGGGTAGCAGCTTCGCTCCGTTCGATCCAGCCATGTTCCACCGCGATCGGCAGTGCGGCTAGGCCGTAGCCGGTCGAAGCTATCGACGCCACGGTTTCATCGTCAGGACCAAAATTGTGAGCGCGGTCATTAACCAATCCGGTGGTTGGATCCGTTTTTTCCCAAAAGAAGCGAACGGCACGGCGTTGCACTTCTTCCAACAGTTGTTTATCGGAAGATCTCATCGATGAATTGCAGCAACTTCCTGGCGAGGTTTAAAGTTGGCGAGGTCCACGACCTGGTCGTGAAATTTGCGCAGGGTGGGCCCGTGACCGACGCTCACTACTGTCGGTCGCCATAATTTGCTGCGCAGCAGACTGAGCAGGCGATTTTCAGCCACCTCGTCGAGCGCCGATGTTGCCTCATCCAGGAAGAGCAGCTTCGGTTTGGTGAGCAGAATACGGGCAAAGACGAGGCCCTGTTGTTCGCCCAGCGAAAGGCGGGCGGACCAGTTCTCGATCTTGTCCAATTCGTCCGCAAGTTCCTCCAGTCCTACTTCTTCGAGTGCCGCAGGGAGATCCACGGGAACGCTCATCTTTCCGGCGTTGGGGTAGAGCAACACCTCGGCCAGGGTGCCAAGCGGCAGATACGGCCGTTGCGGCACAAACGCGATTTGGCCTTTATCGAGTCTGATTCTGCCCCGACCAAACGGCCAGATTCCAGCGATTGCTCTGAGTAACGTGCTCTTTCCCGAACCTGATGGGCCAACAATGAGCAGTCCCTCGCCTCGGTTTACAGAGAATGTCACACCACGCAAAAGGGGCGTACCATCCGGTAAATCGAGATCGAGATGGTCGACCGCGACACCGCCCCCGCCGCGCCGCCGAATCACGATCGACTGGGGAGCACGCACCGATTCATGGACAGCGATCAGTCGCTCCTCAAAGTCACCCAATCGTTGGGTAACAGCCTCCCAGGTGGCTATATCGTTGTACGAATTGATGATGAAGGAGAGCGCGTTCTGTACGTAAGAAAAGGCGTTGACCGCCTGAAAGAGGTCACCCAGTAGGATCAGCTTCGCGAAGTAGCGCGGCGACACCACCACAACGGGGAAAATAACTGCCACCTGAGCGTAGGTCATAGTAAAAGCGCTGAGGCGGATTTGTTGCTTCATAATCTGTCGAAAGTTGGTAAACACATTGCCAAATCGCTCATCAAAGAGGCTGAGTTCGACTGGCTCGCCGCCATAGAGGGCAACGCTTTCCGCATGCTCTCGCAGATGTACCAGGCTGAATCTGAAGTCGGCCTCGAAGCGCTGTCGAGCGGAATTCAATTCTACCAGCGGGCGACCGATGGTAACGGCGAGGAAAGTACCGATCCCGGCGTAGATCAACGCCGCCCAGACGAGATAGCCGGATATATGCACTGTTCCCAACGCTCCAAGCGGAATATCCGCGGATCCGGAGAGTCCCCAAAGAATCGCAAGAAAGGAAAACAACGATACGACCGATGAGATAAGACCCACCGACAAGCTCAAGACATAGCCGGTGAATTGGTTGAGGTCCTCCGAGATGCGCTGATCAGGATTATCGGCAGCACTCCCCAGCTGCAACTTGTAATAGGCGCGATCAGCCAACCAGGCAGCGAGATATCTCTTGGTCAACGATCGTCGCCAACGGATCTGCAGCAATTGGCTAAGGTAAAGGGCAGACACCGAGATCAGTACGGCGAACGTCACCAAGATGCCGAAAATGCCGACTTGGCGAAGCAGTTCCATGGCATCGAACATTTGCAGGGCGTTGTAGAAAGCTCGGTTCCATTGATTGATGCGGACGCCGATATAGACGTTGCCAAGGTTCAGCAAGACCACCGCCACGAGTAGTGCCCAAGCCGAACGCTTCTCTTCAGATGTCCAATAATTCTTCGCGAGGCGCCAGGCGGTGTGTGTGATGATTCGTCTTGGCGTCTCCATTCGTTCGAAGTTCCTTTTCTTCGATTGCTCTGAGCACTCTAAGCGAGTTCGGCCAGGGCACAATCGGTCTGTGCCGATGAAAAATGCCTGTCTTTTTTCCGAAAGTCGCGTGACAGGGTGGCTCGCTGCCAGCATCGTAAGGTGATTACTGAAAACGATCTTCGGTTCTTTGAACAGTTTAGGACGAAAGCCTGAAAACACGAGTAAGTGCCTCTGATTACGGTCAGAGGAGCATAGGGAATCAGGTGCAAATCCCGAGCGGCAGCGCCGCTGTGATGGACGACGAAGGTCCAAAAAAGCCAGACCATGCGTACAATCGGAAAGATCAAAACCCATAATCTCGGCTATCCGCGGATTGGCGAAAACCGGGAACTCAAACGAGCCACGGAAGCGTTTTGGAACGGCTCAATTACCGAAGCCCAGTTACTCGCCAACGCAGCGAAGTTACGACGGCATCATTGGCAAAAACAACAGGCTATTGGGATCGACCTGATCCCGAGTAATGACTTCAGTTTCTATGACCAGATGGCTGACACCGCAGCATTGGTGGGCTGCGTTCCGAAGCGTTTCGCCGGGAGCGACGCTTCGGTAGATCTGACCACCTATTTCAGGATGGCGCGAGGTAAGGTCGGGACCCATGGCGAAGGGCATGGCGACAATACGGCAGCCGCTCTTGAGATGACGAAGTGGTTTGATACGAATTACCATTACCTTGTTCCGGAATTCGACTCGCACTCCTCGTTCCGCTTAGCGACGCGCAAGCCAATCGAAGAATTCCGTGAAGCTCGCGCGTTGGGGATTTTATCGAAACCGGTACTGATCGGTCCAGTAACATTTCTGCGGCTGAGAAAACATCATGGTGGAGGCAGCCCGTTAACTTTGCTCGAGCGGCTCCTTCCGGTTTACTGCGAGGTGCTCGGGCTACTTGCGGCCGAGGGAGCCGAGTGGGTACAGTTCGATGAACCAATCTTTGCGCTCGATCTCACGGAATCAGAGCGTACCGCGTTGCTCTCCACCTATCAGTTAGTGCGTGCTCACGTACCGCAGTTGAGAATTTTGGTTGCCAGCTACTTCGGCGAGCTACGCGAGAATCTTGAGACTTTCACTCGGCTGCCGGTCAATGCGTTGCATCTCGATGCTGCGCGCGCGGCGACCGAGTTAGACCCGCTCGTAGAAGCGTTATCAGCGGACACCATTCTCAGTCTCGGCGTAGTGGACGGACGGAACGTCTGGCGCAACGATTTTGCTAAGTCGCTCGGACTACTGCGCAAAGCTTTAACCAAGCTGGGAACTGAACGGCTCTGGGTGGCGCCCTCGTGCTCGTTATTACACTCGCCAATATCGCTTCAGAACGAGACCCAACTCGACGGGGAGCTTCGTCGCTGGCTGGCTTTTGCGGATGAGAAGTTACTGGAAGTGGTGACACTGGCTCGAGCATTAGTCGATGCAGAGTCAGTCGCAGATTCGCTGCGTGACAACGCCGTTGCCCAGATGGCTCGAAGAAACAGTCTACACACTCAGAATGACGCTTTGCGCGCGCGCCTGAGGGCGGTTTCGGAGGCCGACACTCGCCGGCAATCTCCGTTTCGGGCGCGAAAACAGGCACAACAGAGCAGGTTCAATCTGCCGCTCTTCCCTACCACCGTCATCGGCTCTTTTCCGCAGACCAAGGAAGTCCGCGCTGCTCGCGCGCGACGAAAACGAGGCGAATGGACCCAGCTGCAATACGATCAGTTCATCGAGTCGCAAATTCGTACGGCAGTAGATCTGCAAGAGCGCATTGACTTGGATGTGCTCGCCCATGGTGAGTTCGAGCGGAACGATATGGTGGAGTATTTCGGCCAACAGCTTGACGGCTTCGCCTTTACCGAGAATGGCTGGGTACAGAGCTATGGGACGCGCTGCGTGAAACCCCCTCTCCTTTTTGGAGATGTTTCGCGGCCACGACCAATGACGGTGCGGTGGTCCAAGTATGCCGCATCTCTTACTCGGCGCCCGATGAAAGGGATGCTCACCGGTCCAGTTACCGTTCTGCAATGGAGCTTCGTTCGCGATGATCAGCCCCGGCAGGAAACCGCCCGTCAGATCGCGTTGGCTCTTCGGTCAGAGGTACTTGATCTCGAGGCTGCTGGCATTGGCGTTATTCAGATTGACGAGCCCGCTTTCCGAGAAGGACTGCCACTCCGGCATGCTGACCATAGCGCCTATCTCGATTGGGCGGTGGAAGCATTTCGACTGGCGTCGGCCGGAGTGAAGGACGAAACGCAGATTCACACCCATATGTGCTACTCGGAATTCAACGACATCATCGAATCGATTGCTGCATTGGATGCGGACGTGATCTCGATCGAAACTTCGCGGTCGCAGATGGAGTTGCTCGCAGCCTTTGTCGAGTTTCGGTATCCGGCTGATATTGGTCCAGGTGTATGGGACATCCATTCTCCTCGAGTACCATCGGCAGATGAAATGGAGGATCTGCTGCGCAAGGCTTTAGTGGTGCTTACGCCGGAACAACTGTGGGTTAACCCGGACTGCGGTTTAAAGACTCGTCGGTGGGAGGAAGTGATCCCTGCTCTGGAGAACATGGTTCAAGCCAGTCATCGTTTGCGACAAACGGCCGGCTCTGGTACCGACACCGTGGCGAGAACGTGAAACGCTGCCGATGTGGGTATACGATCCTGCGACGCTACGGTTCCTTACGGTCAATAAAGCGGCAATTCGGCACTACGGTTATTCGCGAAAGGAATTTCTGGGAATGACCATTGAAACGGCCGACGGGTTCTCGAACGAATGATAATGGGCTCGATTCCTCGGCGCGCAGTTAGACGTTTCCGGGCGTCGCAAGCGACGCGCCCTCCGCATCAGGGGTTGCTCTGCCGGCGTTTCCCTTACGCGGCGCTTTGAAACTCGAGGCTCTCCCCTTCCCGATTTGCGTCTTGCGTTCGGAGCAGCGCGCGACGCAACGCATCGACTCGACGGGTCAATTCCCGGCGCTCGAAATTTTCAGTCCGAAGCTTCCACCACAGGCCCGGAAGGCCAGCGGGAACAAAGAGTAATCTGGTTAGCTCGGCGACGACTTCCGATCGTCCGTAAGCGTTGATGAAGCAGAGCGCGAACGGCAGCCACTGTTCGCTGGAAACCCTGCACACAAGATCCTGGAGAAACACGAGAAGATCGTCTGCGTGGCGCAGCACAGCCGGCAACGACTGATCATGCACTACCTCAAAGTCGATCAGGCGCACACGATTGGTAGCCCCATCGTAAATAACATTGTCCAAATGCGGATCGCCGTGCGACCACCAATCTTCGAACTGGGGACACCAGAGCCCGTGTGCCCGGCGAAGCTCTCTCCCGGCGGCTTCGAGCGCATCGGTCGTAAGCGTGCCGTGTTTCAAGTGCTCACATAGATGCATTCCGGGAATTGCATCCATGCAGACGGTTCGCGAACCCTCGGCGAGCGCGCGGAATCTGGGTTCTTGGAGCAAACGAAAGCAATATATTTCCCAGCGCTGCCATTTCTTGGGATCGACCCAGACGTGAACGCGGCCTTGAGCCAAGCGAAAGAATAGATTCGCCTGCCCGGCAATCAACTCACTTCCCCATCGACGCCGCTTTACCCACATCGGCTTCCCCTGCCGTCTTTCAAATGTGATTGAATTGATCTTGATGCAATTGACTGCTTGATTGGCGGCTTCGGATAGCTCGCGCATTCTGGAGTTTTGTGTGATTCCGTTTCCCATAAGAAACATACCACTTTTCCGCTTGGGCTGGAGCGGCCACAAATGGCCTGGACGATGCCTGCACGGACCGTGCGGTTCCGCCCGGAACCCGGTTGAGAATCAACGGGTCGGGCTGTTTCGAATTACCAATAAAATTTCTCGCCTATAATTTTCTTTGCCTATTAGTCGTCCTTTTTTGCCCATGCATTCAACTCTTTTATTTGCATTGGCGCCGATTACGGCTCTCCGGGTTTGAATTGATGGCTTTTCGCTCTTGACAACGGCTGAATAAAAATCCTCTTTTTATTCTGTCATTTCTCGGCTTGTGCTGTCCCTGTTCCTCGCTTTCAATCTTGTTGCCATTGATCGCATTTCGGTTGTCGACCATAAGATCGCCGCGTGGTTTCATGGGCACCTCACGCGACCATTCATCGACGTGATGCTGGCTTTGAGCGACGTAGGTTCTCCTTTCTGGATCGCCGGAATCACGTCGATTGTGGTTCTAATTCTGATACTAAGGAAACGCTGGTACGGCTTGCTTGCTATCGTCCTGACAGTGCCCGGCGGAATGCTGGTTCACCATCTCATCCAGATAATTGTGCATCGGCACCGCCCGTTTCGTCACAGCGAATTTCTCGATTTGGGCGGGTACAGTTTTCCCAGCGGCCACACTATGGCAGCTACTCTGCTTTACGGCCTACTAGCGGTCTTCGCCATTCTGCTCTGGAAAGGCTGGTACTGGCGAATGCTGGCGATACTCGGCGCCGTTTCAGCCATAGGGCTGGTCGGCTTTAGCCGAATCGCCCTCGGAGCACACTATTTGACCGATGTCCTTGGCGCGATCGTCGGGGGTGCCAGTTGGCTTATCCTTTGTCTGTTAGTCGTCGAGCGAACGCGTCGCGGGCGGTTGGTCGCTGAGCCTAAGTTTAAGGAGCCGACGGAGGCAATCGAACTGCCGGCCACTCGGCCCGTTGAATGACGGGGATCGAATAGCGCGCGCGGATCTCTCGTCACTCAGACTAGGTTCCTGTCCCCGGCAGCCATTTGCGCGTGCGCGGGTACAAAATTCTACTTGAGAGACAGTGAAAGCGCCCCGAACGATCAAGTTCACGGCCTATTTGCTTGGGTTCGTCGGAGCTGCGCTGCTGACGGGGCTGATGATCAACCAGGGAGCAGCAGATGTGATTCGGGCGGTCGCCAGCATCGGCTGGGGATTGGTCGCCATCTCGGGCTTGCATATTGCAAAGCTGTTGTCTGACACGATTGGCTGGTTGATGATAATCCCGAAGCGAGATCGGCTGCGGCTTCATACCGGGCATCGATTTACTCACGTTCCCACCAGAACGTGCCGATAAACTTTATGGAGAGAAGAATGAAGGGAACTCGGAAAATTCAATTCACCGCCTACCTGCTTGGCTTAGCTGGAGCCGCGCTTTTTACCGTTCTACTCGTTCATCAAGGCGCATCTGACGTGGTCCGAGCTATGGCGGCCGTAGGTGGGTGGTTAGCATTGATCGCAGCCTTTCATCTCGTGCCAATGTTATTAGACGGGTTGTCCTGGTGGATTTTGTTTCCGCACGGGGACCGGGTGCGATACCGGACTATTTTTTGGATGCGCTGGCTGGGCGAATCGGTCAGCAATCTTCTTCCCGCGGCACAGGTGGGTGGTGATTTGGTACGGGCACGACTAGCGGTTCTGAATGGAACGCGGATCTCGGTCAGTGCGGCTACCGTTCTGGTCGACATTACGGTCAGCGTATTTACACAAACTGTCTTTACTCTCCTCGGTTTGGGATTGCTCATCCTGGCGACCGGTCAAAAGAATCTGATGGGACCAGCATTGGCGGGAGCGCCATTGGCCATTGCGGCAGTTGCCGGCTTTTATATTGTGCAACGGATCGGGCTGTTTCGTTTGTTTACAACGATCGTATCACGATGTGCCAAAGACCCGCAGTGGCGCTCCCTTGCTGGAAGAGGCGGAGAAATGGACGAAGCGCTTCATGGGATCTACTCCAAGCGGCACGTGATCTTTGTCTGTTGCTTGTGCACGATGACTTCGTGGCTGATCGGTTCGGCCGAAGTCTGGATTGGACTCTACGCCCTGGGCATACCGTCGAGCTTCGACAAAGCGGTCATCCTTGAAAGCGTCGGACAGGGCGTGCGCTCAGCACTTTTTTTCATTCCTGGCGCCATCGGCGTACATGAGGGCGGATACCTTTTTGTCGGCGGACTGTTGGGTATACCGGGAGAGGCGGCATTCGCGCTGGCCTTAATTCGAAGGGTTCGCGAACTCGCGCTTGGTGTGCCTGGACTCATCGTTTGGCAACTGATCGAGGGAGGGCGAGCCTGGCGAAAACATGTTCTGCCAGCTGTTCGCGAGTCAGAAGATGCAGCGGCCGGCCAGCCTCAGACGAAGGTACCCTGAGACGGTACTCAACAGGAGGCCGCGAAGAATGATTCTTAAACAAAGAGGTCGCAAAGATCTCAAAGAGGGGTTCGAGTTGTTACCAGTCCTCGCTTTCTTCAAGAGAAACGGCCATTTGATCCTCTTCTAGGTCAGGTATTACCTTCTTTGAGAGTTCTGTACTACACTCGCTAGAATTATCCGGGGCACGAAGACCACCGAATTTCACACAGACAAATGCTTCGGAAAACAGTCCTCAACAGAAGGTGGCAAAAGACAGATTGTTGAGCAAGAGATTCGCAGCGCGGAATAGCCGCAACCAAGGCGATCACAAGGAAAGTACTACTTGACCCAGGATAGGTTCTAACGGAACGGAGCTTTCGAAAAACTCGGACGCCCTGGTAAGAACTGGAACCCTTTCTCTGAGATCTTTGCGACCTCTTTGTTTAGAAATCCTTTCTTCGCGGCCTCTGATAGAACCACAAATCGCGGTAGCGTGAACATTCTGTCAATCCAATCCAGTGTTGCGTATGGGCACGTAGGCAACAGCGCTGCGGTCTTTCCTCTTCAGCGGATTGGCGTGGAGGTGTGGCCGGTGAACACGGTCCAGTTCTCGAATCATACCGGCTACGGTAGTTGGCGAGGTGCCGTTGTCCCGGTCGAAGTGGTGCGCGACGTCCTGCAAGGGATTGAAGAGCGAGGATTTCTGCCGTCCTGCGATGGAGTGCTGAGTGGTTACCTGGGCGATGCTGAGCTCGGCGAAGCCATACTTGATGCCTACGATCGCATCAAACGATTCAATTCACGGGCAACCTATTGCTTGGATCCGGTCATGGGCGACGTCGGACGCGGGTTTTTCGTGCGACCGGGTATTCCCGAGTTTATGAGAGACAGGGCGTTGCCGGCGGCAACTTTGATCACACCAAATCATTTCGAGTTGCAGTTTCTATCCGGTTCGCCGGTGCGGGATTTCGAAACCGCTCTAACCGCTGTGAAAACCTTGCGGGCGCGTGGACCTTCGGTTGTTCTCGTCACCAGTTTGTGCCGAGAGGACGCACCGAACGATGAGATCGAAGTGCTCGCAGTTGACTCTAAGTCGGCATACGTCGTTGCTACTCCAAAATTACCGATCGTCGTAAACGGCGCCGGCGATACGACCGCCGCACTGTTCTACGCTCACTGGCTGCGCACGGAGTCCACGAAGTCTGCCCTCGAGCTCACCGTTAATGCGATTTTTGCGGTGTTAGAAAAGACGGTCGAAGACGCGGCTCGCGAGATCCAGCTGATTGCCGCCCAGGACGCAATCGCCAATCCGCCAAATAAGTTCGTCGCACGGAAGATCTTTTGATCGTGTCTCGACCGCGCCCTGCTGTCGGCTATCGGCTATCGGCTATTTTACGATTTGCTATCGGCCACCGCTATCGGCTATTTGCCGATATGCCAGACGTAGTCGTCACCGGCGCATCCACTGGAATCGGATTTGCCGCCTGCCAAGTCCTTATCCGTCGCGGATTTCGCGTCTTTGGGAGCGTACGCAAGCAAGCCGATGCGGACCGGCTGAAAGAGCAACTGGGCGCAAACTATAGCCCACTCATTTTTGATGTCACCGATCCGGATTCGGTGAATGAAGCAGCAGCGGCGGTCAGACAAGCCGCAGGAGAACGGCGGCTTTTCGGATTGGTTAACAATGCCGGTATCGCGGTCGCTGGTCCCCTGGCCTATCTCCCGCTGGAACGTTTTCGACTGCAAATCGAGGTTAATCTTTTGGGAGTTCACACCGTTACGCAGGCGTTCCTGCCTTTGATGGGAACCGAACCCAACTGGCTTGGCAAGCCCGGGCGTATCGTTAACATCAGTTCGGTCAGTGGGCGACTAGCGGTGCCATTTCTGGGCGCGTATGCCGCTTCAAAATTTGGGTTAGAGGGATACTCGGATAGCCTCCGACGCGAGTTGATGCTTTTTGGGATCAAGGTCATTTTGATCGAACCCGGTGCGGTGGTAACACCGATCTGGGACAAAGCGGAAGGAGTAGTGGTCCAGCAATTTCCGAATACGCCCTACGATCGGTCGCTCCGGCTCTTTGCGGAACAAGCAATGAAAGAAGCAAAAACCGGTTTTCCACCCGAAAAAGTAGGCGAACTAATTTGGCGTGTCTTAACCGCTCCAAGGCCGCGGGCTCGTTACGCGATCGTGCCTCATCGGCTGTTCGAGTGGAGCATACCCCGCCGGCTGCCTACTGAGTTTCTGGACTATTGTATCGCAAAGTTTTTCAAGATCCGATAGCGAGCGGGGCGTCGGTGTTGGGTGGGGCGATAGGCGGCTCAAACGTCTACCTACGCAAATGCAACATGGTACACCTGATTGCTACTTCGCAGTTGCTCGGCTACAACCAAAGCATGCGTTGCTTTGGAGCCAGCAAATATAGGGGTTGGATCTGGGTCGCCAAAAGTTCGCTCGTGGCAGGCGGATTGACGGTCGCGTTGGCGAGCTGCGCAAACACATCCACCAAGATCAGCGGAGACAGCCTGATCGAGTTCGATCATAGCTCGAGAACCTTCCAAGAGCCGAGGGGCAGATGACAAACGAGCATTCCGCTCTTCCCTTCCCCGAATGACGAACTTGTTATTGAGCATTGCGGCCATTGCAATCGTAAGGAGGGCACTATTAATTTGGTTTTTGGAGTAATCTGCTGGTCATGACCCATCGGTTGCACAGTTATCTGGGATACTCGTATCCGGGTCAGCTCGCTGAACTGGTAAAGAAGGTGTGGCCGGCTGAGGCGATCGACTACTTACCGAAGGACAGCCAGTTGCGTCTCTTGCTTGATGTCGCCTACCACGCCAGCCTTCTGCGTGAAGAACAGCGGCCGGTCACGTTTCGGTTACTCCTGGTCAACCCGGAAGAGCTTGTCAAACCGGAGCTGCCCCCCATCTCGTTAGCCGGCTTTCCGCTCGATCGCTGGCGACCTTTTAATGAACAAGAAGTAAGGCGGATTTCGATGGCGGCAGACTTCTTCCGTTCGCTTATCGGCGTCTACGCAGACCCGGAAGAACAACTAAAGATTTGGGGCATTCTGCTTTCGGGTACCCGTTGGGTCAATGCCGTGGATGGAGGCAGATTCTCCAGCGCGCCTATCCCGCAACGTATTGTCATTCACGCACTTGGTCCGGGGCGCTTAACTGTCTTCCTCGGCCATCAGCGGGTGGCGGCGCTGAGCAGTGGCCAATTAGAGGCTAATGCTTTCGATCTTTTCCAATCCAGCTGGCTCTCAGATTCCTTTAAGAGTGTCCGAGCGGAGAACTTGAAGTCCATATATAAGGACCTTGACCTCCCATACGTACCGCTGAATGTCGAGTTCCTTCGCGTTATCTCCCAGAACGTGCTGCGACGGACTTTGAGTGTTGTGCGAGACTCGAAACATGGGGGAACCCTCGTATTTATTGAGCCGGATGAAGAACCACTCTTTACCGGCCCAAAAGCGCCGATCCGTTTCAAGTACCGACTGACCAATGATATGCACCGCTCTCGCTATCTAAAGCTGCTGAGAGCAGGATTCTCTCGGCTTGCTCAATTGGCTCACGAACAAATAATCACCGATGTTGGCTGGCTCGAGTATCAGAGCGTCGTCGATCGCCAATTGAGCGATCTTGATGAAGCTTTTTTCGAGTTTGCTCATTTTCTCGCGGATTTGATGGCGGTCGATGGTGCGCTGATTTTAACTAAGCGAAACGAGATCGTCGGGTTTGGCGCGGAGCTCTTGGCAGAGGCGCCGCAATTGACCGGAGTCAGGCGGGCGCTGGATCTGGAAGCAGAGATTTGGGCGAATGAAGCGCTCGATGATGTTGGAACCCGTCATCGTGCAGTTTACCGGTTCTGCAATCAATACCCTAGATGCGTAGCGACTGTCGTTTCGCAGGATGGATCGGTACGCTTTGTCAAAAACCATAACGGCGCGGTGACTTACTGGAATCAACTCTCGTGGTAGTATCGGACGACCATGCACGATTCCAGTGAGGCAAATTACGGCACGGCCAAGCGTCGCTGGACAAAGAGAGTACGATTTTCTACCGCTGAAGCTCGACGGATAGCGCTGGCGGCGCAGGGGTTTGCACCAGCGCGACCACCTGCACCTTCTCGCCGCCACTTCAATGCGTTGCTCGAGCGATTGGGCCTGGTCCAGATCGACTCAGTGAATGTGCTGGTCCGGGCTCATTACATGCCGTTTTTCTCGCGGCTTGGTTCGTATCCGATGGAATGGCTGGATGAGGCAGCTTACCACGTTCGAAAACGCCAGCTCTTCGAGTACTGGGGCCATGAAGCGTCATTGATTCGATTGGATCTGCTTTCTTATTTGGGATGGCGGATGCGAAAGTCGGCAACTGGCGAAGGAGTCTGGGGCAGTGTGCGAAACATTTCTAAGGAACAACCAGAGCTTCTCCGTCAAATCGAAACCGAGATCAGGAGTCGCGGGCCGATGAGCGCAGGTCAGCTGGAGAAAGCGCTTTTAGGCGAGCGGCGGACTGCTGGCTGGTGGGGATGGAGCGATTGCAAGAGGGCGGTTGAGTGGCTCTTTTGGATTGGCCGGTTGACGACGGCAAATCGCCGCAATTTTGAACGAGTCTACGATCTAACCGAACGCGTATTTCCGAATTTTCGGGCCGATGAAATTTCGGAAGCGGAAGGGCACCGGATGCTTATCCGGGTTGCCGCGAAGGCCCTAGGGATAGCCACCGCGGGCGATCTGCGTGACTACTTTCGGCTTGCGCCGGAGGGAGGCCGCAGAGGAATCGAGGAACTGGCGAGCACCGGTGAATTGATCCAGGTAGATGTAGATGGTTGGTCCCAACCGGCCTTTCTCGATCCAAAGGCACGTTTACCTCGGCAACTCGAAATAAAAGCATTGGTATCGCCTTTTGATCCACTGCTTTGGGATCGGAGACGGGCAGAAAGGCTTTTTGGGTTTCGTTATAGAATCGAGATCTACACTCCCGCTCATAAGAGGGAGCATGGATACTATGTGGTACCATTTCTTTTAGGAAACACTTTTGTGGCCCGACTGGACCTGAAGGCGGATCGTGCCGCCAGTACGTTGAGAGTATTGTCGGCTCACTATGAGCCGGCGGTCAAACCGAAAGAGATTATTGAACCGTTGCGCGGCGAAATGGCGGAGCTTGCGACGTGGCTCAAGTTGGAGCGTATCGTTGTTAGTAAGCGCGGAAACCTGGCAGGGGCGCTGGCCCTTAGCTTGCGTTAGTCTGATGCTCGGCACCGAATCGTCAGCAGGAGTGGTCGATACCGGGCACAAATTGGCCGTTCCGTCCGCCATTTTCCGCTTGGAAAAGCGCTGATCGCCCCGATATTCCCGCCCGGAATGAAGCAGGCTCTAATCGCGCTCGAAGACGGGCGCATCTTTTACGGTGAACCGTTTGGCGCAGCCGGGACAACGGTCGGTGAGATTTGTTTCAATACGACGATGACCGGTTATCAGGAGGTACTGACCGATCCATCCTACCGCGGTCAAATTGTCACGATGACCTATCCATTGATCGGCAACTATGGAGTAAACGAACTGGACGACGAAAGTGTGCATCCCCATGTCCGCGGGTTCGTAGTGGGAGAATTATCCTCGGTGGCCAGTAATTGGCGAGCTAGCGGATCGCTAGATGATTATCTCAAGCGCTGGAACATCAGCGCGATACAAGGCGTAGATACGCGTGCGCTGACCAAACATCTCCGCACTCGGGGAGCGATGAATGCTTGTATCACGACGGAGAGCCTAGGTTCGAGCGAAGTAGTGCAGCTGGCGAAAAATGCTCCGGCTATGATCGGCTCCGATTATGTTAAAGAGGTGACGACAAAGGGGATCTTCGAGTGGGACCCGATGGACGAGCTAAGTAGAGAGTGGACGCTGGTCAAAGGCGGGGGTACCGACGTTGCGGCGGACGGACAGGCTTACAAAAAGCTGCCACCGGTTCGCCACCGCATCGTAGCCTACGACTACGGGATCAAATTCAATATCTTGCGCCGACTCCGCCAGCACGGCTTTAAGGTAACCGTCCTCCCGGCGACAACGACAGCGGAATCGGTGCTTGGCTTAAAACCTGACGGAGTGTTTCTTTCCCCCGGTCCCGGGGATCCGGGAGCCCTAGAGTATTTACACCGGGAGCTGAAGGGTCTGATCGGAAGGTGCCCGATCTTCGGCATTTGTCTTGGGCACCAACTTCTAGGCTTCGCCTACGGTGGGAAGCGAACAAAATTGAAGTTTGGTCATCGTGGGGGAAATCAGCCGGTAAAAGATCTGACTACCGGAAAGATTTCGATCACCGCGCAAAACCATGGTTTTGCGATCGATGCTGAATCTTTACCAGGGGATGTGGAAGTCACTCATATCAATCTCAACGATGGGACGTTGGAAGGGATGCGGCATCGTAGTCATCCAGTCTTCAGCGTCCAATACCATCCGGAGGCCGCACCCGGCCCACATGACGCTACCTATTTCTTTGATGAGTTTTCGAAATTGATCGAAGACTCCAAGAGGTAATCAACCGAATCCGGAACTGCTTTGTCCATGCTCCGGCTTCCGGAAATTCGGTGTCCACGCATTTCGTCCTGGGATGGCGTTTCGTTGGACGCGCTTCGTGGCGGTTGGTCGGACACGGCACGGCTTTACCTTTGCGAAAACAGCTCTGGCCAACGTCCACACTGGGGAACGGAAGTTCGCATCGGGTGGGAAGACCGAGCACTCCTGGTTTTGTTCCTGTGCCAGGATCCCAAGCCTTGGGCCACCCTGACCGAGCGTGACCAGCCGCTCTGGGAAGAGGAGGTGGTCGAAGTATTTCTGGACCCGTTTGGCGATCGAACCTGCTATTTTGAAATCGAAGTGAATCCGCTCAATACCGTTGTCGATGTATTTATCCGGCGGATTCGCACGGGTCTACGGAAAGACTTCAATTGGGAGTGTGAGGGACTGGTCACCGCGACCGGAAGGCTTCCTTACGGGTGGGTAGCGGCCTTGCAAATTCCCTTTTCGGCGCTCGGCGATTGCCAACCCCGAGGAACGTGGCAGGCCAATTTCTGCCGCATTGAAAGACCAGAGAATCAACCACGAGAACTCTCTTCCTGGTCTCCGACCTATGCGGGAACCTTTCACGTGCCGGAAAGGTTCGGCCGGTTGCATTTCGAATAGCGAGCCTGGTTTGCTCACAAACCCTCAGAAATTTTCTGAGCGAGCCAGGCTCGGGCGGCTTGAAAATCTGGAAGTTGTTGCGCAAGTTAGGCTAATGGCGAAGGAAGAATCGCTTGTGACGCAAGGCGTCGTGTCGGAAGTGCTTCCCAACACAATGTTCCGCGTAAATTTGCCGAACGGCCAAAAAGTTCTGGCTCACATCAGCGGCAAGATGCGAAAGAATTTCATCCGGATCGTGCCGGGGGACAGAGTGGAGGTGGCAATGTCGCCCTACGACATGACCAAAGCGAGGATCATCTTTCGCGAAACCTAGTGCACCATTTTGGTGACTAGTATAGAATTCGTGCAAGCACTAACCGTGCTCGCAACGATCATGTTGTGACGAGAAAGGCGGAAATATGGAGCAAAAACCCGATCCCCAGACTGCAGCAGAGAAAGGCAAAGACCATTTGAAGGCTGCAGCCGACAATTTTAAGACGGCGGCTACAGTTAAAGCGGAAGAAATCCGAAAAGCGGCCGAACAGAAGGCAGAGGAGATTCGCGCGACAGCCGAAGAGAAGGCAAAACATTACCGTGGGCAAGCGGAGAATGCCTGGTCAGATGCCCGCACGAAAGCCAAATATTGGCAGACCGAAGGCGAAGCTTATGTCCGAGGCAACCCGGGTAGAGCAGTTCTCGTCGCTTTAGGCGTCGGGTTTGTGCTTGGGCTGCTCTTCCGGAAGTAACTATGAGCTCGGTGGCTCCTCCAGGGGCTGAGGCAGAGCGCGTTTCGACAGGCGACTCAATCCGCGATTGGGTCGCTTCGTTCTTACGCTACGCAGAGCTTCGGCTTCGGCTGTTGGGGCTAGAATCGAAGGATGCTGGCTTGCATCTTTTGATTTTGGCCATCCTATTCGCGAGCACCGTCGTCTTGTTTGCCGGGTTTTTATTGATGTTCGCAGTATTTCTCTTATACCTCATCATCACTTTACTACACTGGGAATGGGGTTGGGGAGCGTTGCTCTGTTCTGGCATTCTTCTTCTGGGCAGCATTGCGGTAGCGATCATCCTGCGAATTCGCATCGGTCGCCCGCTTTTCTCTCTCACTCTCGCCGAGTTACAGAAAGATCGTGAATGGCTAAAGACGAAGACGCGAAACGTCGAATAATCAGCGAATTGGCGGAGGCGCGCCTCGGATTGACGGGCTCCGCGGCGATCTTGAAAGACAGGCTGGATCTTCCAGCGAGAGTCTCGGCTTCGTTTCGCCGCAATTCCTGGAGTTGGGTTTCACTCGCGGCCATCGTCGGCTGGGTTCTTGCCCGTCTGCCGTTTCGGAGGAAAAAGATTTATCTCGAGGCCGGCAGTCGACGCCGTGTGAAAGGAGAGGAAAAGCCGGAACGAAAGCGGGATCTGGTTTGGATGATCTGGGACGGCGTCTGGTCACTAGCTAAGCCGTTGCTCACGGCCTACTTGGGCCGCAAACTCGCTCAAACCACCGGGGACTCTCACTGGCGAAAAGGGTAGGCGTTCCCCGCGTTCGCGCCGCTCTCGACGCTACCGGGACCCTCTCGTACCTTGTCGGCGTCGTCTCGCGTTCTCCGCGTTCCGAGTGCATCCCCCCTACACCTTTCGTCCGAACTTCTTCTCCAGCTCATGATAGCCGATTTGGATCATGGTCGGGCGCCCATGGGGGCAACAATAAGGCAGATCACAGGCCAGCAGATCGTGAATGAGCTGATCAATTTCAGCGGCGCGAAGCTCGTCATTAGCCTTAATTGCGTGGCGGCAAACAGTTTTTGCGATTACGTCCTCACCCAATCGTAGTCGGGAAGTTCCTTGAGTAATGGACCGAAGTTCGTCAACAAGTTGTCGCACCGCCCCAGCCGGGTCATCGGCTCGGAAGAACTGCGGTATACCGTCGATCTTCAAAGTCCCTTCACCGAAAGGTTCCATCAAGAATCCCATTCTTTGGAGTGCCGCTACGTGCAGAAGGAGCCAATCAAAATCCTTTGGAGGAACAGGCAAAACGATCGGGATCAGGAGCCGCTGACAAGGCACGCCTGCTTGCTCCAGCTGGGTTCGGAGCCGCTCAAAGAGTATCCGTTCGTGTGCGGCATGTTGGTCCACCAGAACAAGTCCCTCGTCGTTTTCCATCAGTATATAGAGGCGGCCCAGCACGCCCAATATCCGAAAGCTCTCGCCCTGCGGCTTGGCAACGCTCGGTTCGACCTGGTCAGCCAGCTCGCCGTCCGAGAAGATCGGCGGCGGCGCGATGGATCGCTCCGAACTCGGTTTGGCTGAAATCTCTGGAGAAAGAGTCGGCGAACTAAACTCGGCCCAATCCTTGCGTAGCGCATGTTGCTCCGCAAGCGGGAACAGCGGCCGGTTCTGTGCTGGAAAGAGCTTCGCAACCGGAGCGGCTGGCGGTGAGGCTTGAGTTGGCAAGGGACCCTGGAAGGCTTGCGTCCAACGTACCCGGTCAGCTTGTAATGTGCGGCGAACCACATCGACGATCAGGTCGCGAATGTGATCGGGATCTCGGAATCGTACCTCTCGTTTGGCTGGGTGGACATTAACGTCAACCTCGGCCGGATCCATTTCAATAAATAGAAATGTCATCGCATACTGTCCCTTCATGAGAGCGGTGTGATATCCCTCCCGCAACCCGTGTTGAACCGTCAGGTTTTCGATCGGGCGACCGTTCACGAATACGATCTGTTCCGCCCGAGAGGAACGACTGATCCCTGCTTTTCCGATAAACCCATGGATCGAAGTTGTCCCGCTGATAAACGGATCGATTTCGAGCAGTTGCTCAAGCGTCGGCTGGCCGCGGAGATCTCTAATTCGATCGGCCAAATGAGCGCTCGGCGGTGTCTGGAAGACCACCGATTGATCGCGTACAAACACGAATCCAACGTTCGGATGACCGATCGCCTGCAGAAACAATTGGTGCTGGACATGACTCGCTTCGGTATTTTCGCTGCGAAGAAACTTGCGGCGCGCAGGCAGATTAAAGAATAGAGATTTAGCTTCCACTAAGCTACCAGGCGCTTCGCCTGATGCTTTCACTGATTCGATTTTTCCTCCGTTCACCACGATCTCGGTTCCCTCGACATCGTTCGATGGTCGAGTAGCGATCCGGAACCGCGAAACGCTGGCGATGCTAGGCAGCGCCTCTCCGCGAAAGCCGAGCGTCCGTATTTGGGCCAAATCCTGACCGGTCCGGATCTTACTCGTGGCGTGCCGCTCCAGGCTCAACAATGCGTCATCCCGATCCATTCCGGCGCCATTATCAATCACTCGAATGAGCGAGGCGCCGCCGCGCGCGATAGCTACTTCAATCCTTTTTGCTTCGGCATCGATGCTGTTTTCGACCAATTCCTTGACGACCGAGGCGGGCCGCTCCACCACTTCGCCGGCAGCGACTTGGCTTGCCACTTCATCCGGCAACAAAAGAATGC
>Ga0209647_1000557_pt1 | contig 34981 bp, 30 predicted proteins | sample GraSoi_2013_60cm_FD_185827 | JGI IMG/M metagenome (GOLD analysis project Ga0209647, IMG submission 185827) | Grasslands soil microbial communities from the Angelo Coastal Reserve, California, USA - Sample 9_17_2013_60cm (SPAdes) (version 2) | ecosystem: Environmental > Terrestrial > Soil >... | reverse complement strand
GATGAATCTTAAAGCGGCTCTCTTCTCGCTAATCTACGGTGCATGCCGGCGCCTCGGTTACGAAGCGCGTTTTCATCCGCTCCCTTTCAATGATCCATCACTTGATAGCGCCCTCCGCCGGCTTTCGGCCCATCAAATTGCGTTTAACTCTTTGATCGGTGTGGGAGCCTCCAATGGCTCGTGGTCAAAGGCTTTTGCGGTTCGTTTCCCCGGAAAACACCATTTTCTGGTCGACGCAAACAGAATCCATCTGCCCGCTCTGGAAGCGGTTGCCAGCATATCGCTGGTTTATCGAGAGTGAACACCTGAATAAACCGGTCGAGATTATTTACGAATTAGAACAGCATTTTACGACCAGACACCGTGGATTCTTTCCTATTCCTGTCCCGGCCACGTTTTGCAACCTATGTATCAGGCTGACTCTTCGTCCGAAGGCCCCTTCGGAGCAGTAGCGAAAACAAGAGCCCACGGAGACTGATTTGAACAGGAGGCCGCAAAGATCACACAAGGTATGGAAGTTTTTTCCGTTCTCTGGGCCTTAGTGTTCTCGCGTAGAAAATTAAGAATTTGAACAGGAGGAGACAGAGAAAACGGAGGAGACAAACCCTCGGTACTTCAAATGTCTCTGGGGCTTATTAGAATGGCCGGAACGCGCAGCAACGTCGCGATCCTACTTTGTTCAGGGTAGAAATCTTTGTTAAACAATTAGCAAGTTCGCGGTCTGGATTGTAATTTTTGGCGATGCGCGAACTCATTTTCGAAGTCACTCAGGAAGACGACGGAGGCTTTTGTGCGGAATGTTTGACCGAGAGCATTGTCACCGAGGCTGATACCTGGGACCAGCTTCGCCAAAACGTAAAAGAAGCGGTACGGGCATTCTATTTCGACCAGCCAGACGAACTCCCAGCCAGCATTCGCTTGCGCTTGGTGAAAGACGAGGTTCTTGCTTACGCATGAAGCTTCCGCGGGACCTTGCCGGTCGTGCGCTGGTCAAGGCCCTTTGTCGCGATTGGGGTTATCGTATTGTCCATCAAGAGGGTAGTCATATTATTCTCGACACTGAAGAGCCGTTCCACCAGAGAATAGCCATCCCAGACCATAATCCGATCCGGATCGGCACGCTTAATACTATCCTGCGGATAGTCAGCGCACACAAAGGCGTCGACCGCGCCGAAATCCTACGCTCCTTATAGGAGGAGTGCTGATGCAAAGAGCCTTCGTGACCGGAGCCGCAGGATTCATCGGGAGCAGCATCTGTGATCGTCTGTTACGAGAGGACTGGGAGGTCATCGGCTGGGACAATTTTTCTACGGGGCAGTCCGAGTTTATCGACAGCGCGAAACAGGACCCGCGCTTTCGTCTCGTTACCGGAGACAACCTCGAATTGAAGCACCTGACGGAGGCAATGGCCGGCTCCAACGTGGTTTTTCACCTGGCCGCGAATGCAGACGTGCGGTTCGGGCTCGAACATCCGCGAAGAGATCTCGAGCAAAATACGATTGCTACATTCAATGTTTTGGAAGCGATGCGGAGTAATGGAATTAAAAAGATCGCGTTTTCGTCCACCGGTTCTGTTTATGGCGAGGCGGCGGTGATTCCAACTCCGGAGGATGCGCCGTTTCCAATCCAAACCTCTCTTTATGCGGCATCGAAGGTCGCTGGTGAAACGATGATCCAAGCGTACTGCGAGGGATTCGGTTTTGAAGGTTATATCTTCCGGTTCGTTTCGATTCTCGGGGAGCGTTACACGCACGGACACGTATTCGATTTCTACCGGCAGCTGTTGCAGGATCCGACGCGTCTTCGTGTGCTCGGGGATGGGAACCAACGGAAATCTTATCTTTATGTGCAGGATTGTCTGAGCGCGATCCTCCATTTGATGTTCCAGGAGACCGCCCGGTTCGCGAGGCATCGTTGCGAAGTTTATAATCTCGGGGCTGAAGACTACTGCACAGTGAAGAACTCAATCTCTTGGATCTGTGAGCGGCTTAAGGTGAACCCGAGTCTGGAATTTACCGGTGGAGAAAGAGGGTGGGTCGGCGATAATCCGTTCATCTTTCTGGATACAACCAAGGTGCGAAAGACTGGCTGGAGATCGGAGCTGACTATTCGCCAGGCGGTTGAGCGGACGGTCGATTGGCTGAAGGACAACGAATGGGTGTTCCAAAAGCGGGGCTAACGGTCGCACACAAAGATACCAGAGACGGATTTGAACAGAAGGCCTCAGAGTCACAAAGGTACCGATAATAGGAAACGGATTGGAGGAGGCTGGCCTGCAAGTCTAGTTCTGGCCCTGGATCAGCGTGGGTTACCTCCGGGGAGCTCAGAAAAAAAGCTTGAACAAGAGATAATGGAGACAACGGAGAATCTTTCCTCCGTTGTCTCAGTTTCCTCTTGTTGAAATTCTTGGTAGCCTTCTGTCGTTTGAGAAATGGCACAAGGGGGTCCGCACACAAAAAAACGAAGGCGGATTTCCAATAAAGAGATCGCGGATAACACAAAGATACAGAAAAAGCAGAAAACGGATTTGAACCGAAGGTAACGAAGGAAGCAAAGGGGGAAGAGGATGTAGACAGGGAAGACTGGGGCGCGCCAAACATCACCGTTTGGTTGACAACGCTAACAATTTGAACAGGAGATAACAGAGTGAACAGAGACTCCTCGTTCCGTGCCGTTTCTCAAACAACGGAAGGCTACCCAGAATTCAACAGGAGGAACGATTCTCTGTTGCCTGCGTTATCTCCTGTTCGAGTTTAATTCGCCCGCCATTAATGGTCACCAAAGCAAGCGTCACATCTTCGCTGATTCCATGGGCGGCTATGGGAGTGATCCTGTTTCTCAGCCATTTCCTTCTCGTAACCGAGTTTGGCCTGTACGAGGATGATTACTTTTACATACTCCCGCGCCTCGCTGAAAATTTTCACCAGTTCAGCACCTTTTTTTTAATGCATTAACCCATCCCCCTCAAGGTCGTCCGCTCCTTACTTGCCTCCAGGGGGCGCTGGCATATTTTGGTTATCATGCGGGTGGGTTACCATTCTGCCACCTGATCAGCTTCGTTTTTCTCTGGCTGTCTGCAGGCCTACTTTACCAATTGTTACTACGCAAGCTATCCAAGCGAGCGGCTTTCTTAGGAGCCTTGCTGCTTGTCCTTTTTCCGCTCGATACGTGGCGCCAAATTCTGATGCACCAGATGGCAACGGTCACCACCATCACCGTTCTGCTGTGTGCGTTTCATTTGCATGCTTCGCACCGTTTTGTCCTCAGCTATCTAGTGGCGGCCACTCTTCTGCTGACCTACGAGAGCATTTACCTACCCTTCATCGTCGCTCCCTTCTTTCTCGAGGATCAACCGAGAAAGCTGGTCAAGAGGCTGATCGTGCACGCGATCATTTTTGGCGCAATCGTCGGTATTGTATTCGGCGCACGCGCTTTCGTCGGTGAACAAAGAGCTGCGGAAACGACATCGCATCTATCCGAGGAGCTACCGAAGATAATTTGGTCGTGTGTTGCAAATCCGGCGCTGGGGATCTGGGCGATCGTCACTCGCCCGGTGGACGCACTAATGCATTCTCGCGCCGAGGGCTACATTGTTGCGGTATTTGCCGGTCTGACGACTTTCTTCGTTCTGCGAGCTTTTCGAAACAATGGAAGAAGCTCAGATTCAGCTCCCGGCGGTGTCGGCGTTCCCGGCGCTTCCGGCGTTCTTCCTCGAGGCTCCGCTCGGCGAAGAACTGCTGGGCTGATCCTCTGTGCGGGAGTGATCGCCTGGGTGATCGCGTACGTGCTCGATTTCCGTCCGGACTATTATCCTCCCGGCGTTACCATTGGCCGCTTGTCAGCGGTACACGGGATTGCCGGCTTCGGAGTAGCGCTGGTTTTGGCGGCAATCGTCTGGCTCTGGGCGGATCCCTTGCGTCGGCCGTACAGTATCGTGTTTGAAATCGGCAGCAGCCTGTTCATTGGGGGACTGGCCGCATTTGGATTCCATATCCAATCCACCGAATATGTTGCCAGTTGGCAGCAGCAACGCGATTTCTAGCTGGGGTTGGTACCACTGATTCAGGATGTGCGACCAGATGACAAGGTTATTCTGCAGATCGAGTATCGGCGACATGGATTAATTCCCTATACCCAGGGTTTCACTGCCGATGAAATGACCGTTTACCCGAATTTAGCATTTCCTTATTTTGTCGATTTTACAGCCGACCCGAAGCGGCCGCCAACCTTTCACGGATACGCTGACTATACCAAAGTGACGGAGGAGAACGGAGAGGTTATCGTCCATTCACCTTGGTTTAGCCCGGCGAGGTTTGCGCATGTCCGTGGCGACAACCTGCTCTTGTTGCGAGCCCAAGATGGGATGATTCGCAGAGTTGCCGGCGAGGTCAGTCTTGGCGGACACACCCTGTTTGCTCGCCCTACGGCTCCCGTCACCGGCTCCTCAGCGGAAATGTCCGGGTTGTTCTGGACTCTGTTCGAGCCGGGTAGTTCAACTTCCTGGTTCACCCTTCGATCGGCGAAGAGCTACCCATAGTAGCAAAAGACCGATCATATAACTACCGAATCTGGGTAGTTCTGCTTTGAAACTGGTCGATCTGAACTGATCGCTGTGGCCCTCAGCGTTGAGCGATGAGATTGCAATACTGCGTCTTTCGCTCCCAACGGAGTGCTTCCCGAGGAGCCACGCCCAACCTGCCATCGTGCGCTAACTAAGGCAGCGATCGAGAAGCCGGCCTCTTGCAAGAGATCCCACAACTCATTTGGTCGGTGACCAGCTTGGCGAAGCCCGTAAGGCCAAAATTCAAACACGATTGTAACAGCAGGATTAGCTTTGAGCGTTTTTTGTGCGCCCAACAACACTTCAATCTCGAAACCTTGCACATCGATCTTCAGTAAATCCAAACGCCGATCTGAAACAATCTCATCAAGTGTGACCGCCTGCACTTGCTGCGTACTCGTATCACGGAACGCTTTCGCGTCTACCCGATTGTCTCCGCGGTTTAACCCGTTTGTTGTGAACGCAAGAGTTCCCGAACGGTCGCTTGCGGCCGCTTGGATCGTGGAGACGTTCTGTAGGTGATTCGTTCGAACATTGTTCTCGGGGCATTGAAATAAGTCCGGATCCGGCTCGAAGGCGTAAATGTGACCACCGGTCGCAACTTGAGCTAACCACAAAGTATAGAGGCCCTGATTTGCTCCGACATCGGCCACGATGGTGTCGTAGCTTGCAACTGAACTGAGGAATCGCTTTTCGGCGCAGCCCATCCAGCCGAACCGATGCGCGTACAACGAGACCAACCGATCAAGCGTGGGAGCGGTATAGGCGGAATTCCAAAGTCTGACCTTCCGTCGCCACAACGGCGATTGGTTCAACTTCGAGAGAAAAGATCTCATCTAGTAATATGAGTAAAGCCGCGTCATTCTAAGCCGCGAAAGTTGGCGATCACATCTTCTTGTGGTGACCTGGAAGAAAAGGTGATTCTGAAATAATCCTGCCGGTTAAGGTCTGAGAAATTCCGGAATCGTCTGTTGGGTCCTACTTCTCTTTCGGCGAGCATCAGGCCAAGGCATACTGCTCTTCTTGAGATCATCCGAAAACAAATCAGCGTTGAATACTCCGAGGTTCCCTAGCCAACTTCCCTATCCATCATCGAGAAAATAGAGGCTGACCCAAGTCTCCTGCATCGGGGGGTTCGTGGTGCAGCTGCAACCAGATCCAAGAGCATCTCCGCGATTCGAAGTCAAGCTATCCTGCAAAAACGCACGGGCCATTCCGAAAAGACGCGCTCATTGCGGGCGAGAATGCTGGTGGAATCGATTGCTTCTTCTTCTACGGATTCGGACCGCTTATCAAAAACAGCTTGACGGCAGGTGGCAAATTTGCGAAGCCGGGATCCCCCAGTTTTTGGCCTTGCAACGTTGTGACGGCAACCCTTACAGAAAACCAGCATTTAGTCGAGATTCGGCGAAACCAGGAGGCTTGGCAAAAGAAGACCGTCCTTCATCAGGCGTATGCTGTCCTTTATCGCCTGATTTGTGCTCAGTTGAGCCCGGTCGACGGTCCAATAGTCGAACTCGGGTCAGGAATCGGTGCTTTAAAAGAATTCTTACCGAACTGCGTCACGACCGATATTTTTCCGAATCCGTGGCTTGATCAAGTGGAGAGCGCTTACGGCCTTTCGTTTCCGAATACCTCACTCTCGAACCTGATCCTTTTCGATGTGTTTCATCATCTACAATGGCCGGGGAGCGCGCTTAGGGAATTTGCACGGGTAGTAAGACAGCAAGGTCGAGTGATCTTGATGGAACCCGGATTCGGTCTCTTGGGCAAATTCGTTTACAGCAACTTTCATCACGAACCGTTGGGTTTTGATCAACCAATTAGCTGGGATCGACCGGCAGCTCATGGAGATTCTGCCGGGTCCTACTATGCTGCCCAGGCCAACGCATGGCGGCTGTTTAGGTCGAGTGAGGGTGCGGGGCTGCCGGAGTGGAAGACGATCTTAGTTAAGCCTCTGGCAGCTCTTAGCTATGTTGCTTCGGGCGGGTTTAGCCGGCCTTCGCTCTATCCTTCGTTTCTGTTCCCCTTCGTTCGGGGCCTCGATCAGATTGCTGATTTTCTGCCGTCGCTATTTGCGACGCGTCTTCTGGTGGTTCTGGAGAGGCTTTAAATCGTGAATACAGCTAAGCTATCTACCGTTGCTGAACAGCATTTGGAAAAGGTGCGCGAGCATTTTGACCGGCGGCCAAAACTGACGAATGCGGCAAAGAGCTATCGCCGCATCCTAGCCCACTATTATAACCTGATCATACCTTCATTCGCGTCGGTTTTGGAAGTTGGCTGTGGTAGCGGAGAACTCCTGCAATCGATCCGGGCGGACAAGAAGGTTGGGATCGATGTTTGCGCCGAACAGATTGCCCTCGCTCGCGAGCAAGTTCCTACCGGCGAATTTTATGTAGAGGCAGGAGAAACGGTGGATTTACCCGGTAAATCCTTCGATTATATCGTCATTTCCGAGACGACGAATCTAGCTGCGGACGTGCAGCAAATGTTCCAAAATCTTAGATCGGTGGCCCACGCTGATACTCGGCTGATTATCAACTGCTATAGTTCGCTCTGGCGCCCCCTGATCTGGCTCGCCACTCGGCTCGGATTGAGGAGCAAGCAACCGGAGAGCAGCTGGCTCGCTCCAGAAGACGTGATAGCGCTTCTGCACTTGAGCGACTGGGAACTTATTCGGACAGAGACCCGAATTATTTGTCCTATTGCCTTGTTCGGTCTGGAAAATCTATTGAACCGGCTGGTGGCTCCCTTAGTGGCACCTCTTTGTTTCTGTTTTTTCTCGATCGCCCGCCCGAGAGGGAAGCCATATTCTGGGCGAAAGACCGTTTCGGTTGTGGTGCCGGCGCGGAATGAGTCGGGCAACATCGAGGCAGCTGTGAAACGAATCCCGGAAATGGGCCAATGGACCGAGCTGATCTTTGCCGAAGGGAACTCGAAAGACGACACCTGGGAAGAAATTCAACGAGTGAAAGTTGCCTATCCGAATCAGCGGATAAAAATACTGCAGCAATCCGGGAAAGGGAAAGGGAATGCTGTTCGAGAAGGATTTGCCGTCGCTGAAGGAGAGATCCTGATGATCCTGGATGCTGACCTGACGATGCCGCCGGAAGAATTGCCCAAGTTCTACGAAGCGATTGCAGAGAACCGCTGCGAATTCGCCAATGGGTCCCGGCTAGTTTATCCCATGGACAAGCAAGCAATGCGCTTCCTCAATCTTTGCGCAAACAAGACGTTTGGTATTCTTTTTACCTGGTTGCTCGGCCAGCCGGTGAAGGACACGCTTTGCGGCACGAAGGTCCTGACCAAAGAAAACTATCAACGGATCGTTGCCAATCGGTCCTACTTCGGCGATTTCGATCCATTTGGCGACTTCGATCTCTTGTTTGGAGCGAGCAAGCTCAATCTCAAGATCCTCGACGTGCCGATCAGGTACAAAGAGCGTGTTTATGGTCAGACCAATATTCAGCGATGGAAGCACGGGTGGGTGCTCTTCCAAATGGTCGGTTTTGCCGCGCTTAAGCTCAAATTCATATAGATGAATCCGATTTGACAGTAGTTCATCCATTTCGTCGGAAGGTTCATATTCCGATCTCCGGATTGCTATTTCTAGTGTTACCGGCCGTCTTTTATTTGTAACTCTGCAACTCACGAAGGTCAGTGGGCCACACTGGTTAGGTAGTAATTTCGAAAATAGCTGTCCTTATCTTTTTAACTCGCTTTTGTTAGTCAAGAAGCAGACGCCTCAGATGGTTGCCCATCCAGGCATAACGACGCAAGCTTTCGGTGCAATCATATTACGTGCTTCCGTACCCGGTAGGACCGATAAAGTGGTCGAGACGGTCTTGGACAATCCGGAGAAATTCATCAAAAGAATTCAACGGTCGATATTGATTTTCACAGCTGTTTGTCTTTGGATCTTTCCCTGGCTAACCGCCATCTATATTGGCAGCTATTTCAGTGGGTTCCTTGTTCAAGTACCGAGCCTATTTTTTATCACGCTACTTCGTTATGCGATCTGGTTTGGATCAGATCTGATGCTGGTACCTTTCTGTATAGCCGGCATGTGCCTATGCATAATCCTTACCCAGCAAAGATGGACCGATAAGCAACAACAGTGGACGCTGGTTTTGGCCGGCATTGTTTGCGCGCTTGGCATCGTTACGAAACTGACATTTTTCCCGCTGGTGTTCATCATCTTTGCTTGTTGTAGCGGACTTCGGAATCGGTTAAGAGCGATGGTGTCGTTTGCGGCTGCGGCGGCCCTAGCTCTCATTCCGATCTATCCTAAGATGGCAGAGTTAAGTGCGTGGGTTTTCGGGATCGCCACTCACACGGGATTTTACGGAAGCGGTGACGTCGGATTCGTTCGAGCTGACACCTATTTCCCTATTATTGGCAACATCTTGGCGGGTGAGCCCGTGGTGGCGTGGATTCCTACGCTCGCCACTTTCACCATCGTCATCTTATCAGCCTTACGTCTGCTCTTCGAACACAAATCTGCTGATTGGCTACTGGCGTGGCCGTCGTTAGGACTCTTCGCGCTGCAGCTTTTCTCTTTTCTACTTGTCGCGAAGCATGCGAACTATCATTACTTCATTCCGATTTATCTGTCCGTTGCGTTGAATCTGGTACTTCTTTGGCAATTTTCTATAAGTGGTGCTCGTCCGAAGCTCCTTCGGATCTTCAGCGTTATTGTGCTGATTGGGCTTCTCGGGTGGAGCTTGCGCGATGCTGCTCGAAAGGTGCAGGGGACCTATTTGCATTTGCATGAGTGGGCCGATGAGCAGGTAGCTCTGTATAAGCGAGTCTCGGCAAAGGTGCCAAGCGATCTCCGAATCGACTATTATCGTTCGCCTTCCCCTCGGTTTGCGGAATGTTTCGGTAACGAATCTGCCGGAAAGTACTTCGCACCCTATCTGGAGAGGAAATATCCAGGCGCTCTCTTTTATAACATCTTCAATGGGATGTTCCAGACTTTCTCGGATTATTTACCGCGCACGGAGGTTCTGGCCCGGCATGATCATCTCTACTTTTTTGGTAACCATGCCGATTACACAGGCATACCCAATTTTAACGGCACCGAACTAGAACTGATTGATCAGGGCGGGAGATTTTTCCTAGATGAGTGGAAACGGCAATAGAGCGCTGAACCTTCGCGTTGCTCCTTAAAGAACCACCGATCTGCATGCAATCATCCGCCGTCTTCTCGACCGCGCATCGGATCTTCGGTTTCGCTTGCTAACCGGTTGACGTGATCTTCCCAGCCGGGGAGTATCCAGCATCAGCTTCTTGCAAAGTTGAAAAGGAAAAAGGCACTTTCTCAAGGAATCTTTTTCGAAGATGGGCCGCCAACGAGACACAGTGGACAAAGAAGTTCTATCTGGTGACCTTGACGGCAGTCAGCATGGAGCTTAATTCGCCGGTCTTTGATGATCACAAAATCAGGAATTAAGGCCTTACTCATACCGTGGACTGCGGTCGGCCTGATCCTGTTCCTCAGTCACTTTCTTCTCGTGGCCGAGTTTGGTCTCTATGAGGATGATTACTTTTACGTTCTCCCGCGCCTCACCGAAAATTTCCGCGATTTCAGTACGTTTTTTTTCTATACCGTGATGCATCCTGGTCAGGGCCGACCGCTGTTTGGGCCGTTCCAGGGGGCGCTGGCCTATTTCGGGTATCATGCAGGCGGGTTAGTATTCTGCCATCTGATCAGCTTCGTCTTTCTTTGGATTTCGGCGCTTCTGCTCTATCAGCTTTTGCTGCGGATGTTGTCGCGGCGTGCGGCGTTCTTTGGTGCCTTGCTCTTGGTTCTTTTTCCGCTCGATACGTCGCGCCAAATTCTAATGCACCAGATGGCGACGGTCACCACCGTCACAGTTCTGCTGTGTGCGTTTCATTTGTATGCTTCGCACCGTTTTATTCTTAGCTATCTGGTGGCGGCCACTCTTCTGCTGACCTACGAGAGCATTTACCTACCCTTCATCGTCGCTCCCTTCTTTCTCGAAGATCAACCGGGAAAGCTGGTCAAGAGGCTGATCGTTCACGCGATCATTTTTGGCGCAATCGTCGGTATTGTATTCGGCGCGCGCGCTTTCATCGGTGAACAAAGAGCTGTGGAAGCGACATCGCATCTATCCGAGGAGATACCGAAGATTTTTTGGTCCTGTATTGCAAATCCGGCGCTGGGCGTTTGGGCGATTGTCGCTCGTCCGGTGGACGCGCTAATGCATTCGCGCGCCGAAGGATGCATCGTCGCGCTGCTGGCCGGCATCACCACCTTCTTTGTTTTGCGCGGACTGGGAGCTAACGGACTAGCAGAGGGTCGCGAGCGCATTCGCCATAGCGCTGCATGGCCGATCCTTTGTGCGGGAATGATTGCTTGGGTCATTGCCTACGTACTCGATTTTCGTCCCGACTACTATCCTCCCGGTGTCACGATCGGTCGTTTGTCAGCGATGCACGGGATTGCGGGCTTTGGAGCGGCACTCGTATTGGCGGCGCTGGTGTCGCTCCTCGTCGATCCGCTGCCTCAGCGATTCCGCATCGGATTGGATGTTTGTGGCGCTCTTTTCATCGGCGGCCTGACTGCTTTCGGATTCCACATTCAGGAAGCGGAATATGTGACCAACTGGCAGCAGCAACGCGATTTCTGGCTAGGTCTAGCGCCGCTGATCCAGGATGCTCGAGCTGGCGATAACATCGTTCTCCAGATTGAATATCGCCGGCACGGATTCGTTCCCTACACTCAGGGTTTCACCGGAGATGAAGTACCAGTTTATCCGAATTTAGCTTTTTCTTATTTTCTCGACTTTACGCCTGACCCAAAGCACCCCCCTACTTTTCACGGGTATACCGATTATATCAAAGTGTCCGAAGGGGACGGCGAGCTACTGATTCAATCGCCCGGTGTTTGATCCGCAGCGTTTCGCTCATATTCGTGGCGACAATCTGCTCTTCCTGCGAGCTCAAGATGGCGTTCTCCAGGGAGTTGGGGGCGAAATAACTATCGGTGGGCACACCATGTTTGCTCGTCCGATAGCCTCGGTCACCGGCAATCCGGTGAAGATCTCACGGCTCTTTTGGGAGCTCTTTGAACCGAGCGGCTCGACCTCCTGGATCACGCTCCGATCGGCCAAAAGCTATCCGCCATGGTGATGTGGTCGGGGATCAAAGTGATTGGTGAGAGGTAAGTAGTCAGGACAAATAGCGGGTGCCAGTTGTTGGAGACAGGAAGAGTTGCCGATAGGCTACGCCAAGGCGCTCAGATTCAGTTCCCGGCGTTGAATGCGTTGGCAACGTTGCGGAGAACTACTGTTCCACGGGTAGCAAGCTGACATCAGGTGCCCGCACGACCAGCTCTCGGAAATCATTATAGAGTGCCGCATCTTTGCGAACGTAGAACGTGTCAAACTTGACCCGAATATGCACAATTTGTTCCGCGGGTAACCGGACGGAAGAGGTGTTTATTTCGATCTGGTATTGGTCTCCCAAACGCTGAAAGGTCCCAGGTATCGGAGTCGATTCATCCGGTGGCTCCAGACAGGCCGTCACGGCAGGTACTTTTGGCAACGCGCGAAAATCGGCCGCTCCTTTCAGGCGAATTAACGGGAATCGCTGCAAATCGCTGTGTTTGATTTCAACCAAAACTCCTTGGCTCGTAATCCAATCACCGGACACATCGCGAAGTTGAGCGCTCGGCCGAACGTAAACCGTAGCGGTATAGGGAAAGTAGGTATGAAACCGTTGAGTTCTAGCCACAACCAAGTGCTTTTCGGCCCACGCCTTTAAGTCCGTCCAGTATGTCTCAATTGCTTGCGTAAAGGGAAAATTTCCGGGCTGACGGGGCGAGGTCAGAATGACAAAATCACTTTTCGCCAAAAGCTGCAGTGCTTCCTCGCGCGATGGCCCAAAAATAGACGAACCGAGCAACCCGCGAAATTCTACCAATTGGCCGGTTTTTTCGAAGCCCATGGCCGTAATTGCCCCTGCATTGAGCGCGCTCGAGATGACATCGAGCGAGATTACTGGATTTTTCCAACGATTTTCGCTCGCGTAGTTCACCAGCCATTGATCAAATTCCGCCATCTGCCTTAGATGAGCTCGATCGGAGAATTCTGGCCAGTGACGGCCTGAGCGATTCAGTTGATTGCACAGGCCCAACGCAAAAACCAGCATCGCGCTACCAGCAACCAAACTCGGGAGGGGAGCAGAATGGCTCCATTTGGGACGGAGGGCGCTGGCAAGGATAACAACAAGCAGTGCGACCGGAACGCCCACAACTCCGCCGACAATCGACGACTTCGAAACGTCAACCGTTAAGGCAAGAATCGGACCGCCAATAGCGCCGAATAAAAAGCTGATCTGTAATAGCAAGCTTTCGACGCTCGTTTTATCGCGTTCCAACGCGTTTACGGACCGATCGGAGCTCAACTCTGCCGGCCCGGCCGATTGGATCTTTGTCTTCCAGGGGAGGAAGTGGGCGGCGACGGCACCAGCGAGCGCGATTGCTGATGCCCAGAGAAACGCTTGGCCCAAATGATCGTTAATAATCGATCTCGGATAAAAGAGCAGATGTCCACTCAAGTCATGCACGCCGGCATCGCTGGCACGAATGTATTTCTCGTTATTCAAGAAATGCCCGACAAAATAGTAGTTCCAAATAGCGTCCAAGTTGAGCAGAAGGAATGGACCGGCTAGAACAAAGAGAGCGGCGCAGGAAAGTCCGAGATTTTTGAGTCGCTGCCGGACACGGTTTCTCAGGGCCGCATCACTCCGAGCGAAAAATCCTACCGCGAAACAAACGAGCGCGAATCCGGCAAGCACCCCCAATAGATAGACCGCAGTCAGGAATCGATGGAGCACCAGATAGGCACCGATCAATCCGCAGCCGATTGCCCAGCGTCGGTCGAGAAAAAGGTTTGATCGAAGGACGGTGCAGGTCCAAATGCCATACAGGCAGTAGGCGGCGAAATCGATCCGAAAGTCAAGCAGCCCACCCGCTCGCAACCATGCCGTGGCTTGACAAAGGATCAAGCCGACCAGCATGTAGGCGATGAATCGACTGCCAAAGAGGGATCGCGCGGAATAAAAGGCGACAACTTGCAGGGCAAAAAACAGCACAAGATTGACACCGAGCTGTGGAAAACGCGCCCCACCGAGAATGAGACCAGAAACCGCTCCTTCGATCGGGAGGGCAACGCCGGTTGGATGCCCTGCACTCCAAATTGCCTTCCGGAGCTGGCCGAATCCGTGCGCGAGGACATCCTCTTGTAAACCGTAGGTGCCCAATAGGTAGTACGCCTGGTCAAAAAGCAGGGGAGGATACCAGGCGACCTCACGTTTATAAACGGTCCAAAAGAGCAGGGCCTCAAAGACAAAAAGTAAGCATAAGACTGTTCGGTCGAATTGACGGTGATTAGAGATCATCTCAATTTTCCGACTTCCAGAGTGTGATCGGATTCCAGGTTGTTTGGGTGTAGCTTGAGAATGATTTGGTTACAAGGGTTCTTGTTTTCGCGACGGCAAATGACTTGCGTTTTTTCGGATATGCAACTAGTTTACAACCAGTCTATTTGTCGATGAGCCCACCCGTAACAACCATTGGAGCTTTTGAAGCCAAAACAAAGTTCTCCGAACTGCTCTCTCGCGTAGCAGAGGCCGGCGCCGAGTTCGTAATCACTAAGCATGATCGTCCTATCGCTCGGCTCGTGCCTGCGACGAAAATCCACTCGCACGAAGAGGCGGCAAAGGCCGTCGCTGAGTGGCGCCGCCACCGCAAGCGGTGCCGGCTCGGAGGCCTAGGGATTAAGGCCCTAATCAGCGAAGGCCGTCGGTGATCGCTGAATTCGTTTTAGATGGCTCGTTAACAATGGCTTGGTGCTTCGAGGATGAAGCTTCGCCCCAGACGGACGAGATTCAGGATTGGTTGACCGCCGGCGCTCGCGCCTACGTCCCTACCCTTTGGCATTTGGAAATCGCAAATGTCTTGTGGTCTTGCGAGCGGCGGAAGCGGATCACGGAAGCCGATACCACACAGTTCCTAGCGGTTCTGTCGGCGCTGAACATTACGACCGATCACCAGACTGAACAGCACGCGGGCCAAACGACGCTTGGGCTGGCCCGCCGGCACGGTCTTTCCGTCTACGACGCCGCCTATTTGGAACTAACAATGCGCTTGGGGTTGCCGTTAGGCTCAAAAGATGAGCCTTTGCGCAAGGTGGCGAAGACAGTGGGGATCAGCGTTCTCCCCGCAAAGAACTAAGTATTCTGATGCAAAGAGCTTTCGTGACCGGAGCCGCCGGATTTATCGGGAGTAACCTGTGTGATCGCCTCTTGCGGGAAAAGTGGGGGGTCGTCGGATGGGACAATCTTTCTACCGGCCAGAAGGAATTTATTGAAGCAGCAAAACAGCATCCCCAGTTTCGAATAGTCGCCGGAGACAACCTCGATTCGAAGCACTTAGCCGAGGCGATGGTTGGCTGCAATGTGGTTTTTCATCTTGCTGCGAATGCCGACCTGCGATTTGGGCTCGAACATCCAAGCAAGGACCTCGAACAAAACACGATCGCCACTTTCAATGTGTTGGAAGCGATGCGATACAATCAAATCAAAAAGATCGGCTTTGCCTCAACCGGCTCCGTTTATGGCGAAGCGACAGTTATTCCGACTCCGGAGGATGCGCCGTTTCCCATCCAAACCTCTCTTTATGCGGCATCAAAGGTCGCAGGCGAGTCGTTAGTCCAAGCTTATTGTGAAGGGTTTGGCTTTGAGGGTTATATCTTCCGATTCGTTTCGATTCTGGGGGAACGATACACCCACGGACACGTGTTCGATTTTTATAGGCAGTTGATGAGCGATCCGACGCGCCTCCGTGTGCTCGGGGATGGCAACCAGCGGAAATCTTATCTTTATGTCCAGGACTGCCTCAGCGCGATCCTGCATGTGATGAATCGGGAAACGGCGCGATCCGCGAAACATCATTGTGAAATCTACAGTCTTGGCGCTGCCGAATATTGCACGGTCAAGGATTCTATTTCCTGGATCTGTGAGAAGCTCAAAGTGAGTCCGGCATTGGAGTATACCGGCGGAGACCGGGGTTGGATTGGCGATAAGCCTTTTATCTTCCTGGACACAACCAAGGTACGGAAGACCGGTTGGCACAACGAACTTTCGATTCGTCAATCCATAGAACGGACCGTGGATTGGTTGACGCAGAATCCCTTCCCTAGTCGGCTCACTGGCAAATGTCGGAGCCAACTCAGCCGATTTCTGCCGTATTCTCGTTGCCGTCTTTAGCTCTGTCACTTCTGACATGACAATGGATCAGCGATTCCCCGCAACAACAGGTTCTGGTCATCCATAATATAGGTAACCAATGGGATATAGGTAACCAATGGGACGCTCCTGAGCTTCGCGGCCGCGATGGCGGATAGAGCGTCATCCGGGTAAAAAGGAACGCAGAGGATGCGCTTGACCTCATGACCAGAGAGCAGGGCGGCCACCTTGCGTTCGGCGATCTCGAGTTCCGGCTCCGGGTGAGGCAAGTGATGGGCAACAGTGCCCAGGCTCTGGCTGTCGAAATAACTTCGAGAATAAAGTACAAGCAGCGCTTGCTCATCCTCAAAGATCTTGCCTAATAACGCGCCAGCGCCATGCCGGTCACAGATTTCGGCATGTGTGATTACGAGAGTCGCATCTCTGAGGCGAGTTGGTGATGGCCGCGTCTCAGCCGGGTTTATTACTGTTGGCTTAAAATTAAGTGCTTCCGCCGTCTTCTTGCGGCGCTTCAAAAACGGAAAAAACATCTTACAGAATTTTAATCGTACGAGGAGGTTGTAAAATGCCGTGCGGCGATGGCTTAATTGTAGACTGCGGGGATTTGGTTGATACCGCGGTGCCGAATTCCTCAGCGAGTTTTACGCGAATGCTTCGTTCACGAAGCACGCGTCGATCGAATATAGCGTGCCGGTATCATGGCGGAATTGCGTTCCAAGATCGAAGAGCCGGAAATATAGCGGTCGCAGAAATAACATCAGGTCCACGAGCAGCGGGATCTTGCCGCCATAGCCCTGCATGATCCACGTCTCCAGATGGAGAGCGCGAACACTTGGAAGCGTTGCGATGGCGCCCTTGAGCGCCGCCAATTCACCAGCCTGAATGTCCATCTTGATTAAATCCGGAGGCGGGATTGCGCCTTCCTTGATAAGGCTGTCGATCGTCCTCATCGGCACCGTAATCGGCGTCGCGAAGTTTCCTTCCTCCCAATCGACGGTCGTTGATCCTTGCGGGTCGGGGTGCACATGGAAGGTCACCGGTCCGTCTCTTTCACCAATGGCAATAGGAAGAAGCTTGAGCCTCTCATGACTATCCAGGGTTGCCCGCATTTCATCCGTGTATGCCGTGCCGGGCTCGAATAGAAACACCGTGGCGCCAGGGAAGATCTTCACGATCTCTCGTGTCCACCTGCCGTTTGACGCGCCGACATCAAAGATCACCGGGCGCTCAGGTAATCTCGGCTTCAGCAGCCGAAGAATGCGTATATCTTCCTCGAACTCTAACATGCGGCCACAGTAGCAGGGCGAAACCCGAAGTAAATGTTCCAAACAATTGAAGGTATGACCATGCCTCCAGAAGAACTGCCCAAATTCTGTTTTGCTGGATTCTGGACCAGCCAGTGAAAAATACTCTTTGCGGCACAAAGTCTTAACGAAGCAAAGCTATGCCCCATCATTGCGAAATACGCGAGCTATCACTACTTGACACCGGAGTTCGCGATGTATTGGGAGCGCATTAAAGCCCTGCTGCAGTTCCCAAGGTCGACTGACTCCATCGCCGATAAACAGGTTGACAGAGTATAGATTATTTGAGTCACTCGCATCCTGGAAACCGAAAATCCGAGTCAAACTTGTAATGTTATCTGCTGATACAGGCGACATGGCTGTCGACATTTTTCCGATACCTCCGAGCAAGTCGCTTGAATGTAACGGAGAACGATACACTGGTGCTACCGGGGGACAGGTAAAGCACGAGCATTACCATCGCTATTTCTTCGCTCTGCAATTCTGCGATAAAAAGGAGGTCTTAGATGTCGCGTCGGGGGAAGGGTATGGCAGTGCACTGCTGGGAACAGTGGCGCAACAGGTCTTGGGCATCGACCTATCGCCCGAGGCTGTTGCTCGTGCATCCCGTAACTATGGCAGTGAGCGAGTGTCATTTACTGTCGGCGACTATGCGGCGATCTCGCTTTCCGATGCGTCAGTGGATGTAGTGGTCTCGTTTGAGACTCTGGAACATGTCGCGGATCTGGAGAAGTTCTTTTGCGAGATCAAACGAATACTGCGACCTGACGGTTTGGTCGTGATCTCGACGCCAAAGGCAAAGGTCTACAAAGATCTGGGGAAGAGGCAAAAACCCTCGCAAGTCAAGGAACTGGATGCAGATGAGTTTCGCGTGATTCTGAGGGAGCACTTTTCCAATTATCGCTTATTGGGTGAGCGGTCGGTCGTTGGCTCCGCGATCGCCCCGGACTCATCTCTTCTAAGCGATGCTGGCCGACACCAGACCTTTAGAGCTGCGGAGAGCGGTGAATACTCGGTTCAGGAAGGAATTGGCCCACCGACCTATTTCATTGCGGTCGCTTCAGAAACTGCACTTCCTGAGATCCGGCACGGGCTACTTGGTAACGGGCCCTTTTTGAGGAATCTGTACGACCTTCTTGAGAAGCGTGCGATTGCAATTCGGGAAATAGAGCAGCAGCTGCGGGCAACCGTAACGATTCGAGATGAGCTCCAGGACAATTTGCGGAGCCGAGAGTCCGAGCTAAGCGAGGTTGATAAACGGTTGAGCCAGCTCTCCAGAGAGCTTCAGTCCCGAGACGAGGAACTAGCCCAGTCGCGGGCACTCGTCGCTGGAATCTACGGTTCTGGGTCCTGGCGTATGACTTTGCCGCTTCGTTTCCTACGCCATATTGCCGAAGCGATTAGGCGTCGAAGCGTTCGGCTGGCTGACAGGCTCGGTGTGAGGGGGTTGTTTGGCCATCGGATCTTCGCTGATGGAACAAATTCCGAAGCGCGTGAGGCACGGCGGTTTCCACTTGAAGCTGCCGGGCGGCTCGATGCAGCGCCGACTCGAGTCCCTTCTGGGGAGCCGGAGACCGAACTACAGGTTTTGCAGCGATCCGGTCTGTTCGACGAGCAATATTACTGCGAGGCAAATCCTGATGTCGCCACTGGCGAGATTTCGCCGTTCGAGCACTACCTCTGTGTGGGTGGCTTTGAAGGTCGACGGCCGAATCGATTGTTCGATTCAGCGTACTACCTCAGTACTTATTCCGATGTTGCCAAAGCCGGAATTAATCCCGCACTGCATTACTTCCTGCATGGCGCTTTCGAAGGGCGCGATCCGAGCGCTGAGTTCGACACAAGCTATTACCTCGAGGCCAATCCTGATGTGGTGGCGAGCGGGATCAACCCGCTCGTTCATTTCTTGCGCTTCGGGGCGGCCTTAGGACGCTTGCCGTTGAAGCCGGAGACCGAAATGGAGGTACTGCAGCGGTTCTTGCACCAGGAGGTACGCGAGCTTCATGAATCGATTGGTTCACTGCGGGCGTTATTTTTGTCCGAAAAGCTCGCGAGAGCTGAGGTGGGATATGACGTCGTCATTACGCCAAACGAAATTAATTATAAGCACGGGACCGGTTTTTTGGTCGATCGATTATTTGGAAATCGAGCAAACATTCTTTCGATTCGCGCAGCAAATCATTACGGAGGGGATCACCACTTCGGGGATGAGAGTCTACTGATCACTCATGAACACCTGTCGCGGCCACGTTCGATTGAGCAAACTCTCCGAAACTTAGGAGGTCGAATCCCAAAGCGAATATTCTGTGTGCCTTTTCTGTCGGCTGATTTGTTAACTGCAATAACGCTCTGTGACGTGTTCAAGGCGCCGCTGTGTCTGTACTTAATGGATGATCAGAATATCACGACTCCGGCGATTCCAGATTCTTTGATGCAGGAATTCTTGGATAGGTGTGCATTGCGTCTGACTACGCATTCCGAGATGCGAGATGCTTACGAAAGCAAGTATGGGCGGAAATTTTATCTGCTGCCGGCGGTAGTACCCGGTCGCCTCATTTCCACCTCTATTTCTCAGCCAGAGCCGGAACTTGTTCGCAAACGAACCGGAGCCCTGGTTGGCAGCATTTGGGGGCGCGCGTGGTGGGACCGGTTGAAAAATGCTATTTGCGATTCCGGTCTGGCTTGCGATTGGTTCGGTAATCATAAGAGCCCGATATTTCGGATTTCTGCCGAAGAATTGGCCAAAGCTAGGATTAACGCGAAGGGCGTGGTTTCCGAAGAAGTGCTTGCACATCACTTGCGTCGTTTTCCATTTGCGATTGTGCCGACTGGCACGCTTGACGAAAACGATGACGCCGCATGGGCCAGTGCCCTCAGTCTGCCGGGAAGAATCCTTTTCATCTTGGCGACATCGAATACACCAATCATACTTATGGGGAGCTCGAAAACTCCGGCGGCGAGGCTGATCGAGCACTTCCGGATTGGAGTCCGATGCGATTACACCACCGAAAGTTTTTTGTCGGCGGTTCATCGTATTATCGATCCGAAATGCCAGGCGGAAATGCGAACGAACGCCGTACGAATCGCGCCAAATCTTTCCGCGGATGGGATTGGGGAATGGATCGACCGATCGCTAGAACTCGGCCGGGCTTGCGATGATCGGTTCGAGCAGCTCATGCCCACTTAGCGCAGAAAGCGAAAGCCCGAGTCAAACTAGTAATGTTCTCTACTGGATACAGGCGAGATGGCCGCGGGCACTCGTCGCTTGAATCTACCGTTCGTGGTCCTGGCATATGACCTTGCCGGTTCGTTTCCTACGGCAGATTGTTGGCGCAATTAGGCGGCGAAGCGTTCAGCTGGCTGACAGGCTCGGCTTGAGCAGGTTGTTTGGCCATCGGGTCCCTGCCGGGCAGGTCCATGCGGCATCGCCTCGAGCCGGCTCGAGGGAGCCGGGGATCGAACTACAGGTTTTGCAGCGATCCGGCCTGTTCGATGAGCAATATTACTGCGAGGCAAATCCTGATGTTGCCACTGGCGAGATTTCGCCGTTGGAACATTACCTGTCTGTGGGTGGCTTCGAAGGCCGACGGCCGAATCGATTATTCGATTCGGCCTACTACCTCAGTACCTATCCCGATGTCGCCAAAGCCGGAGTTAATCCCGCCCTGCATTACTTCCTGAATGGCGCCTTCGAAGGGCGCGATCCGAGTGCTGGGTTCGACACAAGCTATTACGTCGAGGCCAATCCTGATGTAGCGGCGAGCGGGATCAACCCGCTTGTTCATTTCTTGCGCTTCGGCGTCCAGGAAGGCCGCTTTCCACGACGGGATTCTTACGAGCCTGAGCTGCAGAAACTCCGGCGGTTGGTTGCTGCTCGTTATCGGCAAGACAAACTCGACTACCGTCCTCTCGTATCTGTGCTGATGTGGACCTACAACGCGGAGCCAATTTACCTCGAGGCTGCCGTGCGGTCGGTAATGGCGCAAGCTTATTCCAATTGGGAACTTCGAATCGTCGACGACGGTTCCTCGAACTCCGCGACGCTGGACGCGCTTGGGCGAGTAATGGCCTGGGACAAGCGGATCTCCGTTATCCGCAAGGCACATCATAGGGACATCTCCGACGCCAAGAACCATGCCCTGGACAATGCGCGCGGCGAATACGTCGCTATGCTTCGCTATGATGATGAGCTGTCATTCGATGCGCTTTACGAGGTCGTCCTCGCCTTAAATACCGAGCGGACGACCGATGTGATCTATACGGATGAGGGTTACGTGTCGTCGGAAGGCCAGCCCACTAATCTTTTCAAACCAGACTGGAGCCCGTCGTTGTTGCGTGGTGTGATGTATGTTGGGCACCTGCTGGTCGTACGGCGCAGTCTGGCTCTCGACGTTGGCAGCTTCGAATTTGGCTTTGACGCCGTTCAGGACTTTGAATTTATTCTCCGGATCAGCGAGCGGACGCGCAAGATCCGCCATATTCCGAAAGTGCTCTATAGCTGCCGCCAAATCCCTGCGAGCGTCGCGAACGGTGACAAGCCAAATGGAGGAGCAGAGCAGCTTCAAGCCGCCGCAGTCCAGGCCCATCTCGGACGCCTCGGGCTCGACGGTTTGGCCAGACCTAATCCCCATCACTCCGGCCGGGTAATTATCGAGCCCGTCGGACGTGCACCAAACAATACTTTCGACCTGATTGTCCACTGCCGAGGTATACCAATGGCTGACGCCTCTGCGGTCAATAGCGCGCTGGCTCGCACCGCTCATCAGGCCGCACGAATCGCAGTCCCGGCGGCCTGGTCCGGAGTCGAGATCGTCGCTCGCGAACGCGCTGACGATTCTCGGCCATTCCTGCGCTATCTGCGTGCCCGGACGGCCGGAGACGGTCCTCGATCATGGAAACCCGATGTTCCAGGTGCTGGATTACGGCGAGGCGATGCTTTATGGCGTCTCCTTTGCAAATAGGCGAGCTCCGGACCTGGTGCACGCCTGGACGCCCCGCGAACTCGTGCGCAGGATGACCATGTCGCTCGCGAGGCGCTACAACATTCCCTATTTCGTCCATTTTGAAGACAACGAGAACGTTCTTCTGATCGACGATCTGCCGAACTGGTCGCTAGAGGACCTCGGGCGATTGCCCGATCGCGCGGTTGATCTACTGATTCCGATTCAGCGTATCCACCCGCATCGCTCTCGGCAGTTCCTGGCGGGGGCAGCCGGGATTACGGCACTGATTGACCGACTGCTGGAGTTCAAGCCTGCTCATGTCCCAGGCATAGTATTTTTCCCAGGGCATGATCCCGAGTTTGCCAAGATTAACGGCCGCGACGAAGAACTCCGTACGACGTTCAACATCCGACCGGAAGAGCTACTGGTAGTGTATACTCGCAACGTTCACGGTTCGAACTTTCAAGAAATCCGCAGCCTTGTACTCGCTATTGCGTTGGTCAACCGGCGCGGGGTTCGAGTCAAACTTATCAAGACTGGGTTGAATCAATACCCACTTCCGGAACTTTCCGATCCCGAAATCTCGCAGCACGTCATCGAATGTGGGTTTGTTGCACGTAGTGAATTGCCTCGCTTGCTGGCAGCTGCGGATCTGCTGGTGCAACCTGGGCGACCGAATGCATTCAACGACTATCGTTTTCCCTCGAAATTGCCGGAGTTTCTGGCCTCCGGAAGGCCGGTCATTCTGCCTCGCTCGAATGTTGGTCTCCTACTCAAAGATGGAGAAGATGCCTTGGTGCTGGAACATGGCGATAGCGCCGACATTGCCAACGCCCTGCAGCGACTCGCTGCTGATCCGGAGCTGCGGGCAAGGATCGGCCGCCGCGGTCGAGAATTTGCGCTACGCAATCTCGATTGGGCGAAGAACGTCGCCGTCATTCCGACCTTCTATGACCAATGCCTCGCCGGGGGGCGTCCAGCGGCGCAGCCCAATGTCGCCGACGATCGAGGTATGCCAAAGCTCATCGCCTTCTACGTGCCGCAGTTTGATCCGACTTCTGAGAATGAGGCCCGGCGGGACGGCGTTTTTACCGAATGGACCAACACCGTCTCCGCGCTGCCGAACTTCGAAGGTCATACGCAGCCACGGCTACCGGGCGATCTTGGCTTTTATGATCTGCGATTTCCTGAGACGATGGATGCTCAAGTGGCACTGGGTCGCCGGTTTGGGGTGTACGGCTTCTGCTTTTACTATTACTGGTTCAACGGACGCAGGCTGCTCGAACGACCACTCGAACAATTCCTTGAGCGAAAACAGCCGAATTTCCCGTTCTGCATCTGCTGGGCTAATGAGAACTGGACGAGGCAATCGACCGATCGAGAGCACGAGACCTCGATCAAGCAAGAATACGGAGAGGATTTCTCAATCCAATTTATCCGAGATGTTATTCCCATCCTGAAGGACCCCCGCTATATCACGGTCCAAAGCGAGCCGATCCTATTGGTCTTCCAGATATCGCTGCTTCCCGATCCGCGCGCGACTGCCGAAATTTGGCGCACCGCGTGCCGGAAAGCTGGCATTCCATCCGTGCATCTCGTGGCGGTGCAGAGCTTCGATATCGGCGATCCGCGGCCCTTCGGGTTCGACGCCGCAGTCGAATTTCCACCGCACACGCGCCGCTTTCTCATCGACCCTCGGAGTTTGCCCGGCCTTGATCCGGCTTTCGAGGGGCATCTTGAGGATTACCGAAAGGTCGTAGACGATCAGCTGGCGAAGCCGCCTCCCGACTACACGCTTTACCGCGGCGTGATGCCCTCTTGGGACAACACTCCCGGCCGCAAAAAGCGTGCGCGCATCTTCGTCCATTCCTCGCCGGCGGACTACCAGGCTTGGCTGCGGCGCGTCACAGCGCAAACTATGGCGTTCGCTGAGGCTCGAGCGCCTCTCATCTTTGTTAATGCCTGGAATGATTGGACAGAAGGTGCAATCCTGGAGCCGGATAGTCACTATGGCTACCGCTTCCTCGAAGCAACCCGCGCTGGCTTGAGTCAAGGCTTGGCCGATTACTTACGTTCCCACGGGATCAGAATCGAAGAGTCGGCGGTGTCCAACCTCTTGATGCCAAATAAGGAAGATGTTGTGCGATCGGAACCACTCCAAAACCAAGATCGGCGTCCGCACAAGACCGATGCCTGGTTCACCGACGGACAACTGGCCAGTATCGCTTCGACGTATCGCGGCCACTTCAGGAGCCTGCCGCTCACCTACGCCACGATCCGCGACTTCGGAGATAGCCTCGATTATCTCCATCCAATCGCTACGGCTAGCGGGAACCTCAAGGATAGCCAGAGACCTTGGATCCTGAAGGCGATTCTCTCTATTGTGCCGCCCTGCGGCCGAGTCCTTGAAATTGGCGGTGACGAGCCCTTCGTTGCAGACATTCTCGACCGGTTCGGCTATGAGGTCTGGATCGTCGATCCGTTTGACCCCAGCGCCCACGACCCGCTCGACTATGAAAGGTGGCGAACCGAATGTTCGGGCGTGCGATTCGTTCGTGGTGTCTTCGGAGAGCAGGTGCTGCCGGCACCGCCCGGGGGGTTTGACTGCATTTACTCGATCTCGTTACTAGAGCATGTTCCGACCAAATTGCTGGAAGGCGTCTTTGCCGGAATGAAGAAATATCTGAGGCCAAGCGGGTGGTCGATTCATGCATTCGACCATTTACACAAGGGCAGAGGCGCCGATGAACATTACACGAAATTGAAATCCATTGTGCGCTGGGCAGGGTTTGAAGAAATCGAGCTGACGGAGCTAATCGCGCAGATGGATTCAGATCCCGAGACTCATTATTTCTCGGCGGAAAACCACAACCGTTTGCCTGGTTCCTTGTCCTACGACGAAATTCGGATGGGCGTCAGTGTCAGCATTCAAATGGTGAGCCGAGCTGTGCATCTGCTCCTACCGACCGGCGACATGGAGTAGCCCTAATCAATCGTAAGCCGGATTTTTACGTGCCTTGCGTTTCGTCGGAGTTGACTTCGGAATTGAAGAAACCCACCGTCCAACGAACCGCGACCGCGATGCTCACAAAAATCAAAGACAAGATCAGCCGTATGGCGCAACGCGCCCTAGGAATTGATGACATGCGTTTCAAGCTTGATGTCGTGAGTTCCAAGCTTGATGTCATGAGTTCCAAGCTTGATGTCATGAGTTCCAAGCTTGATGTCATGAGTTCCAAGCTTGATGTCATGAGTTCCAAGCTTGATGTCATCACGAACGGGTTGGCTCAGCTTGATCCGAAGCTTCAGAATTTGATAGAAAGGGGCGACTCGTTGTTTTGGCAAATCCGGCAGGTCTCGGAAGGGCTGGATCGGCTAAGGTCTTTTTTGACCTGGTCCGCAAATCGAGTCGAACCTTGGCTGCCGGCGGAGAATTTCTCCCAGACAGAGCCCGACTACGACTTGGCAGGATTCCTCTATAATTTTTTTCCAAGCCGAGTGGCCGTAGACATTGGCGCACAAGACAGCGAGTTCGCGAAGGCTTTGTCCGAGATCGGCTATCAAGTTTTTTGTTTCGCATCGGCTCCGGGAGCGTTCGAAAACTTGAGTGTCAAAGCGACGTGCCTACCTCGAGTCGAAATCTTTGATTTGATGATCAAGGCCAGTGAGATGGCGGCTGAGAACCCTCTGGTTAACGCTAGACTGATGTCTCCGAACGGACTTGAGGCCAATACGGCGACAGGCCATCCGCTGATCAGGACGATCGCTTCCCTGGTCTCTTCCAAGACTCTCCCGCCACAAATCGATATATTGAAGATCGATACCGGCTACGCTGATTTGGAAGTGATTAAAGGTCTCGGTCCGGTTCGTCCGGCCGCAATCCAAATCGAATTCTTGAGTGAGGATCTTACCCTGCAGCGCGGCGATCACCACACGCCGGTCGCGTCTGCTTCCGAGAAGATCAAGGTGATGCGCGACCTGGAGTATTATTGGAATATCATTATCTTTCGGGTCGATTCCGAGGATTTCGTAAGGATGGCTACCAACCTCGCCGGCACACCGAAACAATCCTGGGGCAAGATCTTTTTCTTCCAGGACTATCAATTGTTCTTAAAGGCGTTTCATTGGTGCAAAGGCGCTCTACCCCGTTTCCAAGCAACGGCATTGCCAAGTCGTTGACCGGTTGACCGCGCAGGTCCCACTTGTTCACGGCGTCGGCAGCATCTCGGAAGCTCGGGCCGCGCCGCAGTCACCAGTCATTACTTTTCTCGTAATCGCAAGCGATCAAAACGTCGCCAAAGCGTTCTTTGAATCTTTGAATGCAGCCTTTACTGGTGGGCTAACTAAAATACCGTTGCCAATCACCCGGAACACCTTTTCGTACGTGCGAATGGACGTCTTCCTGCCCCTGGCCGGCGACCGCCCGAAAACTGTTCAAAGCGACAACTTAAGGTCTTAAGGTTGCTTGTCTCAAAACCGGTTCTTCGATTCTTCGATTGGCAACCGGCAACGCCGCAAAAGCGCTTCTTCCAGCAGTTCGACGTCGCGGTTCAACAGATCCTCATATCGGATCCAATATTCACCACTTTCGGCCCAGGAAACGCGCGATACGAGCATTGTGCTCGGTTTGATTTTCAATGACAGATCAACCCCGACTCTATGTCTCGGCGGCAAAGTTCCTGGCGAATCTCAGCAATGTTCCCCATAAGCACATGACTGATCTTTAAGCTGAAATACATCGAAACCGTGATGTCGCGCAGGTCGCGAAGTACTATAAAGAAAATCGTATCCGCAGCATCCAAATTCTTATCTTCGTGGCCTTTGTCCTCACGCGAGGTTCTGTCCTCGAAATATCGCTTGGCAAAGGTGCCCAGTTAACCAAGCTTCATACTCTATATCGGACCCCAATCCGACCCCACTCAAAGTGAAGACATGGTCACCTCAAGAATACCTCAAACCTACAGCCATCCTGCCGAACAGTCCTTCGCTCTGAATGAACTCGACCTCAAACTCAAACCTTATCTGAATTTCAACGGGGGTTTCTTTGTCGAGGCGGGCTCCCATGATGGCATCAGCCAATCGAATTCGCTCTACTTCGAACGATTTCGGAATTGGAAGGGAGTTTTAATCGAACCTGTGCCAGAGCTAGCAGCCAAATGCAAAGAGAATAGGCCGAGCTGTATTGTTGAAGATTGTGCATTGGTGCCTTTGGATTACCAAAAACAGACAATCGACATGTACTTCTGCGGTCTTATGTCTTTGGTGAAAGGCGCGCAAAAGACTACCGAAGCTGACTTGGAGCATGTCCGAATTGGTTGCCATGTTCAGGGAATAGAGTCCTACGCGTTAACTGTTAAGGCGAGGACTCTCACTTCAATCCTCGATCAATATGCTGTTCCAGAAATTGATCTGCTTTCGCTAGACGTCGAAGGGTATGAGTTGAACGCCTTGCGAGGTCTTGATTTCGAGAAATATCGACCGGCCTACCTGCTTATAGAAAGCCGGTTTAGAGAGGAGATCGATCGATTTCTGGCTTCAGGATACGAACCTATTGCCGAGCTTTCTCATCATGACGTTTTGTTCAAATCCAAGAAGCGGATTCAAGAAGAATCGCAAATCTCGATTACCACCCCTGTTGCCTTCTTCATCTTCAAGCGACCGGCCCAAACGGAACGGGTGTTCGACCGGATAGCTCAGGTGAAACCGGCGACACTTTTGTTAATCGCTGATGGACCTCGTTCGCGAGAAGAAGCAAAAGTTTGTGCGGAGACTAGGCAAATCGTGGATCGAATCGATTGGGACTGTCGAGTTTTTAGAAATTTTTCCGACGAAAATCTTGGCTGCAAACACAGAGTCTCCACTGGATTGGACTGGGTGTTCTCGCAGGTTAAAGAAGCGATCATTTTGGAAGATGATTGTCTACCCGCACTATCGTTCTTCCTTTTTTGTCAAACGCTACTTGAACACTATCGTGATGATGAGCGTATCTGCGCTATCAGCGGCGATAATTTCCAATTTGGCCGCCCGCGAACCGATGACAGCTACTATTTTTCCAGATACCCTCATTGCTGGGGATGGGCATCTTGGAAGAGGGCATGGAAACACTTTGATCTAGCGATGACATCGTGGCCGACGTTTAAGGCGAAGGGGATCATGGAGTCCGTTTTTGAGCATCGAGAAGAATATTATCTTTGGAGTTGGATTTTCGATCAAAATTATGCGGGTAAGATTAACAGTTGGGCTTACCCTTGGACCTACGCCTGCTTGTCTCAGAGCGCTCTCACCATACTCCCGGATGTAAATCTTGTCTCAAACATCGGGTTTGGCGTGGATTCGACGCATAGCACGGACTCGAGGGATCCATTGGCTAGCTTGCCGATTGGTGAAGTCTGGCACATTAAACATCCTGAACATATTATCCGACACAAAGAAGCAGACACTTTCACATTCGAGAATGTGTACGACGGGTACAAGCGTACACTTACGCATTCGGGAAAGCTTTCTGGTGCTAGCCCCGATTGGCACTTTGTGAAGAGCCTGAATCAGTGGCTGCCAATCTATCTGGACGAAGCCAAGAAGCTAAGGAACAACGTTCCAAAAGATTTCGAGTTCTGGCCGTTGATTCGAGACTTCCTACCGTGGTACTTAAGCCAGAACCCCAATGCGACTTCGATGATTGACCAAGTGCCTTGGCTGACATACGGAGCTATCAGTTTTCTTAAGAGAATTCTCAGGAAAGAGATGCGAATCTTTGAATATGGAGCAGGAGGTTCGACCGTATTTTTCGCTCGACGTGCCGAAAAGATCTTCACTTGTGAGCACGACCCACGTTGGGCGATGAAGGTAAAGGAAGCGCTAGACAAACTGGATTACGAGAACTACGAAATTAAAGTCGTTAAGCCTGTACCTGATCAAGAAAGTATATACAGAGATGCTGCCGATCCCGATGGCTATGTATCGACAGCTGCTGAATACAAAGGCCTAAGTTTCGAGTCCTATGCGAAATCCATCCTGGAATTTCCGGACAAGTATTTTCATGTCATTCTCATTGATGGACGTGCCCGCCCTTCGTGCGCGAAGCATGCGATCTCTAAAGTAGCTGAGAAGGGCTACATCATTCTGGACAATGCCGAACGAGCAGAATATTCCGCGGTTCACGACATGTTAAACAATGCTGGTTATCGCAAGAAATCGTTCTACGGACCGGGACCCCGCAATCGCTATTTCTGGCTCACATGTGTCTGGCAACATGCTTAACGATTTTAACGATCCTAAGGGGTGTGTGAACGCGAGCACTGGAAAATCTGTTCGAGGGCTCACAGTGTCAGCTACCTTAGCAAGTCTCTCGCTAGGCGTGTTTTGTTTGTAACCACATCCCAGACAGGCAGATCTCCAATCAATGCAAACCCTCGCTCTTGTCCGATGTAGTTGAGATTGCCTTGTTCGTCGCGTCCCTCTCTGAATTTCGCCGCAACAAAGTCATCCGGTAACACTGGATGATGAAAAAGGTCGACGTACTCGTTACGTACGAAATAAGCGTTATTGCCCGCGCTATTGCAACCGATCCATGTGTAGCGTTTGAGGGTAGCAAGATGGCAGAGTGCTCGAAGCGACGCTCCCCAGTAAAGATAGGAATAGTGTGTATTTTGCCGGGCAAAATTCGCGTGGTATGGGATGGTTACGGCGTCGTGGCGTCCGAAGATACCATTATATTCCACGATTACGACAGCTGGATCGACCAAGGTGATCGCTTCCCAGATCCAGTAATCATTACCATCAACATCGATGCTCAAAATACCGATACGCCCGGAAAAACCGGATCTTTCGATGATTGAATCGATATTTTCGCGGGTAATGAAATGAGCCTGGGCGATGAGATCATGTCTCCAGTAGATCTGCTCGTTTCGGATGGACGAAATGTAGGCCTCGTTTCCATCCATGACCAGGCCGCTCCAATTATTGTTGAGCAACAGAAAACGGGTGTTGGCTTCTCGATAATTCTCAACTCCAAACTCGATGAAACGGCGCTCTGCCTCCGGTACAGCAAGTCTACTGATAATATATTGAATGATCCCGTCGTCTCCGAATTGTGAGAAAATCCGAAGTTCGACTTCGACTAACGGAATATCTCTCTTGATGTTTTGAAGTTCACGTACAGTTGGTTGAGCTGCTAGTATTTTTATCTGCTCAACCTGGTCACTCAGGACATTAAGCTGCCGCTGAAGCGAGTACAGAGCGTCCGTCTGGTTGCTGGAAGGCATAGCGAGATCAGACCGGGTTTGAATTCCTCGTCAAGTACTTTAGGAACCCTTCCTAAATTTCTTGTGTATCTATGAAAGAGCCGGCACAACCGGCGCCACTCCCTCTCCCATCACTTGATACGGAGGAGATGCTCGGGGGCTTACGATCATGTCGGCGGAGCCGGAATCGTCCACGCGGCGTGCTGGGCGCATGCCAGGCGAAAGTTCTTCGAGACGCTCAAAGTCAATCCCAGAGATCAGAGCGCGATCGGGATCGTGGCGCAGATGGATGAACTCTTTGCTATCGATGGCCGAGCACGGGAGCAAGGTTTGACCCAACATGACCGACAAGTTCTGCGTCTGCAAAAAGCTAGGCCGATGCTGGAACAAATCAAGGCTGCAATTGTGGCGGCTCGTAGAGATGCGCTGCCCAAGAGTCCTTTGGCCAAGGCTTGCAACTACACCTTGACGCTTTGGCAGCGGCTAACCCGTTTTTTGGACTATCCCGTTCTGGAGTTGAGTAATAACTTGGCCGAGAACGCGATCCGGCCGGTAGCGCTCGGACGCCGGAACTGGATCCACGTCGGAAGTAAAGAGGCCGGGCCTCGGGTAGCCGCGATCATTTCAGTGGTCGAAACCTGTCGGCGACTCAAAATCCCTGTCCGCGACTATCTGGGTTCCGTCCTGCCGGGATTGGGTGATTTTCCAGTCAGTCGAATCGCCGAACTTACGCCCGCCGCCTGGGCAACCCGAAACTGAGCGACCAAATTCGGACCCGCCGCCAGCCGTGCTGTTTACTAGGCGGATACTCAGGACGTGCTCGCGGGGGGGATGTCCGTGCCGCCAATTTTTTCCACTGTAATTGCATACCATAATCACTCACCGAACACGCGAAAAATGCACGGCACCGCACCGACTGGGGACACGATTCTCGTTGACCGAAGCGGTCATTTAGCGTTAACGATTCGAAAACCGCTGCGGCTGATGGAATTGGAAGTGTCTGAGTGCCTTGTTGATGCCATGAGTTCAATCTTAAGAGCCACCCGGCGGGCACAGTTTGCTCTTATGAAAGTCTAAATAGGAACGCCACCGAGAATGAACAGGCAATTTTAAATCATTCCAACAAGTTACTTTGTCTTTACCCAAAACGAGCTCTCCAGCGCGCCAATATGAGAGTGTCGCGCAATACTATCCTCAGCTCGATGGAATCAGAGCCATCGCTGTCAGCACAGTATTCATCGGGCACTTAATTCCACTTACGATGCTACGGGAAATCGTCGCTTGGGGAGACATGGGCGTAATCATCTTCTTCTGCCTTAGCGGCTTTCTGATCACTGGAATCCTGTTGAGAATGAAGTCTACCTCAGAACACAGATTCGCAGGACTGAAAAGCTTCTATGTACGAAGGGCACTCCGGATTGCTCCAATCTATTACCTAACCATCGCCATTGCGCTTTTTATGGGCTATGCGCCGGCGATAAGTCATTGGTTCCGGCTTGCCACCTACACCCTATACGTTCCTGGTCTTCCGCCGACTGGTTATTTAGGGTCGTTTTCACATTTCTGGTCGCTTAGCATAGAAGAGCAATTTTATCTATTTTGGCCTGTCGTAATCCTGACAGTTCCGCGAAGCCATTTACGTAAGTTAATGCTGGCTCTGATTTTGGCATCCTGGGCTTACAAGCTGTCGTTAGCTTGCTGCGGAGGATCATATACTCTGATCTTTCGCAGCGTTTTCGGCTGCCTTGATCCCCTTTGTCTCGGTTCACTACTAGCTCTAGAGTGCATGACTATTTTAGGTCGTTCAAAGACTCTCCATACATTTGTGAAGGCGGGAAAGCTGTTTGGTGTGATATGCGTAGCGATGACAGTCATAAGGATATTTACCCGTATCGATCCTTGGTATGCCAATTATTTGTGGTTCGGCGTTATTTACCTTGGTGTCTCGGCGATTGCCTTTACAGGTTTTATTGCTCATTCTATCGGCGCGTCAAAAGGTCTCGTGGGATGGTTTTTAAAAAATCCGTGTGTTGTCTGGTTCGGCAAGATCAGTTACGGTTTGTACGTGTATCACTATTTCATGCCCTCTATATTAAGTTGCCTACAACGCACGGATTTATTTGGTAACTTGGCGCCGTGGCGTAACGCAGGACTTACTGTTTTACTTAGTGTAGTGGCGGCTGCTCTTTCATGGTTCTTAATCGAACGGCCAATACTTCATTTGAAGCGCCATTTTCAATATTCTTCCTCATAACGTAGCATTCGCTGAATTGGCTTTGGTCGATCACAAGATCGGTTTTTCTTTCGCGGTAAATGCATACTATCAGCAAATCGCTCTGCGGTGGCGGCCGAACAGGCCTTTATATTCTACTATACGATTGCAAGAGCAACTACTGTAATGGCTTCCTATATGCAGTAATCGTTACCGTCAACATCGATGCTGAGAATTACGACCGGATTTCGGAGATCCGCGAAAGCGGAATTATTATATCGTCCGCGCACAAGGAAAAACTCAGATATAATCATGACGAATCCTTAACGTAGTCATATTCGATCAGGATGTATTACCAGCCTTATCCTTGATATTTACGTCGGCTCCAAGCTGGACTAGTAAATTTATTAACTCTGGGTCACTCCACCTATAGCATTCGTAAATTGGAGCTCCGTCCTGTTTATCTGGGATATCGGGATTCGCCCTGGCTTTTACCAGGAAACGCATCAGCTTCAGGCTTCAGGGCTTTAGCGTAGCTGTCTTTGAACACGCGCTCTGGCGCACGCTGTGTAAGCGTCACGCCAAGCGCCTTGCAGTGATCTATTGACTGGAAGGAACTGTAAAGGTCGTATGTTTGAGTTACGACGTTTACAATGTTTACGCTGCTCTAGGTGCAATGTTTCTGGTGGCTGCCCAAGCTTTTGGAACGATGTCTTTAATCTGACGATTCGTCATTGTGGGCAGGCGCGTCAATACGTCGCACAGATAAGTGTAGGGCTCGATATGGTGACGCCGGCAGCTTTCGATGATCGAGTAAATGATCGCGCTGCGTTGGCCTGCATCGGCGTCAGCGAAAAATAACCAGTTCTTCTTTCCAAGAGCAGTAGGTCGGATCGCATTCTCGACCAGGTTATTGTCGATCTCGATTTCGGGTTCTTTGAGGTAAACCTCCAGTGATTCCCATTGCGCCAATGTGTAACTGACGGCTTTGCCCATCGTGCTCCTGGGCAGGAAACGGCGGGTGATATACCACCGTTGCAGGACACGATGGATTCGTCTGCAAATGGGCACACTCTGACTGCTGCGATAAGCATCTCGCAACACTGAACCGGCCCGTTGCCGCCGTAAGTTTCTTTCAATGTCGTAGAGGTTACCGATCTGGATCAGGACCCAACCGGCTTCTTTGGGTGCATGATCGAGGGCTTCATAAAAGCCACGCCGAGCATGGGCCCAGCATCCAGCTAACAGTACCGGCTTGCCCTCGATTGCACGATGCTTGGCGAAGCGATCGTAGGCGCTATAGCCATCACATTGGATCGTACCGCTAAAGTCGCTCGGGATCAGTTTATCCAGACACTTCGCCTCTCGAGTCGTGTACCACTCAAAGAGCACATCTTCACCCGGCCGATGCGCCACCCACAGGTAACCCAAGCCTGTCTTTCCATTGCCGGGATCGAGATATCTGATGGGCGTCTCATCGACCTGGATGTAGGACCCGCCCATCATCTGATCTTTGATCTGCCGATAAATCGGCTTCAACCACTCGCTGGCCAGTTGGATCCAGCGGGCCATGCTCTGGCGCGGCAACCAGACCTGATGCCGATCCCAGTAAATCTGTTCCTGCCGATAAAGCGGTTGATGATCGCAATATTTACTAACGATCACTTGTGCCAGTAACCCCGGTGCGGCAATGCAGCGCTGCTGCAGGCTTTCAGGCAATGGAGCGATCACGGGAGCAAGCTCGGCTTCATCTCGGCGCACGAACTTGCGGCGAATGATCTGGCGTCGGAAAAACTTCGCCGGCTGGTAATCGAGCATCTCGGTGACTTCTTCTCCGATACAGCGGAATGCCTCCGGATTGTCTTTGACTGCCGCGGGCTCGATGACTTGCCAGCGCTCTCGGCGCTGCTTCTTGGCAGAAGCTCTGGCCACTGGCTTTGAAGCTTCAACGGTGGGAGTAGCCTCCGCCTTTTCAGCGGAGGCGTCGGCTTTTCCCAAGTCGAGGTCCTTTAAGAGCAACTCCAGCTGGGCCGCGTCGAGCTTCCCACTCTTAGATCCGAAGAGGCGTCGGATGAGTAAATCGATCTTCTCCTTCAGCAGCTTGATCTCCTGACTCTGTCGCTCGTTCTCAGCCTGGAGCAGCCGGTTCTGAGCCTCTTTTTGAGCGATGAGTTCCTGGAGTCTAACTTCCTCTGACACTGTTAGTTATAGTGCCAAATCAGCGCTAATTAATCGAGCTTTTTATCGCAATGAATGAGAGTTTTTTCTCTCTATTCGCGCTCATACCAAGGTCGCATCTGGGCCCCGCGTAAATCCACTCCGTCAGTCAGCATCGCGAAGGCCTCCGGACTCAGTTTCAACTTTGGACTATCTGCCTGACCAGGCTTCGGCCAGCTGAAGGTACCCTTTTCCAGCCGTTTGCTCAGCACCCACAGACCTGT